>Ga0209451_10019_pt1 | contig 64793 bp, 64 predicted proteins | sample Arccon1NAG2MetaG_FD_184743 | JGI IMG/M metagenome (GOLD analysis project Ga0209451, IMG submission 184743) | Archaeal communities from Yellowstone National Park, Wyoming, USA - Archaeal consortia 1 (NAG2) MetaG (SPAdes) (version 2) | ecosystem: Environmental > Aquatic > Thermal springs >...
AACACGACCACTAGTCCGAGCCCCAGTGAGAGCGTTCTCTTACTTCCCAGGCGGGTTGCTAGGTAGCCCGAGATGAGCATCGTGATGGCCATCACGCTTATGTAGCTTGTGAATAGCCATTCAACCTGAAACGGTGTGGCGCCCATCTCCCTACCAATCAAGGGGAGGAGTGGGTCCACCACCCCTATTCCCATAAATGCCACAAACGTGGCGAATGCTGTGGCGAGAACTGCGCGCGGCACCGAATGCGGTGTGCTCATGACCTTCTGCCACAAGGATGCTCATCCCCTACCAAAGTGGACCCTTCGATGTGTGCATTTAAGCTCTACCACAAAGAAGAGAAGGTTCACGAATAACGTTTTTCCTAGCCTAAATACTGAGCTCCTTAAAATTATAATTCGACATCACAGAAGATCCGCACACCACTTCATACATGAATGTAATAATAGGTGGTTGAAGATTAGGTTTTTATTGTGTGCTTCAGTATGGGTATGGGTATGTCGAAAAACTCATCTAAGCGTGTGGTTTTCAAAGCTAAGACTGGTGGCCACTGGTTTGTGCAGCTTTTAAGAGATAGGGATGTGCAGTTTGTGTTTGGCACCACTGGTGCGGGTATGCCTGATATTCAGGACGCGATGGTTGTGGTGAAGCCGCCGAAGTGGATTCAGGGTCTCCATGAGTTTGTGTCCGTGAGCGCCGCGATGGGTTACGCGCTCGCCTCGGGTAGGCCGGGGGTGGCGCTCATCGACAGGGTGGTGGGCACACAGAACGCTGTCGGAGCCCTATACGCATCCAGCCTGAATTTTGCACCCGTGATCGTGTTCGCATCCGAGAATGTTCCAGGCGTGCCAATACCTACGGGTGAGCCGGAGTATCACTATCACAGTGGAATGCTTGGCTTGGCTACCACTTGGGTCAAGTGGGCTAGTAGGGTTGAGTCGCTCGAGTCTATGCCGTACGATTTTCTGAGGGCCTTTCAACTTGCGTTGAGTGAGCCGAAGGGGCCCACCTTCCTAACTCTTAGACAGGATCTTATGGCTCAGCCCGTCGAGAGGGCATTCAGAGTTAGGGAGCCAAGCCGCGAAGAGGCGCCGAGGGTGCCCGACGACCGAGTTGCCCGCCGGGTTATCGACGCGATACTGAGCCATGAGAAGCCGTGTGTTCTCGTCTCCCACGCTGGGAGGGATCCAGCCTCGGTGGGCGAGCTGGTGAAGTTCGCGCACACATTCGGCGTCGGAGTGGTTGAACGCAGAGTGTTTATGAACTACCCGATGGGCGACTCACACCATTTGGGCTTCGCGAGGGGTATTGGTTTCGATGGGGTGCCTGAAGGTGTAGATATGCTCATAATGGTTGAGGCGGGCGTGCTGCCGCACCAGGAGCCCCCCGTGGATGATTTTGTGGACATATCAGCGGATCCCTACCATAGACAGGATGTCTATGAAGGAGGAGATTATGGTGGAGGTGTTGACTGGTCCACCATAAGGATTGTGTGCGACACAGCACCCACGATGGCGAAGCTCACCAAGCTCGCCGAAGACGTCCTCAGCACAAGCGAAAGGGAACAGATATCGGATAGGTCGTCGAAGATAGCAAGCGAACACGCCCAACGCTATGGGAAGTGGTGGGAGGAATCCCGTGAAAGGTTCGAAAGGGGTGTTCTAGACGGCTACTCAATCGGCTACGCTATGAACAAGCACTGGAGGGGAAGCATTGCTTGGGTCAACGGAGCCATAACGCCGCGTGACGGTCTGCTCAAAAACATCGTGCTGAACGATCCTCAAACATATTTTGGGAATCCGAGTGGCCACCTCGGCGTGAGTGTGGGTATGGCCTACGGTGTCGCCCTCGCCGATAAGGCGTATGTCGGCGTGGAGGAGTATGGCGGGTACGCTTTGGGGAGGATCACTGGTGGGGGCAGGGTTGCGGTGTGCACCCTCGGCGACGGTGAGGCGATGTTTGGGAACATCGGCTCCGCGCTCTGGACTGTGAGTCACTACTCTATACCAGTGGTCTACGTGGTGCTCAATAACGCCTGCTGGGCGGTTGAGTGGCCCCCCATAGAGCGCTCCTCACAGCACTGGGCCAAGCAGGCCGGCGACTACGAGTTCCTAGACCTAGACGCGCCGAGGATAGGGTTTGCGAAGCTCGCCGAAGCGTTCAACGTGCACTCCGCCACGGCCACAACCACCGAAGATTTCGAGAAGGTGTTTCAGGAAGCACTCAGGGTGGCTCAGAACGGGAGGCCGGCTCTGGTTGACGTCCACCTACCCAAGGCAACGGGACCCACACCCTCAGTTGTTCCTTAAGCGGAGCTCGATGCAGTCGACTGACCCCTGCCCCTATCGGTCTTTACCCATGAACTCGTCGAGCGTCCTGGTAACGAGTAGCTGCCTGAGTAGGGTGCCTCCTCTCAGCCAGCTCAGCCTCGAAGTCTTCATTAACCCCAGTATGTGTTCAAGCGCCGTCCCAGCGTTCTCAAAGCCGCGTAGCTTGGTGAGTGCGAGTTTAACACCCTCCCTGACACGCCACACCCCCAGTGGGGCGAGCCACCCTCTGTCCACCTCCATGAACACGAAGACCCCCGCCTGCCTGTTCACACTGTAAAGATGGTTTGCAACAGCGAGCCTAGCAGCATAGTAGGCACCGCCCAGGTTTGACGCGTATGTACTCCTCCCAAGGTGGTCCTCCCAATCCGAGGGCACCACGTATGACTCATCCGAGGCAGCACCCAGGTATGGAGCCCAGCTCTCAAGCATCTCATACCACCACCCCCTACCCCCCACTAGGATGACCCCAAAGGAGTTCCCAAGAGCTCTGTGGAAGCCGGCCATGGTTACGTCGATTGTGGGCATACTCCTTATCTTCTCTATAAGCCTCTTAGAGAGGATGTCATCAACGGCGGTTATACTCCACCTAGTAGGCACAAGCCTTCTCCTCCTACCTAGCAGGCCTGCGGAGAGAAGCCTCTGAGCATGGTCCACTTTCACACCCGAGCGCCAAAGCTCAACAACACCCTCCCCCGCGGGGAGGTCACGGTCACCCACCACGCGTTCAACCGCCTTGGGCACCGAGGGGTTGGATACGTACACGATTGACTCAAGCCTCGCTGAGGAGCCCATTGGGGGAGTGTAAAAGCTGAAGCTCGGCCTGCCACTCAGAGGGGAACCGAGTCGGGCCTCCACATCCACAGGCCTACAGCCAAGAGCCACCTCCTGGACGCGTCCAAGCAAGCCAGTGTTTGTTTGGGTGTGAACATCCAGTTTAGTCATGAGCCTTACAAGTGAGAGTCGCATCTCAATGAGTTTAGGGAAGCCAAGATCAATCCACCTCGACGAATCCTCGTAGATCCCCGTGTCACCACTATCCAGTGGTACAAGGGGGCCACCCATGATCTTAGGGTAGCCCGCCTCACCCATGAATGCTGAGGGAGGCGAGGAGCCATAGATGCTCTCACCGGCTTGGATGCGCACATTATACAGGCTCGCAGCCTCGGCTATAAGCGGACACGGTGAAACACCGCAGAGATGTTTGACCCCCTTACAAGATGCACACATCCACGGATTCTCCCGAACAACCCTCGGAATCTTCAAATCATACAAATAGGCACGTCGAAAAATATAACACTTACTACAATATCTAACGTTGTGCGTTCAACGATTTAATAAAGTTCCCAAAGCCACCCTATTGAGGTGTGGTTCATCAAGATCGAGGGCTTTAAGTGGGCTTCCACGGTGTACTGGAAGGTACCCGTGGTGCTTAAAGCGGGGAGCCCACGTCTGCGGAGACTTCTAGAAGGAGCTTCCGTAACCTCCCTGGTGAGAGGGGATCGAGTCTGGCTGGTGGAAGAGTCATAAGACTCGATCATTTATGACGGGGTAGCTCGTAAATGGGATGGCAATCTAAATGTTAATTTTCGGCGTTTTAAGCCGTTAAATATGGGTTGATGCTATTTAGTGAGCGGTAGCATAAAATGTGTTGTGCTCAATCTCCACATCATGCTTGTTGGTGTGTGATGTATGGTTCACGTAGCACCGTTTGAAGCCTTGAGTAAGCGTTATGATGCGTGGTTTGAAAGCCATTTTTACGCATACCTTTCAGAGCTTGAAGCCGTGAGGAGGTGTGTGGGTAGCCCACAGCTGGCCCTCGAAGTAGGCGTGGGCACAGGCAGGTTCGCTGGGCCTCTGGGCATCAGCTTTGGTATTGATCCCTCGTTGAAGATGCTTGAAGTGGCACATTCACGTGGGATAAACGTAGTTCGTGGGGTGGCTGAGAGGCTGCCCTTTAGGGACTCCGCGTTTGATTTGGTGCTCATGGTAACCACTATTTGCTTCATAGACGACGTAGAGGCTTCTTTCCGGGAGGCGAGAAGGGTTCTCAGAAGTGGGGGAAGATTTTTGGTGGGATTCATAGACAGCGAAAGCCTTCTTGGTAAACGGCTGAAAGCGATGAAGGACAATCCCTTTTATGCTGAAGCAACCCTCTACTCTGTAAAGGAAGTGGTAGATTACCTTGAAAGAGCTGGCTTCAGTGTGCACGAATTCCTGCAGACCATATTCGGGAGCCCTGAAGACCTGTCGGCTCCGGAGCCCATAAAGCAAGGGTTCGGTGAAGGCTCATTCGTAGTGGTTTGCGCTGAGGCATAACCTGCTAATATGTTTCCATCATATACCATGTATTCAAAACATATGAGGTGCAGGCTATGTGGGACTTGAGTCATACAGCGTTTAGTCAAAAACACGAAGACATCTTAGATGGCAGTTACGCGTATTTAAAGGGCAGATTCAAACTGAGTATTAGAGGTTGAGCCCAATCTCCTGAATTTGGAAGGCTAAACAGGTGTCTATATGTCTGGTTTAGTAAGGCTGAGAGCCATGTTCGAAAAAGTGTTGGGAGGACGCTGTGGTAGTCCCAAGCCCTGACTTACCACCATACTTCTCGGAGGGCGGATATGTTCTCCAACCACTCGCTTTTGAATTTCTCGTAGTCTCTAAGCGCCTCTCTTCCCTTCTCCGTAATCTGGTAGGGTCTTCTAGCCTTTTCACCTTTGACCTGCCCTTCCGCCTCCTCAATGTAGCCCTTCTCTTCTAGCCATGTGAGCGTCGGGTAGACCGCTGATGGTCCGGGTCTCCAAAGACCCTTAGTGCGCTCGAATATTTCCTCCATTATTTCATAGCCGTGCATCGGCTTTTCACTGAGTAATCGAAGGATATAAGGTTTTAAGAGACCCTGGGGGATCACATTAACTCTGAACGGACCACACCTACAGCATCCTCGCGGCACACATGTCACCTCCCCTACTCTCCTTTAAGCCCTTGCACCCTTTTCTCAAGCTCGCTAACCCGCTTCTCTAGTTCAGTCAAGTCTTCGTCATACCCGCATCCACACCCACAACAACATCCGTGATGATGCATATGTTGTCTCGACATACCGATATTTCACTTCCTATTAAAGAACCTATATCAGGATTTATATAAGCTTAGCTAGCTTACACTAAGAAAAGTATCCCTTTGAGGCTTCGTTATGGATAGTGCCTAAATTTTCCGTAAACGTTGAATTTGGGTTTGTTTTGGTAAACATAGCGGTCAGTGGTGTGTTGATTGTAGCAAGCTGACGTGGGGGTGCCGAACTGTGAAACCCGCTTCTGTGGCGGTGCATAAATTATGAGGACACACAGTGCCAGCAGAAATTTTGCCCACTGCAGCAGACCAAAATCCATCCTCGAATGCTTGTCCCCCCGATAAAGAGTTTTGTTGTATTGCTTTAGACAGGAACTCAACGGTAAGCTATACATTCTGCCCTTGTCGGGGGGTATCAGTTTATCACAGAGTAGGGTGTTCATCATACTCGGCTTCTTATGACGAGAACAACTATCCAGCTGTCCACTCTATGCTGGCCTTTATAAGGAATCCAAAACCTCGCCCCTTCTAGGGGCGGGGATTCTAAAAGTATAAATACACACGCAAAGAATATTTGGCAATGCGTGTAAGGGCGTATAGGTTCAGAGCGTACTCATCGAAGACAACCGCGAGGGTGTTGAAAACCCAGTTTGAAGCAGCGTGTAGGCTTTACAACGCGCTCTTACACGCGGAGCAAGAAGAGTATGAAAGAAACAGACACATGATGAGTAGAAACGAGTTGAGACAGCTCGCTTTGGATTTGAGGAAGCGGAACACGGAGTTTCAGGCGCTGCACTCCCAGGTTGCGCAGCAGGTTGCTGAGAGGTTCTACCAGGCACGGGAGAGGTTCCTCGACGGCCTTGCGAACAAGCCGAAGAAAAAGAAGCCGCACAAGTTTCTTTCTTTGGTGTACCCTCAGAGTGGTTGGAGGCTTTCTGATACAAGAGAAGTTGGTCTCGGCAAAAACAAAAAGAAGAGGAGGGCTCGTCTCTACCTGAGTAAAATCGGGTTTTTTACTTTAATCCTCCACAGGGAGCTTCCTTTGGAGCGAGTGTCTCAAGTGTGCGTTAAACTCGACCCCTCTGGTCGAATCCACGTAATCTTCTTAGTGGAGGAGGAGGCTGAAACACTGGGGCAATCATCGAAGGAGCCCAAGAACGCTGTGGGTGTTGACCTGGGGATAGTGAGGCTCGCCACACTCTCAGATGGTAGGTACCTCGAGAACCCGAAACCGCTTGAGCGCTCCTTGGATAGAGTCAGGTTGCTGCAGAGGTCACTTTCAAGAAAAAGGTTTCTTTCGGGTAACTGGTTTAAAACAAAGACGAAACTTGCGAAGGAGCACGAGCACATTAAGGATTTTAGGCGTGACTTGTTCTTTAAGCTTGGGGCTCTTCTTGCAGGGGAGTACGATGTGCTGGTGCTAGAGGATTTAAACGTTCAGGATTTGATCCAGAAGAGCGAAACCAAAAAGAGGAGGATGCGGCTGTACGACTCCTCGTTCTCGGAGCTCAGAGTGATGCTTGAATGGCAGTTTCGAAAAAGAGGGAAGCTTGTTTTACCTGTGCTAGCGTTCAACACTTCACGTGAGTGTTTCCGTTGTGGTGGGATCAACAAAAGCTTGACTTTGGAAGACCGAGTGTTTCTCTGCCCCAACTGTGGTTTCACCTTGGACCGGGACCTCAACGCTTCCCTTGTTCTTTTGAAGCGTGCAGGGTGGGTGCCACCCGCTGTGCCTGTGGAGCTTCGCCCAATACCTCCCCTCCCAACCCTTGGGTTGGTAAGTGGTAGGCATGGTGGGGTGATGATTCAGGAAGCTCCCGCCTTCAGGCGGGGGTAGCTCACACTGAAACCCACTTATTTTGAAATAGTTACCGCTTGCTATACTAGTAGCTCGAGTCTACGTGTCAGTCGCTAGTATACCACATCATAGGGTTAACGTCGCTCTATTGAACCGCAAGTTAGCGAAGAACTCAGCGTCCCTTCTATTTATTCTATAGAACAGATGAGTTTGACAAAGCCATCTAGTATCAGAATTCCTCCTAGTGAACCCCATGTTCGCTCTTAGATATAGGCATTGCAAAGTCTGGTTGCACGGTCTGACATACCATCCAAACGCGCTTTAGCAAGAGTCAAGCTCAGTTTTGGGTTTTTAGAGAATTGATCACTGTCGATGCTAGCTCGTGTTTAGCGAGCCAGTTTTCCTTTGAAGGTGGCCGCAGTGTAATTTTGGGTGCCGGCCTAGCGTAGAAGTTGCCTTGACCCATAGCCGCTAATCCTCCACCCAACTCTATATAGCAGAACCCATCGCCGCCGAACTCGGCGCCGGCGCCTTCGCCGAGTTGGTGGGCTATGTTACGGGCTACCGTGATTCCTTCGGCCATAGCGAAGACACCCGCCATCGGGAGGAATAACCCGTTGTGTAGCTTGATGGAGGCCAAGTCTCCTATTGTGTAGACACCTCTGTAGCGTGTTTCGAGGGTGTTCGGGTGCACTGGCACCCAACCAGTTGAGTCAGTGAGTCCGCATTCACGCACTGGGTTTGGAGCTACATGTGGCGGCACAACTGCGAGTACGTCGTATTCAGCTTCGTCAACCTCAAAGAGGATTTCATTCTTGTGTGGATTTACTTTGAGCACCATTCTCTCCGTGTTGTAGCCTATTCCACGCTTGGACATCTCCTCCATGAGCATGCTTCCAACTTCGTCACCTGCAGACAGCATGGGTTGCCACTCAGGCGTGTACACTTCGAGGTCAACCTTCTCCCTTACCCCGCGTTTACGGAGCACTTCCTCTATTAGGAATGTGGCCTCATAGGGTGCGGCGGGACACTTGAATGGAGTCCTCGCTATGAGCACACCAATTTTCCCCCTATCTATTTCTTTCAGTCTGCGCCCAAAGCTGAGTGCACCCTCCCATTCATAAATGTTGTATCCAGCCTCTGGGAGGCCCGGCACAAGTCCGGGCACCAGCTTTGCGCCGAGCGCTATCACCAAGTAGTCGGCTTTAATTGTCTCCGAGTCCGTCTCAATAGTTTTGCTGGTTGGGTCTATTCTCCTTACCTCGTCTCTTACAAAATCGATTCCCAGCTTTCCAAGCAGGGTTGAAATGTCAGCGCATACTGCTTTGTAATCGGTGACATCCCCACTTATGGCCCAAAGGTTGTTCACACATTCGTGGAACTCGGCTCGACGATCCACGAGCACTATCCTGTGTTTTGAGCCGACTACTCTTGCGAGCTCGGAGGCCGTTGTCAGACCACCGACGCCTCCACCTAACACTAGAATTGTGGCATCCCTCATCCAAAGCTCACTACCCTATCTGCGTCCTCGGTGAGTGAAACAAGCGTATCCATGGTGGACAGAGGGCAGGCTTCGCTTGCACCCATCTTGCGAATCTTCAAACATGTGCCACAGCTCAACGCCTCTCCACCGAGATCAATGAAACGTTGGACCACTCTCTTTACGTCAAATTTGGAGCTGTCGACAGAATCTATTTCGACGGCTGGTCCAAGCAGGAACACAGATACCTTGTGGCCTTTGGAGAGCGAGGCGCAGGCGAATCTGAAAGCATTCCACATCGTTTCAGGGTCCTTAGTGTTTATTATTATAGCGTACTTCAAACGCAATCAGCCTCCCTCTTAATCATAGTGCTTTGGTGTCTTTGAGAATATCAGAGAGCACAGCCTTCATATTGTTGAAGGCCTCTAGCAACCGTGGATCCCGTAGAGAGTAGAATGTCTTGTTGCCCTCCTTTCTCGCTCTAACAACACCCGTCTTCCGTAGTAGGCTAAGATGCTGGGAAGCGTTGGGCTGACTTATATTCATAATCCTCGAAAGTTCCTCAACGGTTATTTCACCTTTCCCCAATAACTCAAGCATTTTAAGCCTAACAGGGCTCGTGAAAAGCTTGCACACCTCTGCGTGGAGGGCGTACACCTCATCTGAAACTCCGAATTGAAGCTCCGAATCCATAAGAAGATTCGAATATTCTAATATTTAAGCCCAACGTGAATCCACGCTTAAAATGCTTGGTTCTGCAAACAACCCTAATGTCTGCCCATACGAATCGGGCGAGCGCTAACCAATGCTTTCCCGCTGTTTACCTCTAAGACTGGAAGGAACCCTTACTCCGCCCAAGTAGGCCTGCGTCACCTTAAGTTTGGGGTGGGTCTCCAGCACAACTAGGTCAGCTGTTTTACCCACCTCTATTGACCCCAGCCAGGTTTCGAGGTGGTTGGCGTACGCTGAATTGTACGTATAGCAGGTTATTGCTTCCTGCAGACTTAACTTCTGCTTATGGTGAAGTGGGTTGAGTGTTAGGCTTATGCCGTACACTGGGTCGAGCGGCATCGAGTCGGAGCCGAAGGCAAACCTAACACCGCGCTCGAGGAGGCATCTAAAGTGATTGTTGGCAGATAATACATATGAGCCAAGCCTCCTCTCGTATAGTCCGCCTGGAGCCGACCACTGCAGGAAGTTGGGTTGCATACTGCACACGAGGTCCACTTCATCATCCTCCAACTCCTCCGGAATCACTAGCTCATTGTGCTCCACTCTAAGCCTCCTACCACGGAACTTCTTGGATACCCTTATAACCTGATTTACGGCAAGGTCGCCTATAGCATGTGTCATCACCTCCATCCCCAAACTGAGTGACTCATTGTAAATAGCTGCAAGCTGTGAGTCAGTGTAGAGCAGGCGCGGCTCACCTTTACCATCCACGTAGCCCAAGGATACCGCGGCTGTTCGCGCACCAATAGAGCCATCAGCGAAAATCTTGGTGAACCCAGCGTAAAGGTTTGGGGCGAGTCACTCACCTGTGCGCCACCCCCTCCTAGTTAACCCAATAGGTGAGAAAACAACCCTCATTATCGGAGGCTTCCTAAGATAATACTCTACGTTAGCTGGTTGGCCAATGTCACACACCGCGGTAACACCCTTCTCTAGGCAGTACTCCTGCGCCATCTCCATCCAACCGCTTGGGTCGAAGCTCTCAGTAATCTTTGATTCGAGTTTTACTAGCTCACTCTCCCTAACCAAACCCGAGCCGGTTACCTCCACACCTATGCTTCGTGCAAGAGCTATCCCTCTACGGTTCAGCACTCCCATGTGGCCGTCAACCCGCACGGCCAGAACCGGGCTTTCACTCCCAATCTCATCTGGCGTTAGATAGTCCCCGCCACCCCAGAGGCTCTCATCCCACCCACGCGCGTAAACCCACCCATTCATAGTGGGTGAGGCCCGCCTCGGGTAGCCCACCACATCCTCCCTCGACTTACCTTGGAGGTCAACCGTGGCGAGCTTAAAAGCTGTGGACCGCACGTGGGCGTGGGCGTCAACGAACCCGGGAACAACGAGTGCCCCATGCAGGTCCACTTCGGCATCACCGCGAAGCCCACCCCCAACCTGAACGACCCTGTCGGAGAAAACCAGGGAGTCAGAGGTATCCCACGGCGTATAGACAGTGCAGTTGGTTAATCTAACTGTCTTTACCACGAGGCGTAGGATGATATCCTCTATTTAAAGCTTCATCAGAGATGAGTAGCACATAGATAACGTTTTATCAGGCGTTGTATCCAAGCGTTGTGAACACTTTTGGCTACCGCTTAGAAAAAACTAAGATGTAGGATGTTCCATTACAGTGTGTTCCAATGGTATGTAGATAATGCTGTGTTATCGCCAGTGGTTCCCCGTATTTTAATCAGAGGGTTGAACTCGACACATTTAGGTGGGTTCTTTGGTTCCTGAACCAAGTGGTAAGGTCTGACTTAACGTGAGTGACCTCTTTCTGTATTCTCTCAATATGTCTTCAAGCGTTATTGACCCCATATACTTACCATTCTCAACCACGGGGCACCACATAGTCCTATTCTTCATCATAACATCCCATGCTTGGTCCGCTGTACTGGTTAACTTCACGTATGATGCGCCTTTCTCGGTATAGTTGTACACAGGTCCACCCTTGTTAACAATCTGGTCTAGGTAGACCACGCCTATGAACCTATCTCCGTCGACCACAGGAAGCGAGAATAGTTTGAGGTCATTCATGGTTTTAATAGTGTTCTCAACGGTTTCTTCTGGTCGAACACCAAGGTTTCTTAGACCGATCTCTGAGACTCTAATTGATGACAAGAGGGGTGTATTATACTCACCCATATGGGCCGGTGAATCTCTGTGTGTGTTTACTTGTGAGCGGTAAATGGAGTACTTTAACCCAGAAGCCGTGTATGATATCGCTGTGGCCAGCATCGCGGCTGGGAGAAGCTGTAAACTGCCAGTCATCTCAACAACCATCAGTATAACTGAGAGAGGCACCTTACCAGCGGCCCCGAAGAATGAGAGCATGCCGACTATCGCAAACGGTGCCACGCTGGGGACAACGCTTGGGAAGAGTATGTGGAAGACTAAGCCTAGGAAGCCGCCTAGAGATGCTCCTATAACCATGCCTGGGGCGAACACTCCACCGCTGCCACCCGAACCCACACTCATAGATGTGGCTATAATCTTGATGAAAGGCAGGAGAGCCAAAACCACTATTACGGGAAGACCTCCACCCACAAGCGCTTTGAGATTGCCCGATATAATTAGCTGCACCCATCCGTAGCCCGTGGCCATCACCTCTGGGAAAACGAGTGCGATAAGACCCACCGCTACCCCTCCGATCATGGGTTTCACATGCGGTGGAATCCTAAGCTTTTTAAAGGCTGAGTTAACACCATAGAACGATCGCACATACACGATTGCCAGACCCCCAGCCGCCAAACCGAGTATGGCGTAGAAGGGTAGCCTTAGCACGCTGAAAGCTTCGGTATAGTAGCCAAATATTGGTTCAAAGCCTACTATTGAGGCAAAAATAGAGTAGCCTACGGATGAAGCAACTATCGCGGGGAAAATAACTTCGGGTTCAAGGTCTCTCCTATACAGCACCTCTGCAGCCAAAACCGCGCCACCTATCGGGGCCTTAAAGATTGTACCAATACCTGCACCTATACCCACCGCAACAGCTATACGCCTATCCTGCGGGCTCAGGTGGAACATGTCAGCTATAGCCGAGCCTATACCCGCCGCCAGTTGCGCCGTTGGACCCTCCCTACCCGCACTCCCACCGCTTCCGATCGTGATCGCTGATGCAACAAGCTTCACAAAGGGTATTCTCCTCCTAATCTTTCCCTGCTTATTGTGATACGCGTCTATGGCGGCGTCAGTTCCATGGCCTTCAGCTTCCGGTGCAATAGTGTACACTATCAACCCAGAAATGAGGCCGCCCAGCCCCACAACCAGTGGTAGCGCGTAGGGATGCTTAACCACATAAACAAACACGACGCTCCCCCCCTCCCCAACTGGGTGTGGTATCCTTGCACCCGCCAACGAATCCAGAAACAGGTATTCAAAGAGTTTAATACCGAAGTACAGCGCCATAGCACCTAAGCCAGCCACGATCCCTATGACCACACCCAGTACTAACCATTTTTCAAAGTATGGTAAGGAAAGCAGTCTCGACATTCTAATGCAACGAGTAAAACCTTGGTGCTTTAAGCTTTAAACCCAAGCCAAGAAGTATCCGCTTTAAGTGGTTAAACTTTCACCACTCTAGGCTAAAGTGTGTGCGAATCACAGCGGCCAAATGTGGTGTACACTCGCCTTGGCAGATGGACCATACGTCTGTGTTAAGAATACCTTAGAGGTAAGCTCGAGAGCTTGTGGGCGATAACCGAGTCCTTAATGTATTATTGGGTAGACCGGGGTACATTGATCAGCTAAGCCTTCACGTTGACATAAGAATAGTGTAAGCCACTTTGAGAAGGTTGTCCTTAGTGGAAACACTTATAGGGTTCCAAAGCCTACCCCTCTGTATTAAGGGGCAGGGTTGCTAAAGCAGGGAAGGCCCAGGGTGGGGGCTTTCTTGATGAATTCATGAAAACCCACTCTTGATGTGTGAGGCGCAGTGATATATCCCTGTAGAAGCTCACAAGAGTCCAACATGACACTCATGGTTGGGAAAGCATCGAGTTCGGGTGGTTGATGCATAAAGCTCCCCCCCGTAGACCCAACATTTGTTTTCAAAACAAAATCGACGTTTAGAATAGATCTTGATTTACCATACGGGGCGGGACGTGGCAGGCGGTTCACCATACAAACATGTGGAGACGTGATATTGTATGGAACTCTCCCCAGTTGTGTGAAAATTGTATAAACCCTTTAAAGAATCTGGCGATTGCTGGTGATTTATGGATAAACAGATTTTGAGCTCGGATGGGAGTGTTCACTCAACCCTAATCGGGTAGCATTGATAAGATCAAAACCCGTTATTTTCCATATCTGTTTTGAATATAGGAGGCTTGCAGGTTTCACCCTACATGGGCATACGTGGGTATGCGTCCGCATACCCCCTAGGCTTGGGCATCACAGCATCATGCAGACCCCTGACGAGTTCATCGGGAACAGTCAGCCCTGCCTCCTCGTGTCAGGGCGCACCCAACCCCTCACCCGCTCACCCGCTCACCCGCTCACCCGCTCACCCGCCTTCCACGTCGCCGGGGAAGGCCTCATGGGGAACGCCGACCATCTTCAGCCTCTAGGTGTACACGTACCCCTCTCACTCTCAGCCGAGGTATTGGGTCTTCGCTATCAGCCTACTGCCAATGCACAACCGAATGCTTAAATCCAGAAATCTATATAAACCTAATCTATTTTGAAACTGCTGACTAGGCGAAAGCCGTAAAGGTTGGTGTCGAATCAGTGTTATTAGAAATGTTGCGGCGAAGGCGACGGGGCGGACGTGTCGAATGCCCACTCCAAAGCATGATAGCCAAGGTGAGTAAAAAGTGGTCTCTTCTCGTGCTTAATCAAATAGGTATCCACGGAGAAGCGAACTACAATAAAATCCTTAGAGAGCTCGGAGGAATCAGTCCCAAGTCTCTTGCAGACACGCTTAAAGAGCTGCAAAACATGGGTCTAATAGCGCGCAGCGTAAACGATCGTACACCTTTACGTGTGAGGTACACTTTGACAGAAAACGGAAAATCGCTACGGAGTGCAATAATACCACTGTTAGAATGGGCGGCCCAAGCCACTCATCATACAGAGTGCCCCATACTTGACCGCCGACCAAGATAACACCGCCTTCTACCCGCTATATTCACGGTTTACCGTAATGGTTAGAGGTTTTAGCTTCCCCTGTCCGGGTGAAATTAGTCTTTGGATGCTGGGTGATTCTTAATGGTGTTACTTCGAAGGTTTTTTAGAAGGCTTCGGGTTATCTGTGTTTGTGTTCTCGGTCTTTGAGCTATATGAGTATGCATCAATGGTTAGGCGTAGATTCGTAGAGTTGCTTTCGAGTCTGCCATGGGAAGAACTCGAAAAGAATAGGGAGGCCAGTTTCTACTCAATGAAAAATATTCTTTTACACATGATTGACAATGAAGATTGGATAGTGGGGTACATCATACCACGTCAAGCAGATAAATACGTGAGGAAGAAGTGGTCTGAATATAAGAGCATGAGTGACGTGGTCGCACATCTTAACGAAGTAGAGTCGAGAACAAGAAATTTTCTGGTCGGATTAGACGCCAACCAACTTGGTACCGAAGTTACTTTGAAGCTTCAAAGTGGAGCGGAGTTCGTGTTAACTGTGGAGGAATGCCTCTTTCAATCCTTCACTGAACAATTATACCATATGGGTGAGCTGATAGCGCTGCTTTGGCAGACCAACACTGAGCCACCGCCCATGCAGTGGTTCTATAACAATCCGAGACGCAAGCATCCACACATATCGTGAATCACGTTTTTGAATACAGATGTGGTTTGAGTAATCCAACTCTGCTTAGACATCAGACTTGACAAGACTACCCATTTAATGTGGTGAAAGGGTGGGTGCCACCCTTCTGGTGCGCTTGCTGTGGAGCTCCGCCTAATGCCTTCTCTCCCAACCTTGGGGTTGGTGTGGAGGGGAGGAGGCATGGTGGGGTGGTGATCCATGTAGCTCCAGCCTCCAGTCACAGGTAGCTTACTTTAAGCGGGATATCGAGACAATCGGGATATTGTATAGAGATTGCGGTATAAGTTCAGAAAGTGTTAACACCGCGTGTTGAAATGTCAATCAAAGCGGGTGTAAGACGCCTGTAAATTGCTTGCAATGTGTAAAGCTTTTTTAAACATAAATTGTATTTCATTGTGATTCTGGATGTCTGGAAAAGAGAGTTATTGGAGGTTTTTGGTGGCACCGATTCTGATCGCCGCAGTTGTTCTGTCACTGGTGTACGTTTCAGTATCTGTGCTTAAAATAGTGCCACTAAAGTATACCGAAGCACTCTATGTAGTTATTACACTCATCCTTGGGTATTATTTAGTTGCAGCTTTTTCGAGCCTGTTTGAGAGAGTTGTGAATAGTCTCTACGGCCCCAAAAAGGCGAGTGTTGCTAGGACCACACTCAAATATGTGGGTTATATTATCTTGGCCTTCGCGGTGTTAAAGATTGTAGGTGTGAGCGGGGTGGCTTTGCTTGCAGGGGGGACATTCGGTGGTTTGGTGATTGGTTTAGCTGGACAACAGGTGCTTTCGAACGTGCTTGCCGGCCTACTCTTACTCCTCTCAAGGCCATTTGAGGTGGGGGACAGGATAACCGTAACTGAATGGCAGTACGGCGCGATTTTACCTAGTTACCCCCCAAAATACTTTTCAGATGATTTGCTTTACCCAGGTTTTACGGGTGTAATAAAAGATATATCGCTCAACTACACCCTTATACGGACGGATCAGGGTCCTCTTGTCAAAATACCGAATAACATCTTGATTCAGGCGGCATTCATAGTACATGGTATTGATAAAAGATGGGTGCGGACACGCTACGAGGTTGTTAAACCAGTAGATATTGACCAACTCCTTGAGGCGGTACGTGAGGTGGTCAGGAAAAATGAATGGGTGGTCGACCCAGAAAGCGCACGGATTACAATTCAGAACATCACATCCACATCAATTGTTTTGGCGATAGATGCGCTGTGTAAGGGTGAACTCGAAGATCCACCGAGAAGCTCTCTTCTCTATGACCTAGAAAGGACTATAAACGTTATCAAGCATTAGGCAGGCGCAATGTACTAACTCTATTATGTGACGCACACCGCAGAGAACTCTATCAGAACACACTATGCGTGTTCGCGTCCACCGTTGTAGAAATTAACAAGCAGCTAACCCTTCAACATCATTAACAATTTTCTTATAATTTTTGGTTAATGCTTTATTACATAGGTACTGTGGAATACGGTATTGATGTAAATCATCTCAACCTGGCTCCACATTTTGTAGCACGTTATTTCCAGTGCACATAAATTATGCATAAGCGCATAATTTGAAAATGTGCCGTATAACAACCTCAAGGCGCTCGCATCCTTGCACACTGAAAAGCGTTTTTGTGGACTGAATGGAACGCACGTCTCAAAAGTCGTTCGAGAGGCTACCGCTATACCATTTGATTTGAGCGATAAAGTCTTATAATAGTATTGCAGCGCCCGCACAATGTTCTCAGACATGAATGTGGTTGTCGCTTATTCGGACACTACCTATATCCTCGGAGTGTATACAGCGTAAAGGAATATGAAGTGAAAGCAAGGAGGAAGCCGGTGGCCATGAAATAGGAGTTCAGGTTGTTGGTGAACCCAGAGAAGATGAATAGGAGACCGTTAATGCCTGCGAAGAGCACTGAGACAAAGCCAGACAACGATGTGACGATTACAGGCGCTTTTTTAGTAATAATCGAGGCCACTAGGTCTACGATTGAAAGAAAGAATATCAAGTAGCCCATCATCATATGAATCATAAATAAGCCACCACCGCTCTGCATTAGACCCATCATTGCACCCATCACTCCAAAGAAGCCTTGGGCTTGGGTTGTGCTAGGGAAGCTCACAAAAAGATTAACCCACATGCCAGTCAAAAACTATAAGATTAGAAAAACCATCGTAATAATTACAAGCGCTTCAAGCAACGTATTCATACCTCTGTGTGTTTCAACGTTAGTTGAACTTTGGTCAATAGCATTTTGTTGCGCCCACATTTCATTTAGCCACCTATTTTAAGTACACCATCGATTTAAACATACTTACATTTCCCACCAGAGAATAGGAATTGTATTTAATTTTCCGGAATTTCCCTTTGATGGACGTGTGTCTATGTTGATGAAGGTTCGATGAGTGCGTAACCAAAGTGTGAAACCTCATAATCGAACACTATCCATATTTGTCAAGGTCATCGCTCAAGTATTACTCGCAAGAGATATTCCCGTGCAACATACGGGGTAGGGGGTCGTTTGGGTTATCGTTGCTTCTATTGCCTGTAGCGAAAGCTCGGAGGGATTGTACTCGAACGTGGCCTTACCAGTAGCATAGCCCGCTATAAAAAGCGCACTGTACACGCCCTGTAACCGCTTGACCCCCTCTTCAAGTCGTTGGGGGCAGTCTGGGCAGCCGGTTACGTTGCTTGTGCAGGGTTTACCACACTTCCCGCAATCTATTAGTAAAACAACCCGTTGCACACTTGTGGTCATGCGGCTACTTATGGTAGATTCCGTGAGAGTATTAGTGTGAATCGATAAAAGCGCTATAATCGCCGTGATTGAGGCGATTATTACCGCATAAACCACACCGCGCCAACCCCTCCTATGGCGAGTTATCGAGGAGCGTCTACCTCTTGGTTTCATGCTGATTACCTCCGAGGTATAAAGTGAGAAAGCATACCCACCCTATAGTGGATACGACTTCGACACCCCGCACTCGATCTTACTCCGCCGTGATGTACCCATAGTACATATACGCACCACAATGGAAGATGTATGTTCCAGGAGTGGGTGCAAAGATTTCGACGTATTTTGTAGCCCCAACTGGGACATTAACCACCGCGTTCCCCCCGTGTACACCTAACCCCTGAAAGATTGTCTCCAAGGCGCAACCCCCAAGTTGTCTGTTAGAGCAATCACAACTATTCTATCAGCTGGGATGGTGAGGTTATCGGGATAGTAGGCATACGGATAACCCGGCTGCTCTTCAACGATATGGTAGACTGGCGTGCCAGGTGGTATCTGGCTCTGACTGATGACCCCTGAGTTTTGAGGGTTGTCAAGCAAGAAATATGTGATGGACGCTATCACAGCAACCACAATCACAAACGCGACCACTGTATCTATAGTTCTGGATCTTCCTTTGGTTACCTTTTTGTAAAGTTTGCTTGGTTGCTGGCTTCCTTGAATCTTCATAGAACTAGACCTCCATAGTTTTGAACGAAGTAGAGTAAGAGGTAAGAGCCGCTGATGATGAACAACCCTCCGGTCACCCACTGTAGGTATGCTCCCAAGCGGCGATAAAACCGGGTAATGGTATTTCTCCCGATGGTGAGCATCAACATAAACAAGGCTGCGATTGCAACTCCATAAATGAATACTGCTACTCCAGCCAACCAATACACGCCTGAAGCTAGGGGTATCAGCACAATCCCGAGAAAGATGGGTAGCGTGCAGGTGTGCGAAGCCGCACCGTAGGAGACACCAAAGAGGTAGAGAGTAGTCGCCTTTGAATTAGATGTATGTGAGTTTGCTTTAATTGTTATGGCGTTGTAGTAGCGATTGGCGGGATTGATTTGTTCTAACTTCCAAAGGAAGCCTATGCTTCGACCAGTAAAGACGATATAACCTAAACCTAAGAAAATCGCACCGATGGCGGGGATAATATAGATCAAGTAATTATAGACAAGTACACCTATCCAACTTACTAGGATGCTCGCAAATGCGTAGAATGTAAGGATTCCTAGTACGAGCAAAACGCTCGTTTTTAGCACTCGACGACTAAAGTGGTGTACCATTGAATTTTCTTCTTCACTTCTAGCACCATCGACAACTCTTGAGTCATTCGTTGTTCTTGCATCACCTTGCGTTCCTATAAAATACTCAAGAACGTAGGTGTCAGGGCTATGCTACACGGTGAAAAGAAAGAAGTAGCACCACCTACCAACGCAAGTCCGAGTAAGAGGTAGGGTGGCGAAATTTTTGTAGTCGCGCTCTTAGCGAACAGACCGCCCACGTCGTGAGTGTACACGTAGTGTCCTCCGATAAACAGGAGTACAAGGAGTGCTACCGAGAAAACTGCGGTTAGCAGGCTACGTACATGAGTAGAGGGTAGCCGTGGATTCGATGACGATGATGGTAGCTTAGCGGGGGAGCCATCAGTATTCACGCATGTAAAGCGCGTCGACATCGATGACCACTTCGAATCGTTCGATGATGCGGGGGTGTGGTTAGTTGTCATTTTGAATCACCTCATAGCCTAGCTCTACTATTCTTCTCATTATTTCGTCCTTGAGCACGTCTCCATCTCGATAAAACACCACGACTTCCTTCGATTGGGGGTCAATCTCCAGATAGGACACAGCGTCAAGCCGAACCACAGCTTCCTCAATCCTTGATATGCACTCGTAACAGTGGATTCCAGGAATCCTTAGAACGAGCTTACTTTCGGTTTCTTTGGATTTGGTGTGTTCCTTTCTGTTTTCTTGGATTTTTTCACCTCTACTTCTCATTTTGGTCAAGAGTCGTCCGAGTGTTGAGGCGGTTTTCACCCCGAACGAATTAAGGATCACGGTGGTCACGCTCAACACCATCGCGGCCATCGCCCAGATGGGTTGCACAAGACCGGCCGCTGCAAGTGGTATACCTACGCCGTTAAACGAGAAGGCGATAGCCAAGTTCTGCTTGGTCTTCCGATAACTATTTCTCCCAATCTGGATAGCGTCGATCACCTTGTTCAAATCACTTCCAGTGATGATCACATCGGCGGATTCGATGGCGATATCCGTACCAGCGCCAAGCGCGATTCCCACGTCAGCCTGCATCAGCGCGGGGGCGTCGTTTATGCCGTCGCCCACCATTATCACCCTGTGACCTTCAGCCTGTAGCTCCCTTACCTTATCCGCCTTCTGGTCTGGAGTCACCCGTGCGTAGAATCGCCCTATACCGACGCTTTCCGCCACCGCTTTGGCTGTTCTTTTCGCGTCTCCAGTGATCATAATAGGTGTGAGGCCAAGCGCCTTTATTTTGGCCACAACATCCGCAGCCTCCTTCTTAATGGTGTCCGCAACCCCTACCACTCCCATGAGCTTTCCGTCAAGCGCAACGCCGAAAACAGTCTGACCTTTCGCCTCCATAGCCAAGACTTCATCCACTATTCTAGTATCGATGGACACACCCATGTCTTGGAGAAAGTCGAGCTTGCCCACAAATATCGGCTTACCACTAAGCTTAGCCCTCACACCCGCGCCAGACACCTCCTGAAAATCTTTTGCTTGCTCTAAGAAAAACCCGTGTTCACGTGCGGCTTCAACTACGGCTTTTGCAAGCGGATGTTGAGACAAAGCTTCTACGCTGGCCGCAAGCACAAGCACTTCCCTTTCCGACACACCTTCCACTGGTAGAACGCGCACCACGCTTGGTCTACCCACCGTGATTGTGCCAGTCTTGTCGAAGACCACCGTGTCCACTGATTGTAGCACGTGAAATGCTTCAGAGCTCCTAAAAAGTATGCCCTTTTCCGAGGCTAATCCGCCACCCCTAATCATCGCAATCGGTGTGGCCATTCCGAGTGCACACGGGTAACCCATCACAAGCACAGATAGAGCCGCGAAAGCGGCGCGCTGCAGGTTGGGCGCACCAGTAAGCGCCCAAGCTCCCAAGCTCCAAGCTGTGAAACCCGCGACCGCGGCGAGTATGACCCCCGGCACAAAGAAGCCCAGCACCCTGTCGAGTAGTTGCAGGATTCCTGGCTTCATCGCTCTTGCTTCCTCAATGTATTCGGCCACACGTTGTAAGAAGCCTTCGCTACCAACCTTGGTCACACGGATAACAAGGCTTCCATTTGTGTTCACCGACCCCCCTACAACTTCTTGTCCCACCCTCTTCTCCTGCGGGATGGGTTCACCTGTTACTATGCTTTCGTCAACTGCTGACACCCCTTCTACAACGACGCCATCCACGGGGATGGCTTCCCCTGGCCTTACGCGCACCAAATCTCCCTTCGACACCTGTTGAACTGGAATGGTCATTTCTTTTCCATCACGGATAACCTTAGCGGTCTGAGGCTGTAGCGAAAGAAGTCTCTTTACGGCTTGAGAGCTCTTGGTTCTCACTAGGAGCGAGGCGTACCCACCTAGTAAGTGGTATGAAACGATGAATACGGAGATCGCGAAAAAGTCTGGTGCTGGGAAGCGCTTGTCGACGAAGAGTCCTATGAATCCCCCTATCAGCCCCCCGAAAGCAGCTAGCTCCATGAGCACGTGCTGGTTGAGGATGAGCCTTCTGAGTGAGTGGTACGTCATCTCCAGTATCGGGAAGCCGAAGCCGAAAACGTTACTCAGAGCCAGAGCGATCATCCCAACACGCATCCACGTAGGCATTGGGCGTGCCACACCCAGCCAGTAGAGCGACATGATTCCCAGCGCAGTGAATGTAAGAGTGGCGGAACCCAGAAGCCTGTTTCGCGCACCCCTCAACTCTTTTTCCTCTTCTTCAAAACTTCTCACCTTATCTGGGTCCCTTACCGTGTACCCAAGACTTCGAAGCGTCTCGTCCAGCTGCCAGCCCTCAACCTTAGAAGGATCAAACTCAACAAGCACCTCTTCGTGTGCAAGGCTCACGTTCACACTCAAAACCCCCTGTTGTCTTTTGAGCGCCTTTGTGATATTACTGGCGCAAAAAGAGCAGTGCATACCGCCGATCTTAACTTGGTGTTTCGCTTTTACTGACAACTCGCTGCCACCCCCCTCGAGAATGTGTTTATATAATCTGTTTACGCATCGTAACCAGCATCAGTAATCGCTTGTCTCAGCTTATCGACATCAGTTATCTCAGGATTATACTCAACAATCGCTCTACGCTTATTGAATTCAACTGAGGCTGAAGATACTCCATCAAGGAGGCGTAGCGCATTCTCTATACTCTTGGCGCAACCTTCACAGTGCATGCCCCGCACCTTTATTATGGCAACCTTCTTATTTACACTCATTTCCAAGTCGCCAACATAGTATGGCGACAAAACTATTTAAACTATAAAGTTTATAGTTAGTTACTAACTATACACAATTATACCAACTATGTGATGATATACCTACAGCCAACCAGTTGTACAGAAAACGTTTTCAATGGTTTCCACAATCCAACCTTCCACACTGCGCCAATCTGATAAAAAGGAAGCAACAATTGCCAATATACCCCTTTTCAGGATTAAACCCCCAACTAATTACCATAGACGAAAATAAACAGATTGCACACTATAGCCCTCCATAAAGCGTAAAAATACATTCACGCCCTCTATCTGACCAATATGGTCAAAACCCTGCGAATGATCACTCATCGTGCCGAGTGGACTACCCCTAAAAAAGGTGGGATACTAACACTGACAGATAACCTGGTGTTCCTGAGTGAATCAAGCTTTTAGCTATTTTAGACAAAAAGTAGATGAGTTGATGGGTTAAGCTCTGCTACCTTAGAAGAATAGATTGAGGGTCATGCCTCGGTTTCGACTCCGTCGAAGTGTTCGCCCAATGAACCTAGCAGACGCAGTGTGGTCACCTACTCAGTCCAACTACTTGTTCAGAAAATCTCACCGATGTCGACTCCGTTCAACAATAAGTGGCCACGGACTTCACACGCCCTTTTCAAGGTCTGGGTCACATAGCAGTCAGCAGAAGCCTTCAAAGCCAGCTCCCTTATCACATCCAGCTTCTCTGGGCTCTGGATGAGTACAGTGTACTCAAGCTTCTTTAGGTTCCTCGGCCTGGTCACCCTGAAGTCGCCGTTTATCTCTATTCTCAATGATTCAAGCCTGATCCCTGATGCGGCGGCGTGTTCGGCGTAGTGTACACACTGGCAAAGGCCCAAGGCGGATATAAAGTACTCTAGCGGGCTTGGACCATTCTCATCGGCAGACCAAGAATGCGGGTTTCTACCCCTAGCTGTGGATGCCAGGTCGTCGAGTTTGTCCACCACAACTTTCACCTTCGCAGATACCTCCGTCCTATCGGCTTCCTCATATTTCTTAAGTCTCTCACGCATCTTGTCAGCGAATCCAGTGGAAAAGGAAACCATAATCTGACACTCCTATTGTCGATTTATCCTGTGTTTTTCACACTCTACGCGATACGGCGTATCCGATGAACACGCCCCACAGCAAACCATATACTAGGTGTGCCACGAGGAAGGCGCCGGCTATTGGTCCCATCATCGGTATAAGCTTAGACTGAACCGTTGGCGCCACGGCGGATATGGGCACGCCTTTCGCGGCGGCAATCGGCGCGGCTATTGCGACCACCATAGCATGCGGCATCACGGCTAGAAGTACTGGGAGGCCGAAAACCAGCCATACGAGGAAGCCAGCTAGGAGGCCGATGTAAGCACCACGCTTAACGCTGTCTATGAACAGAAAACGTTTAACACCGAAGCTTATCGCGGCGAGTATAAGCCCAATCACCACACCGTCAACTAGGTGAAGTATTAGGCCCCCCATCGCGGTCGCAATACCCCCAGTTGGGGATAGCCCAAGCACACCTATACCCATAGCTAGCATCATGATTAGTGGTGTCACACCCATTACGGCAGCTGCAATCATCATGACTATACCCATCAGTATGGCGCCGACGAACCCTCCAAGCGCCGCCCAGCCAAAATAGGTGGACGCCTTAGCCCTCGTCACTTCTCGGCCCTCCATGTGTGACCCCATGGTTTGAGCCATTTGGGGGTGTGCTTTCGACACGTGCTCCATGAGTGCAGGCATAGTGGAAAAACCAGCCTTACACACAGGGCACGTGTGCATCCCTTCGGATTTCTCAGATGACATATGACATCGGTTGATAAAAGCCTAAACGAGCACTTGACGTTTCCCCTAAAACCCTCCAAGATTTTGATGGTAAAACTCTAATCGTTAAAGGGCGCAGCGAAGATTCGACCGACTCATCATCACACTACGCTTTCACTTCAGGAGTTTTAAGGTGACGATATATGGGGGAATTCAGCAAACATGTGAACAACTCTTGATCCCCTCTGAACCTCTAGAGAGGGATTGGGGGGACGGGAGTGGTGGGAACCCTCGAAACATCAACGCCTATATGGAAAAGCCGCTAATTCACGATTTTGATCACTTTGGTTTCAAAGAAAGATTCCAATACCGTTTCCTATTTATTTATGGTGACTGTGAGCTACCCACGCCTGAAGGCGGGAGCTTCCTGAATCATCACCCCACCATGCCTACCACTTACCAACCCTAAGGAGGGTAGGGGAGGTATTGGGCGGAGCTCAAAGACAGGCACACTGGAAGGGTGGCACCCACCCCGCACGTTTTAAGAGAACCAGGCAAGCGTTGAGGTCGCGGTCCAAGGTGAAACCGCAGGGGGGACAGTGGAACACGCGGTCTTCCAAGGCTAGACCCCGGTTTATTTCCCCGCACCAGAAACACTCACGCGACGAGTTGAACGCTGGAACAGCGAGGACAACTCTCCCTCGTTTAACAAACTCCCACTCAAGTATCCTCCTTAGCTCTGAGAACGAGGAGTCGTGGTGCCTCATCCTTCCTTTCTTGGTTACGCCTCTATGGATCAAACCCTCGAGGTTCAAGTCCTCTAATACCAGGAGGTCGTACTCCCGTGCGAGTAGCGCCCCGAGTTTAAAGAGTCGCGTCTGAAATCATTAACACGTTCGTGCTGTTTAGCGAGTCTTATCTTCGCTTTAAGCCAGTTTTTCGAGAGAAACCTTCTTCTAGAGAGGCTCCTCTGAGGTACCCTGATTTTTTCCAAAGAGCGCTCAAGCGGCCTCGGATTCTCCAAGATGCGCCCATCAGAGAGCGTGGCGAGCCTCGCCAACCCCAAGTCCACGCCCACAGCCTTTCTGGGTTCCCACGGTTGCTTCTCTTGTGCTTCGGGCTCCTCCACTAAGAATACCAGGTAGATTTTTCCAGAGGGGTAGAGTTTGACGCAAACCTGGGACACACGCTCCAAGGAAAAATCCCTGTGTATTATCAAGGTGAAGAAGCCTATCTTACTCAGTTGCAAACGAGCCTTCTTCTTTGTTTTTGCACTGCCCTACCCCCTGATATCAGAAAGCTTCCAACCACTCTGAGGGTACACTAAGGAGAGGTACTTGTGAGGCTTCTTTTTCTTGGGCTTGTTCGCCAAACCATCGAGGAAGCGTTTCCGCGCCTAATAAAACCTTTCTGCGACCTGCTGGGCAACCTGCGAGTGCAGCGCCTGGAACTCGGGGTTCTTCTTTCGGAGGTCTAAGGCGAGCTGCCTCAGCTCATTCTCACTCATGGCGTGCTTGGTCTTCCTGTACTCCTCTTCTTCGGCGTGCAAGAGCTTGTTGTAGAGTTTACACGCTGTTTTGAGCTGGGTCTTCAACACACTCGCCGTGGACTTTGAGCAGTACGCCCTGTATTTGTACGCCCTTGCACCCACGCCGCACAGTTCCCCGCACCCGTATTTATTCTTTTTGAATCCCCGCCCTAAAAGGGCGAGGTTTTGGAATATTTATAAATATGAAGCTAACACAATTAAGATGATATTCGCTATTTAATACTCAGAATCGGCTAAAAACGATGTTTTACACAGTGCATTCTAATAAAGACGGTTTTCGCTTGTGTTATTCATGTTTAGGAGTTTCCTGAAATGGTAAGGTTTGATTCAGTGCGAGTGATCTTTTTCTGTATTCTTTCAGTATGTCTTCAAGTGTTATCGACCCCAAGTATTTGCCGTTTTCGACCACAGGACACCACATCGTTCTGTTTTTCATCATAACTTCCCACGCTTGATCGGCAGTGCTGGTCAATTTCACGTACGAAGCGCCTTTTTCGGTAAAGCTGGACACACTTCCTTTCTTGTTAACTATACGGTCAAGGTAAACCACACCCACGAACCTGTCTTTTTCGACTACAGGTAGCGAAAACAGATTAAGCTCTTGCATCATCTTGGCGGCTCTTTCCACACTTTCTTCTGGCGCTACCCCAAGGTTTCTCAAGTTTATCTCTGACACTCTAATGGACGACAAAAGAGGTGTGTTGTACTCACCCATATGCGCCGGCGAATCCCTGCGGGTGTTCACCTGTGAGCGGTAAATGCAGTACTTTAGCCCAGAAACGGTGCAGGATATCGCTGTGGCTAGCATCGCGACTGGAAGAAGTTGAAGGCTACCAGTCATCTCAACCACCATTAGTATAACTGAAAGAGGCACCTTGCCAGCAGCTCCAAAGAATGAGAGCATACCGACAATTGCGAATGGTGCTACACTTGGTACCACGCTAGGAAAAAGCATGTGAAACACTAAGCCTAGAAATCCGCCAAGAGACGCGCCTATAACCATGCCTGGGGCAAAAACTCCACCACTACCACCAGAGCCCACACTCAAAGATGTGGTTATAATCTTTATAAAAGGTAGAAGTGCCAGAATGAGTAATATTGGCAGGTCTCCACCCACAAGCGCTTGAAGATTGCCCGATATGATTAGCTGAACCCATCCGTAGCCTGTGGCCATCACCTCTGGGAAAATGAGTGCGATAAGACCCACAGCTACGCCTCCGATCATGGGTTTCACGTGTGGTGGAATCCTTAATCTTTTAAAAACCGAGTTGACGCCGTAAAACGTTCGCACATACACGATCGCAAGGCCTCCCGCAACCAAACCAAGTAAAGCGTAGAAGGGTAGTCTTAGCACGCTGAACGCTTGAGTGTAGTAACCAAATATGGGTTCAAAGCCCACTATCGACGCAAAAATGGAGTAGCCCACCGATGAAGCGACAATTGCAGGGAAAATCACCTCTGGTTCAAGGTCTCCTGTATAAAACCTCGGCTGCCAAAACCGCACCACCGATTGGAGCCTTAAAGATCGTGCCAATACCTGCTCCTATACCAACCGCCACTGCTATACGCCTGTCCTGCGGGTTTAGGTGAAACATGTCCGCGATAGCCGAGCCTATTCCCGCTGCTAGCTGTGCTGTTGGGCCTTCCCTACCCGCACTTCCACCACTTCCGATTGTGATCGCTGATGTCACAAGCTTTACGAAAGGTATCCTCCTTCTTATCTTTCCCTGTTTGTTGTGGTACGCGTCTATCGCGGCGTCTGTGCCGTGTCCTTCAGCTTCTGGGGCGATTGTGTACACAAGAACCCCAGAGATGAGCCCTCCCAATCCCACAACAAATGGTAGTGTGTATGGGCGTATCACCGAATAAACAAACATCACGCTTCCCCCTTCACCCACTGGATGGGGCACTTTCGCACCCGCTAATAAGTCCAAAAACAAGTATTCAAAAAGTCTAATTCCAAAATACAAAGCCATGGCGCCTAAGCCAGCCACAACACCTATAATTATTCCGAGCACTAGCCACTTTTCAAAGTATGGCAAAGAAAGCAGTCGCGACATACGAGAAAAATCAATCATGAAAAGCTTTAAGTGTTAATCGGTGTCGTACTCTAGGATTGTAAAAGTAGCTTTGGAGGTAGCTAAGAGTTGTGCGCGCGAGTTTGTGAAAATTTTGATGCAGTGACAAATTCATCTTTTAATATTTGTGTTTAATGCGCAAGCACAAATTTTGAACTATCACAAAGTGAAGAAGGTCATGGTGTAACTCTGAAAAGCTTTAGTAGCCTTGCGCGCATTTCAGGTTGTTCTACTTCTGTCAAAATCTCTTTTTTGAGCAAATCGCGTGGATAGTCAAATCTGTGTAACTCAATAGTGGTATTATCCGTGTTCAAAATCGCGTAAGAAGGTCTTATATCCTCATCCCTAGGCTGGCCAGCAGAGCCTGGGTTTATCACTCTGTACCCAGCAAAGCTAGTGGTAAACGAATAGTGAGTGTGTCCAACTAGCACGACCTGCTCTTCGAGTGGCGCGCCAAGCGTGCTGGTAAACACTTCGCTTTTGCTGATAAGCCATGGGTAGAGATAACCGTAAAGCGGTTCGGAAGGTGAACCGTGAAACGCCGCGATCTTTAAATTGTCGAATTCAAAATGCCCTTCAATCGGTGCTTGCGCAAGGAACGCCAAATCCGATTTGGAAAGCTGTTTAAGCGTGATATTTTGGCGTGTGTAAACGCTTAGCTCGTGGTTTTCCTGAGCACAGTAACAGTCTACACCAAAGGATGCCGCGTGGTCGTGATTTCCCATCACTCTACGCGGCTTGAGTGAGCGCAAAACGTCCACGGTTTCGCTAGGCCTAGTGCCGTAGTCCACAGCGTCGCCCAGAAAAACCACTTCGTCAAATCTCTCTCTTTCAAGCAAAGCGCGTAAAGCGTAGATGTTCGCGTGAATGTCACTAAAAACCAGAATCCTCATGTCATTGATTTCGTTTAAGTTGAATATAAATTTTAACCAGTGCCAAAAACCATTGCACGCTTTATATAAGGAAACTGTGGCCTAAAACCTGTCAAAGCTTTCAGTGCGAGTTTGTTGGAGATTTGAGCTTAAATATTTAAAAAAAGGTTGTGGACTTTTCCAAAAAGCTTTAAACACGAGTGTGCCAAGATTCTTTGATTGTGCTACAGTGTTCACACATCTTGTTCTCTTGTGTTGTAATAAAGCATTGGCCACAAGCCTTTTACCAATTCCCAAATGCTGGAAAGATGCAAAATTAAAAACGGTTGACTATCAACTTGTCTTAAACCACAAATTGCGCATCCGCCCAATGTTGTTGGACAGCGTTTCCCAACTAAAAAGCAAATCTCATAGCTAAACTTTTAGGAAATTTGGCGCACTTCTTTGAGTTCGACACTCACCTTCGCTGAAAGCGTGTTCTTTACTGGACAAATTTTTTCGGCTTCTTTTAAAAGCTTCTTTAACTCCTCCAGTTTTGCGTCAGATTCAAGCTCAACCAGTAGCCTTATTTCTTCTAGCCCTGTGCTCTTACCGCTTAGAAATTCGCTAAGCGCAAAGCTTGATAGAGCCTCAATCTTTATGTTTTTGAGCTGAATTTTTTTCTTTTCGGCAAGCGTTTTGAGCACGATAGAGAGGCAACCAGCTTGCGCAAGCAGGAGGTACTCCACTGGGTTTGGTGCTTGATCCGTTCCACCTAGGATCGCTGGTTCATCAATTGTCACTTTAAATCCTCTCACTTCACCTGTGAGCGGAAACCCGCTCTGCTGTGTCACAGCTCTTAAAGAAAGAACCTGTTTTTGGGACATACAACAAAAAGCAAGACCGAAAATAAATTGGTTTTTTTAAGCGCAGCTTTTGCGTGTAAACAAAGCTATTTATTTTGCTTTTTGTGTTTTTAAGGTGTGGCTCAAATAAGTTTTAAGGTTGACCCAACTTTTTACCCCTCAGCGAAAAGCGCAACCAAGGCACCCCCCGAAAGCTTGGCGTACGTTGCGGGTATACACGCAAACGGAGAAAAGCCAGATTTTGTGGGAGTAATTGACGTCGATCCCAGCTCCCCCACTTATTCAAAACTCATTTCAAAAGTTGAGCTACCCTACAAAGGCGACGAGCTACACCACTTTGGCTGGAACGCTTGTAGCTCTGTTCTTTGTCCAAACGGCAAACCAAACCTCGAGCGTCGCTACCTGATCGTTCCAGGCTTAAGGTCATCCCGAATTTACGTGATTGACACAAAGCTCGACCCCAAAAATCCAAAGCTTGTAAAAGTGATTCAACCAAAAGAAGTGGTCGAAGCATCAGGGTACACACGGCTACACACGGTGCACTGCGGTCCCGATGCGATTTTTATAAGCGCGCTTGGAAACTCTGAAGGAGAAGGGCCTGGCGGAATTCTCGTTTTGGACCACTATACCCTTGAAGTGTTGGGTCGCTGGGAGGTCGACAGAGGAGATCAGTACTTCTCCTACGATTTTTGGTGGCCTACCTAGTGAGGTTATGGTGACAAGCGAGTGGGCGGTTCCTAACACTATAGAAGGTGGTCTTAAAGCGGAGAACTTGGCAAACAGGTACGGTAACAGGTTGCACTTTTGGGATTTGAGAAAAAGAAAGAGGATATCTAGTGTCACGCTTGGTGAAGAAAACAGGATGGCGCTAGAGCTAAGACCTTTTCACGACCCTACAAAGCTCATGGGTTTTGTGAACATCGTGGTGAGCACGAAAGACCTGAGTAGCTCAATCTGGCTTTGGTACCACGAAGACGGAAAGTGGAACGCTGAAAAAGTGATCGATATTCCCGCACAACCTTTGGAGTCAGGCCTTCCTGAAATCTTAAAACCGTTTAAAGCGGTTCCTCCGCTTGTGACAGACATAGACCTATCTTTGGACGACCGATTCCTTTATGTGAGTCTATGGGGAATTGGCGAGGTAAGGCAGTACGACGTGACAAATCCGTTCAAACCCAAACTTACTGGAAAGGTTGAGCTTGGCGGAATATACCATCGAAAGAATCACCCGTCTGGCGCAAAGCTCAGCGGTGCGCCGCAAATGCTTGAGGTAAGTAGAGACGGTAAGAGGATTTACGTCACAAACTCGCTTTACGTCGCTTGGGACAATCAGTTTTACCCAGAAGGAATAACAGGCTGGGTGGTAAAGCTAAACGCCGACCCAAACGGTGGACTAAAGCTCGATGAGCGTTTCTTTGTAGACCTGAAAAACGCAAGGGCACACCAGGTTAGACTGCAAGGCGGAGACGCAAGCTCTGACTCTTACTGCTTTGCGTAATACTTTTTCTGTTTTTTGCGATTTTTTTAGGAGCTGTTCTTGGAGTAGACCCAGGAAAGGGTTGGCTTTACTGCGTGTACCAAAAGGAGTTTCGAGGTGCGCGCGCCGCTTTTTGGTCGTTTGCGGCAAACGTTTTTGGGATAGCGATCACAACGCTTCTTATGCTTTTGCCTGCGCTTATAGCCCGCTCTTTGGGCGTTATGCTCCACGCACTTCTTTTGATTTACGCGTTTGGTTCAATTTTTCACGGCGCGCTAAAGCTCGGGTTTCCAAACGTTCACTACAGAGGTTCCCTCAAACAAGTGACGCGCTCAGTGTTTGTGTGGAGCGTTGTGAACTCCGCTTGGGCAGGGTATGGCTTTCCATTAGGCGCACTTCTTCTTTTAGAAGGGTACACCACGTTTTTGGCTTTTTTGTTTGTGTACGCGGTTTTCTCCGCGCTTATGTTCGCTCTTTGCACAAAGTTTGGGTTGATGCTCGCAAAAAAGATTTGGCTGAACTACGACCTTTTTCTTTCCGTTTTTTACGTGTTGTTTGGTTCGTTCACGCTATTTCGCACACCTTTTGTTTGATAAAAACTAAAATCATCGTTAAGCGAAATTAAAGCTGTGAATCTACCAAAGTATGTGATAAAAAGGGACGGAAAAAAGGTTGAGTTCGATTCAAAAAAGATACTCTCCGCGATCACAAAGGCGTTTGTCGCAACGCACAACACGGATGAACACGCGCTCAACAAAGCGTACACTCTAACACTCGAAAAGATTTCAAGACGATTTGGTGAAAACGGAACGCCACACGTAGAAGAGATCCAGGACCTGGTCGAGCAGTCTCTTGTCGAGCTCAACCTTTACGAAGTCGCAAAGGCGTATGTTTTGTACAGAAAGCAAAGAGAGCAAATAAGAGAAGAAAAAAAGAGGATTCTGGGAAAGCAGCTACTCGACGAAGTGGACAAGTCGTTTTCCGTGAACGCTCTACGCCTTCTTGCTTCGCGCTATCTTTTAAAGGACGAGTCGGGTAAGCTCATCGAAGGTCCTAAGCAGCTCTTTCAAAGAGTGGCGGCTTTGATCACAATAGCGGACATGCTTTACGACGAAGAGATTTACGACAAATCTGGTTCGCAAAAAGTTTGGCAGTCTTATGGTTTGAAGCCACAAAAGCTTGTTCATAAAGAGATGTTTTTGAACGAGCACCACTTAGAAAGAATGCATGCGCTTTACCAGGAGTTAAATTCGCAAGGAAAAATGAAGCTGAGCTGGGACGAGTTTTTAAACTGGCTACAAAATGTTGGGTTTGAAAAGCACTACGATGACTACAAAAAATACTACGAACTCATGGTTGAAAAAAAGTTCCTTCCGAACAGCCCAACCCTTTTTAACGCGGGAACAAGACTTGGACAGCTCAGCGCGTGCTTTGTCTTACCAATTGAAGACAGCATTGAGTCCATCATGGACGCCGCAAAGCAAGCCGCGATAATATTCAAAAGCGGTGGAGGAATAGGCATAAACTACTCCGCTTTAAGGCCTGAGGGTGACATCGTGGCTTCGACCGGTGGTGTCGCATCAGGTCCTGTTTCTTTCATGAGAATAATCGACACGCTCACAGACGTGATCAAACAGGGGGGAAAGAGAAGAGGCGCGAACATGGGAATCCTTGAAATTTCTCATCCTGACATTGAAAAGTTTATTAAAGCAAAATCGCAACCAGGAAGGTTTGAAAACTTTAACATTTCCGTGCTTGTCACACCCGAGTTTTGGACGCACTTAGAGTCGAACGAGCCTTGGCCTCTTATCAATCCAAGGGATGGCTCAAAGTGGAAGGAAGTGGACGCAAAAACCTTGCTAGAAGAAATAGCAAGGATGGCTTGGGAAACGGGCGACCCTGGGCTTGTTTTCTTCGACAACATAAACCGCTACAACCCGCTTTATGAGCATCTTGGACCAATCAAAGCGACCAACCCTTGCGGGGAAGAGCCGCTTTATCCGTACGAGTCGTGTAACTTGGGTTCGATCAACCTTTACGCATTCGTAAAAAGAACGAAAAACGGTGTGGAATTCGACTGGGATTCACTAAAAAAGCGGTGGAAATCGCGACGCGCTTTCTTGATAACGTGATCGACGTGAACAAATACCCTGTTTCTGAAATAGAAAGGGTGACCAAGCAAACAAGAAGGATTGGGTTAGGGCTAATGGGGCTTGCGGACACTCTTTACGCGCTCAACATACCGTATAACAGTGAAGAAGGTTTTTCGTTTATGAGCAAAGTCACCGAGTTCGTTTCTTACCACTCGCTTCGCGCATCGGTTGAACTAGCAAAAGCTCGTGGAGCGTTTCCGCTTTTTGAGAAATCGGATTACGCAAAGGCAAAGCTTCCTTTCGAAGGCTTTTACCACAGAGAGTGGTGGCACGAGGATTGGGAAGCTCTTTCAAAAGAGATAGCGCAAAACGGTGTGAGGAATTCGCACACAATGACAGTCGCGCCAACGGGAAGCATATCGATGATCGCCGAAGTTTCTTCGGGTTTAGAGCCGCAGTTTGCTCTGGTTTTCGAAAAACACGTCACCGTGGGCAAGTTTTACTATGTCGATCCAGAGTTTGAAAGAAGGATCGAAGAGCTTGGGTTGGACAAACAAGCTGTGATCGAAGAAGTTGCGAAGAATGGAGGTTCGGTGCAGGGGCTGAACCTTCCTGAAGATTTAAGAAGGGTTTTTGTGGTCGCTTACGACATCCCTTGGTGGGACCATGTAAGGGCGCAATACGAAGTGCAAAAGTGGGTGAGCGCAGCGGTGAGCAAAACCATAAACATGCCTTCATGGGTGACGCCAGACGACGTGCTTTCCGCTTACGTTTTTGCTCACAGGCTTGGGTTAAAGGGCATAACGGTTTACCGAGATTCGTCAAAGGGCGAACAGGTTCTCAAAACGCCCGCGCAAAGAGGTGAAGGCTATATCGCACCGGTGAGCAACAAAACGCTTGAGCTTCCGCCTTTGAGCTTTAACTCCGTGGCGCTTTGGTACACGATTGACGAGCTAACTGTGAAAAAAATTGAGGAAGAATCGCTCGATTTGGCAGGGGGTCTACACGCCGCCGAACACGCGATGATCGGCGTGATGCCTTTTCACGTGCTTTGTGACAGGTGGGACATTGGCGGCGTTTCCACACCTTTACACCCTTATACGGGTGAGCCCACGATCTTTATCTACGACGGTTACGAAGGCGGAATCGGGATTTCCGAAAAAGCGGCGGAGCTTTTTCCAGAGCTAGTCAGGACGACTTTACAGGTGGTTTCTGAGTGTGGTTGCGAAAGAGGTTGTCCCGCTTGCATTTACTCGCCAAAGTGTGGTAACGACAATAGACCACTCGACAAACGCGCGGCCAAACTCATTTTGGAATCTGTGCTTCGAAAACTCACCAGTGAGGTATAGTGTTCGCTCTTGCGCTTTTCGTGAGTGTATAGCAGTAAACCTTTTTCCTTAAGTCTTTTAGGCAAGGCCTTACTTCGATTATTCCATTTCTTTTGAGTTCTCTGAGCGCTGCAGAAAGAGTTCTCTGAGGAAGTCGTGTCTCTTTGAGTAGCTGCGAAAACTGCGCCTCTCCCCACTCTTCAAGAATTTTCAAGACTAGTTTTGCTGAAGGAGGAAGCTCCTCCAAACTCGACAGTTTTGACACCCACCATGTTGATCACACTACCCTCTTACGTAGTGAGCCGAGTTGCTAAACGTGTCTTCTGCGCGCATCTCTTGTGAGCGGCGACAACTGAGCATCATTCTCATGCTTTGCATCATACCAAACATAACACTCATTTTCATGGTTGATCGGTATAATGACAATGGTCATACTTTTATCGTTTTCGATACGCGCAAATTTTTGTAAAGCTTTGGGACACATTCGCTTGAAAAATTAAATTTTTATCGAAAATAAAAGCGGTGATGCGAAAAGTGTGCATTGTGCATAACTCGATGATCGGTGAGGCTCAATAACCCTGGGATAAATGCGTGGTTCGTTTTCAATCATGTCAATAAGTCTTTGTTAATTCTATGTATAACAGTAATTCCCATTTTTGGCAATTCCTACAATTATTCCCAGGGAAGTGTAACGGTAAACTCAACAACACCTATTCCATTTATTCGTATGAGCTTCTAAATGGCACGGTGATATCCTTATTGGGTTTTAATAATATCGCCAAAGTTTACACTTACCAGTCAACACCCAACATCTAGCACTGGCGAAAACGCCTACCGTGAAATTGGCGTAGGTCTAGTGACTTCTACAGTTTTGAGTAACTACGCAAGCTATTCTACTTGAAGCGACTCTTGAGTTGCGTATTCAACTTGTTAATAATGGTGACATGAAAAAACTATTAACGCGTAATCACATGATGTTAATCGCTTTTTTGGTTTAATTGCGGTAAGCGTTGCGTTGTTGTAAAATATAATTTTTAACGTACAAAACTTTTCGAATCAAATTCAAATTTTGCGTTTAGTGTTACCGTTAAACATGTCCATCCCTAAGGGTTTCACTCTACGTAGGCGTACATAGGTACGCATCAGCATACCTGTCGTACGCATAGTAGAGCTTGGGCTTCAGTGCATCATTTAGGGACCTCGCGAGTTCACTGGTCCCCTTCCGCTCCGCCCCTGTCAGGACGCACCCACCCAAGAGAGAAGGTAGAACCACCGTGTCCCACCAATCCCTCTGGGAAGCGCCCTCCATCCTCAGTTCAACACGCTTCCTCCCACCAACCCACTTCTCGGTGTACCCGAACCTCATCCTCATGTAGAGGTTTATGGCCGCGTTTAGCTGCCTATTAATACGGAGCCCGCACCCACCACACTCGAAAACCGCCCCATTCAGGTCTTTGTTCTCCCACCCACACCGAGCAGTAGAAGGAGGAACCGTAGGGGTCGAGCTCCTTTACTTTAGCTTCCCCCAGCCTCCCCACAAGTATCCTTGTGATTGAGCGCCAATCACTCCTCGAAATCCTCCGATTCCAGATACGCGAGCGTGTGTACATGCCCTGCTTTTTTAGCTCTTCGAGGCCTACCGGGCCACACAGCGACTGAATAACACGTGTGATTTCGAGCTGGTGTTTTCTCGCGCGGTTTCTTTCTCTGTTCGAGTACTTTGAAAGAACCCTCCTAGCCTTCTTGGAGCGCGAAGCCTTCCTCTGAGCGCTACACCTCTTCTCGAAGGAGGCAATATGTATGGAAGCAAGCTTCGAAGTGTCTATCCGAATCCACCCTGTTTCTGGTGAGAAGCCGTCGAGTGAGAGGAGGTTGAAGTCCCACGCCACACTGGGTTTGCTGTTTTGAGCATCTTCTTCGTAGTGTATGGGTAGGTGTATCTTTTCGGGTGTGATTATGGGTTCACCCAGCCCCGCCGAGGACACCTCCCCAGGTAGAGAAAAGTACCTCTTCGAGAGGTCGAGGTACACGTACTCACCCGTTTTAACGGTTAGCCTGAGCTTTTCACCCTCCATCTTGGCGAGTGTCTGCTTGGCTCTTGTGAACAGCCTTCTCGCTGTGGGCCTCCTCCTTTTCCTATCACCCTTTACATAGTTTTTACGCCAGGAGTTGAGTATGGAGTAGGCGGTTTTTATGGCGGAGTCCACCCAGTGCGCATCATAAGGCCAACCCTAGAGTAAGCGGTCCCTGAGCTCCTTCTTGTACTTCTTGCTTTTCACATCCACCTTGTACTTGGGTAGGAGCCTCCACTGCTTTTTGCCCCCCTTTACCCTCCTCTTCTCTCACTCTATGTTGTCCCCAGAGCTCTCTAAGTATTTGGTTTACAGCGTCCCTGTACGCTCGTAGCAGTGGTTCGAGTTGTTCTCCACAATCATGTTCAAGCGAATAGCTTCTCAGCACCTCGGCGGCCTCCCTGTGTTTGGAGCCTCTTAGGGTGTGCACCCGCTCACACATCCATAGGTATATTTCATAAACCTATATAAACCTCCATACACCGAAACTGCTGACAACGGCGTTGCTGGCTTTTAACCGTTAGAGGTTATTTCTTATCTCGGACTAACAATATACCTCTATGATCAAACATGGTCTCTGAGTTTAAATGCAATATGTGCGGTGCGGTTTTCGCCACCCAAAGTGAATTAATGGATCACGCAGCTAGGAGTCATAGCCAAACATCGGCTCCTCAGTATAGGTGTGATAAATGCGGAGTTAGTTTTAAGACCCAGGAAGAGCTAATGGCACATGCTAAGTCATCGCATGCAATGTGAAATACTGCCAAACCGTGCAGATCCATTACCCTCTTTTTAATCACATTAGTGTTGGTTGAGCGGAATAGTAGTATTTGGTGGTGAGTGAAGGTGGGTGTGCTTTGAGTAGCACGCGACCTCTGGAGTGAAGAGTTTTGGTGACGTCTACACCATTAGATGCGGCTCAACCCACTAGCTGGATGCCCGTTAACTGTGGGGTGCGACACCAGCTCGCGGAAGCAGAGAGACTGCTGCTCAAATGGGCAACTGGTGTAATGTATCCGCTTTATCTCTCCCCCAACCGCTTGGTGGGTATTGTGGAGGGGTATTCGGAGCCGCCTGCTGGTTTATAACCTTCACGCAATGGGTAAGTAAATCTAAATATTGAGTATTAGAAAACTTGTGCCGCCAAGGAGTTGCACATTCTTATTCTTTGGGAAAGATGTTTGAGTGAATATTATGGGGTAATTTTTGAGCAAAAGTCCGGCGATAATACCCTTGGGGTCTTATACCCCGCTCATGAGAAGTATTTTGCCTTGGGTTGTGAGTCGTATTGAGAGTCTTCCTCTTGCACCCTTCTCGACCGATACGAGGCCAAGCGTCGCGAGTCCTCGACTGTCGGGTGCACCGTTTATATGGTAACTCAGCTGAGCCTTATCGTAGCCCGTAAGCTCGGAGAGCTCTTCTAAGCTGGCTACTCCTCCACCCACTTTTGCTAGGACTTGTAGTATGTTGAGCTTGGCCTCTGGGAGAATTTTCTGGTAGCCCAGTCTCACTATTGGGAAAACATACGGGCTATCATCCATTATATAGTAAGCTTTAACGCCGAATAAGAAGCACACGGCGAGGGCGGAGCAGGAAAAAAGTTTATCCCCCTCACTTAGATTAACGTAGACATCGTCAAACTTGGTGAGGTTAGCCTTAAGAGCTGTGCTTAGCACGTCGAGCACCTCGTCGAAGCGTGGTGAGGAAATCTGCACAGCTTCTGTTTCCAGCTCCAGTGCCTCAGAAAGTTGCCCCAGTAACTCGTTCACTAAAGGTGTAATCTGCGGCGTATGTATGACTAGGAGCTTGTCAACTGGGAAAGTTCTCAGACCCGCCTTAATACCCTTTACACCCTCTGAACATAGGGCTACCTGCAGAACCCTTCCACGCTCAACTGGTTCGGCGCCTACGGTGTCCGCCACAACACACACCTCCCTATTAATAACCATGAGTACCGCTTCCTAGATGATACACAATTTGAATCGGGTTTTAAGCTATGCCCTATAACGGTTAGGGTTTTCAATCCTTGGTCATCCATCAATTAGTTCACTAGGTGTCTCTTAATGGTTTTGAACTCTATCTAGAACCTAGCAGGTGCGGTGGTCTAGGATAAAACCCATTGTCTAGACGCCTTCTTTGCTCGGACCCTTAAATAAGGTTCAGATTATTGTTCTCCGAATACGATAAGTCCACTACTAGACACCTATTTGGGAACGGTTATGCTTGGGTATTCCTCGGAGTTCCAATTAGCCAAATCCGAGTACTCCTATCCCTAACAATCGAGGCTTAGCCACTCGTCGCTGTCCCCACTAAACTTATGATCGAAATATTATTCACTGCCTCACCATCCATTTCTACGGTGGACCAAAAATTCGAGCTTAGAGCCTATCATGTCTCCAACCCTAATTTTCATTCAACAGTCGTGGAGTTTTTACTCGGTTTTGGCAAATAGAAACTTGGGTCTACTTACTTCATTTGTTTGTAAAGGAACAGCTAAACCCAGTGCACCTTGCAGTCCCTATACTCTATTGTTTTACGTACTAATGGTTGACCGTAGCCTTCATGTGTGTCTATTGTAAATGTTGGGACAGTTCTCTTAGAGTTTTAACAGTGATATCTGGCTCGTCTGAGAGGGGGTCTGCCGGCTGGTTATGTCTGTTTATGTATATTGCCTTCATACCTGCGTTCTTGGCTCCCGCTATGTCCCATGGATTAGAGGACACCAAGTATGCGTCTCCAAACCTTCTTATGAACTCTGTGTACACCTTTGGCGAGGGCTTGTATACCTTGACGTCTTCTACACTATAGAAACCCGTGAAAAAGTTAATTATCTGCGCGTTTTCTAAGAGCCTTTTTATACTTTTCAATGTGCCATTTGTTAAGGTGTATAGAGTGTGTGTTTTTGAAAGTTCGCGTAGGATCACGGTATCCTCGTAGGGTTCTAGTTTCAGCCAGCCATCTAGAAGTTTTGGGTCAACGTTGAGCCCACGTCTCCTATAAACATGCTTGAGTGCGAGCTTGGTTACCTCATCGAAGTCGACCCACTTTCCCATCAGGCTAAGGCGCCAGGAGAACTCCAACTGTTTTTGCCGCCATTCGCTCATAATCTCTTCGGGTACATTGGGTATTTGTGGGTTAAACAGTGTGCCGTACACGTCAAACGCTAGCTTCAAACCATGATCACCTGGTAACCTAACTCGCTTAGCGTGGTTAAATCCTTATGGTCGTGCTCATTGCCTACTAGATTGATTTTGAGTTGTTTTAAGCTCTCTTCAACGCCGACGTGTGGTGGTGATGCGCAGTAACCGCATGCCCCGTACACAATTCCCAGTGAGATCGCCTCTTCTACTAGAGGTTTAAGTCTGCTGTCAAGTGGCCCCCTAGTGCCTAACCCGTCAAAGTAGAGCAAAACCTCGTCGCCCTTCTTTTTAAGGGTCAAAGCGTACTGCAGAGCGTGCAACGCCTTCACCTTCTCACTTCTTATCTCGGGGTCGCAGTAAATCGCGAACGCGTATCTATCCATATACCGTCACCTAAATCATACAGGATGGGCGAATAAAAATTTGTGGACTAAACCCTTGACCATTGTTACGCCCAAAAAGATGGTGTGGGTTAACCTAAACACTCCTACCAGCTGTGAGGCTGTTATTATAGTAGTCGTACACCGCGTACCGTGATTTTACAAGCACTCTAATGCTTGGGTCTAACTCCTTGGATTGATGCAATATCCCTGTTAAACTCTGTAGACCATCGAAGCAGCACACGAAAACCCCCTTCTTTTTATCCCTATATTCCCATACAAGGTTGTTTAGTAGTAGGCTTCGCACATGGAGTGGTCTCATGCTAATTAATGTAAACATCAGGAGGGAGGAACCGTCAATTTGGGTATCTGGGAAAACCCTAATGTAATTATTTGAATAGAGAAACTCTATATGCTTCTTAACCTGCTTAGTGGGTACCTTCAACACCTTGGCTATAACAGGATTGGGTGCCCTGGGATCGCTGTTTAAAGCCTTTATGATCTCGTAATCAAACCTAGATATCTTCTCAGAATGAATTCGACTCGGAAGCCAGCACTCTAAAATGGTGTTTTGATACTTGCTACATAAATCGTTGAGTTCTTGTTTGGAACCACATGCGAACTCATAGAGTGTTGGACCCTCGATACACCTGAACTCGAGCGCCATGTTAGCCAACCTGGGGATCGACTCGCTGGATAGTAGAAACACCCTCCGAAGTCCGAAGAAAGCTGGGTTCACATAAAGTTGGAACCCCCTGAGTATTCCTCTTTCTCTAAGATATTTAAATCTATATTTAATGGTTGAGTAATCGATACGGGTTACTTTAGATATTCTGTGTAAACTAATCCGACCATCCCTAAACAGGTAAAGAAGGATTCGTCTGTCAGTATCATTCACACCAAGAAAAATGCTTTGTAAAGTTATTAGGATTTACGTGGTAGGATTCCGCTTATCAACATATACCACACGTAGTTAGGAGACTGATGTCTTGGTTAATTGAGAATTCTCCGTGGGGCTCATTACTCCTCTTCGATTAACAGGGAATTTGGGTGTCGGTTTACACTTAGAGGAGATGGTCTCACATCTTTAACTGCTCACAGTGCCCCTACATATATCCACAGCGGTTACGGCTCTGAGAAGTCTCAAAACCTTGATACATGGTTAAGGCTTTAATACATCCAACATAGGTTGCCGTTAGACGCTCCCACTAGTTAATTCTGGGGTGTTGCAACGCGTCTATCTGCTGCTTCTTAGCATCCACGTTGTTTGAGATGCTCGTCTCCCCAGGAACCCTAGAAAAACGATTCAAGATTGATCCTATTTCTGAATGTCTCGTGGTAGTGGTTTATGCAAGACGTTTAAACGCAAACCTGATACTGTGGACCACCTGTCTATTACGGAAGTGGGTTGGTGGTTTACTATTTCAGTGTTTCTCTAAGAAGTTGGGATTGCATTAAGTGGACTGCTACTACCCCCTATTTTTTACACTGATTGGACACTTGACCACTACGTATCAACAAAACTCAAAATCTATATAGGGATATATTCTTATTATTTTGTGTTCTTCTAGACTACTGAGCACTGAAACTCCAAAGTAATCACTATATTTGAGCATTACTTCCCATCATTGGTGTCATAAGCGAGCTACCCCGATCTAGGTAAATGAAAATCTGCGCTGAGATCTCAAATAGTACTAAGCGCATCTTAGTCCTACTGTTGAAAGTGGAAAATGCCTTATTTCCCACTACTCGACTTCTCCAATGAATGTTACTGTGACCCCAGCTTACCATAGGCGAAGATTACAAAAATATGAGCAAGAAAGCTCCGAAGCTTTAGCGAGCGGGGAGATGAATTGCGAACCCTTAAATATTTTGGCGGGAATACAGGGATCGGCGAGTCGCCAGAGGTGTGGGGGACGGGTGAGTGGGTGGGTGTATGTGGCAAACGGGCCACGGGGTATATCTCCGCGGCGGGGGCTGCTTCTGACACAGCCCATAACCTAGTAGGACGAAGACTGTGCAGTGCTCCAACAAACCGGGAACCTCCAACCCTTCAGAGTGGAGAGGATGTCAGCCACGCGTAGTGGTATGTACAGCTGCTACAACTACACACTTAAGTACCCGCTCTCAGACCCCCGGCTTTTACGGTAGACCCATAATAGCGCTTAGCACTGAGTGCAACCCATACATGAATTCCGGATCTACCGTTTAGGGGCGATGTTCAAATAAGCGACCACCGCACTATAGTATCCACACTTGGGAAGCCTTTACCAAGCCACTATGTGACCTACGATGCAAGCGTAGAGCTTGCTGGGAAGAAGGGCGTCTTCTCATTATTCGACATTGAGAAACACATTTCATTTGAACACTATCCTTAAATTATCAAAGAGGTTTTAAACCCCTGTAACGCAGCTGACTACATATGTTTTTCCACTGAAGTCAACCCAGTTGTTGTATGGCAAACCTACAACGCATCAGTGGTTTGGCAACTCGTTGTCGACATCTTGTCACTGTCAGTCATCCTTTGGGTGTTGCCCGATTCGTGTATCTATAGGTTTTAAAGCGTATTCAAAAGTATTGTTGAAGTGACTCTTATGATGCATTTTTTAGTAAGAACTGTTTCAGGTAATGTGAAAGCTTGGGCATGGTGTTCTAGAAACCCTTGGCTTAATTCTTTTCACGCAGATATATCTCGTGATCAGATAATGAATGCAAGGAGAGGTATAAGCAGGGCTCTCGCCTTGGTTGTGGCCGCGGTCGTCGTGGTCGCCGCGGGTGTGGGTGGCTACGCAGCTATCCACGCCATGGGTAGGGGTGCATCGGGTAACACGGGCTACCTAACGGTGGCCGCGCAGGACCCTGGACCCATAGCTGGCGTAGAGTTCGTGTATGTTGAGGCAACACAGATACAGGTGCACAACGTGAATGGGAGCTGGATAACGGTGTTAAGTCAGCCGAAACAGGTGAAACTCAACTATATACTTAACACTACCGCAGCCTTCACAACAGCTAGGGTGCCAGCTGGGTCGTATGACATGCTGAGAATAGTGGTTCCAAGTAGGGGCGTCAAGGTGGCCGTGAACACTTCTATACAACCGCTGCCCGGGCTATCTGTGAATGGGCTCGTTAATGTTACAGCCAGTGTTCCAAGCGGTGCCGAGACGGGTATTAAGATATACACAAACTTCACGGTACAGCCAGGTGCAACGTACACCCTGGTGCTACACTTCCACTTAGTGCAGACGGGTAAGGGAAGCTTCATACTCACACCCCAGACGAACGCTCAAACCCAGACCACACCCAGCGAGTTCGTAACCCAACTATTTACAACACACATGCAGGCGCTGGCATCAGACAACACATCAGCCCTAAACTCAGAATACACGGCGCAAGCGAACACAACTTGGAGTTTGAATATAAGCAAAACACTCAACATAAACCAGACAGTAGCCGGTCAAAACGTAGCCACAGCTTGGGGCGCACTATTCCAGAAACTCAACGTTGCAGGGTCCAAGACCACGGTAAAGTCCGTCACTCTCTCAGGTAATACAGCCCAAGCGGAGGGCTACATCACACTCAACATAACAATTCAGGGTAAAACATACACCCTAACACTACTCGATAAGGCCACCTACACATACAATGGTCAAGTCTGGTTAATAAGTAGTGAACAGTTGACCCAGATATCACTCAGCTAAAACAAATCACGAATCTTTTTTCCCTCAGCAAAAAATTTTTCTATAAATACTAAACATGATTATAAACTTTCCAAAACCTCGCCTTTTAAGGCGGGGATTCCAAAGGTATAAATACACACGCAAAGAATACTCGGTAATGCGTGTGAGGGCATACCGCTTCCGAGCGTATGCATCAAAGACAACCGCGAGGGTTTTAAAAACCCAGCTCGAAGCAGCTTGTGAGCTTTACAACGCGCTCCTACACGCTGAACAAGGGGAGTACGAGAAGAACAAGCACACTATGAATAAAACCGAGCTTCGACAACTAGCTTTAGACCTACGAAAACAGAACCAAGAGTTTCAAGTGTTACACTCCCAGGTGGCGCAGCAGGTTGCTGATAGGTTCTACCAAGCTAGGGAGCGCTTCTTCGAGGGGCTCGCGAACAAGCCCAAGAAAAAGAAGCCGTACAGGTACCTTTCCCTGGTGTATCCTCAGAGTGGCTGGAGGCTTTCCAACGCGGGGGAGGTTGGTCTCGGTAAAAACAAAAAGAAAAAGGCTCGGCTGTACCTGAGTAAAATCGGCTTCTTACCTTTGATAATACACAGGGAGCTCCCAGAGAGCCAAGTGTCCCAGGTATGCGTGAAGGCTTACCCTTCTTGTCGAATCCACGTAATCTTCTTGGTGGAGGAGCCAGAGACTAAAGAGCTGGCTTCGAAGGAGCCAAAGAGGGCTGTGGGCGTCGACTTGGGTATCACAAGGCTTGCCACTCTCTCTGATGGACGCTTTCTCGAAAACCCTAGGCCGCTTGAGCGCTCGCTTGATAGAATCAGGGTGCTACAGAGGACACTATCAAGGAAAAGGTTTCTCTCGAAAAACTGGCTTAAAACAAAGACAAGACTCGCAAAGCAGCACGAGCATGTTAAAGATTTCAGGCGCGATTTGTTCTTTAAGCTCGGGGCTCTTCTTTCACAGGAGTACGACGTTTTGGTGCTAGAGCACTTAAACGTTCAGGATTTGATCCGAAACGGAACAAAAAAGAGGAGGCTGCGGCTCCACGACTCCTCGTTCTCAGAGCTCAGAGCGGTGCTGGAGTGGGGGTTTCGAAAAAGAGGGAAATTGGTGTTACCTGTGCCAGCATACAACACTTCACGTGAGTGCTTCCTGTGTGGTGGGATCAACAAGGGTTTAACACTGGAAGACAGGGTGTTCCACTGCCCCCACTGCGGTTTCACTTTGGACCGGGACCTCAACGCTTCCCTGGTTCTTTTGAAAAGGGCAGGGTGGGTGCCACCCTCTGTGCCTGTGGAGCTCCGCCCAATACCTCCCCTACCCTCTCTTGGGTTGAGGAGGCAAGGCGGGGTGATGATGCAGGAAGCTCCGCCATTTATGGCGGGGTAGCTCACATGGATAGAATATATTAGTATTAACTCGAATCTTGGTGTGGGCTACCCAAACCTTAAACGTTAGAAAAATTCATGTTTTGACTAATCGTTACCTTAAATAAAGGTTTTGATTTACTTGGGTAGGTTTGGTCTCGAGACTGTTTAAGAGCTTCTGTTGTCAACTGTTCCTAGGCGGCTTAATAACTTCTATTTGGAAGCGACCATTCTTTGAGAGCCAGACTTCTACCTGTATGTTTTGAGCTGAGAAGCTCAACGCTAGCCCTTCGAGTTCACGGCGCTCCTTCGGGGGGAGATACTCCTTCTTCACTTGGATGAGGCGCACTCTGTCTGGGAAGACGGCTGTGATGTCGATGGGTCCATGGCTAGCGTATGATCGTACAACCCACACTGCACCCTCCTTAAGCAGGCGCCGGATAACCCGGTACTCTCTGGCGCGGCCGCGAACATAGTTCCTATTCTTCGGGTTCTTCTTCTTTCTGTAACCCCACCCCTTCCTCCTAGATGCCTTGTTAGCGTTCACCATTTCCCTATCATACTCTTAACATTAACAACACGAAAACCATACTTCACCATCCTAAAAACATATCTGTGACTCAGCCCATAACCAGTTCACACATCGGATGTGCAAGGTTGTAGAAGCTATATTTAGCCTCAGAAGCCTTCATAATATGCCGGTCTTATCATAAGCTGATGAACCTTGCCTAGTAGAAGGTCAAAAAGTGTGGTGCTGCTGTATGGGGTAGTTGGGTATAACACTTAGGAGCTATATGGTTACCATGGTCTTAAAGTCAAAAGGTGTCTGAGAGCCAGTGCGTGTCATCCCGATGGCCATAGACTCCACTTAGACCTTAACAGTACCCTAGGCATTATTAGGAAAGCTATAGGGAGAGGGGTAGAAGCAATAAAGAAACCCTTGTCACTCATTGTAGACGATAATCGAGTGGACCCCCTATCATAAGAGGGTGTAATCCCTGAGAACCCGCTGGAGTATAGAACCTTTGCCATTAATGCGTGGAGAGGAGGTAGTTAACTAATTACACAATCTATTGGTTGCAACCTAGTTAGGCTATGCTTTAAGAAAACCTTCCTCAAGGGTTAAATGTTTAACCTAAAGTGCTAGGGTTATACACGACTACAAACCTAGCTCCTCTAGGAGGCGGCTATGAAAGAATGTTTAAGACGATTAATTCAGCTGCCTACACATTATGCCTATGAATGTATCAGTTCCTGGTAAAGGGTGGGGGTGGTGAGCAAGTCGGGTTTCGGATGAGAGCATATTTTTGGAGGGTTTAAATTGTCCGTTTTTAAAGATGTGTTTATGCCCCTGCGGATACATCATGTTGACCTACCTATGGGTGATCCAAAGCTAGTGGAGGAGTTTTATAGGGGGGTTTTTGGTTGGACGCCCCGCGCAAAACTTTTCAGGACGATTAAAGGCTGGTCCAACACTTGGGCGGATGCCTCGGACGGTGTGTTGCTCGAATACGCCCTAAACGACGGTTCATATATTACATTCATAAGCACAAAGCAACCAGAGTATTCTAAGGACGAGCCGCATATAGCGCTACTTATGACACCCCAGGAGCTTGAAGTTGTTCGCTCAAACCTTGAACGTTTAGGCCTGGCCTACGAAGAGAATGAAGAGAACCTCTCATTTTACGATCCCTCAAACCTAAGGGTGGAGCTCTACATTACACCGAGGACAAGTGAGGCAACATAGAGGTGCACACCAATAAAGACATTCATAAATATGTACAAACCAACTATTAGAACCACTCGTAAACACACAGATGAAATCGTTTACCCAGTCTGTCTTCTTCTCTTAAATACGGCCAACACGCTATAATACCCGAGTGGAAATGAATAAGTGGCTAACAGTAGTGGCTGGTTTACTGGCACTTATAGGTCTAATAATCAACGTGGTTTTTGACAGGGATAATATCTATGATATGTACGCAGCGGGATTATGGCTCCTCACCCTTATATTCGCCTTCCTAGGGGCCTTCATGGGTGGCGGCGCGGTAGAGGCAACCCCACAGCAACCTAAATCAGCCTAAACAAATCAATATCTTTTTTTTAAAAAAAAAAACTATAGGGAAACGTTCGCTATAATACAAGAGATTATTCGGCTTAGTGTAGTTGTTCAGGTGGTTTGGCTTACATTTGGCTTCTTACTGCTTAGCGCCTCTGCTAGCTCTCTGTACCTGGTGCGCACGGTTACCTCGGTCACCTCGGCGGCTTGAGCCACTTGGCGTTGAGTCCTCTTCTCTTTACCCTTCAGGGTTGCTAGGTAGACCGCTGCTGCGGCGAGTCCTGAGGGGTCCTTACCCGCTGTCAGCCCGAGTTTCTTGGCCTCGTTTATCAGGCTTATCGCCAAATCCTGCACATCTTTACCCAATCCTAGCCTTGAGGTTATCTTGGGTACGTGTGCAGCTGGGTCGGGTGCGCCCATTCTGAGTCCCAGTTTCTCCACGAGGAGGCGGTAGTCCTTGGCGAGTGTACGCCTATTCTGTCTCCCAGTGTACTGGGATAGGCTTTTGAGTTCGAGTGGCAGCCCAGCGCTACGCGCAGCGGCGTATATCGCCGCCGCAACCATGGACTCAATCGTCCTACCCCTCACAACGCCGAGCTCACCAGCCCTCCTATAGATGGAGTAGGCTTCCTCCTTCACATTCTCGGGAAGCTTCAGTGCTGACGCTATCCTTTCGAGTAGGACCTCCGCGCGCGCTATACTCCTCTCATGGGATGTGGAAAGCCTGTTCCTCGTCTGGAGAAGGTTAAGCCCATACATCTGCTTCTTACCCTCAGAGCTTATCTTAAGCCTGCTTATATCACGCCTATCGATAACAGTTGCGAGTGAGCCTGTGGTTGCCCCAATCTTGACCGGTTCACCCGTCCGCGAGCGCCTCTCCCACTCCTCCGAGGAATACGCCCTCCACTCCCTACCCAAATCAGGGGCACCCTCACTCACAACTGTGCCACAATCATCACACACAAGCTCACCACTTGGGTTAACCACAAGGTGGATTGAACCGCATACAGGACACTTTAATCCCTCTTCTTCTCTCTTATACCCCACTTCACCCATCTGACCAGACATATCTATTCACCTACTCTTCATGCGGGGTGGCACGGGCAGCCCTAGCTCCACTCACGCCAACACCCAAGGGGGCGCAGCGTGGTGTGAGCACACCGGGACTGTTCATCACAACCCAGCACCCCATATTATACACTCCGAAGTATATAAACTTAGTCATAATAAACAACCTAATCAGAAAACAAAATTATAGACCGTCCACAACAATACCTCTGATAAAACGAAAATATAAAAAGAAATAGGACGCGCAGATTTACATTGTCCAAAACTACTAATATGTACAGTAACCTAACTAACTTGATTCATCTAAAGTCTTTATAACGACAAAAGCCCCAGCTATATATGGCCTCCAAGCTTTTCTTCTACTCTTTTAATGGCTGAACGTATAGAGGTATCCAGTCGACGCCAAGCATCAGGGTTGTCACCACCAAGCCAAATCAACACAAGCCTCGCAGCGCCGTCAACACTAATGCTTAGCCCAGCTTCCTCGAAATGTTTAGGTATAAAGGTCCAAGCGAGAGACCACAAGCCTCCCTTAACTAGGAATAGATGAATCTGAGTGCTTCTAACACCCTTAACAAATTCAAACCTCTCATTATACCGAGACTGCAACAACGCCAACGCGTCTTTCACATAACTCAAACCGAAACCACAAAACAAGAGCACACCCCTCCAGATTAATTTTACACGATCACAAGTAGGCATTCAAGAAAAATACACCCTTGTATGAGAACCCCTTTACGAACACCTTAGGGAACAAGGTTTCAAACCCCCGCAGTATTGTTCCACCCTAAATATGGATTAGAAAGCCTCCCATAGTCTTAGAGTACTCATGGCGGACACAGCCCTCCCACTTATTATTGGGTTTACATGTGGGCAAGCTACCCAGAATACCTTATCCTAGTTGTAGTCGGCTTAGAGTGTTATGTTTGGCAAGGTGGGCCATCCAGCCGTGGATGGTGCAGCTTGCCGCTTTTTCGCAAATCGGGCTCGACCTCATCTCATTGAGAGGGTGGTGGCTCCTTCTGCGGAAGCAAACACGCATTGACTCTCACTACACACACCACGAGTATTCATGGCGCAGGCACAAATGCTTCGGCTAAACCTCTCGATTATGATTTCCACTCTGATATGGTAAATTAAAACCCATCCTGAACCCTTGTCTCAAAAAATATTTTTGTTCTACCATAAAGGGCGAAGTCTTAGAAACTCCATAATTTAGGAAGAACACTCGTTGCGATAGATAAAACCCGTCAATCTGAAATGCTATTTAGCTTGACTTATTCTCCAGTTTATCACTTGGGGTCGAAGCATGCATACGTTTTAACATGGTGTCAGAGAGTTTTGCGAACGCGAAAATGATTGCTAGTACCAATAGGGAGGTTAGGCTGAATCCCAGTGTGTCGTTTGTTAAATATGAGAATATCGTGAGTGCCAGTGCGGGTGGATGACTGAATCGTGTAAATGAAATGAAAGCCGCAACCATTAAGACATTTAGTGTTAGCGATATTATACCATCTCCAAGCAGGAGGTGTAGAGTAACGGAAGTTACTATTACTATTATATATGAAAATACGGCTGAAGTTGGTTTTGAAAACTTGGATTGTCTCTCAAACACAACAAGATAGGCGGTTACATCGTACGGTGGGGCGAGTAGGAACACCCCTCTATGGAATGTTACAAATAGTATTATGAGTGCACAGCATACAAACACAATGAAATCTCCGACCCTTAGAGAATCATAACCCATACTCTTAAGATATGACTAGAGAATTTAAAGAATAATGTGAGCCCTAACTACTCTATATAGCGTTATGACCTGTTAGCGTTACCGTGGTAAACAGGAATATTTGAGGCGGAGTGGTGCGCGTGGAGCTCTTAGCCCTCACCCAATACTTGTAGTAGCCATATATAGAGCGCGTGTCGGCCAATCCCTAAGTTTTTCCTTACCCACCAAACAAAAAATGTATTTTAGTAGGCAGCTTATTAGTAGTTGATGTAATTGGTCTTTCGCTATTTGTTTATTACTAGGTGAAGCTGCTTGTGGGTGGCGGTTTAGCGCGGGATAATCTTTAAATACTTTTTCATAGGGTTATAGGGGACTCGCTTTGAGAAAGGGGGACCCTTTAAAGGCTTGGCCGGAGGTTCCCGTGAAGGCGTATGTTGAGTTGTCCGATAGGGAGAAGGCTGTTCTGCGGAGACGGCAGATGATGATTCTTGCTTGGAGTATTCTTGGCTCGTTCACATATGCTCTCATATGGTACTGGCTGCCCTCGGTTGACAGCTTCATTGGGAGTCAGTTTGGCTTCGGTGCGTTCGATATAGGCTTGCTCATCTCCTCATTTGGCGGCGCCTTCATAGTCACCAACTTCTTGTGGGGTCACCTCAACGATGTCTACTGGCCGTACAGAGTTATGACTGTGGGCTTCATCGTGGCTGGACTATCAACTGTGGTGTTCCCCCTCGCACACAACTTGGGTGAAATGCTGCTACTCAGGGTATTAGAGGGCGTGTTCAACGGTGCCGCCTGGTCTGGGCTCATCAAAACAGTGCAGCTATGGTTCCCCATTGAGAAGCGTTCGAGGTATCTCGGCGTGATGATAGCTGTGTACAGTTGGGCGATCTCAGCGGATGAGTTGCTTGGACCCACCTTCGCAGTTGGGCACGGGGGATGGCAGGAGTGGAGCATCATTGTTGGCGCCCTAGGGTTGGTTGCTGGTGTGATCACCTATATTGTAGCCAAGCCGTTTGGGCCAATGGTGGGTCTCCCACACCTCGACTGGGGCGATGTTCCCCCCTCCCGCGACATGACGTTCACATCTGTTACAAAGACGCTCTATAGGTATAGGTGGATGGTGCTATCCATACTCGCGGGGTTCGTCGTTATCGGGGGAGCCAACATTGTTTCTGGCTTCTACTTCTCAGACGTGCTTGGGGGGATACAGCACCTCACCCTTCCACAGATCATAACGATCGCTACGGTTTGGGGCATAGCCCAAGGCATCCTCATCCTCATATTTGGGCCTCTGAGTGATTCGACGAGGCGGAGGGTTGTGTTCGTTAAGATAGGTATGGGCGGCGCGTTCCTCTCAATGGTTGGTGTGGTCGCGGCGACAGTATACACCCATATGCCCCTAAGCCTGGTCTACCTTATAACCATAGCCACTGGCTGGCCATTCCTAATAGCCGGGCCAATATTCTCCCTACTCGCGGATAAGTACGGTGTGCAGATGGTGGGTGCCGCCGCGGCACACTTCGAAGGATTCGGCACAGGCGGTGGAGCATTCCTGCTACCCCTACTACTCGGCTCCCTCCTACCCGTGCTTGGGCCAACCTACCCATGGCTAGTGGTGGCTGTAATCTACCTCGCAGTGTTCGTGGCTTGGCTCGTGCAAAAGGACTACGTGGTCAGCAGGTCGCTTGTGGATGTGGCCACACTCAACAAGGAGAAACAGGAGAAGGAGAAAGAGTTCGGCTTGCTCAAGTAATCCAGCCATTGTATTATGCACAAGTTTAAATGGGTTTTCAGGGTTACTCTCTCACCACTATCTGATCAAAAAGAGAGGAAGGTTGGGGTTAAGTTGGGTAGGCAGGCTGCTCTTGACTCTATTTGACGTATTCGGGTATGGGTAACTCTGTTGGCTCCCAGTCTTGGAGTGCACCCCTGTTATATTCATCGTAGGCTGACAGGTCAAGCAGCCCGTGGCCGCAGTTGTTGAAGATTATTACTTTGCGTTCACCCGTCTGCTTACATCTTAGCGCCTCATCGATAGCGTATCTTAGGCCGTGCGCTGACTCGGGGGCAGTTATTACACCCTCTGTTTGAGCGAAGATCTTGGCGGCCTCGAACACCTTTGTTTGGTGGAACGCGGTGGATTCGACCACTCCCCTATGTATTAGGAGTGAGAGGCTTGGAGCCTTGCCGTGGTATCTTAAACCCCCAGCGTGGATTGGTGGATTTGCGAATTTGTGTCCCACTGTGTACATCCTAACTAAAGGCGTGTGTTCAGCGGTGTCAGCGTAGTCATAGGTGAACTTGCCCTTGGTTGTTGAAGGCACAGCCGCGGGCTCGCACGCAACGAACCGTATATCGTTCTTACCCTTCAATTTCTCGCCTACGAAGGGGTAAATGAACCCTGAGAAGTTAGAGCCTCCACCAATACACCCACACATTAAGTCTGGCTCCATGTCTAGTAGCTCCAGTTGCTTTTGCACCTCTAGCCCGATTATTGTTTGGTGCGCAAGAGCATAGTTGAAAGCGGATGCGAGCAGATACCTTGCGCCCTCATTTGAGAGTGTGTCCTCCACCGCCTCACTGATGGCTATCCCGAGTGAGCCTGGGTGATTGGGGTTCTCCTTAAGTAGCTTCCTACCCACCTCGGTGTTCGAGCTCGGCGACTCCAAAACCTCTGTCCCGTAGGTCTGCATAAGTATCTTTCTATAAGGCTTCTGCTGGGCGCTCACCCTAACCATGTATATCCTGCTCTTTAAGCCGAAGAGTGAGCATGACATTGCTAACGCGGAGCCCCACTGACCCGCACCTGTCTCAGACACAGCCAACTCGACACCCTGCTGCTTCGCGTAGTACGCCTGTGGGATAGCCGTGTTGGGCTTCATGCTACCGACTGGCGTGAACTGCTCCGCCTTATAGAATATCATGGCTGGCGTCCTAAGATAGTTTTCAAGCCTCTTGGCGCGTATTAGGGGAGTGGGGCGTGGAAGCCTCCTATACGCATCCCACACGGGCTCGGGTATATCAAACCACCTCTCCTCCGAGAACTGCTGCCTTACAAGCTCTTTCGGGAAAAGCCTCTCAAGGCTCTCCTGAGGTATTGGCTCAAGTGTGTGGGGGTCAAGCATGGGTGCAAGCTTCTCAGGTAGGTCGGGGACAATGTTGTACCAGCGCCGAGGCAACTCGTCTGGGTCTAGGAAAGCGCCAAACTCTTTATCCGCATACCCTTTAGTGGCCATTAACACACTAACGCGTATCAATTAAAAAAGATATCGCACAGAACACAAGCAAGGAATCTATTAAGCTATGTGTCCCCACATCGTGATGGCTCTCAAACGCCACCCACAGCCCTTGAAATTGTCAAAATACGTGACTTATACCATCGGGAGACTGTCTTTGTGTGGACTTGAAACCATGAACCGTCGTTTGACATTCTAGGACTGTAGAAATGGGCGTTAGGTTTTAGTCATCTTTCCTCCTCAGAAATAAACCCACTAATGTATATACAGCTGTGAATGACACTTTACAATATGGAAGGGGAGTTCAGATATGGGAACCCATAGCTGGATAGGCTACGCAGTACTGCGTCATAAGGGTTTAGCATGAAAATCTTTAGGAGACATTCAATGAGTCGTAGGTCGTATCTTTGCAGCGTAGTGTGAGATTGTTTTTCAACGCTTGGAGAGGAATGGGACTTTAGAGTAAAGACAAAAATCCATGGCCCAGCCCTTGAAGAGTATTTGACGGTTGAGATAAACATAGGGGTTTGGGGTGATGTATTACTGCGTCGAAACGCACTCTGGGTCGAATTTGTCTTGGAACACCTGTGGAAGGTCTTGCTTGCACTGGAGTAGTATTGAAGTGAATCTGTAGGGGTTGGGTGGGCAGGGTAGGTTTGTGCCACTCTGGGTGTTATAGTCGTTACACTGCTGTGGGTCGTAGGTCACACACCAGGTTTGGGTGCCCAGCCCAGTGTATATTACATCTACAAGTACTGGGTTGGCTGGTTCCACCCCGCCTCCAAATCCCCCCTCAAGCATAGACCACGTCTGCTTGGGCGACAGGGTGAACACGAACGCCACAGCGTAGCCGTGGGGTGTGTGAATCACGGCGAGCGGGGGAGAATTGTTCTCAACGCTGCTATCTATGAGGGGTGTTGGAGTGGATGTTAGGAAGTGTGTGCCGAACTGGGAGGCGTTATACGAGTAGATGGGGAAGTAGGCTGAGCCGAACACGTAGTTCTCGAGTATCTTGCCGTCCTGTTTGGCGGCTCGTATGAGAACCCATGACCCAGTCATGCTACCCTTATTGGTAAAAACCCACTTGACAACGCCGCTAGCCTGATTGTACCACTGCCAGCTAACACTCGCTGAAAGAATCCTTTTGGCGAGAAGTTCCCCGTGAATCATGTATTAAATCTCACGGTGTGCTATAAAACACTTACTGGAGCATCACTAGTTTTTGATTAGATAAGATGACAGTAACCTTCTCTACTATAGTTGAATGCTGTCTAAGCTAGTGTGGGGTGATGGTGTTATCTAAGCTCGGAAACCTGTAACCTAGACACCACCTGTCTATAGGCGCAAAGCGTTTATAACTTTGCGCAAGCATGGATATCGTGTCTGTTGCGAGGCAGTTGTTGGAGGAGCTTCGGAGCGACGAGGCGCTGAGGAGGGAGTTTGTCGGGGAGGTAGCCGCTAGGCTTGCGGACGACCCCAATATGAGAGTTCTGTTGCTTAATTCGCTTATAACAGAGGTGACCACTAAGCGTGACCTTGAGTTGCTCAAAGCCGACCTGAATAAGAAGATGGATGATGTGAGTGCTGAGTTGAATAGGCGTATAGATGATGTGAGTGCTGAGTTGAATAGGCGTATAGATGATGTGAGTGCTGAGTTGAATAGGCGTATAGATGATGTGAGTGCTGAGTTGAATAGGCGTATAGATGATGTGAGGGCGGATATGAGGACTTACTTCTTCGGCTTCATGGGTGGAATACTCGCCACAATAATAACAGTGATAATCACGAAGCTTATCTAGTTAGGCAGGCTTAGGAGGTTTTCGTAGCCGTTAGCTCTGGCTCTTTTGTACAGTAATCACGCCTATCACCACCATAAACAATAGAAAGAAATCTGAGCGTTAAGATAAATATGAGAATTTTTTATCTACCGTGCAATCAAGGACATAGCGTTTCCGCGTGAGTCGCTAGGGTTAAAGAATTAAAATATATGGGCAGCCCCCTGGTGGATGTCTGATGAGTATTTGGCGTTGACGCATCCCCGCATACATAACCCCTACTGCGGTGGGATACCGTGCAATACATCCCCCGCTAAGATTGGTACTCGTTGCGCTGGTAGAGCATTGGCCCCCCAACTCCTCCACATGTTGAGGCTACCCTGTCCCATGGTCTAATAATAAAGGATATATTGGGTCAGAGGTGAGATTGTTGGGGTCTTGGTTGACTTACTCGATTGTTGCACGCGATAAGCGTACGGGTATTATGGGTGTGGGTGTCCAGAGCCACTATTTCAGTGTTGGTAGCGTGGTGACGTGGGGACGTGCGGGTGTTGGTGTAGTGGCCACACAGTCTTTCGCGGACCCAAGCTATGGGCCCCTCGGCTTGGAGCTCATGGCTGCGGGTAGAAGCGCTAAGCAGGCTCTAGAGGCCCTGGTTAAAGCTGATGTGAGGCCAGAGGTGCGCCAAGTGGCCATGGTGGACTCACATGGGGTTGCGGCTGTCCACACCGGCGCTGAATGTACACCGTACGCTGGGCACATACTCGGGGACGGTTTCAGTGTTCAAGCCAACCTTATGGATAATGATACCATCTGGGGTGCGATGCGGGACGCATATGTGGACAATGAAAACCTGGAGTTACCCGAGAGGATTCTGGCTGCACTCGAAGCGGCTGAGGCGGCTGGGGGAGACATCCGTGGGAAGCAGTCAGCGGCGCTACTAGTGGTCGACTCCAAGCTAACGGCCAATGCTTGGTCGGGTAGACTCATCGAGCTACGCGTAGAAGACCACACCGAACCACTTGTAGAGCTAAAAAGACTTCTACGGCTAAGGAGGGCGTACGACTGGGCTGACAGAGGCGACGAATATATGGCTGCTGGACGCCACCAAGAGTCTTCCGAAGCGTTTAAACGAGCATTCGAGTTAGCCCCCGAACTCGTAGAGCTAAGATACTGGTGGGCGCTGGGACTCTACAGGTCCGGCCGCAGAGCGGAGGCTATCCACGAGCTCAGGGAGGTGTGCGCAAAGGAACCCCGATGGAAGAAGTTGTTACGCCTACTGGTAAATGCAGGCAGGCTCGAACCCCAGTTTTACGACGAAGTGTTCCCACAAGGATGAACCACTAAGACCTAAATATAACAAGACGTATAACGACAAGAGCAAAAAACTCAAGTCCCTATCACAGCCACCAAGATCAAAATCAAATTCACCTAATAAGCCCCAGATCGTAATACACTAATATATCTATGTAAAAGGGAAAAGCTACGGAGAATAAATATTATCCCCCATACATAAATAACTATTCTGCGAAACATCATGATAGGATGCGTGAACACCTCTAGCGGGGTGTTAAGAAATACTACCCACCAGATGTTCCAAATCTCAAATAAAATACGCATAAATCGTACAACGAAAACATTTTGAGTTATTAGAGTATCAAAACTATTTACTGAAAAATTAGATGCACTAGCTGTGAACATTGAAACCCGCACACACCGTGCCCTGAAAAAATCTCTCTCAAAATGTTCCCAACATATAGCTCAGAAAGGATACTAGATGTAGCCCTAAACCCAAACTCAATTCTTACTTTAACGACGCATCGAGGTTCACGTACAAAGCCATTAACATAAAAATATAGTTTTACACAGTTATTCAAACTTTTCAAAATCTTCTACCAAAAATAAGTAGTAAAATATATTATAGGTTATTATGATAAACAATATATTCATGTTTGTGATGATAGTGTTCCTGCTACTCCTATTGTTGAGCCTGTATGTCAACACGGTGAGTGCAGGAGGTAACTTTGACCGCTTCTATTTAACCTGCCAAGCCACACCCGTCTCATCCCAGTTACTATGGACCCCAATAATAATAGTCGCCTCCCCTTATGGTGGCTACGCAACCGGTTCAAACAGTGCTTATTCTTGGGGGTCATTCACTTTTGCGTTCGCAGAATACACGAGTTACACCTACACAACCCAACATGAGCTTACAGATCAGATAAGCGCGAGCAATGGTGAAGTGATCGGTCTCTTTGAACTTGACAACTGGACAATTTATAAGCTTCAGACTGTTACAGAAATCGGCATTGGTAACAACAACCCATGCGCGGCAAGTTACACCGCCGAGCTGAAGGCACACACGAATTATATGCAGACATACACATTGCTACCAAGTGGTTCAAAAGTGGATTCAAATATACCACAGTCATTCACTATGACCGATAATTATACAGTTTCCAAAACCTCGCCCCTTCTCGGTAGACCCAAAATCACCTCCTTAAAAATAAATCTATAGTGTGAATAAGTGTTTCAATTACATTAAATGTAAAATTCTCTAGATTGAATAAATCAGGAAATAAAAGAATTAATAATAATCTAAATTCCTCTCTCCCCACCTCCTATATAGATTAATTAGTTGGGGAGAGTAATACTCTCCAACTGGGAAACATGGTCGACCCCTTGACTGAAGCAAAGTCTTCGATCGGGGGGCGTGACAAACCCCTACCATCGGACTGAACATTGTGATAATATGCACGGATATAGGTGTGATAAAGAGGTAGGGATCCTAGGAATAGACATATCAAAAGATCATGTGACGAGTGAGGGTAGGGTCTACACAACAAGAAGGGTTATGAAGAAATACTAAAAGTGAAACTAAACACAATAGTGGTCGAACCCACAGGAGCATACTCAATAAAACCATGTCAATACTTCAAGGAAAAAGGGATCAAGATACTACAAGTAAGCCCAAATATACTATGGAAGGAGAAGGACTTAAGAGGAAAGAAAACAGATTTTTACGACGCACAAAAACTAATAAACATGGCAAACAAGGCAAAGGAGTACAACTACAACCCATTGAAAGAACTAGTAACACTATACGTCTTCCTAAAAGTTGAAAGTAAAGTACAAGAACAGGATAAAAAGAGCACTATTCCTAGTCAGTGACGAGGAAAAAATAAGCAAGGAAATGCTTGAAGAATTCTCTAAAGGAAACTTCAAAATACAATTATACAACTTGGAAAAAAGATCGTACTTGAAGAAATCGAAGTATTATCTAAAGCACTACTGGAAACAAGCGAGAAGATAAAAGAAGTAGAGAAAATGATACAATTACAGTCTGAAAATCACGTTCTATTAACTATACCGGGAATAGGAAAACTTTCTTCGGGAATAATAATAGGCATTGTTGGAGACATTAAACGCTTTCCTAACCCTGAGTCCTTCGTAGCCTACTGCGGTTTAGACCCAATAGTTGAGAGGAGCGGTAAAGCTACTGTAAGTAAGGGAATATCGAAGAAGGGTAATAAGTACTTGCGCAGCTTGCTCTACTTCCTCGCTGAGATGAATTACTCTCGTAATCCTACATTACTAGAATTTTACGAGAACCATAAGGAAAAGTTGAAGGGAAAGAAGTTGTACACTGCTTTAGCCAGGAAATTGGCTAGAATAATTTGGAGTGTTTGGTATAATAATAAGCCTTATGAGCCTAAGTGATCCTCCCCAAATCGCCACGTGGATTGAAAGGTACACGTGGCAATCTTAGTTGACATTATGCTTGAAGTTCAACCGAAATATTTATTACTGAACGCCCCCTTGAATATGGTATATAAGGAGTATAGTACAAGGGCCAGCACGAAGATCAAGGTGCGGAAAACAAACTTAGTAGAACTGGTGAAGGGGAGAAAAGCCTTAATGTTCCTATAAGAGGTCTCTATGGGACCCCTCACCTTATTGTACAAATCCAACACTTCCCTCTTGGGCAGATCTAGATTAGTAGCCCTAGCAAAATAAACAAGACTCTTTCCCCTCACTTTTTCCTTGCTATACACGAGAAGCCTGAACTTGACCTGCTCATCCCTCCTACTTACTATTAGTTGTGTAATCCCCGTCAAACTCCTCATAAACCTTAACATCCCCAACTGGGACAGCAATTATGTAATTAAATGGTTTGAACTAGAGGAATACGTTTTAACATGCTAAAACACTTTAAAGAAAACCCGTTAATAAGTAAGCAAGTAAAACGGGGAGCTAGTTTAGTTAAATGCCTAGTGTGTTTTTGAGGGCCGGTTTAAGGTACATCTTCTGTGTATTAATGCTTATATACTCAGAGGTGAGTAATCATATACTCAGAGGTGAGTAAAAATGCCTAGTGAGAAACAGCAAGAGAATGAGTATAAAAGAGTTCAAGTTATATTCTCTAGGGAACAGTACGAATTAATTGAGTTTATAAAAGGGAAGTTAGGGTTAAGTAGTGATTCTGAAACTGTTAAGCTCATTGTGTTCTCATGGCTTGCTGAAAAGTCCATAGTTTCAGCTTTTTTAAAAGGTGAAATTAAGATTGAGGTGAGGAGTCTTGGAGAAGGTTCTAAAGGTTAAGACGCTGGGGCAATACTTCACACCTAAGTTTGTTGGGGAATTCATGGTTTCTTTAATAACTAAGCCCAAAGACTCTTCAGTGCTAGAACCCTGTGCAGGTTCAGGTGTATTTCTTTCAGCATTGTATAAAGCGGGTTTTAGAAATGTCACCGCTTATGAAATAGTCTCTAGTCTACCAAACTATTCCCCTATAAAAATAATTTATCAAGACTTCTTAAAGGTAGAACCTGAGGAAAGGTATGATGTTATTATAGGGAATCCGCCCTATGTTCGCTGGAAAAATATTCGTCATGAATGGAAAGAAGAGTTTAGGAGGAGCAACTACTGGAGAGCAATAATGAGTGGACTGGCTGACCTTACATATGCCTTTATATACCATAGTATAAACATGCTTAAGGAAGGTGGCGAGCTAGTATTCATTACACCAATATTCTGGATGGAAACTGTTTATGGTGCTAGGCTTAGGGATTACATGATTAAAAGAGGCTATCTGGAGCTTATAGTGAACTTTAACGAGATGAAGATATTTGAAGGAGTCTCCTCAACCATAGTGATATTCAAATATGTTAAAAACCAGAAAGCTAAGGATGTAAAGGTTAAGGTTGTAAACCTTCATACTAAAGAACCTCTTACACCACAGCACTTGAAGGAAGTGAAAGAGCTTCTGCATAGATTAAGTAGCGGAGAAACATATATTAAAGATGGAATATATGAAGCGTTTATACATGAACAACCGAAAGATGGGGAGCCCTGGAGATTTGTACCACAAATAACTTCAATTCAAAATCCACTACTATCTTTACAGGTTTCACCATTATTACACTTTACACGAATCTCACTACTAGGCTCTATTGCTGAAATAGGTAATGGAATGGTTAGTGGATTAGATGAGGCTTTCCGATTAAAGACAGACATTAGCACACTTACAGATAATGAAAAGACGTACATAATATATGTTTACAAGGCTTTTACATTAGACAGGTTTATCCCCGGTAGAAAACCCATACCATATATTTATGTAAATGACGTAGCAAGAGAAGAGGAGTTCAAGGAAAAATACCCAAACTTCTACAAACAATTAGTAATATACAAAGAAAGGCTGTTGAAGAGGTATAACTATGGCAGAGATATCCCATGGTGGCACTGGGTATTTCCGAGAAACAAGCACCTCTTTGAAAGCTATGAAGAGAAAATATTTGTACCTAGTAAGGAACGTTACGACACCAAGGGTTACTTTAGATTTACATATATTAAGGGACTCTACTATGCAACACAGGATGTGACAGTGATATGCCCTAAGCCATTATTTAGGGAAGGAATTCTATACCTGCTAGCTCTACTAAATTCAGCTCCATACCAAGAATACATAAAGCATAAGGGGTTCACACGTGGAGGCGTTAATGACTTTTCAGAAAAGCCTTTGGCAACAATACCCATAATAAAAATTGATTGGAATAGTATTGAGGAAAGAAGAATATATGAGGAAATAGTAAACATAGTCAAGACCATGATTGCTGACGGAGTTAAAGATTCTCTAAAAGAGGAGTTGAATAATACTGTACTCAAGCTGCTCTCAATAATTAAGCTATGAAACTTCATTTTAACTTTAATCATTGTTTTCTATAGAATTCTATTAGTTTATTCAATTCATTTATAAGATTCTCTATATTTTTTGTTCTCTCTCCCATAAATTTTTGCCATTCAATAAAATACTTCTTGACTAAATTCTCCAGAAACGTTATCTTATCTATATAAGGGTTCTCCTTCATATCTCTTACATGCCACTGAATCTGAATTGCTGCATCAAAGTTTATCGGAGGCATCTTATTTACGTCGAGTTTAAAGAAATCCTTTACATATATATTTTTTATATGACATATATTATCCTCTATACTATAATAAATGCCTACAAATATTATATTGGCCTTATCTATAAAATATGGATAATCTTGCGCCTTCATTAGCAAGTCCTTACCGAATTCAAGCACCCTTAAAGCAGAAATTATATTCGGAGGCCTGCTTTGTTTATTCACGTCATGCGATTTAACGTTTATTACCAACACATCATTTAAGTCTCTACTCACGTCACTACCATAAAATACTATAACATCTGCTAAACTTTGCTGATATACAGTAGGTTTTCCATTTTTTAATGCTGCTTTTAATTGACTTTCTGAAACGACATAAGAACCCCACCATGTTTTCTCGAAGACTATGTTCTCTATAAAACTCGAAGAAACTAACTTTCGTAGCTCTTTAACAACATATTCTATAAATCCTTCTTGCAGAAATGCATTAAGTTCGCAACTCTTAAGAGCATTTACAACCCATTCTTCGAATGGAATTCCTGCCGCACTTCCATGTGCGCGTCTAGAGATTCCGTGCACGGTCTTGTCAGAATACGTTGTCAAGCAATTCATTACTTTAGACTTTATTGTCTCGTAAGACATGATTACCCCCAAATCACGCTTTCGGTGTTTTTCTTAGCCTAGTATCTTATCCTATCAAGCGTTTAAATATCTTACGGGGTTTAAGCGCCTTAGCCCAGTCGTCTGGTGATGCATGCTTCTCTCTACACGCATTGACATCAACGAATTTATCTAGCTGATCCTTTTTGATGCTATTAAATATGTGCATTACATCTTTATTTGCTGTAGCGAAGAGAGGGGTTTTATTAAGCTTTAGATCCTCAACTGCTAGAGTAGCGTAACAAAGAGCTTGAGCTATTGGTGCAGGTCTTAATGGGTTGATGATGTCTTCAGCAGGCTTACCCTCGCTCTTCCTCTTAGTTTCTATAATAAGTATAGGAACACCCTTCTCATCTGCGATCACTATATCAGGTATCTTGCCACCATAGGATACAGCTCCTAAAGGCTTTACCTCCAGCCTCTTTCCAGCAGCACTGTATTTTTTTGAGATAATCCCTAAGCTTTTCCCACAACTGTGACATAAACGGAAGCTCTTTACTCAAAACATTCACCTAAACCTATCTTCTAATGATACTCGAAAACCCTTCATACTTCTCGAACTCGCCCTCGTAGCCGCAGTAAGGGCACGTGACCAAGCCGTGCCCCGTTAACTGCTTGTGAGCCTAGCCCTAAAGCGTTTTCAGCTGGGCCTAAGGGGCCTTGAAGTCACTGCCCTCCTAAGGCGTTTACGACGGCCCTGGGCAGGGATTCATTTCAGTCGATAGGAAAGGGCACATTAACGTACAAGGCACGCAACCCACTTCAGCAACCCTAAAACCTGCTTCAAGGCGTGTCATCACGACCTCGTCTTTTGCCTTATTCTACCAGTTATTTCAATACCCTGAGGTCGCAAATAAAGCTTAATTACGGGGCTTTCGTACCCATCCTTAATGTAAGACCCCCGCGCCGGGGTAAGCTCACTACCTCCCTACGCTCGTGAGCGGCCCCTTGTAGCGCTTCCTGAGCTCTTTGAGCCTGGTGATGTCCTTCAGCCTTCCCTCCTTCTCATACCTGTCGTCAATGGCCTTGGCCAGCTTCATGAGCCAGCGAGCGAAGAAGGGGGCACCTCACGGGCCTCCTTCATGACCTCCACCGTGAACTCAAGGTCAGCGTTGCCGTCAACCTCATTCCACCACATCTCTGGGCACGTGTAGAACTTCCTGATAATAGCTGGATGAACCCCGTAGCCCCTCATCTCGCCAAGCGCGTCAGCGTTCGGGGCATATATGTGGTCCCAGCCACCGCACTCCTCTGGCTTCAGCCCAACTGCGTCAACTGGCAGCACTTCAACGGACTTATCTGGCGGCACATAGGCTAACTCAGCCTCTGCGGCCGTCATGTACTTCTGGGGCCTTATGGACCTGTTCAGGCTCTTCGCTATGGACTCAAGCCCCTTCCTGAGATTCTCCTCCATCTCGGTAGACCCAAAATCATATTAGAAAAAATATTTCTGGTAGGATAATATCGAATTTATAAAAGATAAAGAAATTTATAAGAGTGAAAAGAATTGAAGAAAGGGTTTAAGGTGAGGGAGATAGAGTATTACCGTGTGAATAACCGAGATGGTAACACCCGGTCTCCCTCACCAAAATAACATTCAACAAATAGGATATAAATTACTTTCCATGTTGAACTTCCAAGGGGAAAAGGTAGATAAGGTAGCGAAAACTCTCATCTCCGCGTGTTTGTGGAACGATTCAGCAGAGAGTAAGTCCAGAGCGTATGACGTATCCCCACAGACCGTGAGGAACTACGTAGAGAAACAAGGGATGGAAGTGATTGAAAAACTATTGGAAAGAGCTAGGAAAATATCCTTAGAAGTACTGAAGGGAGTGAATGAGATAGATCTTTCAATAGACTGGACAACCAAGACGTGGTATGGGAAACCAGTGAAAGGACTCGGGAGCTCTGAAAAAGGAAACTCGTGGAACTACGCAACAACCAAGTATAAGGGGAAAGTACTTTTACTTGCCTTTATTCCGCAAGTGAACGGTATGACTAAGGACGAGATAGTGAAGATCCTCGTGGAGCAAGTCGTCGCGATGGGGTTCAAGATAAGGTTGATAACTCTTGACGCCGGTTTCTACACAGTTGATGTGCTCAACTTCATTTCACAGTTTAAGTATATAATTGCTGTCCCAGTTGGGGATGTTAAGGTTTATGAGGAGTTTGACGGGGATTACACAACTAATAGTAAGTAGGAGGGATGAGCAGGTCAAGTTCAGGCTTCTCGTGTATAGCAAGGAAAAAGTGAGGGGAAAGAGTCTTGTTTATTTTGCTAGGGCTACTAATCTAGATCTGCCCAAGAGGGAAGTGTTGGATTTGTACAATAAGGTGAGGGGTCCCATAGAGACCTCTTATAGGAACATTAAGGCTTTTCTTCCATTTACTAGTTCTACTAAGTTTGTTTTCCGCACGTTGATCTTCGTTCCGGCAATCGTACTCTACTCCTTATATACCATATTCAAGGGGGAGGTGGGGAGAGAGGAGTTTAGATTATTATTAATTCTTTTATTTCCTGATTTATTCAATCCGGAGAATTTTACATTTAATGTAATTGAAACACTTATTTACACTATAGATTTATTTTTAAGGAGGTGATTTTGGGTCTACCGTTCTAGGGGCGGGGATTCTAAAAGGTATAAATACACGCTGGGGAAATACTCGGTGACGTGTGTGAGAGCCTACAGATTCAGGGCGTACCCATCGAAGACCACTGCGAGGGTGTTGGAAACCCAGCTC
>Ga0209451_10025_pt1 | contig 55127 bp, 73 predicted proteins | sample Arccon1NAG2MetaG_FD_184743 | JGI IMG/M metagenome (GOLD analysis project Ga0209451, IMG submission 184743) | Archaeal communities from Yellowstone National Park, Wyoming, USA - Archaeal consortia 1 (NAG2) MetaG (SPAdes) (version 2) | ecosystem: Environmental > Aquatic > Thermal springs >...
CTCTCATTTTACGTTTATATGCCTTTCTCATATTGAATGCAATATTGATTATCAATATTAAATGAGGAGAAATACCCGTTAATTTGCGGTAATTTAGATTGAATGCAAGTTTGAATCAATATTGAATCAAGGTATTAAGGGTATTGGTTAAAATACATTATTGTGACAGTTAAACTAAATATATTCAGTTAAGAAGAGAGTTAGCAATCAAGAAACTGAATATATTTAATGAAAGGTGAGAATTATTACGTCAGAAACTTTTCTGAAATTGCTTATCTTTTCATGAAAGCGTTAATTTCCCTTACTCTTTTTATGAAATATGTTCTTTTTATTAATGAGATTTCTGAAAGAGCCTCTCACCGAAAAAAGCCTTAACTTAGTGAGGCAGACTACGTTCTGAAGTTTCAGCTATTGTATGAGAAAGTATATTTTATACGCCGTCTCATCTCTTCCCTTCTCAAAAAGCTCTAAAATGAGCTGATAGACGTCTTGTAAGTACGGGTCTTCAGTCATTAACTCCTTTACTTCCTTTATTATATCTTGTTTAACACTCTCGGGAACGTTCTCCATTGTGTGACCCTAATCAATTAAATACATTATATAATTATTAAGATATCCTCTAGTTTAAAACTAGAGTAGTTTAGGTGCATATTTATCATACCATTCCCTAAGCTCAATCTCAGATATCACGAAATAGTTCTCCTCCATAACTTTAAACTGTTGAGGAGATGCTCTACCTTGTAGCAAGTTCACTATTGTACCTGGAACCTTCTGCTTAATCATGTAAGAAGTGAAGAAAGCCCTCATGTCATAAAGGCGAAACTCTTTACCCAAAACCTTCCTCATAGCCTCCTTAATCTCAACCCTAAGGCTATCTTCTCTGAAGGGGAATAACTTAGCCTTCCATTCTTCTATATTTATCCCTTGTGTAGGGTTTGCCTCTACCAATTTCCTTAAAGAACTTTCATATTTCCTAATGAACTCCTCACGGTATGGTAAGTAAACCTCTTTTATCCACTTAGCAGTACTCTCGTGTAAGAAGGAAACATAAGCTCTCTTAGTCTCGCTCTCCTTCATAACACGAATTATCCTATGCTCTAGATCTACTTGTTCCAGTTTTAGGCTTAATACTTCACCCACTCTTAATCCAGTCTCAGCTAAGAGAAGGAAGAAGGCTTTAGCACCTATATCCTTTATATTATTAAAAATTTGCTTAACAGTGGTTATCTCGGGGATAAAAGGCTTATGCTTAGGCTTACTTTTAGGAGTTTTGAACGATTCGTAAAGCTCTCTTGCTATTCTCGGGCTCTTAGGTTTCACTACTTCTTTAATGAAAAGTTTAAGAGCTTTTGCAGCATGTTCAGCCCTACCCTTACTCTCCTCTGATAGGTCTAAAATGTACTCCTTCAGCTTTGTAGGAGTTAATTCATAATCCAGGTCAGCTAAAGCTCTCCTCAAATAGTTTACTCTCTCCTCTGCAGTCTTCCTACTCTTCTCATTCCTAACCATCTTTTCAAATAGTTCAATATCGTCTTTAGTAACCAGGTAGGAGTTTGAGGGTTCTTTTATATAATCTCCTAACTCTTGCCATAGTAAGGATAGGAAGAAGTTCCTAAATCCCTCATCCTTCTTAGCTTTAATTATTACACTGATAGCGGTAGTAGGGTCTACATCAGTAGTCTTTACACCATAAACTATGTCACTTAACTCATCAACAGTTAAAAGCTCTGAAGCCTTCTCAATAACCTCTTGCGGAATCCTTTGAATCTTCCCGTTTAAATATCGATTTAATGTTGACCTATCTACACCTATAAAACGTGAGACATAACTTAAGCCATGCTTTTCAACAGACTTTTTCAATATGTTAAGCTTTTTCTGGTCATCTAATTTCTCCACATTAATTTTTGACATAAAGAATCCCCATTATTCGATAACTTTTACGTTGTTGCAAATTTAACCTTTGATGTTGCATTTACGTATCATTCTATCAAAAGAGTAGAGCGTAAAATATGGGCCCGCTGGGATTTGAACCCAGGACCTCTGCCTCGTAAGGGCAGCGTCCTAACCAGGCTAGACGACGGGCCCACTGATTATTTGATTATTACGATTTCACTTTAAAAGTTTTCTTTAGGCTACTCTTAGGCTATCCAATATTGCTGGGGTGTATATAAAAGGCTTATATCCCAATCTATCATCTCTTATATAGTTCGCGAATGCCTTTATTGCTGACGCTTCTCCGTGATTTAATATTATATTTTTAGGCTTTGGTTCAATGGTTCTAAGGAAGTTAAACAATTGCCTTCTATCAGAGTGTCCAGAAAATCCTTCAACTGCCTCTACTTCCATATTAATTTGTATTGACTCCACTCTTCCATCCCTATCTAGAATTTGCACTTCTTTTGCGCCATCTCTCACTTTTCTGCCTAATGTGCCCTCTGCTTGATAGCTTACAAATATTATTGCATTTTTAGGATCTGGCGCCATGGTCTTGAAGAACTCCACAGCTGGGCCTCCGTTTAACATTCCGGAGGTTGCTAAAATTATAGAAGGTTCACCTTTTGCTATATCCTCTTTATATCCTTCAATTCTCTTAAAGTGTTCTGAGGTAAACGGGTTTTCATCCTTGTATAGAATTTCCTCTCTTACTTCCCTTCCTAGCCATTCCGGATATGCATTATGTATAGCTGTAACTTCATCAACTAATCCCGTTACATAAACTGGAACTTCCGGAATAAGCTTCTTTTTCATGAAATCGTTTATTATAAGCATAATTTCTTGTCCTCTTCCCACAGCTAGTACTGGAATTAATACTTTCCCTCCTCTATTAAGCGTTTTATTTATAATCTCTAACAACTCTAATTCCGATTCTTCTCTATTTGGCTGATCTTGTGCTCCATAGGTAGTTTCCATGATTAGCGTATCAACCCTCGGGAATTCCGTATTTGCCTTATCAAGCAATTTGGTTTTCGCGTATTTGAAATCGCCAGTATAGACTATGTTATGTTTTCCATCGCCAATGTGCAAATGAGCCATTGCAGATCCTAATATGTGACCAGCATTATAGAATGTTAACCTTATGTCTGGGGCAATGTCAGTAACCTCTCCATAATCTAACGTTATTGTATGTAATAGCTCTTTTCTTACTTCTTTAGCGGAGTAAGGTATAGGTTTGCCTTCCTTCTCTACAACGTCAAGCGAGTCTAATTGCATTAATGCCATTATATCCCTTGTTGGTACAGTAGTGTATACTGGCCCCTCATATCCATACTTAAAGAGAAATGGCACCATTCCGCAATGATCTAAATGTGCATGTGTGATAACTACAGCATCTAACTCCTCTATTTTTAATTGGTCAATGTCAAGCCTAGGAAACAATTTCTCTCCAAACATATTCGCGCTAGGGTTAAGTCCCACATCTAGCAATACTTTACTTTCTGGAGTTTCTACTAATACTGCAGATCGTCCAACTTCTAGAAAGCCTCCTAATGCCGTAATTCTCACGTACTTATCTTGAAATACTGTCTCCCTATGTATCCTTTCTCCAAAAACCTTTAGTATTTTAGCTCTATATTCAGTCTCATTGTAAATATGTTCTAGAATACTGTCATATGTCCTAGACCTTATTGGCGGTTCTCTAACTATTTCAGCCTTCCAAAATGTCTCCGCAAATATCCTTTGTTGTAATGAGCCACCTTTTCCTATTACTAACCCTGGTTTTTTCGCTTTTATTAATACCTCACCTAAGTCATCGTCAAATTTTATATCCACAATTTCAGCTTCCGTAGGTACAATGTTCTTTATTATTTCAACAGCTTCCTTCTTATCCTTCCTTACTGAAGGATCTGCCTTTATTATTATTCTCTTTTTAATATCCTTGGCAATCTTCTTTATTACTTCCCCCTTTTCTGTTACCATTGTCGGCTTCTTTACATATACCGCTATTGTAGGTCCTTCATATTCAATTCTGGTTATTCCCAAATCTTTTAGTTCAGAGTATATTAACGATATTGTGTTAATCCTATTTAGAGATGCCAATCTATTCACCAACTTTAAGAAATAGCTACAACTGAACTTATCTATGCTAATTTTTAATATTTAAATCTTCTCCTTTTATATGTGAATGTAAAAGAACACGTAATCAGTTTACCTAGAAGGGTTTTCGTAGGACATGACATAATATATGACATTTCTATTTACTTCTCGCAACTAGGCATAACTTCTCCATTTCTAATAGTTACAGGAACAAAATATACTAAGAAAATAGCGGATAGAGTTATAGAAAATCTTCCAAAAAATGCTAAATATGAGGTAATCGAAATAGATACTGCTACTTTAGACGATGTATATAAGGTAGAGGAGGTTGTTAAGAAGGTTAATCCTAATATATTGCTAGGAATAGGTGGAGGGAAAGTTATAGACGTTACGAAATACGCAGCGTTTAGGAATAACCTAGAATTCGTCAGTATACCTACCTCTCCATCACACGATGGAATCACATCGCCATTCGCTTCAATAAAAGGATTACAAAAGCCAGTTTCGGTAAAGGCAAAAGAACCATTAGCAATTATTGCAGACATAGAAATTCTAAGCTTGTCCCCAAGAAGATTAATAAACGCAGGAATAGGGGATACAATAGGGAAAATAATAGCAGTGAGAGATTGGAGGTTAGCGGCTAAGTTAAGAGGAGAATATTATGGCGATTACACGGCATCTTTAGCGTTAATGTCAGCAAAGCATGCATTTCAATGCACTAAGATAATAAATAAGGACATAAAGTACGGTGTAAGAATGCTAATAGAAGCACTAATAAGTAGCGGAGTAGCAATGGGAATGGCTGGAAGCACCAGACCAGCAAGTGGCTCTGAACATCTCTTTGCACATGCGGTTGAGTTATTACACCCAGAGGGGGTATTGCATGGTGAACTTGTTGGTTTAGGAACAATTATTATGGCCTACTTGCATGGCATAAATTGGAAAATAATAAGAGACAGACTTAAAAAAATAGGATTCCCAGTAAAAGCCAAAGACTTAGGTCTTTCTGATGAAGAAGTAATAAAAGCCTTAACCATAGCTCATACTATAAGACCAGAGAGGTACACAATCTTAGGGGATAGGGGTTTAACTTGGAGTTCTGCAGAAAAAATAGCAAGAGTAACAAAAATTATAGATTAAGACGAAGAGAAAGTACTTTTAGTATATTGTTGTAAAATCTCCACAGTATAATCTGCCAAAACATAGCTTACTATTTCATAAGCTAAAGAGTAAACATTAATTTGTAAATCCTCCACCAGATAAAGATCCTTTGGTATAGTAATTCTAACACTCTTCTTCCCATCATCAAGCTCGACGTTAAAACCACTGGCGTACTTTGAGGAAAATCTCCTCTCTATCAAAGCCATAACCTTATCCTTAGCGTTATCGAGAACCTTGACGACCTTAACATTATACATCAAAGTCCTTCCAGCAAGTGGGTGATTTAGATCTAAAACAACCCTACCTCCACTTATACTCCTTATTACTGCAAGACTACCATCACTTAATCTCAATACATTGTTTGGAACTGGCGTTATACCTTGCCTTCTCAATTCTCCTAGAGGTACAATCTTAATTTTACTATTATCTCTTTCACCATATGCCTTCTCAGGTGGGATTTCTATCGTTTTCTCCTCGTTCAAATTAAAATTATATAAAGCCTCTTCCAATCCCTTAATTAGCCTATTTTCACCTAAAATCACAAGTCTAGGACCATAAGTTCTAGTCTCATCATAAATATTAGCCTTCTTTGCCTCCTCTTCATTAGTTGTATCAACAATTTCTCCAGTATCCTTGATTCTTGCAGTATATTCGATATAAATAAAGTCGTTATTCTTAAACATTATCCAGCCCTAAAAATACATTCTGGGTTAGTTTTTAAAACTACTGAAAAACAACAAGCAAGTAGCCTTCTCAATGCGTCAAGACAAAATAAACCAAATTAATAAGCTTTTAGATGAATCGATAAAGAGAACAACCTAAGGTGTGAAGGAACTCTTTTAGAAACTATATACACAAAAAAGTAGCTAAATCATTCGGCATAGTGCTAGTTGATAAAAAACATATAACGTTTCCGACTGACAAGACCGCAATAAAACTTATAATTGATAACTTAAATAAGTCTAATTAGACCCGCCGTAGCTCAGCCCGGTTTAGAGCGCCCGGCTGTAGATAGGGGACAGTAACCGGGTGGTCCGGGGTTCAAGTCCCCGCGGCGGGACTTCTTTACCCAATAATTTTTAAATCTAGCTCAAGATGATTTTGATAGGTGAATTTTTTGGCAGAAACAGCGCATAAGGTATTGGCAGAGTCATTAAATAATCTAGTATTAGTTAAACTAAAGGGAAATAAGGAAGTAAGAGGCACACTGAGGAGCTATGATCAGCATATGAATTTAGTCCTATCAGACTCAGAAGAGATACAAAGTGATGGTAGTGGTAAAAAGTTAGGAACCATAGTAATAAGAGGAGATAACGTAATTCTAATTTCTCCTCTACAAACTTCTTAGTTAGGTGAGCTAAAATGAAAGGCACACCGTCATTTGGAAAGATTAACAAATCTCATACTCACATAAGGTGTAGGAGATGTGGTAGGAACGCTTATAACGTAAGTAAGCACTACTGTGCAGCTTGTGGATTTGGAAAGACGAAGAAGATAAGGAGATACAGTTGGCAAAATAAAAAGGTTAATGGGGTCAGAATAAGATAATGTTTGGTTGGCATTGGCTTCTAGAATGGCAAACGCCATACGAGTTTCACGGTCACCTAATAGAAAAAGTATTCGCTGAAGAGAAGACCCCGTACCAACACGTTACATTAGTAGAATTTACCAGGTTTGGAAAAGGACTTATAATAGATGGAAAAGTGCAATCAACTCTTTACGACGAGCACATTTATCATGAATTGTTAGTTCACCCCTTATTGCTATCATTGCCAAAACCTCCTAAGAATGTGCTAATTTTAGGTGGCGGAGAGGGTGCAACTCTTAGGGAGGTTCTTAAGTATAAGTCTGTAGAAAAAGCAGTAATGGTTGATATAGACGAGAAGGTTATAGAATTTGCTAAGAAATATTTATATGAATGGCATCAAGGAGCTTTTGAGGATAAGAGGACTAGCCTAATAATTACTGATGGTCTAAAGTTTATAAATGAAACAAAGGATAAATACGACGCTATAATTCTAGATCTAACAGATCCGATCAAGGATTCCACGTCATACATGCTTTACACTAAGGAGTTCTATGAGAAATTGAGAGGAATATTAAATCAAGGAGGTGGTATAGTAACACAAGCTACATCTCCATCATTTTCTCTAGAAGTATATGTGACGATTTACAATACTATAAAGGAGGTGTTTAAGGAAGCCTCAGCTTCATACACATATATGGCATCCTTTGATGGATTATGGGGATTCGTTTATGGGGGAGTAAGGCCAGACTTACTTTCGGAGGATGAAGTAAATTCCAGAATAAGGGAACGTATTAGTGGACAGCTAAGGTTCTATGATGACTATTCTCATAAGATTTCGTTTAGTTTGCCTAAGAATATAAAAAGTGAATTCAAGAAGATAACCAAAGTATCCACGGAGAAAGATCCGATTTACGTTCCTGCGTAATTTTTTAAATTTTTATCGATATATATTTAATTGCCGGGGTGCCCGAGCGGTCAAGGGGGTAGGCTCGAGACCTTTCCAGCGTCACTGCGAGGGACCTACTGCCTCTCTGAGGCACACGGGTTCGAATCCCGTCCCCGGCGTATATTGATTCCTATAGAATTTTTAAAATAATAAGGTCTAACTAACATAACATTTTAGGTGATTGTTCCTCATTTACCTCATTGTGCAATCCTATCATTTAAAGTAGATCTTTCTTATTGTATTTAGCACGGAGTTTAGTCTGGCTACGCCTACTCTATACTTTATACATTAGTATTCCATAGTATACAAAATAATAGTTGGCAACGTCTAATAAATCATTTTTAACCTCTTCAAGAGTCCAATTGGATTTGAAACTTGTAAACCTTGGTTTGTAATCTTTTCCTAATTTAGCCTTATGTTTAATCTTTTTATTTCTGCGCAGTGTATTAGCAAATTCAAAGTAAAAATTTCATGGGCCCGAGGGGATTTGAACCCCTGACCACTCGGTTATGAGCCGAGCGCTCTACCGAGCTAAGCTACGGGCCCACATATACAATAACTGAAAAACTGTTTTTAAGACTTGCGTTTAAACCTTTAGGTCCCTGATTTCCATTGTTCCAAGTACTCTTTTTGCTCCTCCGTCAACTCGTCAATTTGAATACCCATGGATTTCAACTTTATTCTAGCCACTTCGTAATCCAATTCCATTGGCATATTATACACTTTCTTCTCTAATTTTCCTCTATTCTTAACTAGGTATTCTACGGCTAAAGCTTGATTTGCAAAGCTCATATCCATTACTTCGCTAGGATGACCCTCTGCTGCAGCTAAATTTACTAACCTACCATCTGCTAGTAAGTACACTTTCTTACCGTTAGGTAAAGTATACTCATCAACATAAGGTCTTATGTTTCTTACCTTAACTGCAGTCTCCTTTAACCCTTTTACGTCCACCTCTACGTTAAAGTGTCCTGCATTAGATAAGATTGCACCATCTTTCATATTGAGCATATGCTCTACTCTTATAGCCTTTGTATTTCCAGTAGCTGTTACGAATATGTCACCGACCTTTGAGGCCTCTGCAATAGGCATAACGTCAAAGCCATCCATTACTGCTTCAAGCGCTCTTATTGGATCTACTTCAGTTACTATGACTCTAGCACCCATTCCTCTTAATCTATTAGCTATTCCCCTACCTACCCATCCATATCCAGCTACAACTGTGATTTTACCTGCAATTAGAATGTTTGTAGCCCTAAGTATTCCATCTATGGCACTTTGTCCAGTTCCATATCTGTTATCGAAAAGGTACTTGGTATATGCGTTGTTTACTGCGATGAGAGGATACTTAAGGACACCGTCCTTCTCCATTGCCTTAAGTCTAATAACACCAGTTGTGGTTTCTTCAGTTCCGCCATAAATATCAAGTTTAGAACTTACCTTTTCATGAATGTAAGCGTGTAAATCAGCACCATCATCCATTACAATATTTGGCTCGTGAATCTTTACAATACTTTCAATATTGGAATAATATTCTGTCTCATTTTCTCCTTTCCATGCGAATACTGAGATTCCTTCCTCTACTAAGGCTGCTGCTACATCATCTTGAGTTGAAAGGGGATTACTTCCAGCTAAAGCAACGTTAGCTCCACCTATTTTAAGGGTTTTAACTAGTGCTGCTGTTTCCTTGGTAACGTGAAGTACTGCTGATATGTTAATACCTTTTAGTGGTTTTTCAGCTTCAAATCTCTTCCTTATTTCCATCAATGTTGGCATGTGTCTTTCTGCCCATTCTATTTGCTTTTTTCCCTCACTTGCGAGAGAAAGGTCTTTTATTTTGTAGCTCATCGGAAGTTTTTTATCGAAAGAACATAAAAAGCTTAGGATTTTTATCTGTTTATCCAAGTATGCAAATTTTATCACTGCGGGGGGCGGGATTTGAACCCGCGAAGGCCTTCGCCAGTAGGGCCTGAGCCTACCCCCTTCGACCTAGCTCGGGCACCCCCGCATGTTAAAGTAAGTAGAAGTTTTTGGTAATAAATTATTACCATTATAACTTTGGGCGATTCAAGTCTCTTTTGTGAATTGTAATTTATGAATAATATGGATAAAACAAAGTAAACTACTGAGCGTGGATCTCCACCTAGTCAGTGGGGTGGTATTTGATTAAATTCATTACGATTCTTTAAATAAACTGAATTCGCAAAGGATGCGTGAATGACCCTAACTTTAGAAGGATTACATTTTTCTTTTAAGCACGATTTTAATGGTTACATGGATAAATGCGTATACATATCAACTTCCTATTATTATGAAAAATATTTAAACACTAACCAGTTAAATTTCATATGGCTGTAGGAACTGCGGCCGAAATATCTCTAAGTTCAATCTTAAGTACAATATGTGGGATTATTGGAGCAATAGGTGCTTCATTAGACATAGCACAGCAGCAGTGTGAGATGATTTCACTGAAAGAGTATTATAAATATAAAATAGAGGGGTAACAAAAAGATGTATGAGATTTATCCTGCCATAGCTGTTGCTGAAGGAATATCAGCTGTTGCCGTGTCAAACAGTTCAAGTGCTTATGAATTGAAAACTAAGATTTTTAGACACAAGGTATTTTGATTAAGACTGAGGATACTGGAGAATACTATTACATTGGAGGAATATCACCAGTGTGGGTAGGTGGTAGTAATATTGCAGTATATCAAGGTGGTGCGGCGTTTAGGGGTTCAGTAAAATTGCCTGCTAAGGCTAGGGATATTTTTATAAGTAATGGAGGAATTGGAATTATACCGTTAAAAAGGGTATCAGCACAGATTAAATGGTATAATCCAGCTAGGTTTAAATCTTGCCAAGGTCTACTTGGTGCAATTTGGGATTACATAACTACAATAGGTGTTGTTTCAGTAGTTGCAATCGCAAGTTTAGCATCAGAAATAACGCTTTCTTCTCCAAGAAGTATAGATGATTTAATCTATCCCGGTAGTGGTTGTAGTTATTATGTTTCAAAAACTCTCATAGGGAGTTCGTTAGGAGGAGAGAGGTCTGATGAACTTCGTACTACTTCTGATCAATATCCTTTCATCTATCTGGCTTTGGCCTTATTTAAGCAAGTAGCTAGTGGGGTAGGTTTATCAAATTATCCTGCAGTTACGGTTAATGGTCCAATAGATGTGGTCTTAAATAATTGTAACCAAATCATGCCTAGTGAGTATTGTACAAGAATTGCAGTAGGAACTGTATTTCAACCGTTTAATCTCGATTTCAAGTTTAATGATATTGATATTGGTGCTCCAGTGTTCAGTAGACACTTCTGTGCGACATATTGTTCAGAATTTGGATTAGTGGGACTAATCAAATCCTTCTCGACAATAACTATTAATGTGCCACTTGGTAATAATTTGCAATATCCAGTTGAATTCGTCTTTTTGGACGTTGTTAAGTCTCCCACTGATTTCACTAAAGCTGGTATCGCAAATTACACTAAGGAGCTGAATATAAGCGAGGGATTTAACATGATAATAGATGCCATTAATAAGGAGAAAAAGACTATTGCTGGGATTTCTGCAGTTTTTCCAATAGCCATTGCTGAGTTGGCTGCACTTGCCATTGATTGGTCTGAAGTGTCTTATGAAAATGGTTATAGGCAAGTTGAGGAGAGGGCTATGGAATTAAAAAACGTGTATAATGAGGTTTTATCTACGATAAATAACTGCATTGAAGCTTATCCCGGTTTAACTAGGAATCAGAAGACAATGTATGAGCAAATGGTAAGGGATTATCTGAATGGCGTTTTACCACTTGTAAATCCAGATTGGAGTCCCAACGAGTTAAAGGGTTATTTACTACAAGAGGCCACGAATTACTTGTCAAATTATGAGATCTCGTGTTAATTTTTGTAGTATTAATTTCCTCTTTTTCCAAAAATTGAACGAATAGAGTTATTATGCGGGGGACGGGATTCGAACCCGTGCAGGCCTTCGCCAGCGGATCTCTTACTTGGGGGTCTTAAGTCCGCCCCCTTTGACCAGGCTCGGGCACCCCCGCAATCTATTATACTGAGTTCAGTTTTACCTTATATGTTTTTCCAACAAAAATCTTAATTATGTGGCATATAATGAGTAAGAGGGAATATTATGGTTAAACATTCGAGGGGTTATCGAACTAGATCAAGGAGTTTATTAAGAAAGAGTCCTAGAGAGAGGGGTGCAGTTCCATCTCTAAGCAGACTAATGGTTGAATATAAGGAAGGAGATAAGGTCGTAATAAAGATAAACCCATCAGTACATTCCGGTATGCCTCATAGACGGTATCAAGGTAAAGTAGGGAAAATTATTGGAAAAAGAGGTAGGGCATATTTAGTTTCGGTCACATTGGGCGATAAGGAAAAGGTAATAATTGTTAGGCCTGAACATTTGGTTTCTTTTAGTTCTAGTGGGTGATTAGTATTTGTCATCTGTATACATAGTTGAGGAGCACTATATTCCTTACTCAGTGGCAAAAAAATTACTAAGTGATGTAATTAAATCTGGGAGTTCATCTAATTTATTACAAAGGACTTATGATTATTTAAATAGTGTAGAGAAATGCGATGCTGAGTCCGCACAGAAGGTTGTTGAAGAGTTAAGCAGTATCATAAGTAGGGAAGATGTTAGAGCGGTTTTAGCTAGTATTTGCCCTATTACACCTGACGAGGTAAGGAGTATTTTGATAATGGACAGTAATAGGACATATACTTCTGAGGACATACAAAAAATAATTGATATAATTAGGAAATACATTAAGAGTTGAGTTTTTACTTTTAGAATCTATTACTACTTAGGGAAGTAGAATTGCAAAGAAAAAGGGTAGTAAAGGAGCGAGTAGTGTATGTTTTAGATTATATGAGGGAAGGTAATCCATTAGATAGGCATAAGTTTCACAGGGATAGGCCTCTTATTCAAGCTGTAGGTGAGGATTACTTCTTATTGCTTGAACTCACTCCCCTATCTTATAATTTGGATTTCTTTCCCGAGGATAAGATTGAATTGGACTCAAATTCCAGTGTTAAGGTAGATGCTCATATTTCTTACGAGGATCTTACATCAGTATCTAAAGATAATTTGCCTAAGATCTTGCATAAAATAGTTTTAGAGAAAGAAAAAGTCTTCGTGGAGATTTTTAACAAGGCTGAGCCATTAACGTTAAAGCTTCATGCGTTGGAGTTATTGCCAAACATTGGTAAAAAGACTTTAAGAATAATTCTGGAGGAAAGAAAGAAAAAACCCTTTGAGAGTTTTAAAGATATAGAGACGCGTATAGGCATTAAGGATGTGGCTTCAATACTAGTAGAGAGGATAATAAAGGAGATGCAAGGTGGAGAGAAATACTATCTGTTTGTATATCCTCTTGTATCAGATGAAAATAAAAGATTAGAACAGCAATTCATTTACGTGGGTTATATTGAAAAGCTAAAGTAAGGCTTTCACAAGTTTTTCTTATTGATAAGAGTTTTATAGAAAAGTTTATTTCATACGTGGATACTGGAATCAGACCTATTTTAGAGATTGGATGTGGAAAAGGAAATATTACTAAATTTTTAGAACCGGATATTTGTATTGAATTAGATGAGAAAATGACAGACTATTTGAAAAATTATAATCTTGTAATAGCAGATGCAAGATATTTGCCAATACTAAGGGGTCAATTAGTTTCTTCTCTACCTTACCAGATAACTTCAGATTTTTTCAAGGAGGTAGTTAAACTTGACAATATAAGTAAGCTTATACTGATTTTGCAAAAGGATTTTGTGGATAAGATTCTTAATGATCCTACATATATTTCTTTTTTGCTTAATTATGTGTTTGATATACAGACTAAAGACATAATTCCACCAAGATGTTTCAGTCCTCGTCCAAAAGTCTATTCAATTATTACAGTTTTTAATAGGGTAAGAGAATATAATGACGATGTTGATAGTTTAATTTCATGTATTAGTAGATATAGGAATAAAACTTTAAAAAATGCTTCTAAGTTGTGTGGGCTTAGTTCAGATAATAATTTGAAGGTGAGGGAATTTAAACCTTGGCAAGTGTTAGAATTGTTGAATTCCGTGGATTTAAGTTATGTTTAAATGATCAGACGTATGAACCTTCTGATGATACCGATATTCTACTTAACCTACTAAAGGTAGGTAAAGGGGAAAAGGTCTTAGATATGGGATCTGGTTCTGGGATTTTAGGAATATGGTCTCTGATAATGGGAGGAAAGGTAATGTTTGTAGATATAAATCCATATGCGACGACATCTACATTATGTTCCTTAAAAGTTAATAATTTGTATAAAAGTCCAAATTATTTAGGTGTTCTTAATTGCGATTTGTTGTCTTGTCTTAGAAAGTATGATTTTGATGTAGCTATTTTTAACCCTCCCTATTTACCAGTGGAGGAGTATAATGAATGGATAGGGTATAGTTGGTCTGGTGGAAAGGATGGAAGTAAAGTTCTTGTTGATTTTTTAAAAACTGTAAAAGCTAATAGAATTTATACCCTATATTCTTCTTTAAGTGATGAAGATAGGATATTATATGCTATTAATAAGGAAAGATTCAAAATTTCACAGAAGTATGAGAAGGTTATTGGGTATGAGAGATTGATAGGATTGGAGTTGGTGAAGGAGGATGATAAGGGTAGTTTTAGTAGAGCCTGAAGGTGAATATAACATTGGTTTTGTTGCCAGGTTATGTAGAAATTTTTCGGTTGATGAACTCTATATAGTTAATCCAAGGGCCAACGTTTCTGAGGCTTTCAAGTTTTCCGCTGGTGGGAAAGAATTTTTAGAGAAGGCTAAAATTGTGAACAACTTTGATGAGGCTATAAATGACGTCGATATTAAGATAGCTACTTCCAGTATAGCAGATAATAATGGAGATATTTTACGGAAATCTATAAGACCGTGGGAACTGCTGTCTTTAATTCAAGGTAAGAAAGTCGCATTGGTTTTTGGTAGAGAAAGCGTTGGCCTAACTAGAGAAGAGATATTTAAGTGTGATTTTCTCCTTTATATCCCAGCAAATCCTAGTTATCCCGTTCTTAATCTTTCTCATGCTGTTGGCATAGTATTATATGAAATTTGGAAAAATAGAGAATTATTGAATAATCCCCAGACTTCTACAATTTCTGATCAATCAATAAAATTAATAGATAGATATGCCGAAATTCTCTATAAAATGCTTAAAAGATCTGATGACGATTATAAGATGTATATAGCACTAAAGCGTACAATTATAAAGGGAGTAAAGGATGAGGAAGAGGCTAGGGTCATTGTGCATTTTTTGAGAAAACTTTATACCAGAATAATCCACAATGAAAAGGAGATGAATAATGTCAGCTAAAGGAGGGACAATCAAGGATAAGTGGAAAATGAAGAAATGGTATAGTATAATTGCACCTAAAGTTTTTGGAGAGGTTTCCTTAGGTTCTACACCAGCCTACGATGTGACTCAAACCATAGGGAGAAGAGTTGAGACGACTTTATATGATCTCACTGGTGATTTCAGCCAAGTTTACGTTCACTTATACTTTAAGATTGTAAGCAATGAAGGGGACAGATTGATTACGAGATTTGTTGGACATGAGCTCTCGAGAGATTACTTAAGATCATTAATTAGGAGAAAGAGCTCTAAAGTAAACAGCGTATTTGATGTTACTACTAAGGATGGCTATGTAGTAAGGGTTAAGGGATTAGTTCTAACTACGTATAAATGTCATCAATCTCAAAAAACTGCGATTAGAAAAATAATTAATGAGACCATATCCAAAAAAGCTAGTGAACTTACCTTTGATGATTTTACACAAGAGGTAGTATTTGGGAGACTGGCTAATGAAATATTTGAGGCAACAAAGAAGATATACCCACTAAGGAAGGCTGAAATAGAAAAAACTAAAGTGCTAAAAGTGCCAGAAAATTTAGGTAAACAAGTTGAAAGCAGTAGTGTTAGCAGCGGGTAAAGGAGAGAGATTAGAACCAATAACTCACACAAGACCTAAACCTTTTGTTCCTGTTCTTGATACTCCTTTAATTTTAAGAAATATTAGAATAGTTAAGAAATATGTTAATGATGTTGTAATTGTAATAAATTCAAATCATAAGGAATATTTTAAACTTATTGAAGGAGTTAGCCTAGTTGAGCAGACTGAAGGAAAAGGTACTGCGGCAGCTTTACTAGCAGTGGAAAAATATCTTGAGAGGGATGACGAATTTTTAGTTATATATGGGGATCTTCTTTTTGAAAAAGAAGCAGTAGAGAAAATAGTTAACACTAACGGAGAAGCAATTCTAGCTACAGAATCTGACGATCCTAAAAAATATGGCGTTATAGTTAAAGATTCGGAAAATAGACTAGTGAGAATAGTTGAAAAGCCCGAAAATCCTCCTTCGAAATTAATTAATGCAGGTATCTATAAGCTTACCTATGATATTTTCTCATATATAGACAAAATAGGTTTATCAAGCAGAGGTGAACTTGAGCTTACAGATGCTGTAAATCTTATCGGAAATAAGGTGAAGGTAGTTACATACAATGGGATATGGTTAGATATAGGAAGGCCTTGGGATTTAATAGAGGCTAATAAGGTCCTTTTAGATAGGGAGAAGGATAGAAATCTAGGTGTGATAGAGGAGAATGTCAAAATTAAAGGTAAGGCAATTATTGAACATGATGTTGTAATAAAATCTGGTACCTATATAGAGGGTCCCGTTTATATAGGCAAAAATTCTGTTATCGGACCCAATGCCTATATAAGGCCATATAGCGTGATAGGAAGTAACGTTAAGGTGGGTGCGTTCAATGAGATAAAGGAAAGTGTAATAATGGAAAATACAAAGATACCGCATTTAAGTTATGTCGGCGATAGTATAATCTGTGAAGATGTGAATTTTGGGGCAGGAACGATAACAGCTAATCTACGATTTGATGAAAAGGAAGTTAAAGTCAATATAAAAAATGAAAGGGTAGGCAGTGGAAGAAAGAAATTAGGTGCAATAGTAGGCGCTCATGTAAGAACTGGGATTAACGTATCCATATTACCTGGAGTAAAGATTGGTGCATATGCTTGGATTTATCCAGGTGCTATCGTAGATAGGGATGTTGAGAAAGGCGAGAAATTCGTTCCATACTACTTAAGAAGGTCTAGCGGTACTTGACACAATCTTTATTACATCATTGTTCTGTAGTTGATAATTCTCTCCAACTCTCATTTTCCTCTTCACATCAATAGCGTATAAGAAACCTTTTGCTAATTCCGTATGTATAGCGTTAGCTAAATCTTTTGGAGTAGAACCTTTCTTTAGGAGTATCGCGTCCGGTAAAACGTTTCCATTTCTGTCAGTCAGTTTCTTCTCATCTTCTACTGGATATGTTACGATCATGTTCAACGCATCAAATGTTGCTGTATTTATGGCTTCTTGTACTCCAGTACTTCCATACACTTGTAGCACACTACTTCTAATATATTCTAGAGCGCTCTTTTGTTTCTCGTTTAATGGTTTAAGTATGGTAAAATCATTATCTCCTGGAATGTAAGCTATTATTCCAGCCTTTGCTGCTTTCCTTAGAGCCATCTCTGATGCTGCACTAGTTGGAATAACCCACTTGTATTTCTCTTTTAATCTCTTAATGTTTTTTCTAGCTTGTGGTAAATCGCTCTTGTTTGCAGCAATTACCATAGGTTTACTTATTTCTCGTAAAGTTTTAGCTAATGCCCTTAAATCTTGTTCTGTCCATTGCATTAATTTTAGGTTTTCCAATTTTGTAGCTTTTAGAGTTTCAATAATATGTGATCTATTTACAGATATTCCAGATAATTTACTTAATAAGGCATCTACTAGATCTTTTCCAGACAAATCTATTGTTCTTGCAAATTTAGCCCAGTCTTTATTAATAATGGAATAAAACCATTCATTGAGCTCATTTTCTATAAACTTTATATCTTCTTCTGGGTCTCTTGACCCCGGCTCTACTGGGACACCCTCTTCATTTGTGGATCCACTTGCGTCAATTACATGTATTAGTGCATCAGCTTGACGTAAATCATCTAGGAACTTGTTTCCTAATCCTCTTCCTTCATGAGCACCAGGTATTAATCCAGCTACATCTATTAGTTTTACTGGTATGAATCTATAATCATCTATGCAAATGGAATTCTTCGGATTACATTTGACATTAAATTCAGTATGAACACATCTCACTCTTACATATCCTATACCTTCATTTGGATTTATAGTTACAAATGGTCTGTTAGCTATTTCCACATCTTTTAGTGTAGCTGCTGCAAAAAACGTACTTTTACCTACATTGGTCTTTCCTATAATTCCAATGGTAATCATATGTTCTGATTTAGTGGACACATTTATTAATTAGATGCTTAGCATAGTATTTTGAGAATAGATGACATTATCAGTGTATCACTATATAGAGAACACATGGAATTCAGAAGAGTGGAAAAAAGGTGTATTAAGGCAGAGATTTATTGAATGGAGAAAAGAGCCTTCGATAGTTAGGTTAGCTAAACCAACTAGGCTAAATAGGGCTAGAAGTTTAGGCTACAAGGCTAAGCAAGGATTTGTTATAGTGAGAGTCAGAGTTAGGAGAGGAGGTCTTAATAAGCCTAGACCAAATAAGGGAAGAAGACCAAAAAGGATGGGTGTTTATGGTTATGGTCCAGCTAAAGGATATAAGTGGATAGCTGAGGAAAGGGCTGCAAGGAAATACCCCAATTTAGAGGTTCTTGGTAGTTATTATGTTGGAGAGGATGGTCTTTACAAGTATTATGAGATAATCATGGTGGATCCTTCTCATCCAGTAATAAAGAATGATCCTAATTATAAGTGGCTTCAAGATCCTAGCAATAGGAATAGAGTGTTTAGAGGTTTAACATCTGCAGGTAAGAAGGCTAGAGGATTGAGGAAATCTAAAGGGTTTAAAGGTACTGTAAAACATAAGTGGAGTAGGAAACAGAAAGAGAGAGAAGAGAAGAAGAGACATGAAGCGAGTAAGTATTATAGATTACAAAGGTATGATAAAATACCAGGAAAGTGAGCATGAAAGTAAATCAAGCAATACTTTCAGTTTTTATTCATGAGACAGAGGATTACAATAAAATAGTAAATACCATAGAGAGTTTTTTCTCTCCTCTTATCTCTAGCTCAAAGAAAAATATCGCAACTGTTCAAGGTCATTACGGTAATAAAATAGTTATATTGGAATATAGATTTGATAAGAAGAATGGAGAGCAATTTTTTAAAATGATATTAGATAAAATTGAAACTACGGAATTAATGTTTATTCTTACAACTATGGATTCCCATATGAATGGGAGTAAACTATATTTGAGATTCGATAAACAGTATTTGGTTGCAGAGCGTAGACTTGTTCTTAAAGAGGGTGATGATGTCGTTAAATGTATGATTTCGTTTAATACTTCTTTGGAGAATATAAAGGAGGAGATAAAGAAGCTTGTTAGTAGTAGAATCATGCATTCTAAACTCTAGGCTGTTTCCTTACGTCAAAAGGTTAGGATATAACATGGTTTTTAGTGAAGATGGTTTGGTTGGTATAAAAAGGGTTACTATAAAAGCGGAAAATGGGAATCAACTGAAAAAGATGCTTAAGAAGCCTTTTATTGAGAGAGATGTATTAGTTTTTGTAAAACCTCTTTCAATAGATGCCTTAAAGTATGCTATTATCAACAAAAGGGTCAATGCCGTGATATTGGCTGATGATAATATGAGGATATTTAAGAAAAGTATGCTAAACCTATTAAGATATTATGACAAATTCGTTGAAGTTTCACTTAAATCTTCTAGCGGGTTATTATATAATGCTATAGTGTTTGCATATAAATGGATACCTAACATTATTTTCTCCTCATATGCAAGTGATTTTAACGAGATCTGGAGTCCAATCTCTAAAATAAGTTATTTGACCGTATTGGGAGCTGATGAAGAGGAAGCTTATAAGTTTGTTATATTAAATCCCATAAAGTTGTTGAATGAACTCAATTCAACTAATAATTGACATTATATTAATATTATGGCTTCTCATATTAACTGTATTATATCTCAGAAAAAAGAGCTTAAACCTTAATATTGTGAAAAATAAGAAAATAGTAAGAGCTAAAAGATATATAGTGTTTTACGTTATTGCAGAATCCAAAGTAAAAGGTGATGATTTAGAGAGGATTGTTCGTAACTCCTTGAAGGATCTATTAGGTAATGTATGGCTTAATATTGCAAATCCTAAAGTTGTTACATATAGAGAGGATACTCAAGAAGGGATTATATCTACTAATAGGATAGGCTATAAGGCTGTTTTAGCTAGTTTACCTTTTGCTAAGGAAATTAATGGTAACAAAATACTTATAGTTCCAAGAAGAACAACCGGAAGCTTAAAAAAGGCTAAAAAACTAATCGGATTAAAGTGATGAAGCCGCTCCAGACTGTATCGATGATGTTCTCTGCGACGAGCTGAACGATATTTTTAAAATTAGGGATTACTCAGTATTTCATGAGTGAATAGTATATGGCGTTCGGACCAGCCGCTATGGGATATGATAGGGCAATAACCATATTCTCGCCCGACGGATCACTATATCAAGTAGACTATGCATTTGAAGCTGTAAAAAAGGGATGGACAGCAATAGGTATTAAATCAAAATCTGGTGTTGTTATTGCAAGCGAGAAAAGAAAAGCCCAATCATTATTAGATGTAGATAGTATAGAGAAAGTATTTTTAATCGACGATCATGTAGGGTGCAGTTTTGCTGGGCTAGCCTCTGATGGTAGAGTTTTAATAGACTATGCGAGAAATATAGCATTACAACATAGGTTAATATATGATGAACCAGTTAGTATTGATTATCTAACAAAATCAGTTGCTGATGTTAAGCAAATGTACACACAACATGGAGGAGTTAGACCATTTGGTGTTGCACTAGTGATTGCAGGAATAGACAAATCAGTTCCTAAACTATATATGACTGAACCTAGTGGGCAATATATGCCATATCAAGCTGTTGCAATAGGACAAGGTTATTATACAGCTACTGAGTTTTTAGAGAAGAATTACAAGGAGGACTTGACTATAGAAGATACTATACTCCTAGCCTTAAAGGCCTTATCGGCTACTCTTAAGCCTAATGAAAAGTTAACTCCAAATACTGTGGAAATAGGATATGCCTCAACCCAAACTGGGCTATTTCTAAAAATGACCAGTGAAGATAAGAATATGTATTTACAGAAGTTATAATAAGGTGGATTTTTTTTATGACGAAGGAGCGTGATTATGTAGTAGTTAAATACGACTCACATGGAGAGAGGTTTGAGATATTAGCTAAGCCAAAAGAAGCATTAGCTTTTAGAAGTGGGAAGAGCATAAGTCTTTCTGATGTAGTAGTTTCTGACACTATTTACAAGGACGTGAAGAAAGGTTTGAAAGCATCTCCAGCATCACTCAAAAAAGTTTTTGGTACTACTGATTTCGAGACAATTGTAAAAGAAATTTTACTTAAAGGTGAATTACCGGTAACTGCAGAACAAAGGAAAGAGATGTTAGATACTAAGAGAAAGCAAATAATTGATTTTATTCATAGAAACGCCGTTGATCCCAAAACTAATTTACCAATTCCGCCAACTAGATTAGAGATGGCAATGGAACAAGCTAGAATACAAATTGATTTAAACAAAGACGTGGAGGCACAAGCTATGCAAATAGTAAAGGAGATTTCTAAGATAATTCCAATTAAAATAGCGAGAGCTCTGCTTAGTATTAAAGTACCATCAGAATATAGCTCTAAGGTTAGATCACAATTACATAACTTAGGGGAGGTAAAAAAAGCCAATTGGTTAGAAGATGGTACATTATTAGCTGAATTGGAAATACCAGCGGGTGCACAGCAAGACGTTATAGATAAGTTAAATAATCTGACAAAAGGAGAAGTTGAAGTTAAAGTATTGCAAGTGAGATAGAAATGAGTCAGTCCCAGAAAATTGTTTTACAGCCAAGATCAATAGTAGTGCCTGGCGAGTTATTAGCTGAAGGCGAGTTCCAGATTCCTTGGTCTCCTTATATATTAAAGGTTAATAGTAAATATTACTCCACAGTTGTTGGACTTTTTGATGTAAAAGATACTCAGTTTGAAGTGATTCCGTTGGAAGGTTCGTTTTACTATCCTAAGGTCAATGATGTGGTAATAGGTTTAGTGGAGGACGTTGAAATCTATGGTTGGGTGGTTGACATAAAATCGCCTTATAAGGCATATTTACCAGCCTCAAATCTTTTAGGAAGATCCGTTAATGTTGGAGAGGATTTAAGGAGGTATTTAGATGTAGGTGACTATGTTATAGCTAGAATTGAAAATTTTGATAGATCAATAGATCCCGTTTTATCAGTTAAGGGCAAGGATCTAGGTCGTGTGAATAATGGTATAGTCATTGATATAATGCCAGTTAAAGTTCCGCGTGTTATAGGTAAGAATAAAAGTATGTATGAGACTTTGACCTCAAAAAGTGGATGCAGTATGTTTGTTGCCAATAATGGTAGAATATGGGCTACTTGTCCTTCCCGCTTTTCTGAAGAAATTTTAATCGAGGCCATTAGGAAGATTGAAAATGAGTCACATATAAAAGGATTGACAGATAGAATAAAACAATTCATTGAGGAAAAATTAGGTGAGAGAAATGCTTCAAGTGGAGAGACCAAAACTAATCCTTGAAGATGGAAAGCGAATAGATGGTAGAAAGCCAGATGAATTAAGGAGTATAAAGATAGAATTGGGAGTTCTCAAAAACGCTGATGGTTCAGCGATTTTTGAGATGGGAAATACAAAGGCTATAGCAGCGGTTTACGGTCCAAAAGAAATGCATCCAAGACACTTATCTCTTCCGGATAGGGCAGTATTAAGAGTTAGATATCATATGACACCATTCTCTACAGACGAGCGAAAGAATCCCGCACCTAGTAGAAGAGAGATTGAGCTTTCTAAGGTTATAAGAGAAGCTTTAGAATCAGCTGTTTTAGTGGAATTGTTTCCAAGAACTGCCATAGATGTTTTTACTGAAATATTACAAGCAGACGCGGGATCCAGATTAGTTTCATTGATGGCTGCGTCTTTGGCGTTAGCTGATGCTGGAATTCCTATGAGAGATTTAATAGCTGGGGTAGCTGTAGGGAAGGCTGATGGAGTAATAGTTCTAGATTTAAATGAGCCCGAGGATATGTGGGGAGAGGCTGATATGCCGGTTGCAATGATGCCGTCTTTAAACCAGGTAACGTTATTTCAGTTAAATGGTAATATGACTCCGGAGGAATTTAGGCAAGCTTTTGATTTATCAGTTAAGGGTATAAATATAATATATAATTTAGAGAGGGAGGCTCTAAAAAGTAAGTATGTAGAGTTTAAAGAAGAGGGTGTATAGAATTGTCTTCAACTCCATCGAATCAAAATATTATACCTTTAATTAAGAAGGAAAGTATAGTAAGTCTTTTTGAGAAAGGCACTAGGCAAGACGGAAGAAAATTAACGGATTATAGACCTCTTTCTATAACCTTGGATTATGCAAAAAAGGCTGATGGTTCTGCGTTAGTTAAGTTAGGCACGACAATGGTATTAGCTGGGACAAAACTTGAAATAGATAAACCTTACGAAGATACGCCTAACCAAGGAAACCTCATTGTGAATGTTGAACTCCTACCTTTAGCCTATGAGACCTTTGAACCTGGGCCTCCAGATGAGAATGCTATTGAATTAGCTAGAGTAGTAGATAGAAGTTTAAGGGATTCTAAAGCTCTAGATCTAACTAAACTTGTAATAGAACCCGGTAAAAGTGTATGGACAGTATGGCTTGACGTTTACGTATTAGACTATGGTGGGAATGTATTGGATGCATGTACGTTGGCCTCAGTTGCAGCATTGTATAATACTAAAGTGTATAAGGTAGAACAAGATTCTAATGGGTTTAGAGTCAATAAAAATGAAGTTGTGGGTAAATTACCATTGAATCATCCAGTAGTTACAGTGTCTATAGCAAAAGTTGACAAATATTTAATAGTTGATCCAGATTTGGATGAAGAGTCAATAATGGACACTAAGGTTTCCTTTTCCTATACGCCAGATCTAAAAATAGTGGGGATTCAAAAGAGTGGAAAGGGCAGTATGTCATTACAAGATATTGATCAGGCTGAGAATACAGCAAGATTAGTAGCTGTCAAGCTTTTAGAAGAACTTAAAAAGCAGTTAGGAATTTAATTATAGGTGGCAATTATGGGGAAAGTCACGGGAATTGCTGGAAGATACGGGGCTAGATATGGATCTACTTTAAGAAAAAAGTGGAAAGAAATAATGGAAAAGAGGTATGATGACCATCAATGTCCCTATTGCAAGACCACTGGTAAGGTTATCAGATTGGCTTCTGGAATATGGTACTGTAAGAAATGTAATTCTAAGTGGGCCGGTCTTGCATATACACCGTACTAGAATAGTTATAACTTCATCTAGAGATCCTAGTATTAGAACAAGAAATTTTTTAAATATTTTAACTTCTCTGTTACCAGACTCAGTTAAAATTACACGGGGTAAAAAAAGTAAGAAAGAGATATTTGAAAGGGCTATTAATTTAGGAGCAATATATTTATTGTTCGTATTAGCTAAGAATGGTAATCCGTTGAGAATAATTGTTTATGATTTAGAAACTTTTTCTATAAAATATTTTTTTAAATTACACGGTTTATCACTACCTTCTGACTATAATATCCCATTATATCAGATAAAAAGGCATAATAGTGTATGCATAGAACTAAATAGGTGTGATTTTCTAAGAGATTTTCTAGTCGATATGAATATCTACAACTTGTCAAATAATTGTGAGGTTATTGTGAACACGAGGCTAGTCTCTAATAATATTTGTGAACTTTTGTTTACGTTATCTACGAAAAACATTAAGTTTTTGAAGATGCTATTAGAAGTGTGAAGATAGAGATTTCAATTTATCCAGATAATTTCAATAAAAACGAATTACAGGATATAATATATAATTCGATAATAATTGAAAAGATAGATACTAAATATGTAAAAATTAAGAAATCCCCTTTACAGATTGAGATAGATGCACCATCAATTACAAGAGCTAGGGCTATAATGAACTCTTATATACTTTGGATCTATACAATTCTAAAGTCACTGGAAGAGGTGGAAAAAAGTGGCCGAGAAGTTACCTCCAGAAGTTCAAGCTCAACTAGCTAAGTTTCAACAGTTAAAAGATCAGCTTGATAGATTATTATTGGAAAAGTCTACTATAGAGAATGAATTAAGGGAGATAAACAAGGTATTGGAAGAATTATCAGTTCTTAATGCAGATGCTACTATTTATAAGATTGTAGGGAATTTATTGGTTAAATCGGATAAGACATCAGTAGAAAAGGAGCTTAATGATAGGAAAGAATTGTTAGAACTCAGATCAAGGACTTATCAGAAGCAAGAAAGTATTTTAAGAAAGCAGCTAGAAGACTTACAAGCTAAAATAAATGAGATGTTATCGAAATATTATCCGCAAGGTGGCCAAACAGGTATAAAAGCTTAAGCTAAATAACTTATTAGTGTTATGGTAATTAGAATTTATGCTGATGATAGGGAAAAGGCTAGTGGTATACCAGAATTATTAAAGGAGTTGGGAATTACAGTAATATTCTCTCAACTTAGTGTTGCTGATTATGTGATAGGTGAAGATGCTGCAGTAGAGAGGAAGTCGGTAAATGATTTGGTAAATTCGGTTTTTGACAAGAGGTTTTTTGACCAAATCAGTAGGCTTTCAGAGGTTTATAATTTTCCAATGTTAATTGTTGAAGGTGATATTAATGAAATTAGGAAAATAACTGAAAAGTGGAGAGCGATAAACAGCGCTTTAATTTCTGCCACGATTGATTATGATGTTAAAGTATTTTATTCTAGAGATAAAAAAGATACTGCGGAAGTTTTGAAAAAAATAGCAGAGAAGTATCAATTTGGCGAAAATGGGAGTAGGAGAATTAATTTACATAATAAGGCTAAACTAGAAAGTATTTCTGATATGCAACTTTATATTGTAGAATCTTTTCCTAATGTTGGTTCTGTACTTGCTGAAAGGCTACTACTTAAGTTTGGAACTATACAGAATATTTGTAATGCGTCTATATCAGAATTAGAAAAAGCATTAGGTAGTAGGAAAAAAGCTGAGGATATTTATAAAATTTTAAGGGCACACTATTCTAAAACTAACGCTGATAATGATAGTAAGAAAAGTACCTCTTTATTTGATTTCCTTTAAATTTTTTAGTCTCTTTTTTAGCATTACCTTTTAATATGGGTCTAGAGAAGTTTAAGTGCAAGAAGTTGGTGATTTCATTTGCCTAGATATAAGACAGTAGAGCAAGTTCTAAGCCTAATGAAAGATAGAACGAGAGTTAGGAATATAGGTATAATTGCTCACGTGGATCATGGAAAAACCACAACTAGTGATACGTTATTGGCAGCATCTGGTATAATATCTCCTAAAGTAGCAGGGGAAGCTCTAGCATTGGATTACTTAAGTGTTGAGCAACAAAGAGGTATAACAGTAAAGGCTGCTAACATTAGTTTGTATCACGAAGCGGAAGGTAAAGGTTATGTCATTAACTTAATTGATACACCTGGACACGTTGATTTCAGCGGAAGAGTCACGAGGAGTCTAAGAGTTTTAGATGGCTCAATCGTAGTTGTAGACGCAGTGGAAGGAATTATGACACAGACTGAAACAGTATTAAGGCAAAGCTTGGAGGAGAGAGTCAGACCAATTCTATTTATAAACAAAGTAGATAGATTGGTAAAGGAATTAAAATTAAGCCCACAAGAAATGTTAAATAGGTTATTAGATATAATTAGGCAAGTTAATAACTTAATTGATATGTATGGAGAACCAGAATTTAAAGAAAAATGGATGATTAATCCACAAGCTGGAAATGTGATATTTGGATCTGCTAAAGATAAATGGGGATTTAGTTTACCTATGGCACAGAAAAAAGGAATTAATATGAAGAATGTTATTGACGCATACACTGCTTCTGATAAGTCTAAACTTGAAGAGCTAGCTGCGCAAGCTCCTATTAATGAAGCGTTACTAGATGCTGCTATAAAGTTCGTTCCCAATCCTATTGAAGCGCAAAAGTATAGAATTCCAAAAATCTGGAAAGGAGATCTAGATAATGAATTAGCTAAGGCGATGTTAAATGCTGATCCGAATGGTCCCATAGTATTTATGATAACCGATATGAAAGTTGATCCTCATGCAGGACTAGTGGCAACAGGAAGAGTATTCTCAGGTACTCTTAGGTCTGGTGAAGAATTGTGGTTAGTTAACGCTAAGACCTCACAGAGGATACTTCAAGTTAGCCTATACATGGGTCCAACTAGGGAACTTGCAGAAGAAATTCCAGCAGGCAATATCGCAGCAGTATTAGGTTTAGATAGAGCAAGATCCGGTGAGACAGCTATATCTGTTGGTTTTAGTAATGTTCAAGGAAGTTTTGAAAGATTACATTACATATCTGAACCAGTAGTTACTATAGCCGTAGAGCCTAAGAATCCTAAAGATTTAACTAAGATGATTGATGCATTAAGGAAGCTTAGTATTGAAGATCCAAACTTAGTGGTTAAAATAAATGAAGAAACTGGAGAATACCTGTTATCTGGAATGGGTTTCTTACATTTAGAGGTATCATTACAGCTATTACGTGAGAATTATGGTATTGACGTAGTTACTACTCCGCCAATTGTTGTTTATAGGGAAAGTATAAGAGCTAAGAGCCAAGTATTTGAAGGAAAGTCTCCAAATAAGCATAACAAATTCTACTTAAGTGTGGAGCCTTTAAATGACAAGACTATAGAGCTAATAAGTAATGGCACGATAAGGGAGGATATGGATAGCAAGGAGATGGCTAAGATATTAAGAGATGAAGCCAGTTGGGACTATGATGAAGCTAAGAGAATTATTGCAATAGATGAAAACGTTAACGTCTTTGTAGATTTAACTAGTGGTGTCCAGCATTTAAGGGAAGTTATGGATACAGTACTTCAAGGATTTAGGTTAGCTATGAAAGAAGGTCCTTTAGCTCATGAGCCAATTAGAGGTGTTAAGGTCATCTTACATGATGCTGTAATACACGAGGATCCTGCCCATAGAGGCCCAGCTCAGATATACCCTGCAGTTAGAAACTCCATATTTGCAGGATTCTTAACTTCCAGACCGACTTTACTAGAGCCAATACAGAAACTGGACATAAGAGTGCCTGCAGATCTTATAGGTAATGTCACTGCAGTAATAACGAGAAAAAGAGGAAAGATATTGGACGTCTCTCAAATAGCTAACATGTCTAGGATAACCGCTGAGATTCCAGTTTCAGAGTCATATGATATGGCGAGTGAACTAAGAGGATCTACTGGAGGTAGAGCGTTCTGGGGTACTGAGTTTAGTAGATGGGCTCCGGTTCCGGATAGTATCTTACTGGATGTGGTTACTAAGATTAGAGAGAGGAAAGGATTACCTAAAGAGCTACCTAAAGTAGAAGATTTCTTGTCGTGAGTCGAATTGTCGATTAATTATAAAATATTCAATAATGTAAAGGCAGTGCTTTTTGATTTTGATGATACATTAGTCGACTTTAGTACGAAGGCTAAGGACGCTTTAGATGCTGTAAGTAAGGATATATATACGTACATAAAGGAGAATTATCGACAAGAAATTGACATAAATATAATTAAGAAATTAGTAGAAGAGGAAAGTAAGAAATTAGATAACCAAGGGGAGTATAATAGAAATAAATGGTGGGAGAGTATTCTAAAATCATTAAATATTGTTCACATAGATAAGTCTCAGCTTTACGATTGGACTAGCTTGTATTGGTCAATTGCTAGCCAAACTGAACCATACGAAGATGCAAAGGAAATTATAGAATATCTAGATAGTAAGGGATATAAACTTGGCATAATTACAAATAGTGATGGAGAAGGGGGAAATAAAAGTAGTAGATTGAAAACCTTTCCCTTAATAGATAAATTCGATTTGATATTAATAGCTGGAGAAGGAGGTATTAGACCAAAGCCTAATTTAGAGCCGTTTATAATATCATGCGAAAAGCTTTCAGTAGATCCCACTTCGTGTGTTTTTGTGGGAGACGAGCCAGTAAAAGATTGTTTAGCAGCTAAAAAGGCTAACATGATTAGTGTGCTAATAGACAGAGAAGGTAAAGTGAAAAACGCCGAACTTTATGCAGACTTTGTAATATCCAGTCTTAAGCAATTAGAAGAATTTCTTTAATACGAAATAAATTTTGTTAATGTATTCGGTAGTTATTGATTCCTTTAATTCATTAATATAATATAAATAAAACCTGTAAAATATTTCATCATTTCTTAGTCTTTTTATACATCCTAAATCCTCGATACAAACGTCATTTTTTCTTGCAATTTTTAATCCCTTAATCTTATGAAATAGTTCAACTGTAGAATAAGGTTGATTAAGTTCTAGTATGCCTCCATATAATTTTACAATCTCTCTATATGCCTCCATATAATTTTTATCAAGTAAATCCTCAACATTTACTAAGTATGATTTTAGTTCTGCTGGTAATTCCACAAGATCTTTCTTAAGTTCTTCTTTCATTTCACGTGTTTTATACTCTATATTTTCATTAATTATTCTATTAATTATATCTAATATTGTACTCGCATTTAAAAATGCGTTAGACTTGTCATTTTCTATAACGTCGTATTCACCATGATAATGAATATTTCCTAAACTCTCTATTGTAATACTTGGAATTCCAACTTTTATGTATGAATACCCATCGCTATATATCTCAGGGCTTTCAACTACATTTTTAAAGTATTTCCTGGAGAGTTCAAGAAGTCCAGGTACAGCTTTTAAGATCAAACTTTCCTCACTTATATTATCCATGTTGATGTTAAGTAAGATATCGTCAGTGTTTTTGTAATTTTTCAAAAATTCTCTAGAACCATGTGACCATGAGAAGGTTGAGAAATTTAAAGAGCCCGATTCCTCTGCAGTAAATGAAATTAGATGGGTTTCGTAAACATTAGATCTAAATTCTCTCAATAAAGCCACTGCTAAAAGATTGTCTCTCTCTCCTTTAAACCAATGATCATGATGTGCTGTAATATGTATTATCTTATTTTCATTTTTCGAATTTCTTATGGCTTCGATAATATAACCTGTTGCAAAAGGGTTTATGTCAGTTTTTAGTGATATTCTACACCTACCCTTTATGTAAGGAAAATCGTTCTCCTTAATATAAAACGCTGGTATTGGCGGTGGGTAGCTGGGTTGATGGCTTAGAAGGTCTCCATACTTTATCACGAATTTTCTTTTCTCATTATTTAGGGAAAAGATTATTCCTAAACAATCATTTTCTACTGCCTCTATATACAATTTATTGATTTCGTATAGATTTTTTATCCTAATTTTCATTAACTTTCTACCATTACATTCTTTAAAGTTATCTGCTACATCTGCTTCAACCTCAGTTGATAAAGAATATGGAAGCGAAATTGCATCTATTGTTTTTGATTCGCACTCAAAAATTAGTTCTTTCTGTTCCCAATTAAGAACTCTAATCGGGATTTGCCTAATTTCGTCACTATTATCTTCTAGCATTTTTCTAATTTCTCTCACTAATTTTATCTCGTTCTTTGATCCCGTTATTATTTCGCCATAATTAGATAAGGTTTTTAGATGTTGTAATAGCACAAGTGATTTATGAAGAAGTTTTTAAAAATGTTCTTTCCTCATGACGGGATATATGAGGTGTTAGTCGGTACTTCTGGGATAAAACCTATAATAAAACCACTAGGTATAATAGTTGAAGCAAATGAGCTTCGATTTAAAATATATAAAAGTACATTAACATATTCTAATCTAGAAAAGAATCGGATATGTTCTATACATGTAACCTTAGATATAAATTTTTTCATCCTTTCCATGCTAGATAAGCTGACTTTTAATATGGATAGTGAGTATAATGTCCCAATTCTCAATAATCTGAATATTATTTACGCAGAGTGCAGTAAGGTCTCTAATGCTGATCCATCAATATTTTCAGTAAATCCACTAGATTTAGAAATAAATTCTAATTTAACTAGAGCGTATAATAGGGGTGATTACATTTCGGTTGACTTTCTAGTTAATTATACTAGATTAGATATATATAAGGGTAAGGAACTAGAAAAGCTTATTAGAATTTTAGGTTATGAATTTGGCGTCATAAAACGTACGTCCCCTCAAACTTATAATCTCTTAGGGGAGATAGCGAATAAGATAAGATCAAAAGGTTTTAAGCTAGACTAATTTTCTTTACATATGACTTTTCAAGTAGCCGTAATTCCTGGTGACGGCATAGGACCAGAGTTATACGAAGGAAGTAAAAGAGTTATAGCTAAGCTAATAGAGAAATACAATCTTGATATTAACTTAATTGAAGTTGAGGCTGGCGATACAGCATTAAATAAATATGGCGAAGCCTTACCTAAACAAACCTTAAGCGTTATAGAAAAGGCGGATATAATTCTAAAAGGTCCAGTTGGAGAGACTGCAATGGATGTTGTAGTTAAATTGAGACAAATGTATGATATGTATGCAAATATTAGACCAGCTAAGTCACTGCCAAATGTTCAGTCAAAATATTCTAATGTTGATTTACTAATTGTAAGAGAAAATACAGAAGATTTGTATAAAGGGTTTGAATTTGTTCCGTCTAGTGGAGTAGCAATAGCTATTAAAGTAACCACTGAGTTTGCCTCTAAAAGAATAGTTAATGTAGCATTAAATTACGCTTTAATTAGACGTCATAAAGTTACGTGTGTCCATAAGGCTAACGTTATGAGAATTACGGATGGGCTTTTCGCAAGTGTCTGTAGGGAAGTCTTGAAAGGCAAGGTGAATTTCGATGAGATGTATGTTGATGCAGCTGCCGCCAATTTAGTGCGAGATCCAACTCGGTTTGACGTAATAGTGACTAGTAACGTTTATGGCGATATTCTAAGTGATGAGGCTAGTCAGATAGCTGGAAGTTTGGGTCTAGCTCCATCTGCAAATATTGGAGATAGGAAATCTATGTTTGAACCAGTACATGGGGCAGCTTTTGATATTGCAGGAAAAGGGATAGCTAATCCTACCGCATTTCTATTATCTGTCTCCATGATGCTTAGTAGAATGTATGATGTATCTAAGGAGAATAAATATATATTGGCATCAAAATCGTTAGAGGGTGCAATTATAGAGACCTACAAAAGTGGGAATAAGCTAACGGAGGATGTTGGCGGTAATGCTAAGTTAAAGGATATGGTGGATGAAATATATAAGTATATATGATATATGTGTGATGTAAGGTTGATTGGGTACGAAGTTTAATTTTTATAAACTTGTCAAGTTTAATAGGGTATGGTGAGTTGAATTATCCACCGTTATTAAGCCTCTTACTGGTAATTATGATCCTAAGAAGATCGAAGACGAAATAATTTCATTTTGGGAAGAGAATAAAATTTACAATAAATTAAGAGATATTGTAAGTAAAAGAAGGGAAAAGTTTCTGTTTATAGATGGCCCTCCATATCCTTCAAGCCCTACTCCTCATATAGGGACTATTTGGAATAAGGTAATAAAGGACTGTATATTGCGCTATGAAAGATTACTAGGTAAAAAAGTTCATGACCAACCAGGATATGATACACATGGATTACCTATAGAAGTTGCAACTGAAAGGCTACTTGGAATATTAAATAAGCAAGAGATTATAGATAAAATTGGAGTAGAGAATTTCATTAATAAATGCAAAGAGTTTGCGTTATCCAATGCGACTAAAATGACACAAAACTTTAAGGACGTTGGAGTCTTTATGGATTGGGAAAGGCCTTACTATACATTAGACCCTTCTTATATAAGCTCTTCATGGAGCGTAATTAAGAAAGCTTATGAAAAAGGGATGTTAGATAAGGGTACCGCAGTATTACATTGGTGTCCTAGATGTGAAACAACTCTATCAGATTATGAGGTGTCGGAATATAGGGATTTAGAGGATCCTTCGATCTATGTTAAGTTTAAGATTAAAGGAGAGGAAAATAGATACCTATTAATATGGACTACTACACCATGGACTATACCATCTAATGTTTTTGTAATGGTAAATAAAGACTATGATTATGCTGATGTAGAGGTTAATGGTGAGGTACTAGTACTTGCAAAAGATCGTATAGAGGCTGTTATGAAAGAGGCAAGTATAACTAATTATAAGGTACTCAGAACCTACAAAGGCAGTGAGTTAATAGGAGTAAAATATAAGCATCCCCTAAGAGATTTTGTTAGCGCACAAACTAAATTAGATGATTTTCATCAAGTTGTAGATGCTGGTAATGTAGTTACATTAACCGATGGTACCGGTCTTGTACATGCTGCCACTGGACATGGTGAAGAAGACTTCTTGATAGGTCAAAAATATGGCTTTCCAGTAGTAATGTTCGTTAATGATAGGGGAGAATTTACTGAAGAAGGTGGGAAATATAAAGGATTGAAAGTTAGAGACGCATCTAAGGTGGTAATTAACGATCTGAAGTCGAAAAACGCTTTATTCTTCGAAGGGAAAATAGTTCACCGTTATCCAGTATGCTGGAGATGTAAGACTCCATTAGTACTTAGGGCTATTGATCAGTGGTTCATAAGAGTCACGAAAATAAAAGATGAAATGCTTAAGGAGATAGAGAATGTAAACTGGATTCCGGATTGGGGTAAATCCAGAATATCTAACATGGTTAAGGAGCTTAGAGATTGGGTTATAAGTAGGCAAAGGTTCTGGGGAACTCCTCTTCCTATATGGATTTGTGAAAAGTGCAATAATGTGATAGTAGTTGGAAGTAGAGAAGACTTAGAGAGTATAGCAATAGATTCAGTTCCTAACGATTTACATAGACCGTGGATAGATAATGTAAGGGTAAAATGTAATAAGTGCGGTGGAGTTGCTAAGAGAATTACTGATGTGGCAGACGTTTGGTTCGATAGTGGTGTGGCTTTCTTTGCTAGTTTAGGTAAAGATTGGCAAGAGAAGTGGAAGGAGTTAGGTCCAGTAGATCTAGTTCTAGAAGGTCATGATCAGTTAAGGGGTTGGTTCTTTAGTTTGCTTAGATCTGGGTTAATATTACTAGATAAAGCCCCCTATGTTTCTGTATTAGTTCATGGATTTATGCTAGACGAACAAGGTAGAGAAATGCATAAGAGTCTAGGCAATTATGTCGAACCTTCTGTAGTAATTCAAAGGTATGGAAGGGATATATTACGTTTATGGCTTCTCAGAAACACTACATGGGAGGATGCAAGATTTTCATGGAGAGCGTTAGAGCTAACTAAAAGGGATTTGCAAATAATTTGGAACACGTACGTCTTTGCATCAATGTATATGAATTTGGATAACTTTGAACCCGTTAAGTATACTCTTGACGATGTTATAAAATATGCTAAGATAGAAGATTTATGGATACTATCGAGATTTAACTCAATGTTAAAGAAGGTAAATGAGTCAATGAAGAATTATAAGGTTCATGAAATGGCTAATTACTTGATAAACTTTCTAGTTGAAGATGTAAGCAGGTTTTACATAAGGTTAATAAGAAAAAGAGCGTGGATTGAAGCTAACACTCAGGATAAGATAGCAATGTATTATATTCTCTATTTCATATTAAAACAATGTATTATATTAGCATCTACTATAATTCCGTTTATTTCAGAGAAAATTTATAAATCCTTTGTAGTTAATCCTAAGGAATCAGTATCAATGGAGTCTAGTATTAATTACGATGAGAGATTTATCGATAATGAATTAGAAAGAGCTTTTGAAGTTGCCAGGGAAATAAACGAGGCGTCGTTAAACGCTAGAGCTAAGGCTGGAATAAAATTAAGATGGCCATTGGCTAAGGTTTATATTTTCGTAGAAGATGAGGATACGTTGGCTAAGGTTAATAGAATAAAAGATGTCTTGTTATCTCTGCTAAACGCTAAAGATATAGAAATAAGTAAAATAGAAGGATTCAAAAGTTTCAGTAAATATAAGGTCGAGCCTAGTAGGTCGATCATAGGTAAAGAGTATAAGAGTATGTCTCCTAAAATATTGGATTATATTAGAAATAACAGCGATATAATAGCTATAGACATACTTAATAAAAAACAGCACGTTGCTAGAATAGATAATGTTGATGTAATACTTAATACTTCGCACGTGATTATCTCAGAAGAGACTATTGAAGGTTATGTTTCATCTAAATTTGCTCAGGGTATAGTGGTCATAAGTAAGGAAATTTCCGAGAGTGAAGAGGAAGAGGGATTAGTTAGGGACATCATAAGGAGGATACAATTCATGAGAAAACAACTAAAACTGAATGTTGTAGATTATATTGAGATTAGTATAAAGGCGCCAGAAGAAAGAGTAAAAACGATACAAAAATGGGAGGAATTTATTAAGAGTGAGACTAGGGGGAATAAGGTAATTTTAGGTGATCCTAAAGGGGATATCGTAATGGATTGGGATATAGAAGGAGAATCTTATATAATAGGGATAAAGAAGTCTACATGATGTTTCCTTTTCCACGCTATAAGCCCTTAAATGTTGTTCTTTTTTTGTCTATATTTGATATTGAAAATTCTCTTCTTGAAATTACGTTAAAACTTTCATTTATACTTAGAGTCACAAATACATTTAGAGTCAATAAAATTTACTGGATAACAGATTCCGTAAATTCTACTAAATTAGAAAAAATAATTAAAGATGTTACAAAATATGCTCTTTTACCTCCGTATCTTAAAAAATATGTTCCTATAAGTCGTAATTTAAAGAAAGTTGGTTTAATGAGTCCCTTGGCAATACCATATCACCTTATTTTTAAACAAGTTGTTGAAGGCGAGATAAGATTAGGCTTTAAGGGTGATTTCGGTTTAAAAAAGAGAATAAATTCATCATCAAAGTCCATTCTGATTACTGACTCCCTAAAAGTTGGTTATATCGATTATAGTGGTTTCTATTATAGCGGAGTTAAAAACGAGTTTGTAGACTTTAACAAGATACTCAACTTTGATAATCTTATAATTGCAAGTAGGAATGGAAAAAATCCCTTAAAAGCAAAGGAAGAGTTGGCCAACTTGTACAGTAAATATGGCCTTACTTTGCTTATTGGACCACCAGCTGGAAATCTATTACAAAGGTTAGGTAAACAATATTTGGATAAGTCATATAACTTTGTTATTAAACAAGGAGTTTTAGATATAAGGGCGGAAGAGGCATTGGCTTATTCTCTGTCTATTCTAAACCTTCTGTTAAGTTAGATTTATAATGCTTGAGTGATAGGTGAAATAGCAATTAGCGGGGATTAAGAATGGGTCATCGAAAGTTAGCCTCACCTAGACGTGGATCAGCTGGTCTTAGACCTAGGAAAAGATCATCTGAGTTATTACCAACACCTAGAACATGGCCACAAATAAATTCGCCGAATCCAAAATTGTTGGGCTTTGTGGGATATAAGGTTGGCATGTCACATGTTTTTATGATTGATGATTGGCCTAACTCTCCTACTAATGGTAAAGAGATATATATGCCAGTTACAGTTCTAGAAGTACCTCCAATTATACCGTTGGCTTTGAGAGCTTATGCAGTGGATGGTAAAGGCGAACCAAACGTAATAACAGAATATTGGTCTCCCTCTTCTTTACAGTTCTTAGATATTACGAGAAGAATTCATTCTCTTTCATCCTTTTTGAAAAATGATGAAAGTAAAAAGAAGTTTGAGGAAAAGTTTGGTAGTAAGTTAGATCTTATCAAATCTAACCTGGATAGAATAGTCTATTTTAGGCTCTTGGTAGCTACACAACCTAGGAAGATACCATCATTAGGTAAAAAAGTGCCAGATTTAGTAGAGATCCAGATAGGTGGAGGAGAAAAGAAAGCACAACTAGATTATGCACTAAACGTTTTAGGAAAAGAAATTTCAATTAAAGACGTTTTCAAGGAGGGTCAACTAATAGATGTAGTAGGAGTTACTAAGGGCAAAGGTTTCGCTGGTGTAATAAAAAGGTACAGTGTAGTAGAATTACCTAGATGGCATAAGCATAGAAAAGGAAGTAGGAAAATAGGTACTAGAGGTCCGTCTTTAGGGACACCTAGCTATACACCTCAGCCAGGTCAGTTAGGTTTTCACAGAAGAACAGAATATAATAAGAGAATTATAAAAATTGGTGATGATCCTAAGGAGATAAATCCCGCAGGTGGTTTTGTAAGGTACGGAATAGTTAGGAACACGTATATTTTGTTGGAAGGTTCTATATTAGGTTCAAAGAAAAGGCCGATATTCTTAAGAGAGGCTGTTAGACCTTCTTATGTTTTTGAAAACGCTCCTAAGATAACTTATGTTAACCTTTTAAGTAAGCAAGGGTGAAAGTAAATGTATTTAGAACTAGTTAAGAAAAACTCTGTGATTTTAGATAAAGATGGAAATAAGGTAAAAGAGGTAGAGTTACCTTTCATTTTTTCGTTTCCGGTAAGAAAAGATATAATAAGAAGAGTATTTTTAGCAGAGTTTACACATTCTCTGCAACCAAAAGGCAGAGATCCTATGGCAGGCAAAAGAACATCAGCTGAGAGTTTTGGAATAAATCTAGGTATGGCCAGAGTTCCTAGAGTTAAAAACTCTGGAGAAGCTGCCTTAGCACCTAATACCGTAGGTGGTAGGTTAACATTTCCGCCTTCGGTAGACAAAAAGCTTGTAGAAGAGGTGAACGATAAGGAGAAACAATTGGCAGTAATTAGTGCGTTAAGCGCTACAGCAGACAAAGTTTTCGTTAAGGCTAGGGGACATGTATTTAAAGATTCAGTAAGTTTTCCTATAGTAGTAACTGATGATATTGTTAGTTTAAAAACTGCAAGCGAGGTTGAAGAATTTTTAGAGAAGATAGGTGTTTATGATGATGTAAAGAGAGTAAAAGAGAGGATTAGGATAAGGGCTGGAAAGGGCAAAATGAGGGGTAGAAAATATAAGGAATCAATAGGCCCACTAATAATAGTACACGACAGTAATTCTCCAATAGTTAAGGCAGCACGAAACATAGCTGGAGTTGACGTAGTTAACGCTAAAGATGTAAGCGTTATTCATCTGGCTCCAGGTGCACATTCAGGCAGGCTTACTATTTATACTGAAACTAGCATAAAGATTTTAGATGAGCGATTGAGTAAGAGGTTGGTGAGTTAGAATGATTCAAATGGCTTTAGCTACAGAGAAAGCATTAAAACTTATTGAGTCCTATAATACACTTACATTAATAGTAGATAAGAGTGATACAAGGGATGACATTAAGAAATCTGTTGAGAGATTATTTAGTGTTAAGGTGGTAAAAGTTAACGTAGTTATAACACCTCAAGGTTACAAGAAGGCATATGTAAAATTAGCACCAGAATATAAAGCAAGTGATATAGCCCACAGATTGGGCATTTTGTGAGGTGATATAGAATGGGTAAGAATTTATTACAGCAGAGGGCGGGAAAAGGTTCTCCAACTTTTAGGAGTCCAAGTTGGCTACGAATAGGTAAGGTAAGGTATCCTAACATATTTGGACATCTTGTAGGCAAGGTAATAGACATAGTGCATAATCCAGGGATGAATACGCCTGTTGCTATCATAAAATTAGAGAACGGAACCAAGTTTTTAACGCAAGCAATTCAAGGTTTGGTTATTAACCAGAAGATCGAATTCGGTAAAGGATCTCCAATAGCTAATGGTAATGTTATAGAGATAGGTGATGCGCCAGAAGGTACAATAGTATGTAATGTTGAAGAAAATTTTGGAGACGGAGGCAAATACGCTAGAAGTGCTGGTTCATATGCAGTAGTAGTAGGCAAGAGCGGTGATAAGGTGTTAATTAAATTACCTTCAGATAAGATAAAAGCAGTTTCGAATAAGGCTAGAGCTACCGTTGGTGTAGTGGCTGGTGGTGGAGTTGTAGAAAAACCACTATTGAAGGCTGGAGCTAATTATTGGAAGTATAAAGTAAAGGCTAAGAAATGGCCTATTGTAAGGGGAGTTGCAATGAATGTAGTCGATCATCCTCATGGTGGTGGGCTACATCAGAGTGTAAGCAGACCTTCTACGGTATCTAGAAATGCTCCTCCAGGTAGAAAAGTTGGTCATATTGCGGCAAGGAGAACAGGGAGGAAGGAGGGTAAGTGAATTTTATAAATGAAAAGGGGGAATAGGTGAAATTAGATGTCATTAGAAATACCACCTGAATGGAAGAACTTTAAATACAGAGGTAAGAGTATAGATGAGTTACTAAATATGCCAATGGATGAGTTTATTAAGTTACTACCTTCAAGGCAAAGGAGATCATTAAAACGTGGATTTACTGATGCACAAAGGCACTTGCTGGAAAAAATAAGGAAATATAGAAGAGAAGGAAAGGTTAATAAGACCATAAAGACGCATGTCAGAAACTTAGTTATATTGCCAGAGCTAATTGGTCTTAAGATGGCTGTCTATAATGGCAAGGAATTTGTTGAATTTACAGTTACGCCAGAAATGATAGGTCATTACTTGGGAGAGTATTCAATAACCACTAAGAAGGTTGAACATGGAGAACCAGGGTTAAAGGCTACAAGGTCAAGTTTATTCTTAGCAATGAAAGGATGATCAGCTATGGCAAGTTGGAATTATCCTCAATTAAATCTTGATGAGTTGAAAATTGCAAAAGCTGTGATAAGAGATGTTCCTGCATCCATAAGAGATCTTTATAATGTTTGCAAAGCTATTAGAGGAATGTATCTTAATGATGCGAAAGATTTTCTAAACAGAGTTTTAGAAGAAAAGGAAGCCCTACCATTCTGGAGATATAATAAGGGTGCATCACATAAAGCTAATATATCTGCTAAATGGAAAATAAAGGCTGGTAGATATCCAAAGAAAGCTATAAGGCAAGTGTTAAAGTTGTTAGAAAACGCTGAGGCTAATGCAACTAATAAAGGGCTGGATATCGATAAATTAATTATAAGGCATATAGCTGCCCACAAGGGTATAACATTAGAAAGATATATGCCCAGAGCATTTGGGAGGGCTACTGCAAAGTACAGAAGGACATCTAATGTAGAGGTAATCTTGGAGGAGGTGGAGTAAGATACCAAACATCAAGAGATATTTCCTTGAGAAGTCTATAGTGAAAGTCAAGATTGATGAGTATCTAGCTAAGCAATACTATAATGCTGAGTATGCAGGAGTAGAGGTATTGAAGACTCCAATTGGAACTAGGGTTATAATATATGCAGGAAGACCTTCAATGATTATAGGAAGGGGTGGAAGAAATATAAAACAGCTTGCACAAATCTTCGAAAAAGTTTTTGGGTTAGAGAATCCACAAATTACAATAACGAATGTGGAGAACCCGGAGCTCAATGCTAGAGTAATGGCATTTAGGTTGGCAATAGCTTTAGAAAAGGGATATCACTTTAGGAGAGCCGCTTTCATATCAATGAGAAGAATTATGAATGCCGGTGCATTAGGTGCGGAAATAATAATAAGCGGCAAGCTTACTACGGAAAGGGCAAGATATGAGAAGTTAAAGGAGGGTATTGTGTATAAGAGCGGGCAACAATTAGAGAAGATGATAGATAGAGCAATTGCTATAGCGATGTTAAAGCCTGGAATATTTGGTGTCGAGGTAGTTATAACTAAACCACTGAAGATTGAAGATAAAATCAGTTTGAAAGAGTCTCCTTCCGTTCCTCAAGAGGTATCAGTAACTAATGTAACTTTTATTGAAGAATCCTCACAAAAGAGTGAGGAGAAAGGTGAGGGTGAGAAAGAATGACGGTAGATCTTGAAGAGTTAAGGAAAATGGAAAAAGGAGAGTTGATAAAAAAGGTGGATGAGCTAAGATTGGAATTAATGAAACTTAGAGTGCAAGCTAGAATGGGAACTTTAAAGAACACTGCAAGCATTAGAAACACAAGAAAAGACATAGCAAGAATATTAACAGTTTTAAGTGAAAAGAAGAGAGAAGGTAAAGGAAAAGCAAAAGTGGAGAATAAATAATTTTATATGTTTTATGATTTTGGATTATATTAATTCTAAAATAAGGATTTTATGGTACACGGATCCTTCTCTAATTTCTAGAGAAGGTCTAATTTTACTAGAGACAGAAAAAACATTTTTGATTAGGTTAAGGGGGAAAAACAAGGTTATAAGGATATTTAAAGCTCATGGTATATTTGAGATAACTTTTAAAGGTAAGTCTTTTATAATAGCTGGCTATAGGCTGGTAAGAAAACCTTGGAGAAGAATTTAGGTGAGCTAGATGGGATCTAAGGGGAAGATGGTAAAGGACCCGGGAATACCTAATGTTGTTATTCCCGAGAAGGCATGCGAAGATGAAGATTGCCCTTATCATGGATCATTGAGAGTTAGGGGCATTATACTGGAAGGAGTCATTGTAAAGTATAAAGGTACTAAAGCTGCAGTTATAGAAAGGCAATACTTATACTATGACTCGAAATATAAGAGATATGAAAGGAGAAGGAGTAGGATACATGCTCATGTACCACCGTGTGTTAACGTTAGAGAGGGAGATAAAGTTATAATTGGCGAATGCAGACCTCTTTCTAAATCTATAAGTTTTGTGGTATTAAGCAAGGTGAGTTAAAGTGTCAGAAAAGATTCAAGTTTTAGGATCCAGAAAAGGTTTAACGCCAAGTCTCCAGCATTATTCAGTAGTTAACGTTGCTGATAATAGTGGAGCAAAAGAAGCTATGATAATTGGAGTGTATGGTTATAGAGGTGTTCTGAGAAGAGTTCCATTTGCCAATATTGCCGATATGGTTATGGTCTCAGTTAAGAGAGGAACACCAGAGGTTAGAAAACAGAAATTTAGGGCAGTAATCGTGAGACAAAGAATGCCATATAGAAGACCAGATGGTACCTGGATCTCCTTTGAAGATAATGCAGTAGTCATAATAAACCCAGACGGAACACCAAAAGGTACTGAAGTTAGGGGTCCAATAGCAAGAGAAGCAGCTGAAAGATGGCCAAAAATAGCAAGTCTTGCTACATTGGTGGTGTAGGAAATATGGTATCTCTTAAACCTTCTAAACAGAGGAGATTATTACACACTTTACCATTACATCAAAGGAAGAAGTTGTTGATTGCTAAAGTCTCTGATGAGATTGCCTCTCAATATGGTATAAAACGTATTAGAGTGAGAAAAGGTGATACTGTTAGGGTAATGCGGGGAAATCATAATGGAAAGGAAGGGAAGGTAACTGAAATTAATACTAGGACTGGAAGATTAGCAATAGAAGGGATAACGAGAAAAAAAGCTGATGGAACACCGGTATATGTGTGGATTCACGCATCTAAAGTAATGATAACTAAGCTAGATCTGAGTGATCCAAGAAGGAGAGAAAAGTTAGAAAAATCTAAGAAGTGATGAAAAATGGCTCACATAACAAGATTTGAAACACCTTGGTTTTTAGTAATAAGCAAAAAACAATATAAGTGGACGGTTAGACCTAATGCTGGACCTCACCCTATAGAGAAAAGTATACCTTTGGCTGTTGTAATTAGGGATTATCTTAAACTTGCGGAAACGGTAAGAGAGGCTAAGCATATAATATTTGACGGTAAAGTTTTAGTAGATGGCAAGGTAAGGAAAGACTATAAATACCCTGTTGGTCTTATGGACATTGTTTCAATTCCCTCCGCTGATCTATATTTTAGAGTTATTCCTGATAACGTTAGGTTTATGAGGTTATCCAAGATATCCGCAGATGAGGCTCATTATAAGTACGTTAGGATCATGAATAAAACTACAGTAAAGGGAGGTAGTATTCAGCTTAATTTAGAGGATGGAAGAAATATCCTAGTCGATAAAGAAACTGCAAAGAGTTTCAAAACGCTTATGACATTAAAGATTGAGTTACCAAGCCAAAATATAGTGGATTCATTCATTATCTCTGAAGGCTCATATGCAATCTTTGTAGGCGGTAAGAACGTCGGTATTCACGGTGTTGTTAAAAATATAAATTTGAGTAAGTTTAAGTCTAGAAAATATAGTGTGATAACACTAGAAAGCAAAGATGGTAATACTTATCAGACTAATCTCATGAATGTGATGAGTATAGGTAGGGAAAAATCTGACATGAGAGTTGATTAAAATGACAGAGTCTACTTTATCTGTTAATCAAAATCCAATGAGGAAAGTTAAGTTAGCCAAGGTTACTGTTAATATAGGACTTGGTGAATCTGGAGATAGGTTACAAAAAGCTTATCAACTTTTACAAGAGTTAACTGGAGCTAAACCAGTATATACTATTTCCAAGAAAACTATAAGGGAGTTTGGAATTAGAAAAGGTCAAGAAATTGGAGTTAAGGTGACCTTAAGGGGTACTCAAGCTGAAGGATTCTTAAGAAAGGTTTTAGAAGCTATAGGATATAGATTAAAGAAAAGTAGTTTTGATGAATATGGTAACGTATCTTTTGGGATTGCGGAACATGTGATCTTACCAGGTGCAAGATATGATCCAGAAATAGGTATATTCGGCATGGATATAGCTATCACTCTCGAGAGAGCTGGCTATAGGATTTCGAGACGAAGAAGAAAAAAGACTAGAATTCCAAGGAGGCATAGGGTTACGAAGGAAGAAGCTATGGAATTTTTAAGAAATAATTTTAATGTACAGTTGGTAGAAGGGTGAATGAAATGGGAAAATACAAGCCTCCAGCCGAGAGAAAATATGGTAAAGGAGTTCAAGCTTGCCAGAGATGTGGAAGTAGGGATTCTGTAATTCAAAAATATGGGATTTATTTATGTAGACAATGTTTTAGAGAAGTCGCGTATGAGTTAGGGTTTAGGAAGTATTGGTGATAGGTTATGGTATTCGTAAATCCGTTGGCAAATGCGTTAACGTCTATCTACAACAATGAGATGAGAAGGAATAAACAAGCTATTATAATGCCAGCATCTAAATTGGTAATAAATGTTTTAAGAGTTATGCAGAAGGAGGGTTATGTAGGAGAATTTGAGTATATTGATGATGGTAGATGGGGCAAGATTACAGTACAGTTGTTAGGAAGAGTTAACAAGTGTGGACCAATAACTCCACGATATCCTCTTAGTTATAGACAGATGATTGCATTACCAGATTATATCAGGCGTTACTTACCATCAAAAGAGATTGGTATAATTATTGTTTCGACATCTAAAGGAGTAATGTCTCATAAAGAAGCAGCTAGAATGCGACTAGGAGGAGTAGCATTGGGATATGTATATTGAGGTGATTTTTAATGCAGATAGTAATTTTAAGGGAAGAGATTGAAATTCCGAGCAATGTAAATGTTGATTTAAAAGACTCAGTAATTAAGATGAAAGGACCTAAAGGTGAAGTAGTTAAAGATTTCAGCTTTGCTAGGGGTATACAAATTAGTTTAGATGGAAATAAGATAGTGTTAGAAACTACATTTGCTAATAGACGAAAAAAGGCGGCCTTCTATAGTATAGTTAGTCATATCAAAAATATGATAACTGGAGTAACTAAGGGTTATAGGTATTATCTTAAAATTATATATACTCACTTTCCAACATCTGTAAAGGTAGTAGGGAACGAAGTTCAAATAACTAATCTAATAGGTGAAAAGAATATAAGGAGGGCGCCAATACTACAGGGCGTTAAGGTTACTGTGAAAGGTGAAGATATAGTTGTGGAGGGCCCGAATTTAGATGCTGTTGCCCAAACTGCAGCAAATATTGAAGCAGCTTCAAAGATAACTGGTTTTGATAGACGTATCTTCTCGGATGGAATTTTCATCTATAAAAAAGAGGTGGTTGAATGACCGAAGAAAAAATACAGTCATATAGGAAAAAGATTTATGTAATAAGGCAAAAGCTTAAGGCAAAGAAGCCAAGGTTCTTACGTTATGATTCCGACAAGTTCTTCAGATTAGGAAGACAGGAAAAATGGAGAAGACCCTACGGAAGAGATAATAAGACTAGATTAAAAGTTAGGGGATTTCCTGCTATAGTAAGTGTTGGTTACAGACTGCCTAAAGAAGTTAGGGGATTTCATCCAAGTGGATTAAGGCAAGTTATAGTTCATAATGTTAACGATCTAGTTAAAGTGCAAAATCAAAAAGACAGTGTTATTGTAACAATAGCTTCTTCAGTTGGTTTTAAAAAGAGGCTTGAAATTCTAAATAAAGCTAGGGAATTGGGTTTGAAGGTAAGTAATGAGGGTGTCAGTGCATGACTAACTTGAAAGCTCAAAAAAGGCTAGCAGCATCGGTTGCAGGGGTAGGAATAAGCAGAGTTAAGATTGTTGAGGATTATATTGAGGACGTTCAAAGCGCACTAACCAGAGAAGAAATTAGGAATTTGATAAAGGATGGTAAGATTATAATCCTTAAAAAGGTTGGAATAAGCGACGGTAGATTAAAGGAGAGAAGAAAAAAGAAGAGCCTTAAGAGTGAAGGGAAAAAGGCAGGAAGTAGAAAAGGCAAGAAGGGAGCAAGGGCAAATAGCAAACGAATGTGGGTTAAGAGGATAAGAAAAATAAGGGCTTATCTTAAATGGTTGAGAGATCATAAGGTTATTGATAGTCATACTTATAGGGAATTATACTTAAAAGCCAAGGGTGGCAACTATAAGGGAGTTTCAGATGTTAGGAACGTCTTAATACAGATGGGGAAATTAAGAGGTGAGTAAATTTGGCCAATGGTCCTAATTATAAGATAAAACCTAGGAGAAGAAGAGAAGGAAAAACTAACTACTATAAGAGATATGTTTATGTCATAAGTAAACAAATAAGGTTTATTGTAAGAATAACGAACAAATACGTTATAGTTCAAATTGCAAAAATCGATCCTAAGGGCGATATCATGGTTGCTAGTGCTCATTCTTCAGAACTTACTAAAAAGTTTGAATGGAAGGGAGATGAAAATAATACTCCCTCCGCATACCTTACTGGATATTTAGCAGCTTTAAGAGCTGTGAAGAAAGGCGTAACAGAGTGTGTTGCAGATATAGGACTTCATGTACCGTCCAAGGGTAATAAGGTGTTCTATGCAATAAAAGGTGCAATAGATGCTGGGTTGAAAATTCCGATAGGTGATATAAGTATAGAAAACGATAGAATAAAGGGAGAGCATATAGCCAAGTATGCTGAAAAGTTGAAATCTGAGAATTTAGATTTATATAATAAACTATTTTCAAGGTATTTGGGAAGGGGACTAAATCCTGAGAACTTACCCTCTCATTTTGAGGAGATATTAAACAAGATTAAATCTTCTGGTGGTTGAAATGGCAGAGGAAGTACCAAGTATAAATATAGAAGAATGGAAGCCACGAACCTCCATAGGTAATCTCGTAAAGAATGGAAAGATATCATCTATAAAGGAACTATTTGATAGGAATCTTCCTATTACTGAACCAGAAATTGTGGATGTTCTGTTACCTAAGCTAAAATATGAAGTTGTAGACATTAAAGTAGTTCAGAAGCAAACTGATGCAGGAGAGATATCTAGATATAAAGTTCTAGTTATAATGGGCAACATGGATGGATATGTCAGTATAGGAACTGGAAAAGCTAAACAGTTAAGGGTTGCAATTCAGAAGGCAATTAGGGATGCTAAGATGAATATATTACCAGTAAGAAGAGGCTGTGGTAGTTGGCAGTGTACATGTGGCGAACCACATAGTCTACCCTTTAAAGTAGTTGGTAAAGCGGGTAGTGTAGAAGTTAATTTGTTGCCTGCACCCAAAGGTACTGGATTAGTAGTTGGTAGCGTATTAAAGACCTTGTTAACTTATGCTGGTATTAGGGATGCTTGGTCTACTACAAAAGGTGAGACTAGAACTACAGAGAATTTTGTCAGAGCTGGATATAGTGCACTTTATAACACTTATAACTTCGTAACTTTACAAGATTGGGCTAGGAAGAGGTAATCAGATATGGTGGAGCTACTAGGCATAATTAGAATTAGAGGTTGGGCAAAGGCTCCTTGGTATATTAATGAGACATTAGAGATGTTGAGATTAAGGTATAATTTCAATACGATGATGTATCCAAAAACATCTCAAATACTGGGTATGCTAAATAAAGTTTCTCCATATGTCACATGGGGAGAGATAGATCCAGATACTTTAAAGCTACTAATTATAAAGAGACTTGAAACAGCAAAAGGGGATAAGGTTTCAGATAGTTATGTTAAAGAAGTGTTAAAGATTGAAAATATTGATACAATGGTAAAACAGCTATATGAAGGCAAGATTTACCTACATAAACTTGATCAATATTTTAAGTTGCCTATTCGATTACATCCACCCAAAGGTGGGTTTAAGGGTAGTGTTAAAAGGCCCTATAAAAATAAAGGTGAGTTCGGATATAGAGGAGATAAGATAAATGAATTAATGAGGAGGATGATGTAAAATGGTAGTAAGAAGAGAGAAAAAGAGTAGAAAAATGAGAGGATCGCGAACCATGGGATGGGGTATTAGGGGTCAACATAGGGATAGAGGATCACAGGGTGGTAGACAAATTGGCATGCATAAGGAGAAATGGTCATGGTTAGTTAAATACGGTGAAGGATGGTATGGGAAGCATGGATTCAGAAACCCCACTACAAAATTGACAAGTGCTATTTCGTTGAGAAAACTTAATGAGTTATTAGTGAGTGGTTCTATAAAAATTAAAGAAATAGATGGAAAAAAGATAGTAGACTTAAATGAGTTAGGGTATGATAAATTACTCGGTGGTGGTATCATAAGTGTTCCCGTTACTATAAAAGTAGGTAAGGCTACCGATAGAGCGATACAGAAAGTGAAGCAGATAGGAGGAGAAGTAATATTAAGCCCAACTGAGTAATTTTTTTGAGTAAATTATGTCATTCATCGATTCACTCGCCACTCTTGGGCAATACTTGCCAGCGGTTACTAAACCTAAAGAGAAACCTTCGCTAGGTCAAAAGTTAATTTGGTCCTTAGTAGCAGTGATAATTTATCTGATAATGGCTTCAACTCCTTTGTACGGTATAACTTCAGCTTCTTTTTTTAAGAACCTTATTTTAGAACAGATTATTTTTGCTTCTACTACAGGGACATTAGCGCAATTAGGAATAGGTCCTATAATAACTGCAGGTTTAATTATGCAAATATTAGCCGGATCTAAGTTAATAGGAATTGATCTAAATGACGCTGATGATAGGGTTAGATTTACGGAAGCACAAAAGGGATTAGCGTTTATCTTCATTCTAGTGGAGTCAGCTTTATTTGGTTATGTATTAGCTAGAACTTCAACAACCATAAATGCGTCAATATTATTTACTGCAGGAATAGTAATAGCTCAGCTTATTGTAGCCACATATTTGATCTTACTGTTAGACGAGCTAATACAGAAAGGTTGGGGCTTAGGATCTGGAGTTAGTCTGTTTATACTAGCTGGAGTTATGAAGATAATGTTTTGGGACATGTTTGGAATTGCAAGCGTTAGTTCCCAGAATTTACCGATAGGTTTCTTCCCTGCATTATTTACGGCATTTGCATCGCATAGTGATATTCTCAATTTAATAGTTAATACGTCAACTAAAAATCTCTTTCAGCCAGATTTAGTTGGTTTGATAACCACTATAGTATTGATTATCATAACAATTTATCTAACTACGATGACCATAGAAATACCGGTAACTTCCCAAAAGTTAAGAGGTATAAGGAGAACAATTCCGTTAAACTTTCTATATGTTAGCAGTATACCAGTAATATTTGTTGCAGTACTAGGTTCTGATATCCAGTTATTTGCATCATTAGCTTCCTATGTTTCGCCCTCAGCTTCAAATATACTAAATACTATTAGTGGAGTATTCTTTTTCCCTCCTCCAAATTCAGCGATACCTCATAGTGTATATGCTATAGTTTTAGATCCATTAGGGGCACTTGAATATGCTATAGTTTTCATAGTTCTTAGTATTTTGTTTGGTATATTATGGGTTGACGTAGCTGGTTTAGACCCCGCTACTCAAGCACAACAGTTAATTGAAGCTGGTATTGAAATACCTGGTGTTCGAAGTAATCCAAAGATTATAGAGGGGATATTAGCTAGGTATATATATCCATTGGCATTATTCAGTTCTATCATAGTAGGTTTAATTGCAGTATTTGCTACACTCCTAGGTGCATACGGTACTGGTATAGGGATACTATTAGCTGTAACAATAGCAATACAATACTATAGTTTATTAGCTTATGAAAGATCTTTAGAAATGTACCCATTACTAAAGAGGTTGATAGGTGAATAGGTATGAAAATAGGTATTGTAACAGGTATACCCGGTGTAGGTAAGACAACTGTCCTTTCTTTTGCAGATAAAATTCTAACTGAAAAGGGTATACCACACAAGATTGCGAACTATGGGGATTATATGCTAAATACTGCTTTAAAAGAAGGCTATGTGAATAGTAGGGATGAGATAAGGAAATTGCAAATAGAGAAGCAACGAGAATTACAAGCTCTAGCCGCTAGGCGAATAGTTGAAGATCTGTCTTTATTAGGTGATGAGGGAATAGGGTTAATAGATACGCATGCTGTAATTAGGACACCTGCTGGCTATTTGCCTGGCCTTCCGAGACACGTAATAGAAGTTCTTTCTCCCAAGGTAATCTTTCTACTAGAAGCAGATCCAAGAATAATTTTAGAGAGACAAAAGAGGGATAATAGTAGAGCCAGGGCTGACTATAGTGATACGACTGTCATCAATGAGGTTATTCAATTTGCTAGGTATTCGGCTATGGCGTCAGCTGTGTTAGTCGGTGCATCAGTCAAGGTGGTAATAAATCAAGAAGGAGATCCCTCAATAGCCGCAAGTGATATAATAAATTCATTAATGTGAAATTATGGAGCTAGGTACGATATATATTTTTTTAATTTCATTTTTATCGAATTTTATAATTTATCTAATTTATAAGTATTACTTTTATAGCAAAATAAGTAATAAGATAAGTCTTGTTGAAAAATATGAGGAGAGGCTAAAGAGTATAGCATCATCTAAAAGAAGAGAGAAAACTTACAAGAAAATTTCCAAAGAGTTAGAGTCCTATATCTCATCAATTAGATATTATATGTTTTTACGATCAATGATATTAGTAGGAGTTTATATAGTTGATCTTGTAATTATATTAAATTATTTAAATACTAATATATATCTTCCATTCTATATACCTTATCTTACAGTGAAAAGCAATAATGGTGAGTATTTGATGCTTAACGGATCGCTGTTTGAGTTTATAGCATCTTATATCTTATTTACCCCTCTTTCTTTAAGATCAAATTTAAAAACGAGATAGGATAGATTAAGATATGCCTAGACCAGCTTTACGCTCTAGGTCACTTAGAAGGATTTATGTAAAGTTACCAAGTGGAAAGACTGCAATACATTATGAAAGGAAGAAAAACGATATATCAAAATGTGCGATGTGTAAGAAACCTTTACATGGTGTAAAAACTAACTTTTTACATAAGTATGGTAAGTCTGAGAAGAGACCAGAGAGACCTTTTGGTGGATATTTATGCTCATCTTGTCTCGCTCAACTGATCAAAGCAATGGTAAGGCAATAGATTAGATAATATAATTTAATTTTTGATTACAATGAGGAAGGAAATTGATGATAATTATAATAAGTGGACCTCCAGGCAGTGGTAAAACCTCAGTAGCAATTAAACTCGCAAACGAGTTGTCATATAAATTTATTTCAGCAGGGAAAATTTTTAGAGATATTGCTCAAAAAATGGGATTAGATATTATAAATTTGAATAAGGTTGCAGAATCTAATTTTGATATAGACAAGATGGTTGATAAAAAGATTTTTGAATTCATATTGAGTGAGAAAAATCTTATCATAGAGTCGCATATTGCTGGCTGGTTATTTAGAGAATACACTAATATCGCGATATATTTATGGGCCCCACTTAAAATCAGAGCAAATAGAATAGCCATTAGGGACAAAATATCATATGATCAAGCGATTTCGCAAATAATTAAAAGGGAATACATGCACTACAAAAGATTTAACAAATTTTATGGAATTGATATCAATGATTTATCGGTATTCGATTTGGTTATCAATACATCTAACGTGGATGTTAATAATATAGTAAAATTAATTCTGACCTATCTATCATTAGTTTCACAAAACCCTCAGCCATTAAAAGAAAAAGATATTAACGATAAGTAATGGCTGATATAATTCAATTTGTGCAAAATTTAGACACACAAGTTACTGAAGTCGCTTGGAGCGTGTTTATACTAGCATGGGCGGTTGGATGGGCATTAAGAGGTGCACCAATACCTATTTTCAGAGTTAAAAGAACAGGTCAAGACTTAATTGAAGATGCAATATTGGCTGCATTTTGGATTGCATTGGGAACCACAGTATTCTCACTAATAACTTATATAGCTTCGCAAGTGGGATCATGAGTAGTGGATATTCTCCATTCTATATACTTTACATAGCGATGAATATAGCTACATTAACATACACTATTGGCTCATTATTTTATGGCTTGCCAATTCCTATCTATGGCTTGAAGAAATGGGGACCTAGAATGATGAGTGATGCAATATATGCAGCTGTTTGGATAAACATATATGGCGTTATAATTTTTGCCATAGGTCAGATTCAAAGTTTACTTGGAGTAGATTGGAGTAGTTTCTTTTCCTCAATTTTACAGTTACAAGCTAATATGTTTAGTGCACTCATTCAAGTGAAGAGTATATATTATATTATTACTACTGAAAAGATATCAATGGCTCTTGCTCTTCTTGCAGATCCACTACTTCAGTTTTCATCTTTTATTACCGATATAATATTTTTATTGCAGTTCTTTATCGATCTTGGGGAATTCATACAACAATCCTATATGATACTTATAGCAATTGGTATTCTTTTATTATCACTTCCTTTTAGGATAGGCAAGGGTATAGGTGGGACTTTAATATCGTCCGCAATTACCTTTTATATCGGTTTGCCGTATTTACCGGTTTTTATTCAAGAAATGTCCTCTACATCATTGGCTCAAATAGGTTCTCAATTATCCACAATTACGGATGTGAACACATTGGTTGCGACAATAGCGGGCATAGTTCCTGAACTTGTAATTATATTCATAATAATACCCATGCTTTATTTGAGTATTTTAGCTGGCATATCGTTAGGATTAGGAAATGCAATTGGAGGCTCCAGTGGTAGAGTTCCATTTCCATTAGACCTATTTTAGGAGATGGAAAGTGAAAAGCAGTAATTTGATGATAATATTGATATTAATAGATAGTATCCTAGCCTTTATATATTCAAAAAACGATTACGTTATCATTTACACTACTCTACTCGTTTTGGTTCTACTAGTGATAAGCAAATTTATTTTGAAGCGGGTTGAGGATTAGTTTGACTGCTCTTCTTCTCTTTTCTAACCTCTTTTGTCATAAATAACGTTGTCTTTTGTCTTCCTCCCATGTTATATCATCAAATAACTATTAATGCGAAGAAATGTTATAAAGTTATATGAGATCGTTTGAATTCTTTGAACATACTGCAGATGTTGGTATTAGGGCGTATGGTAAATCATTGGAAGAAGCATTTTCAAATGCCGCATTAGGAGTTTTTGAGATAATTACAGATACCTCAAAAGTAAAGCCTATTGAATACCGCGAAATTTATCTAAATGGGTATGATTTAGAAAATCTGTTATATAAATGGATAGAGGAACTTCTTTATTATTATGATTCTGAATTAATGGTCTTCAGTAAATTTGATCTCATGATAGATCAAGATTCTATGACCTTAGAAGGAAAAGCGTGGGGAGAAAAATTTAATGGTAAGATACATGAGCGTAGAACAGTAGTGAAAGCAATGACTTATCATCAACTGTCAATAGAAAAGACGGAAAATTGTTACGTCATCACTTTCGTTGTAGATATTTAGATAGGTTTTCTATTTTATATATACAATTTTTACAGAATCTCGCTTGTTTTTTATCCACATCTTCCACTGTATTGCTGAAATTCATGACGCAACCTATTGTATTACAATGGCCTAGTCCTAATATATGACCTGCCTCGTGAGTTACTTCCTTTACTACTCTTTTCATAAACAATTCTAGGTCTGGTTTTCTATTATAGAACTCTTCCCTTAATCTATTAAGAAAAATAATGGCAAAATTATCTATAGTTAATCCAAATACAAAGTTATAACCATCGATATAACCGTCAGAATCTGCGAGGAATATTATGGAATCGTAATTAAAGTCATATTTAGATTTAAGGAAGCTTAATACTTTTTCCGCGTCGTATTGTAATCTTTCCCAATTAAAAGCAGAAATAGGAAGATATTTTCTACTATCGAACAATATATCAACTTCTAGTCCATAGCTTGAAAGATTATTAACAATTTCATCTATTATTGATTTTTCAATGTAAGTTAAGGTAACTATTAAAATCTTCATTTCTGTCACCTACTGTGGGGATCCCTGGAGACCCTAATTCATCGCACCCCTAAATATTTAGGGTTCTCCAAGGGTGTCGCCAGATCCCCGTTAGAAGTAATGACAATAAAAGTTAAAAAGTCATATCTATATTATTATAATGCCGCCGTAGCTCAGCCCGGGAGAGCGCCCGGCTGAAGACCGGGTTGTCCGGGGTTCAAGTCCCCGCGGCGGCACCTCCCTTATTCTTTCCTTAAATTGAAAGAATTCTACGTTCTTATGTAGAGAATGGTTGGAAACGCCTGAGGAAGTTTTTGGAAACGAATATATCAGTTAGGTCTCTGATATATTTATCAGAAGGGATATGAGATGATAGACGTTTCCAGTTTAACAGAGGACCAGAAGATAAAAATTGTAAAAGCCGTTCTGGAAAAGGGCATTTCGTATGAAGAATTAGGAATAGACAGGGTAACATGGTGGAGGTATAAGAATAAGAATAGGAAAATTCCAGATTACGTAGCTCAAAGAGCTGCAGAGTACTTAACACCAGATGAGCTTTTACAACTAACCGCTGGGGTCGATACATCAAAAATAGGGATCAATGAGGCAATAGGTGTAATAGTAAAAGCTACTAAGGATCCGGAGTTCCGGGAGCTTTTCTTATCATTACTGCAAAGGAGTTTAGGGGAGTTTATCAAAGCAGCTTCTTATTCTTACCCCGTGACTTCAGAAGATCTACAAACATTCAAAAAACTGTTGGAAAAGAATAAAGCAAAACATACATTCGATGACCACTGGAGATATTTGAATAGAGTTCTCAAAGATAATAATTATGTAATTTCACTTGAGAAGATTAAGGATTACTTACTGGAACAGGAAGAGGAGAGTATGCATAGAGCTAGGAAGATGGCTATAGTGCTCAAATTATTTATAAAAGAAATAGTGAGAAGCAAAGACCCCATACTTGCGCAAATACTTTACTATTCATTTTCAATACCTCAACCTAAAACCAAATACAAGCCGAGTATACTTTCTCTCGACGTATTAAAATCGATATTTAACAATATTCAAGGATTAGGAGCTAAGACCTATTTTTTATTAGCCACAGAGACTGGGTTAAGAACTGGAGAATTATTTCGTCTAACAGTTGACCAAGTTGACTTGAAGCATAGAGTGATAAAACTGATGAAAACAAACGAAACGAAGCGGGCCTACATAACTTTTCTTCATAAAGAGACTGCAGAATGGATCGAGAAGAATTACCTACAGTATAGGGAGTCTTACATAAGAAGATTTTGGGGCGGGGTAAGGACAATAGGACAAGATGTTGAAAAATGGAAGATGAAATTCTTCCCCATGAATGAAGATAAGATAAGGGCCGAAATCAAAACTACTATGCAAAAAGCAGGAAAAGTATTCAGAATATACGATTTGAGGGCCTTCTGGGCAAGTTATATGATTAAGCAAGGCGTAAGCCCGATGATTGTAAACATCCTTCAAGGTAGAACTAGTCCAGGGCAATTCCAAATACTACAAGAACATTATTTGCCTTTTTCGGAAGAAGAACTTAGAGAAATTTATGAGAAATACGCACCAAAATTGTTAACTTGAAATTGGTTCCAAAACCAAAATGACTTCCTTATTTTCTCGCATAATTTTATCCCAAATTGGAGCTAAATCTTTAGGAAGAATAACAGCGTATTTGACTCTTCCAACTTTGAAAGGCTTTCTAACTCCTACTTGATAGTGTCGTCGTTAAGCTACAAATTCTGGGATTAACCTTCTCTCCCATAAGACTAGGGCTATGGAGTACATCATGGTGCGAATGCTCCTATTTACTGCCTTCGTTGCTCTCTTGAATCTAATTAG
>Ga0209451_10026_pt1 | contig 52920 bp, 54 predicted proteins | sample Arccon1NAG2MetaG_FD_184743 | JGI IMG/M metagenome (GOLD analysis project Ga0209451, IMG submission 184743) | Archaeal communities from Yellowstone National Park, Wyoming, USA - Archaeal consortia 1 (NAG2) MetaG (SPAdes) (version 2) | ecosystem: Environmental > Aquatic > Thermal springs >...
ATTCCTCTCTCAATCATTTGAGGCGTGCGGGGTGGGTGCCGCCCGTGGTGCCCGTGGAGCTCCGCCCACTACCCGTGGTTCACAACTACGGGCAAGGCGGGGCGGGGAAGCGGGAAGCCCCTTAAGGGCGGGGCAGCTCACAATGCGATTATTCATTTCAATGATGAATTGACGGGCCCGGTGGGATTTGAACCCACGGCCTACGGGTGTCTCCCGTTTCGTGGTTAAGAGCCTCGGCCTCCCGATTAACCAGGACCGCCGCTCCACCATGCTGAGCTACGGGCCCTTAATGAGTGCCTGGAGCCATGCCTTTTTAAGGTTTTCGAGTAATTAATAATAATTACTCCAGAGCCTTCAAAACGATTGATGCAATTGCTCTCGCGAGGGGCACCGGCACCGCTTCACCGACTTGGTTGAATTGTTCATCCTTGCTGCCATGGAATACATGGGAATCGGGGAAACCCATTAACCTGGCTTGCTCCCTCACGGTGAGTATCCTGTCCTCAATTGGGTGAATAAATCTCACGCTTCCCATCACTGTTGGCGCTAATTTATTCATGCTTAGCCTAACGAAGTTGGAGTGGAGGTGCTTTGCGCCCCTGAACTTATAGAGGGATGCGCCCCAGGGCACCTTCGGTATCCTCTTCATCTTGCTGCTGCTCACTGTCACTGATTCATGATTGGGGAAACCAGTGTCGGGGGCCGGTAGACCAGCTAGTGCCTCGCCCACTGTCACTATTTTTCTGGACTTCGGGGGATTTATTTCGATATTTGAAATGAAGACCCTCCTCCTAACGCTGGGGGTCCCATAATCCTCTGCATGAAGAATGTTGAAGAACACTCGATACCCTGCTCTCTCGAATTCACGCATTAATGCGGTTCGTAGCCCATCCTCCATTATTGCGGCCACGTTCTCCATAACGAATACGCGGGGCCGTAATTCACTCACCATCCTAATGAAGTGCAGCGTTAATTGCCCTAATTCATCCATGTAAAGCCTATCCAGCGGATCCTTCATCCTATTTGGGTTAGCGGTGGTGAATGCTTCGCAGGGCGGCCCCCCAATCACTACATCCACGTCGCCCACATACCTCCCCACATCTATTCCGCTTAGTTCCCTAATGTCCCTCGGCAGCGTAATGGCGTTTGGGAAGTTGGAGCTGAATGTTCTGGCCGCGCTCCAGTTATTCTCTATTCCAAGGAGAACATTAAATCCAGCCTCCCTGAACCCCTCGCTGAACCCACCGCCTCCGGCGAATAAGTCAACCACGCTCGGCGTCACTCCTCGGTCACGCTGAAGTTGCCCTCATAAAGTACATCGATTAGCTCCTCAAAGAAGTTGCCCCTTGGCCTAAGCACCGTTACTTCGTTTCCATCCATGAATGCGAAGGCCACGTTGCGTAGACCGTAATTCCCCGCTAATCGCTTCCTATAGAATTCGCCGGCCTCAGGCCTATACGGCATGTCCAGAACCACTAGCTTGGGGGTTCCAACGTAGGTATTGATTAGTTTATTAAATACCGTTAACCAGGGACACAGGAACATTATGCCGCGCCTGCTCTCCGAGAAGAGCATGTAAACGGCGCCGCACCTAATTGATTTATTGAATGTATACTCGCCATGGAGACCTATGCGTCTCCGCAATTCGCGTCCCCTCGAGTCCTTTATCTTCATTATCTCTCTCCTCAACTCCATTGGATCCAGCAATGGATTAAGCACTGCCTCATCATTTGCGCCAAGCCTAGCTATATCGCCCACGAATTCCGCATCCAATCCCTTTAATGGGTCGACGCCATACATTGCCGTCATGAATGCCCTATTCGGGTGAATCCCCCACGCAGCAAGCTCTATGAGGGCCATGTCAAGGGGACTATCCATGTACTTAGCTAATGCATCGCCGGCCCTTATTGGCCTTGGCGCTGGGATGCTCATGAGGAATTGGATTAAATAATCAGGTATGAAGAGCAAATCGCGGGATGCATGCATGAGCACTCCAGCCCTCATTAAGTCAGTGAGGCTGCAGTCCCGCCTCGCCATCAATAATTGTATTCTTAGATTAACCTCGCTGGCCTGGGTCTTCATGTAGTGCCACAATAAGCCAAGCACGTCGCTCGGCACATTGAGCTCAGCTAACCTATGCTTAACTAGGCTCTCCAGCGCCGGGAAACTGGCCTCTAGGCTCCTTAATTTATCGCCCTTCTCCTCCTCGTCCAGGTAAGGAATACCCCTATACTTATCCAGCAATTGTTGATAGTCGTTGCCGTACCTCAGCGAGTAATCAGCGATTAACGCCTCCTCATCCGCTGCCTTAAGTGCCTGGTAATAGGCCTCGGCATCCTCTGCATCGCTATAATTCATTGAGATAATTTGGAGACAAGCCTTAATAATGCTTTCCTCCCCGGCATCAATGAATTTAACCGCCCCGTTCCCATTCCGTAAAAATTTAATAACTAAGCTGAGCCGTGTTTTTTATGCCGTTCAGCCACACTAAGGACGTTGGCCCAGCAGGCAGATTTAGAGCCAGGTATGGAGTGGGGATCAGGAGGAGAGTAGTTCAGGTAGAGGTAAAGCAGAAGGGCAGGCATAGGTGCCCCAGATGTAAGTCCATCACTAAAATGAAGAGGATAGCCCTAGGCATTTGGCAGTGCCCCAAGTGCGGCTTCACGTTTGCGGGCGGCGCTTGGGTTCCTCAAACAATAATGGGCAAGACGATAACTCCAGAGGAACTTAAGAGCGTTGAGAACTTGAAGGCGCAATGGAAGGTAAAGAACAAGAAATAGCAACAATGATTCTATTAACCACGTCCCGAGACCCATCCCAGAGAACCCGACAATTCATCAATGAATTAATCAAGTGCATTCCAGGCTCCACAAAGCTCAATAGGGGCAAGACCCCTCTACGCATATTGATTCATGAGTCCCCAACATTGATTCAAGTAGTGGAGCGTAATGGTAATCCAGGAGAGATAAGGCTATACCGAAACGGTAGGCTAGAGCTCCTCATGATAATCCAAGGCATTAAGTTACTGAAAGATATGCACGCCATCAATAGGAGGCGAGCAACGACGCTCTCTGCCGTTGGGAGGGGGTGGGTCGCGGAAGCCATCAGTCAAGCCCTTGGGATACAGCTCTATCCAGCGAGTGATCCAGGGGAGCTGCGGGGATCAAGCGATGCCATAGCGCTTATTGCTGAGGCGGGGGGTTCTTGGCGGCTTGAGTTCCTCGATGGCGTAGATCTAGGTCCCTGTGGCCCATCCATAATAATGAGCAGCGTCAAGCTGGTGATAAAGTGAAGGCGATATTCAGGGTATGCGGTGGAGACGTGAACCTAATTGCACGCGTCTTCACTGCGCTTGAGAAGGAGCTTAAGTTTAGGCGGGGCTCGGCTAGGGTTAGCGGCGTCGGTGATGGGTGCCTCGAAATAATCATAACAGCAAATGACTTAACTAGCCTGCGGAGCCTAATTAATGGCGTGGCGAAGAGCATATACTTAATAGAATTATCCGCGCAAGCATGCGCAGCCGGCGATTCTGGGACTTAATTCATCGCTGCTCCCCTTGATGGGCAAATTTTTAAACTTAGGAGACACGGCTTTACTATGTCGTCATTGCCCCCATCAGTACGGGCGGATCTAGAGAAGCTGCAGGAGTTAGATACTCAACTGCAGTCGCTGCTCTTAAAGAAGCAGCAATACGAGGCTGAGTTGAAGGATATAGATAGGGCAATTAGCGAGATAGAGAAGCTGGCTCCGGATGCGAAGCTTTACAAGGCGGTTGGGACATTCCTAATACTAGTTAATAAGGATCAAGCAATGCAGGATCTAAAGGATAGGAAGGAATTGCTCGATCTACACATAAAAACATTGGCAAAGCAGGAGCAAATGCTTAGGAAACAGATGAGCGATATAGAGGCTAGGGTTAATAGTTTAATGCAGGGTGGTTCCGTTGGGGCAGGAGCGGCCCCCGGAGGAGGCTGATCTGGAGCGAATAATGGAGATAGCAAGCAGATTAACCACTGAGTACGTCATTAATAAGGTTCCCCGGGATTTCCTTGCAGGCATTAATGTAAAGATAGAGATGATTGATCCCGAGAAGCTTGTTTTATCCGTTAATGTGGACATAGATCTATTGGAGGGCAATGCCGAGGTCGTCGCCGATGATGCTTCCCAGTACTGCATAAGTATCTTGGATACATTAATTAACATGCATCTCGCCGGTCAACTCAATGGAAGAAGCAATGATGAGATCATTGCAATTATTCAGGGAAAAGCAAAGAATAGTGATAGCGGTTCATAGAAATCCCGACCTCGATGCAGTGGCGTCCTCCGCTTTGCTTAATTCATTTCTATCCTCAATCGGGAAAGAGACATGCCTCGCGGCTCAAGGCAAGCCGACAATGGAGGCGGCAACGCTGCTGAATGCCCTTGGAGTTTCCGTGAATTATGGTTCCTGCAACGCATCTGGATCCGTGCTTGTGGTTCTTGATTCCGCCTCTAATGTTCAATTGGGGAATGCCGTGGAGGAGAAACCGATTGCCGTGGTCGTGATCGATCATCACTCGGTGAGGAACATTAAGGGGGACATAGAGTTAATAGATGAAGCCTCGCCCAGCACTTTGGAGCTCGTGTATGAGTTAGTTAAGGCTGCCGGGTTTAAACCCGATTCAAGGATTGCCCAGCTCTGCTTGGCTGCATTAATAGATGAGACGGGCAGATTCTCTAGGGCTGGGGCTAGGACCCTCGAGGTGGCTGCTGAATTAATAAGGCTAGGCGCCTCATATAGTGATGCAGTATCCATAGTGAGGAGAGAGAAAGATGGCTCGACCAGAATGGCCATGCTTAAGGGCGTGCTTCGAATGAGGGCCTATAGGCATGGAGACACGGTGTATTGCGTCACTGCCGTAGATGCATTTGAGTCCTTGGTTGCGAATAAATTAATTGAATTGGGATGCAGCGCCGCATTTGTTGTATCAGATCACGAGGAAGAGATTAGAGTGATAGGGCGTGGAAGGGGCGTGGATGTGGCTTCAATTCTTCAAGCACTGGGGAGAAACGAGGCAGGGGAAGGCGGGGGCCACCGTGAGGCCGCGGCTCTCGTGATAAGGGATTCCACGGTGAATCACGTGATGGAGCAGCTAATTAAGTTCATTAAGTCGAGGGGGGCGTCGCCCATGGTTGAGAATCAGCAATTAAGGGGCCGCCGGCAAAAATAAATGATGAATCTGTTCCCCGATGTTTTTGGGAACCGATAATTTTTATTTATGAATTTAATGAATTGATTCGGCATGAGGAGGACGAGAGTTATTGAATATTATGATAATTTGTCGCGGTCATATCTTGATTTGTATGGTAGTGACGCTGCGAGGAAATATGTCGCGGCCCTTGACTTCTTGAAGAGGGGGGCCCGGGTACTGGATTTAGGGTGCGGCGCTGGGGTTGGGGCTGGCTATCTCGAGGGTGGCTTTCTATATGTTGGGCTTGACATATCTATGGGCATGCTGCGACTGGCTAAGTTGTGGGGAGTTGACTTGGTGTGCGGCGATGGCGGTATGTTACCGTTCCGCGACTCCGCTTTCGATGTAGTGATGCTTATCAATATAGTGGATTCAGATGCTGATGCTGATGTATTGTTTGAGGCGCGGCGGGTTGGGGGCTTATTATTGGGCGAGTCGCCTAGGGATAAGGATAATGAGTTCCTGAGGAGAATGGGAATAACGGTATTGGATAGACAAATGATTTTTTAACTTGGATAAATGATTTTTACTCCAGATCCGCCTCTTCTCAGCCCTAGAAGGCTATTGGCTAGCTTATCGGGTTCGAGTTAAGGCCATTGACTTTCTGTCCCAAAGGCTTGCCCGTCTCTTTATCGAGGAGCGAAGTAAATTGCTTAGATTATTTGCCGGCGTTGCGACGTTATGCTGAGCGATGGGTCTCCATATATTAAGTCCAGCGGCTCTGCTGGTGGTCTCCTATTCATTCTCTTGGCATCCTCCAAGGCTTCGCCGCTGAGCAGGTACTTTATTAGCCATGCTTTTTCCCTGATTGCTTCGTTTATTTTTTTATTGTTTGGGGGTATTTTCCCTATATATGTCATATTGGTCATCTCTTTATTACCTCTTTCGGGAAAAATAGGGAAAATAGGCGTTTAAAAGCCGATTGGTTAGATGGTTAGACCCTTAACATAGAGCTACCACAAGTTAAGTACTACTATGTTAGAATATATAGATCCAGTAAAATAAGGGCTAGACACCATTAAGATTAAAAACACGGTGCAGCACTGGTCACGTGCTGCTTAGATCAATGCTGTACATACCGGCCAATAAACCCAAGTATATACAGAGCGCCTTATCACTGCAAAACAAGCCGGACGCAGTGATTCTGGACTTGGAGGATGGAGTCCCCCACGACCAAAAGGATTCCGCCAGGCAATTAATACCGGAGGAAGCAAAGGCATTGCGAAGCGCTTACCCAACATTCATACGCATAAACTCGTATGGATCGCGGTGGTTCGATGATGACTTAAAGGTGGTTACCCACTGCGATGGCGTGCTGCTTCCCAAGGCCACCCCAGAGGGAGTTGCCGCCATAATAAGCAGATTAACTGCAATGGCCACTCCCATCCCAATAATACCCCTAATAGAAAGTGCAGTGGGCGTGGTCACGGCCCATGAAATGGCATCGATGAAACATGTCACGGCCATCGGATTCGGAGCAGGGGACCTAGCGATAGACCTGGGACTCACGTGGAGCAAGGATGGGTTGGAATACAGCTATGCACGGATGAAGATGCCCGTGGATGCCGCGGCTGCGGGAATAGTGGCCATAGATGGTGTGTACATGGATTTAGATGACTTAGAGGGATTCGAGAGGGATTCAAGCATAAGCAGGAGACTTGGATTCAAGGGTCGCCAAGTGGTTCACCCCAATCAAGTGCCAATAGCTAATAAGGTGTATGCCCCAACCGAATCCGAGGTTAATTGGGCAAGGAAAGTGGTTCAAGAATACGAGAAAGCAGCATTAACTGGCATAGGGGCAATACGAGTGGATAATGAATTGGTCGATTACATGCATTACAGGATGGCCAAGAGAATACTGGATACATATAATGAAATAATAAAAAGAAACCAGTGAGCTACCTCGCCCTTAAGGGGCTTCCCGCTTCCTTGCCCAGCCTGCATCGTCACGGGTAGTGGGCGGAGCTCCACGGGCGACTCCCGCATGCCTTGTCCATCGTAGGGCGTTGCACGCCTCTCACTCAACCTCAATTGGGCCTTTAACGCCCTCAACGCTCGTCGGTGTATGCTCTAAACCTAAACCCCACGATGGGCATCAGAAAAATAGGAACATCAAATATTTGTATTTCCCTCATCCCCGCCATAAATGGCGAGGCTTCCCCCATGCGTATAAAGGAATTACAATCTTTTTGCGGCGAGGAGAACATCTTCACTCAAGTTGATGGATTAAATATACATGGTTACGCCGCCATATACCTCTTCCAGGAATGCATTTGCGTCCTTTATATCATCAACTATATCAAGCAGATCCTCCTTCTTTACTCCATATGTTGCCGCAGCAAGGGGGCAGGCATATATATGGAATTTATCGCCAAAGGTGGATTTTAGGTCCGCCAATGCCTCAGGCCAGTTCTGCAGCTTGCCCTGCTGAAGCATATCCTTGGCATTATTGAAGAATATTCCGAGGTTCTTCTCGTACTCCTTTATCACTATTGAGTAATCCATTGCCTTCTCGCTCCACACCTTATTCGCAGTGTCCTTCCTGAATGCCACTAAGCCCTCATTAACCAAGTGAATCGTAACCCTCCACCCCATGGATAGGGCCGCGGCTGCATACACTACGACACAGCACACCCTATTGGCGGCGCCCGATGCGAATACTATGCCTAATTTTTTCTCCTCCATGAGGGAAGAGGTGATCGCCCCGGTTTCATATATGGTTCATTTAATGCAGAAAATACCGTTGAATGCAGAAAATGCTATATAGTTGAGAGAACCAGGGCCGCGGCGAAGCTTATGAAGTAACTGATGTCGGCTCCACCCATTATCGAGGAGAGCGGGCCAATGAATGGCACTAAGCCCCCCGTTGCCGCGTCTAGATTCATGAATGGCACTGATATGAGTAGGCCAATAATGTATGCAAGGAGTGGGCGAGTCCTGGCCTTTATGGGGGTCTCCACGTCCCGCCACGTCACGCTCCTCCTCAAGTAGTAGCTACCTATGATTACCCCGATCCAGGGAGTTATCCAGTAATCCAGTAGGAATAGGAATCCCTCGAAGTAGTTCTCGAAATTTAATCCACCAATCAAAGCGAGCGCTATGCCTGCAGCCACAGCCAGTATTGTTGCCCATTGCCTCTTTATTCGTGGATAAAGCACCACGGCGGATAACGAGTTAGTGTATAGGTTCAGCACGTTAGCCGCCAATGCGCCCAGGAAGAGCATTATTATCGCTAAAACCGCGTATGGGGATCCATACTCGCCCATTAGTTGCGCGAGAACCACTGGGGAACCGGAGGCGTTATTCATGGCGATACTGGCGAATAATCCAACTGCCTCGCTCAATGCGCTAGCTATTGCGCCTCCAAGCATTGCACTCACTATTATGCTTAACTTGCTTGTTTTCTCCGGCAAGTACCTACTATAGTCGCTGGCGTATGGTCCCCAAGACATTATGTAGCTGAAGGTAGTCGCTAATCCAATTGCTATGGCCGTTGGATTAATGCTTCCCCCAGTCACGTGAGCGCCGTGAATCGCAGTTATTGACATGATGATTGCCGCAGTGAAGAGGAGACCCAACGCTATTGATAGCCACTTCTCCATTTTATGTATGGCATCATATCCATAAAGCGCTATAATGAATTGGATTGCGACGGATAACACTATTGATAATTGAAGCGGCATTCTGGGCACTGCGAATGATAGAAGGTAACCACCGATTATCGCGTTTATGGAGAACCAGCCAATTGTGGAGACCCAATTAGCGGCAGCGAAGAAAACATTGCCTAACCCTCCAAACACTCCCCTAGATATCATCATCTGAGGATACCCGAATTCGGGGCCCATGGCTGCCAATAGGCCCACCAACAATGCGCCAAATATGTTTCCAATGATTATTATGATGATTAATTCATTAAGCGGGAGGCCAAGCGTGAATAGTATTGCACCAAGACTGTAATCGGCTACTGTCAAGTTGCTGGCTAACCATAACGTGAATTGATTGAGCGACCTTCCATGTCTGCTACTTGGAGGTATGTGCTCTATTCCGAGCTTCTCCATGTGAAGCGCTACTGGAGCTACGCGATTAATCCAGTCACAGCGGCAGAAATGCGATTACACCCAATGTGGGAATCGAGTAACCACATGATGAGGCAATACAAAAAACGCAGTGAATTATACACTTCACGGCTTGACGGCTCCCCGCCCCTAGAAGGGGCAAGGCTTCTTAGGGTTTTGTGAGGATGTTAGTCCCATTAAGTTAAATCGATGCATTAATTAAGCGGCTTCTCGAACCTCCTTAGTGAGCGAACCATTAATAAGGAACCTAAGGTGGAGCGACTTAGATGACGTAGTTAACACCTATTTATCGATTTATGATGAGGTGAATGAGGACCCAAGCCTCGGCCTAATCCTATACCTAAGCAGGCCCACAATCGAGGATGAGATTAAGTGGTTCTCTAATAGGTTCATTGAAATTCAATCAGGGAAAGTGGTAATGAAGGTTGCTGAAGTCGATTCCAGGGTGGTGGGTTGGTGCGATATAGTGCCCGCTAGGGCTAACTCCGAGATGAGTCATGTCGGTATACTGGGAATACTGGTTAAGAAGGAGCATAGAAATAGGGGAATTGGTCAGATGCTTCTGGCTTCAGCATTAAGGGATGGAAAAAGTAGGTTCAGCAAGGTTCAGTTAGGCGTCTTCTCCGGTAATGCAGCGGCGATTCATATATATGAGAAGGCCGGGTTCAAGGTAATTGGATACTCGCCGCGGCAAATTAAGAGAGGTAATAATTACTTTGATGAGGTAATAATGGAGTATTATTATTAGTGGGAAAAGAAGGGGCATGTTTCTCCCTCCTCCCGGCGCCTTTACTCGGGGGAGGGTGATTTTAATCGCCCTTGGGTTACCCCCTCACTGGGCGACTACTAAATACGCCCTCTATATATTGCGCGATGCATCTCTTAATAAACGTTTCGCTATAATTAAATGATATTACCTATAATTGCAAAAATATCCCACGGTCACACATAAGAGAGGAGTTACGGGAGCCGCAACATTAAGTCATCACACTCGCTGTCAGGCAATAAGGAATCCACTTCAAGGTATAATGATGGCTAGTAGATCCTCACGTCGGTTAATCTAGAGGCCCTCTTGATGAATACGGAGGCTAAGGCCAGTTTAGCCCTCTTTATCGCATCATCACGCTTAATCACGAGCCCAGGCCTAAATCCATACACGTGAATCACCTCAGCTCCTAGGTATGCAGCCAAGTAAACTGCTCTATCTCCATCCGTGAAGCCGGGCGGCAGTATAGAGCAGCCCTGTGGCCAGGACTGGATGGTGGGTATGATCCTTTCCATGAGGGGAGCATACTTCGTGAAGGCGACGCCATTATCTCCATGAGCATGTCCAAGCACTAGTCCACTGTACCCAATTAATTCGTCGGGCTCATAATCGAAATCCGTCACGACAACTTGGGGATCCAAGCCCATTTTCTTAAGGATCGAGAGTGACCGACCCTCAACTGCCACGAGTAGTCCCCTCACTATTGGTTTAGACATTATGGCCGGCATGACTATCGTCGTCTCGCTCCAATCCAGTTCCCGTAACTCATTGATTGAGGCATTACAGTATCTCGGCGCTATCTTGGCTGCCGCTTCATCCCCCTGAAAATCAAGGCCAGGTATCCTGGTGTACATTGCCCTCGTTAATTCATACTCCAAAGGATCCAGAACTAATCCACTCACTTATTGCGATCTTAATGCACTTCATAAAACCTTTACTACGCCATTGCGAGGGCTTACCAAAATGGGGGTTAAGGGGGCGAAAAGCCTCGCCCCATCAGGGCCGGGGATGAGTAGTCCCTTATAGAAAAGTTTTTTTAAGCCTAAACACCTCTCTTCCTTGGTGTCCTCTCCCGGTCAATTCCTTGAATGAGGAGCGGGGGCCGATTCCCCCCGCAATACCGGGAGAGGACATCAAAGAAATTAAATGCACTAATAAGAGGACTAACGTGGTTCGCCTCCTACCAAATGGGTTTCAGGAAAGGAAGCTGAGGAGGCTAGCCGACACCTCCGCCAAACTCTTCAATGAGGTTAACTATGAGAGGAGGCAACAATTCTTCCACGGAGGAAAAGTGGACCTAAAGGGGACGTATGAAGTATTATGGGAAGTATAGGGGTGAGTTGGGTAGTGCTAATGCGCAGCAAGTGCTTAATAAGAATAATGAGGCGTGGTCATCATTCTTCTCCCTCCTAAAACTGAGGAGGGAGGGAAAATTGCCTCCTCACATGGATCGCGTTTCGCCGCCACGTTACTGGAAGGATGAGGATGGGAGGAGGATAATACTAGTCGTGAGACAAGATAATTATGTAGTGGATGAGAAAAACCACATCATCCTCAAGTACTTCAAGATGAAAATCAGTTTTACGGGTAGGTTGAGGTGGCACGGCAAGCAAGGTAGGCTAGAAATATACTATGATGAAACGAGGAATGCTTGGTATGCCTCAATCCCCGTGGAGGTTGGTGTCGAGGTAACCAAAACGGGAAGGAGGAGTAAGCACGTCGTGAGGGGTGAGAGGAAGAGCATTCAAGTTAAATCGCCTAAGGGGAGCAAAATGGCCTCGATAGATCTAGGCATCAATGTCTTGGCGAGCGTAGTAGTCGATGATGGTACGTGGTTGCTTTATAAGGGGGTTAGGGCGAAGGAGGATTACTTCTACCTACAAAATAGGATAGGCGAGGCGCAATCCTTGGCGGATAAGGCGAGGAACATTGGGGAATATGAGGCGTATTATGAGCTTAATAGGGAGAGGAGGAGGCTTTTCAAGAAGTTAACCAAGAGGCTTCTTCACCTCTACCGCAACTTTGCCTCCCACCTAATGAGGGAGTTGCATGAGCGAGGCGTCTCAACCATCTACTTAGGTTACCCCCTCAACATCGCTCAACAAAAGGGTAATAAGTTCACGGTGAATTTGTGGTCTTACCGTGAGTTGATGAATATCATAGAACTGAAGGCTCAAGAGTATGGTATTCATGTGTTTGAGGTCATTGAGTACAATACCTCAAAGTACTGTGCTTATCATGGTGTTGAGGTTGAGAGGGGGCCGAGGGGAGTAGTTAATTGCCCCTTGGGTCATAAGCTTCATTCGGATCTAAACGGTGCATTGAATATCTTGAAGAAGGCTACCGGCATGACGATCTCAGCGATAAAGAGGCCCCTATCCTTTATCGTGGATCATAATCGAGTAGCGCCCATTAATGGGGCGTAACCCTCTAGACCTCGGGGAACCCCCACCCTCAAGGCGGGGAGGAGGTCAGTCTCTATATTTATTGTTCAAGAAATGGGAGACTCGCCCACAAGGGTTGGGATATCGCTTGCCTTAGTTTTTCAATAGCTAGGGATTAAGCCTTCTCTCCTATAGGTTCGAGGTAATGTTTATTAATCGACGTTGGAATTGATGCGCTATGGGTATGGCATACATTGTGTTGGATGCATTGGGTGTCGCTGCGCTAGATGAGGGCGGCAGCATCATTGATAAGGAGCCCTTCAAGGGCGGTGTAGATGAAATTGCGCGCAAACTAAATGCAATGGAGCAGGGGCAAGCCATTGAGGAGGTGCTCGCATTAATAGGGAGACTCAAGGAGCGCGGCGTGAGCGCGGTCTCGCTTGAGCATAAGGAGATGGCTCGCAACGTGAGCCTTAAGGAAACCGGGGTGGAGGTTAAGGCTGAGTTGCCGTCCAGCATTGGGATGATGTTCAGGACTCAGTTCAGGGAGAAGTACGTGACTGCCCTATATGGCTTGACGTTTGATGAGTATAGGGAGAAGCTTTTCGAGGCAACGGTGGCTCAAACCAGGGGCAAGATAAGGCAAACCGCTGAGAAGAGGGACTTATTCATAGCTCAGGCAATAAGTGCGGTCGATGATATGGATAAGATATTGAATCTATACGCCTCCAGGATGAAGGAGTGGTATGGCCTGCACTTCCCTGAGCTGGATGGATTAACGAGGGAGCAAATAGAGTATGCGAAGCTGGTGTATGAATTGGGGCAGCGCGATAATTATACGCTGGATAAGATAATGAAGGTTCTCCCGGAGCTTCAGGAGGATAGGGCCAAGAGAATTGCTGAGGCCGCTAAGCGAAGCGTTGGTGCCTCCATGACTGACTGGGATATACAGCAAATAAGGTATATAGCGAAGCAATTCATTGATCTCTATAATGCTAGGAACGATGTTACGCAGTACATAGATGACGCCATGAAGGACGTGGCGCCAAACATACGTGAATTGGTTGGTTCACTCCTTGGCGCGAGGCTGATAATGTTGGCTGGCGGATTAATGCGGCTCTCAATGCTTCCAGCATCGACGATACAGGTATTGGGTGCCGAGAAGGCGCTTTTCAGGGCATTGAGGACGGGAAGCAGACCGCCGAAGCACGGCATATTGTTCCAATTCCAGGAAATATTTAGGGCGCCTCGGTGGCAGCGCGGCAAGATAGCTAGAGCCCTCGCCGCTAAGCTGGCAATAGCGGCTAAGGCAGATGCATTCACGGGTAACTTCATTGCGCCTAAGTTGAAGGAGGACTTAATGAAGAGGATACAGGAGATAAAGACCCTCTATGCGAAGCCCCCAGCCAAGAAGCCGGAGCAGCATTTGCCTGAGCATCATGGTCATGGAGGAGGCAGGGGTAGGCGGCAATGGAGGGGAAAGAGATAATAAGGATGGGTGAATGGGTGGTATAGATGTCCATAAAGGCAATTAATGTTGAGGAGCACGAGTTTAAGGGAGTGTATTGGATCCATTTCGAGGATGGCAGCAGTAGGTTAGCCACGATTAATTTAACGCCGGGGAAGAGGGTTTATGGCGAGCAATTAATAAACATAAACGGCGTCGAGTATAGGGTATGGAATCCATATAGATCCAAGTTAGCCGCGGCCCTCATGAATGGGTTAAAGATAATGCCGTTGGGCGAGGCGAGCGAGATCCTTTACCTTGGAGCGGCCAGTGGAACAACGGTGAGCCACATGAGCGATATAGTTGGTCCGAGGGGAACAATATACAGCGTCGAGTTTAGTCCAAGGGTGTTCAGGGAATTCATGGAGAGAATAATAGATCAAGGACGGAGGAACGTGATACCGATACTGGCTGATGCCAGGTACCCGGAGCAATACATCTCCATAGTTAAGAAGGTGGACTTGGTATATATAGATGTGGCCCAACCATTCCAGGCCAAGGTGCTTGCGGATAATGCGGATGTCTTCCTCAATAAGGGGGGTCGAGTTGTTCTGGTGATTAAGGCAATGTCAATAGATGTAACTAAGGAACCATCCGAGACCTTTAAGAGGGAGATCGATGCATTAAAGGAGCGGGGCTTCGAGGTCGAGACGAGCGTTCACTTGGAGCCATATGATGTGGCCCACGCATTAGTGGTAGGCAGAAAGATCTAGATCCAATAATGCATTTCATCTCTAAGGAAAAGGCTTATATTTCGGTCCAATAATTTAATCCCGTGGAGGTTCTGGAGGAGGCAATTAGATCGCTTTCGAGGACCGGTAGGACCGTGGTGGTGTCTGACGGCAAGTACAGCTACACCATAGCCTCTAAGACGGGGAGGGGGCCCATTCTAGTTAAGGTAATGGTGGACGGCAAGGATATTAATGAGGAGCATGCAATTGATCTCCTCATCTTCTCCAGGCTCGGCGTCACATCGATAATAGTGGCCGAGAGGGATGGCAAGGAAGAGCTTGAGGACGATACGGTGTATAGGAAGGAGGGGCTCTCCATGATTAGCCCCAAGACTCTGGGCGATATAGCTAACGGCAAAATGCCTAAGCTATTTAAGGATCGCGGCATGATTAAGGCACGCGTCAATGGGAAGGTGCTTAGGAGGATGAGGCAGGAACACTCCCTAAGCCTCGGCGAGATAGCTGAGGCCTTATCAGTGGGCAGGAGAACAATATATGAATACGAGAAGGGAAACATGGAGGCTGCCGGCGAGCGCGCCATTGCTTTAATGGAATTATTCGGCAACGATGTGCTTGAGGACGCTGATTTATCTCCTAGGCTAGATGAAGAGACGCTAAGCAGGAGAATCACTAGGCTACGTGCGGGGAGTTTCGTGATGCAGGTTCACTCGCTTGCCTCTGCGCACGCTAAGTTCGCGGAGACACTTGATGAGCCGCTCCTCCTGGATTATGATATAAGGGAAGAGGCTGTGAAGATAAGCGAGATCCTGGGGCTTGGGTATGCCGTGATCGATGATGGGAAAATAGACATAATAAGGCCGAGCCGCAGTAATCCTGATCAATGATTATGGGATGCTTCACGCCTTAATTCAACCCTCAATGCATTCACTATCTTCGGCAATCTATGTTTTTCATCCATCTTGAACCCATCTATGGCGAAGTGCGTTCTCCAAATCTTCACACCCATTGAGGATGCTATCGATATTAATGAGGACATCGAGGGCGTGACCGGAAGCAATTTACCTAACTCGCTTAGCCTATAGTAAAGAGGCGGCGCCACCGCTTCATCGCTTAACCTATTAATGAAGCCAGCAACATCGTTTCCAGCCCTCGCAGCCGTTGCCTCAATGAAGCTTGGATCCATTAAGTTACCGATCCATATGGGGCCACCAAGGCCTGGAGCGCCTATGGGGTAGCCCCTAACTAATTCCCGCCTCAGAGTTTTCGGGTCATACCTATAGAAGCCAATTGATTTAAGGCTCTCCACCGCGGCCGCGCGGTCCTTAATTATCCTCATGCAGGCCCTGTAGTAATGCTTCTCATGATACGCGATCAAGGGCTCTACTCCAATGTCGTATATTAATGCCTCCCTCGCTATGAATCCTATTAATGCGCGTAAACCTATTTCCCTGGAGAATGGAACCCGCAGTGGAAAAACGCCGTATCTCCTCACTGCCTTATTGTAGTGCCTCCCCTCCAGCACCCCAAGATCCGTCGCCGTTACGCAGAGCAATCCATTATTGCTCACTGCCCTGATCGCTGAGGACACGAAGGGCGCGGGGGAACCGAATGGGTCTAGATCAACTATGTCGCACTTAATCCTTGAAAGCAATGAATTGGCCTCTTCCTGAACAACAATGGCCCTATCAATGACGCCGTTCCTCTCCATATTGCTCTTAATCAACTCAACGGCCTCGGGATTTATGTCGCCAACTATAACCCTCTCTAGTCCCTTAACCTCGAGGAGGTATCTCACGCTTCTAACGCCGCTGCCCCCAAGCGGTTCACATAATGTGCCGGCGCTCCCTGAGTCTATGAATGCTTGAACTATAGCTATGGATATTGATCTATTGCTGCTCATGGCTGAATTAAAGAACACGGGGGCCCTAGCGGGTTCCGGCCTATTTCCCACCATGTATCTCAACGGATTCGGAACAAGCACTGATGCATTGCCCTCCACCACCTCGATTAGTTCCGTGGAATCCACGATTCAGCTGGAGTCCCGTATTTAAATAAAACACTCTTCAGTAGGCGCATGTGAAGGATAATGTTTTAAATGGTTAATGCGAAGACCAGGCAGTGATAATTGCAGTTGCTGGTCTCCCCGGGGCAGGTAAAACCACTGTCAGCAAGTTATTGGAGGAGGCTGGATTCAGGGTATACTCAATGGGCGATGTAGTTAGGCGACGCGCAGGGGAACTGGGCATGAGCACGGATGAGGCGTCGGTTTACCTTAGGATAACTAGGGGAGCCCGCGCCATAGTCATGGATTTACTGAATGAAGTAAAGGATGGCTCGGTGGTGGAGGGATTGAGAAGCGTTGATGAATTGGAGGCTCTAGTGGAGCGATTCGGCAGAGTTTACCTGATTTACGTTGCAGCATCCATGACCACTCGATTCAATAGGCTTAAGAACCGTGGGCGGCACGATGACCCGAGGAATCCAAGTGACTTAATAGCTAGGGATTATAGGGAATTAAAGTTTGGCCTCGCCGAATTAATAAGTAGGGCCGATAAAATAATACTTAATGAGGAGGGAATAGAAGAACTTAAGTCCGCGATAGTTGATCTAACTTCCTCACTGCATTGAGGTTCCTATAAATTGAGGGGTTACGCCACTTTATGGGCGATGCTCTCTCCCTGGAATCACGGGGATGAGCCTATCCATACTCATTCTCCGGAATTAGGCGGTAAGGAAATAAGGGAGCGGGGCTTAAACTTGCCTCATCCCATAGAGGGGGAGTTATCGTTCTTTCAGTCATATGCTGTCTTAAGCCTCTAACTTTATAACGTTGCTTTGAGGGGATCAAGCATGGAGCTCGTGGTTAAGGCAATAGTTAATCCGACGGAGGACCCGGCCAAGGTGAGTAGCGCAGTGCATAAAATGGTTGATTTGGATTTACGCGTGATCAATGAGGATGGCGTTGATTATGTGGTCGGCGTCAGTGAATCGATTGCGTCTTTGTCTCCATTGAGGGACCTAGTGGCTAGGCTCGGCATGTCGCGATTAATGAGGGAGATGCTTCGCAGCAATATGGTGGGGGACACGATCGAGATCAGGCTACATAAGCAGGCTGCTTACGTGGGCGCCATATCCTTTGTGTCGCATGATAGCGAGAGCCCCATGGGACCGATAACCATCACGATAACTGCGCCCGATCCAGAGAAGATAATAGAGTGGCTGGTTCCTCATTCTAGAGGAGGTAAACGATTAAATGGGCTTCATGGAAAGTAGGTAATTAATTATCAATATAAGTATAGCTATGTTCAGGAAAAGCATGAAGAACGCCACCAACATATACACTCTACTTGTCACTTCCTCAAATGGGGTGTAGGCAATGGCCGCATTAAACCATGTTTCCTTAACGGTTAAAATAGTGAGGAGCGTCGATATTACCCATGGAATCACAACCATTACATCCGCATTAAGCGTATACGGCTTCTCCAACTCCAGGGGGCCCGCGCTCGTGATTGAGATCGATGGCAATACTATGTTAACCACAAGCAGGAAAGCCACAAGGGTAACCGCTACATCAATATATACCAGCTTCATTAACTTATGAGGAAAGCCCAGCGATTTTAAACGTTATCTTATTTTTAATATGAAGGCGAATCATCGCGTGGACATGAGGCTATTCGCTGCATTAGTCATTGCATTAGCGGTGACCCCGATCGCATTAGGAGCAGCCGGCGTGACTGGATTAAACTACATATATGTGAAGCAGGGCAACACCGCTTATCAGTACCAATTAATGGGTAGCTCCATCATGTTGCCCCAAAAATGCAGCGGTAATTACGATGATTGGCTAATATACTTGGATCCGCGATCAAGCATTGGAATATCAAATATTCAAGTAATCTATGTTAATGGATCCACGGCTCAATACATGGGAATGTATACGCCTAAGTACGCATCGCTTCATTTAGGCTGTGGATCCATCTATGGATTATACATAACCCTGTCGCGGTACCCGCCTCCGCCTCCCTATGGTTACATACAGGCAGGCCTTAATCACACAATTAAGTTGACTCCCGGCATTAATAACATAACAATACCGGTGTCGCCCGGCTTCTCGCTTATGTATGCATATATTAGGGTCACAATGATTGGCCCCGGCAGCTTAATAATTAAATCCCCCTTCACGCACATTATTAATTCAACCCAAGCATCAACAGAGGTGGGCGGCTTCCAATTACCGGTCACGCAGGACACGATAATCACATTCATGCCTCAATCCATCATGTACCTCAACGTGAGCGGCGTGGCCTATGCCTCAATATACCCCACATACTACACCACCGTATTCAATACTGGCCTGGCATACATTATCGGCGAGCCCTATTATGATGCTAAGTACAGCGGCGAATTAGTTAATGCTCCTAGGCTATACCCATCCCAGGTATATATAAAGAACGCCAGCATTAGCTCAATTAATCCAAACCCGGCAGTGATATATGTATACCCACCATGCAGTAACCTAATAGCAAGCGGTGGTCAATACGTTAATGGACATCTCGTGACCCAGGTTCCCAGGAACGTGACCCTGTTCCTATCCGGTAATCCATTAATGAACTTAAGCATCGACTCGATTCCGCTCAATAACGCGACGCTGAGCCTAGGCGTGCTTTCAAACGGCATTGAAGTCATGTCACTCGACGGTGAACCGCTTAATGGCACCGTGGTGTTAAGTAATGGTAGATCAACAATAAGGCCGGGCCCCGGGGTCTGCATATCGCCTGGCGTTTACTCGGCAATAGTGGTGGCCGGCAATTACTCATTTCAATTAAGCGCAAACGTGACTTTGCTTAATCCATCCATAATTGTGCCAATGTATTCCAGGGTAGCCATTAATGTCACCAGCAATGTCACGTCCTGCCTTGGCACGCCCTACCTACTAGTTAATGGCGTTAAGCATGATTATGGAGCACCACTGGATCTCCATTATGTCAAGAATGGATCCAGCATACAAATAGAACTAGCCATTAATGGAGTAACCCTAGCGCAGCGCGCAATCACCATAAATGGAACCAATATATCGATAAGTATCCCGATAAATATGGCGAGGCTACGGGTAACTGACTTACTTGGGTCCCCATTAAGTGATTACACCGTTAATGTGGGTGGCTTGACTTATGTTGATACACCAAATATATGCATCCCAAGCTCCGTCTCCTTCATAGTGATCCAGGTGGGCAACCAGGAATACGTGGCTAAGGCGTCTCCCCAGATACATGTGACGGCGTGGGCATTAACCCATAGATCCATATATATAATACTGGCCATAATGTCATTCATCGCATTCATCGCTATTGCATTGAAAATAAGGGGGAGACGCAGCCGTGACGGGAATGATGAAATAGAATATATATAGAGACTGGCCTCCTCCCCGCCCTAAAGGGCGAGGTTTGCCGCTCATTTTATCAATTCTCATCTCATTTTTGGTTCAGAGCTAATAATTGTGTTCTTAATATTTATAGGCTGATATAGCTGAAGCTTAGCGCATGAGCCGAAAAATAGCGAGCACAATCACATTACCAAGGGATGCGGAGAATTACCTAAGTGAGCATGGGTTCGAAGTTTCAGGTATAGATGATGATTCGCTTAAGGATGCGGAGGCACTGCTTTGTTGGTGCATGGGCGACTTTGACTTGGGATCCCATATAGATGAGGCGCGGAACCTCAGGGTTATCCAGACCTTCTCTGCGGGGGTTGATCACTTGCCATTCAATAAGATTCCGCCTAACGTGGTAGTGCTGAGCAATGCGGGGGCCTACTCGAAGCCCGTGGCGGAATTCGCATGGAGCTTGGTTCTCACACTAGCCAAGGGCCTCAATAATACAACGCCCGATAGGGTCAAGTATATTACTAGTCCTTACTCAAAACCATACCTAATACATGGAAAAACCCTTCTAGTGCTCGGCACTAGGGGGATAGGCGGGGAAGCGGCTCGCATAGGTAAGGAGGGATTCAATATGGCGGTTATCGGCATTAATAGGAGTGGATCGCCGGCGCCATATATTGATGAAGTGCATACAACCAATGATGCCCCAGCATTGGCGGGTAAGGCTGATGTAATAATAGTGTCGCTCCCATTAACCCGCTTCACGAGAGGCTTAATAAATAGGGCTTTCCTGGAGAACATGAAGGACGAGTCTATACTAGTCAATGTTGGCAGAGGAGAAACAATAGATGAGGAGGACTTGTACCACGTGCTTGAGAGGAGGCCCGGAATTAGATTCGGCACAGATGTTTGGTGGAGCTATGGGGCTGGAGAAAGCGTGATGAAGCCGCGCACCAACTTATTATCGCTACCCAATGTGCTGGGGACTCCCCACATAGCTGGTGGAGCAACCTATAGCGAGGAAGTGAATAGGGAGGTAGTGATGAGCGCCGTGAGGAATCTAGTGAATTACTTGAGGAACGGCAAGGCCCAAAACTTGGTTAATCGTGAGGAATATATTGGATAAAGTTTATTTAGATAAGCGTCGAATCATATATGTGCCTAAGCGATCAAAGAAAGAAGCAAGCAGTGGAAGCAATGCTAGCATAACCTCATTTCTTTTCGGGGATGACGCCGCTCCGAAACATGAGGAGCCCAGTGAAAACAAGATGGATTCGATCGCGAGCGACTTATTATCATTCATAGCTGGGCGTGGAGGGGTCGGTAAGGACGAGTTAATGAGGTGGGGTAAGGAGAGGGGATTAACTCCTGCGCGTCTCCTCCCAATAATAGAGGAATTAACCGAGAAGAGACTCATAATTAAGAAGCTCGACGAGAATGGCAAATTGATTTATAGATCTGCCAAACAATTATACTGATGATTCCTCAGGCCCTAAAGAGCACCCCCATCGGGATCTAAATATTATGTTTAACTGCTGGCCTAGAATTAAGAGGGATTATGATTATTTGCTTATCTCGATTATGTTCAGGCCGTTGTTTCTAGGCATGGATCTTGATGTTGCTATTACTTGGATGTTTTTTCCAGCATCAATAAGTATATCGGTAATCATCTCCAGCCACTCCTCGTTTAGGCCCACATCTATTCCATCAATCATGACGGTGGAGCCGCTGGGCGATATGGCTAATTGAACCAAGAACGGCAGCACCGATTTAATTGCTAGACCAGCATGGTAGAGCGGAGCCCATTTACCCCTCATTAATAGGTAACCCGAGACCCGATTAGGCTCCACGAAGCCCGCCGTCACGTCCTCTATGCCTAACTTACCCAATAAACGCTTAAGCCTATTGGCTGCCTCCCCATACTCCGGCTTGGTTAGCAACATGGATAGGAAGTGAGTGGTGTATTGCCCATCGCCGCCAACGGAGTGGGTTGGCAAATCAACAGTTACTTCAAATGTTCTCTTCCACCAAGCAATCCTATTCTCACCAATGAAGAAGAACCTGTCCCGCAGGGATTGCCGCATTGCGAATAAGGCAGCCTGCGCCCTACCGATCTCCGGCGAGTCCTCGCATGGCACCAATGCATCCTCATGCATTACGTAGGAGGGAGGCGTGCATAGCCTTACTTGCCTTGGCCTAATCATTAATCCAGCTTCATCCCTCTTCTCGAAGAATGTCTCCTCATCATCTAACTTGATGAGTTGGGCCATATAGCCATCAGCGTATCTATACATGTACCTATATTCTATCATTCTAGCCTTGACCCCGCCGGGCTCCAGGAAGCTCTGCACGTAATCATCCACATCAATAATTAGGCCGAGACCCATGATCTTGGATGGATCCATTCCATTAATTACATCATTAAGATCATGTATTATCATGTAATTGCCCTCCGTTATTAACCAATCCTCGCCGCGGCTCTGCATTAGGAACGCCATGGCCTCCAGCAAGCTGCTCTTACCTGATGCCGGGGGACCAATAATCAAGTTAAGGCCGCCCTGAAGCTCCACTTCCTTCTCCGTGATGGCCTTGAAATTGCTCACATATATTCTGCGCATCATTGAATCATCGCCCACACGATCACTAACAATCCATTTATGTTGCCTATGCTGAGGGGCGCCAATGAGACCCCCATATTGGTCACGCTACCCCTCTTCTCTATATCGTTGATCAATGAATCAATTACTTCCCCTATTCTCTCCACTAATTTTGTTGCCTCCATTAGGGGCTGCCTCACGTCCTGAAGCCTCGTCTCAAGCGGTATGAATTTCCTGGCCGTCACTATCATGGCTAATCAACTCCCCTATCCTGCTCCTCAGTTTAAGCATTATCTCCCTCATATCATTAAGCACAGCGTCGAATCCATAAGTTGAGGGAACATTGCTTGAGTCGCCTATCCACCTTGGTATTACATGGATATGCATGTGCTCCTCTAAGCCGGCTCCCGCCACTCTCCCCACATTTATGCCTATATTGAAGTCATCCGGAGCCAATATGCTGCTCTCCGCCGTTATTGCTGCAAGAAGTAATCGAGAGCATTCCTTTAGTTCCTCATCGCTTAAATCCTCCAGGGACGCAACGTGACGATATGGAGCTATCATTATGTGTCCCCTGTTATATGGATACTTATTCATGAGGATGAGGCACTTTCTTCCCCGGAAAACAACTAGATTATCATCGTCATTATTATCCCTAGCATAATCACAAATAAAGCACCCCAACTCGTTCCGCACGGCGCTCTTTATGTAATCATACCTCCACGGCGAGAAAAGGACGTCGAAGCCGCCCCAATCACTCATTACCTTATCCATCTATGCCTCCTCATTAAGCTTAAAAGCATTAACTCCCAAAATGATTAAGTCCCCAGCCTAGAGACCGCGCTCTTGAAGTCCGCAGTGAATGCTTCCCAGGAGTAATGCCTTTTACCCAGTTCATGTATCAGCCATGGATTAAATGATTCCAGGTTCTCAATCACATGAATCACCTCATCAATGAATGATTTAAGATCATTAACTGAATCAACGAATCTAGTTAAGCTCCCTAGCCTATTTACTTGCCTAATATCCGGGAAATGAATCAAGGTGGGCGACACGACTGGGATGCCGGCAGCCATTGCCTCCATTACGGACACCATTATTCCACCATATTTAGTCTCGCTCCGTGCAGGCATTATGAATAGGTCTGACGCATTCACAACCTCCAGGTAATCCTTGTAGGGCAATCTCTGAAATGCCATAACGCCCCTCCCCCTAAGCCACTCAACCAGCCTAGGGGGCGAGCCCATTACCATTAATTCGACGCTAGAGCCGAACCTCCTCCTCAATGCTTCACTGATTATCGGAACATAGTGAATGCCCCTCTCAATGCCTCCACTATACATTGTGATGTAGATCGTGTCCTCCCTCATGTTGTGCCTGTTCCTAATCTCCCGCTTAACCGACTCATTGAGGGGCTTGATCAAGTTAAAGTCGGTAGGCATGGTTCTCACCATGACATGCCTAACTCCAAGCGACTCCAAGTACCGCTTCTCGAACTCGCTTAATGCGAAGAAGAATCCAGGAATCCTCCTTAACCCATTTTCCCGCCTATACCATATCGATCTTCGCACTATATTTCGTCCATGTAGATTAAAGGGAGGCTTTGACGCGTGGTTCTGCAGAATCATTGGAATCCTTCTCCGCATTATCCTTCTCATAACTATCCAGGCCTCGGTTCTCCTGTGATACCCATGCAAGTAGAGTATTGGATTCTCAATGGAATTAACAAGGAAGTCCAGGAAGTCACCATAAGTAAGCGAAGCATTATTTAGCTCCAAATCATATCCAAGCATTTTCCTTATAATTGAGTTTAATCGCCTCACTAAGCTTACTTTACCTATATCCAGCGGCACTCTAATCAGGGGCACGCCATCCACGTTATCCACAATTACTTCATTACAATTACTTAGATTAACGGCAATTGCGTTAAAACCTTGCCTACGTAATCCAGCAGCGGCATAGACATGCCATCCCCTGAATACATCTATATTGGTGTAACAAGGAAGCGAGTCCGCGAAAAAAGCCACATTTATAACGGCACTATGAAGCACAAATATCCCTAACCAAGCCGATATTTAACAATTAGCATGTTACAATTCCATCCCTAGTGGAAAACCTCTTCTTATAATAAGCGATCATTAATTGCTTTGCGGTTCACATAATGCTTAATTATTGCCAATTAATGGGGGAGTAATCATGGAGTGCCTTGAGGAGGCTAATTCATTGATGGAGGAGTTACTGGAGCGATTGGCTAATGGCGTCGATATATCAATTGTTATGGATAGGTTAAGCAGCATTGAGTGTGGAAAGCCATACCTGGATTTATTGAGGGGCGGGGAACCAATTACTAATTCCGTGTTGGCAACGACTCATTATGCTCAGTACCTTAGGATTAAGCCTACGCCTGAATTGATTGATTTGATAAGGAGGGGCCTTAATGAGGAGGACTTAGTTAATTATATTGAGGAGCGGAGGAGCGATGTGGGGATAGCCGTGGACTTGCTTTTCAGGTTAGTAATGGAGAGGATCACCAATGACACTGCATGGAGGCGTGGATTAATTAATAGAGTGAACTTACTGCTGCATCGCTCGACGTGAAATTGTGTTGAGTAGGAGTGGAGCGGGCGACATTTTCAATAACCTTTATAAAGCACTACTGATTAATTGAATTCCCATGAGCGAAGTAGATTGGAGAAGCCGAGTTGGTTCACTGTTGGAGAGAAACATAAAGGATAACTATAAGCAATACATGGATGAATTCCTCCTAAACCTGGAGAAACTGTACCAGAAGTGGTCTCGAGCCGATAAGGAATTAATGGAGAAGTATGCATATAACATAACTATTCTATCCAGTAACTCGGATAAGCCCAACGTAGTGAGGGCTAAGACCAATGCATTCTATGCATACTTAGTTTATAGGGGGTACATAACCGCTTATAAGGCAATGAGGGAGAAATTAGTGGCCGGAGGCGAAAGCCTATATACTTGGCTCAGGATGTATAGAGCCCTCTCACTGTGATGTGGGTTCCCTTTAATGACGCGTGATTGGAAAGCCAACGGCTGAAACCGCTTATTTAATATGCCCCATAATAATCAGCGACTTGTTGAGTTTACAGTCTTATTGGTTGCGAGACTCCTTAATTGCTCCAGCATTTCATCCATCGGCATGCTAGTCACCGCCAGCGGTATTCTCTCCCTCCTAGCTATCTCTATCCCCAGGTAATCCGGCCTCTCCACGTTGTGGAGAATCATAACGGATGGGCGGAAATTGGCGAACGCCATCATTGACTTAAGCGCTATTAGCGGTGATCGCCCGTACTTGACGTTGATGAAGATGGCGGCGCGTTGCGTGGTGGTTCCGTATAGCTTGAAGTACTCATGGGATGGAACATCGAGAATGAGCTTTATGCTGTCCACCACAGTGTAGCCGTGGACATCCATGTACTCGGCGGCGGGGGGCACAATTATTGTGCCGCGTATTGTCCTCAGGAATGAGTCGAATGGTATTGGGGCATAGAAGTCCTTCATATCTATCACGGCCATCCAGTACTTCTCCCCAAGCGATAATTGCTGGACAAGTAATTGTATCTTGTAGCCGCCGCGCTCTAATTCTATTCCCAGTATTGCATCCACGAATTTCTTCACGAACCTGGCTCCAGGCGACTTACGGCGGCCGGACTCGTAATCGCTTATGACGCTTGGGGTTGTGTTTAGCCTCACGGCTAGCTCTATTTGGGATAGGGAGAAGTACTCTCGCCACTTCCTCATGGCTTTCCCAGGAGACTCGGCTAGAACTATTTCCCCGGCGATTCGGGCAGCTATGTCATCCACAATGCCCTTATCTATGTTGTGCACTATCGACTATTGCCTATTAAAAATATAAATATTGCCCCTATTTCAAAAAGACTTAAGTGGAGCCGCTTATTATTTTCCTCATTACGTACGGCAATATGCCGCCGTGGCGGTAATACTCAACCTCTATCTCCGTGTCCAGCCTAGCAATTACCTTGAACTCAGTTACCTTACCGTTGGGGCCCGTCGCCCTAACGGTTAATTCCTTACGCGGCGATATGTTCTCTATTCCAAGTATATCGAAAGTCTCCTTACCGGTTAATCCAAGTGATTTCCAGCTCTCCCCCTCCCTGAACTGAAGCGGGAGAACCCCCATATCCACCAAGTTGCTCCTATGTATGCGCTCGAAGCTCTCAGCTATGACCGCCTTAACCCCCAACAAGTAAGTTGCCTTAGCTGCCCAATCCCTGGAGCTCCCCGTCCCATACTGCTTCCCCGCCAGTATTATTAGGGGAGTACCTTGGCTCTTGTACTTCATGGCAGCATCATACACAGTCATAGCCTCGCCCGTGGGTAAGTAAATCGTCCATCCGCCCTCCTTATCTACGAGGAAATTGCGTAGCCTTATGTTGCTGAATCCGCCCCTAACCATGACCTCATGATTCCCCCTCCTGGAGCCATAAGTGTTGAAGTCCTCCGGCTTCACGCCATTCTCAAGCAAGTACTTGCCGGCTGGGCTGTCCGGCGGTATGACGTTGGCGGGGGATATGTGATCCGTGGTTATCCTGTCCCCCAGCAATAGGAGCACTCGGGCGCCCTTTATGTCGCCTACCTTACCCGGCTCAAGCTCCACATCATCGAAGAACGGCGGCCTACGTATATAGGTGGAGACTGGATCCCACTCATATAATTCCCCGCTGGGCGACCTTAATTGCTCCCATAATTCATCCCCCTTAAACACATTTGAGTACTTCTCCTTAAATAACTCCGGCACTAATGCATTCCGAATTGCTTCCTTTATCTCACTCATGCTTGGCCAAATGTCCTTCATATAGACCGGCTTACCGTTGGGATCAATTCCAATTGGTTCATTATATAGGTCAATATCCATTCTGCCAGCCAAGGCATACACCACGACCAGCATGGGCGAAGCCAGGAAAGCGCCCCTAGCCAATGGATGTATCCTGCCCTCGAAGTTCCTATTGCCGCTGAGCACCGCGGTCGCATATAGATTGCCCTCCTTAACGGCCTTGGCCACGGGCTCCGGTATTGGCCCCGTGTTCCCTATGCAGACCGTGCATCCATAGCCAGTTAAGTGAAAATCAAGCGCCTCAAGGTAGGGCAGGAGCCCGGCATTCTTGAGGTACTCCGTGACGACCATGGAGCCGGGGGCCAGGCTTGTCTTCACGTAGGGCTTCGTTCGTAGACCGCGCTCAACCGCCTTCTTAGCTATTAAGCCGGCGCCAAGCATTACTGTTGGGTTGGATGTATTTGTGCAGCTAGTTATTGCCGCTATTATGAGGGACCCATGGGTTAAGGTGGATGTGGCTCCATTAATTGTGACGGGGACCTCCTTCTTCTCTTTGCTGAACTCCATGATTAGCTCCGTCATGGCTTGCTTAGCCTTCTTCAACGGTATCCTCTCCTCCGGATTCCGCGGCCCGGCTATTGACGGCTCAACCTTATCCAGATTAACCTCAATGACCTCACTGTAATTGGGCTCCTCGTTGCCTGTATGGAACATTCCCTGGATCTTGAGGTACTGCTCGGCTAGCCTAAGCATGGCTTCATCCCTGCCCGTCAGGGCCAGGTACCTCATGGTATCCTCATCAACGGGGAAGTAACCCGTCGTTGCGCCGTACTCCGGCGCCATATTAGCGACCGTGGCTCTATCCCAGGTTGGGAGGTACTTTAGGCCGGGGCCGTAGAACTCAACTATCTTGCCCACTACATTCCTCTTCCTCAAGGTCTCGGTTATTGTCAGCGCCAGATCCGTTGCAGTGACTCCCTCCTGGAGCTCGCCTGTCAATTTAACGCCGACTACCTGGGGGACCTGGATGTAGTGTGGTTGGCCAAGCATCACGGCCTCCGCCTCTATGCCGCCGACTCCCCAGCCGAGAACCCCTATGCCGCTTATCATGGTTGTGTGGGAATCCGTGCCGATCACTGTGTCTGGGTAAGCCACTGGACCGGAGGGGGTGTTGCTTAGGAAGACCACGCGCGCGAGGTACTCCATGTTTACTTGATGAATGATGCCGCGGCCCGGCGGCACTATCCTCATGTTATTAAAGGCGGATTGGGCCCACTTGAGGAAGACGTACCTTTCCCTGTTGCGCTCCATTTCCTTCTCCATATTCATCCTTAGCGCGTATGAGGTGCCGAAGTAATCCACCTGAACGGAGTGATCAATGACTAGCTCAACTGGTACTATGGGGTTAACCCTTTTCGGGTCTGACCCCAGCTTCTTTACTGCGTCCCGCATTGCGGCTAGGTCGGCTACCAGGGGGACCCCGGTGAAGTCCTGAAGAATTACCCGCGCTGGTTTATAGGGTAGCTCCTTCTCGGATCCGCTGGGGCTCCAGTTGGCCACTGCCATAACGTCCTCCTCAGTAACGACTTTGCCATCATAATTCCTAAGCATGTTCTCCAGCAGTATCTTGATGGTTATGGGGAGCTTAGATACCTTGGCCAGCCCCTCCTTCTCAAGCACATTTATGTTCCATATGGTTGGCCTTTGCTGAACATCCATCTTTTGCTTGGTTATTGACGGATCAAACATGATTCATCCAGCGGTAAACCGTTGACCCAATTAAAAACATTTTCCGGGGGGATTACTCCTGCTCGACGCATATAGTTAAAGATGTATCAGCATGAGGCCTAAAGCTTATTTACTACTAATGCTTCCCCATATATTTAATGAAGTATACATATATGTTTGATGAGGCGGATCCGGATAACGTGAAATTACTTGGCGGCAAAGCCTCTGGCCTCGTCATGATGACTAGGCTAGGGCTCCCCGTGCCGTATGGAATGGTAATAACGACGGAGGCATGCAAGGAGTATTATAGGGATAATAAGTTGCCCAATGGATTAATGGATGAAGTCAGGGCCGGGATGCATAAGATAGAGGAGAAGATGGGGAGGAGATTCGGCGACCCAAGCAATCCACTCCTCGTCAGCGTCAGGTCTGGGGCGGCCGTATCAATGCCGGGTATGATGGATACGGTGCTTAACCTGGGACTAAATGATTCGACAGTGAATGGCTTGGCCAAGCACTTGAACAGCGAGCACGCTGCCCTGGATGCATATAGGAGATTCCTATCGATGTTCGGGAAAATAGTCCTCGGGATACGGGAGGAGAGGTTTAATGACGCGCTTAATAGGGTTAAGGCCAAGTATGGAGCCAAGGAGGACCCCGAAATACCGGTGGAGGGATTAAGGGAGTTGATAGGCGAGTATAAATCCATCTATGTCCAGGACGTGGGCTACACCGTGGATGATCCATGGAAGCAATTGGAGCTTGCCATTGATGCCGTCTTCAAGTCCTGGAACTCCCCGAGAGCCAAGTTCTACAGGGAGGCCAATAAGATAACGCCTGACATAGCTGATTGCACTGCCGTGGCAATAGTATCCATGGTGTTCGGCAACGCCGATTGGAAGTCGGCCACGGGCGTCCTATTCACGAGGAATCCATCCACTGGAGAGAATGAGCTTTATGGAGAGTACTTGCCCTACGCCCAGGGCGAGGACGTGGTTGCCGGGATAAGGACGCCGAGACCCATCTCTAAACTCAAGGAGGACATGCCGGAGGTGTATGAGGAATTATTCAAGTACTCCAAGATGCTTGAGAAGCATAAGAAGGAGGTGCAGGACGTCGAGTTCACCATAGAGAAGGGGAAGCTCTGGTTCCTACAGACCAGGAATGCCAAGATGGGTCCAATAGCCATGGTTAAGACAAGCATGGACATGCATCGGGAGGGGGTTCTCACGGCGGAGGAGGCAATAATGAGGGTGAAGCCGGATCACATCATTCAAATGCTTTATCCCCGCATCGATGAAGCCAAGGCCCCGAAGCCCCTCGCCAAGGGCTTGCCGTCCTCCCCCGGCGCAGTGAGTGGGCGAATAGTGTTTGATCCAGATGCTGCAGTGGAGTGGGCGAGGAAGGGGGAGCATGTTATACTCACTAGGGAGGAAACGAAGCCGGATGACGTGCACGGCTTCTACGCGGCGGTTGGCATACTGACCAGTCGAGGCGGCATGACGAGTCACGCAGCGGTGGTCGCTAGGGCAATTGGGAAGCCGGCGGTGGTTGGGGCCGAGGACATCCATATTGATTATGCCAAGAGGGAGATGAGGGTTGGGGATAAGGCGATGCGCGAAGGGGATTGGATCACCATTGATGGGTTCAGCGGCAACGTTTATCCAGGCAAGGTTGAGACCGTGGAGCCGCGGTTGCCGAAGGAGTTCTATGAGTTCCTTGACTTGGCCGACTCCATCTCCATATATGGGGTTAGGGCCAATGCCGATACTCCCGAGGACGCCTCAATAGCTAGGAAATTCGGCGCCAGGGGCATAGGTCTCCTGAGGACTGAGAGGATGTTCCGGGCCCCGGGGCGGTTAGAGCTATTTAGGCAAATAATACTTGCAGAGAATGAGGAGGAGAGGAAGCAATTACTTGATAGATTGGTGCCCATGCTTAGGCAGGACTTCATGGAGATACTTGGAGTAATGGAGGGCCTACCCGTAACTATTAGGCTCTTTGATCCGCCGCTCCATGAGTTTCTGCCCAATATCGAGGAACTCGTTGCTGAGGTCGAGAGGGCTAGAGCGAAGGGCGTTAGGGATGCTGAGAAGGAGAAGTTACTTGCCAGGGTTAGGGCATTAATGGAGGCTAACCCAATGATGGGGCACAGGGGCGTTAGGCTGGGCATAACTTTCCCCGACATATATAGGGCACAAGTTAAGGCCATATTGGAGGCCGGGGTAGAGTTGAGCAAGCTTGGCAAGGATGTGAGGGTTCAAATAATGATTCCACAGGTAGCGGAGGCGCGGGAGCTGGATTATATTATAGCTAATGTGGTTAAGCCAACGGCTGAGGAGGTGTTTAAGGCAAGTGGGAGAAGCATCGAGTTCAAGGTGGGAACCATGATGGAGACCGTGAGGGCTTGCCTCACCGCTGACGAGATAGCTAGGCGCGTCGATTTCATGAGCTTCGGAACTAATGACTTGACCCAAGCGGTTTTCAGCTTTAGCAGGGATGATGTTGAGAACAAATTCATGAGCAAGTACTTGGAGCTTGGGGTGTTGCCTTATGATCCATTCGTCACGATAGATGCTAACGGCGTTGCTAAGCTAATGAAGATAGCCATTGACTTGGCGAGGGGAGCCAAGAAGGATATCGAGATAGGGATTTGCGGGGAGCATGGAGGTGACCCCAAGTCCATAGAGATCCTCGGATCCACCGTGGGAAGTGGATTAAATTACTTCAGTGCATCCCCCTATAGGGTGCCGGCCGCTAGGTTAACCGCGGCCCAAACATCGCTTAGGGTAACTGGGAGGGCGCCTAAGAAGCATGAGTATTAAGTGAATTAGTTCTCAATTCTTTTCCCCATATCATACAGTAGATTCCTCAGGCTATAGACTAGCCTATACTCGCTGATGCCTAGTTCACCCAGCCTCTGCTTCACGGTGTTCTCCAATATGCCCTTGCTGGCGGCGTGAATCATGAAGTAACAATTATAGTCCCACTTACCGGGCACAGGTATGCGCTTGACGACGTGGGTGGATTCCTCCAGGAGAGCCGCTGCCTCGCATTGAGCATTGGTGGCGTTGAATACCACCATGGAGTTCTCCCGAATGCCCACGGCGTCTGGATCAAACATGGCGTAGAAGTCCCTAATAACTCCCTCCCGCCTTAATTCGTCGAGGAGATCCACAAGCTTATTAACAGGCATTCCGGCCGCGGCGGCCACCTCATCAAAGGGCCTCTCCACTATCTTTATTGACCTAATTGAGTCGAAGAATTGCCGGGGGAGGCCCGTCTCCTCTATTGTTGGCACTGTTTCCGGTATTATCCTGAGCTTAGCCCTCGATACTCCCCTCAATACGTCGAACTTGACGTCTATTTTATACGTTCTTTCAGCGTAGAGTATCACGTGGTCCTCAATGGAGAAATCACTCACTATCCTAGCTACCTTCGCCTCGAGCTCCTGGGGCGTTGGGGCCTTAGTAACGTACCAAATATTGTACCTTGGGTGATCCCTCAAGAAATTGTGGGTGACCGTCTTATCCACATTAATCGCAGCAGCCACCTTATCCACATCCATGGGGGGCACTCGGAGGCCAACTAGGGCAGCTATTTGCTTCTTTGCCTTGTAATTAGTTAAGGCTCCTATTCTCCTTAATTGGCTCCTCTCCTTAGCTCTGCTGAGGGACTCCATAACCCATGACTCGCTCTTGCCCAATCGCTTGCCTAATTCCTGGAATGGCCTATCCACTATTGGAAAATCATATTGGGCCTGCATCACTAGTTCCGCGAAATCATCATCCATGCCTCACAGAGCCCAGTGGGCTATATATAACTGAGCAAGCAGGGGAGCCGAGGATTAATCAGCGGGACAAATTTTAAAAAGGAACCCCTCTAACTAACAATACTTGAAATCATTGTCCCACGCCGGCTCAGGCAATGTTTTTCTAGTTCATATTCAATTCACCGGAGAACCCACGTCTCGGGGTAGTTCACCTGTTTTTATTGATCCATTCGAGAATTACGGCATTATTGGGTAATTCTCATTTTTAATTATTTAGGTAGCATTATTAATGTGAAATATGTTTTTGGTTCAGAATCTCCAAGAAGATTCAGCAGCTGACTTCCTCCCGACTTGAAGAGCGTGGATTCTCTTGGGGCGGTTCATTGATTCATCGTAAAAGTTTTTCTCCTCATAAATCGAGAACTAATTTATACGTATGGGGAAAACCTCGTCCTTTAGGGCGGGGAGGAGGTCAGCTAGGCTCCCTCAAGAAACACACTAGAATGGGAAGTGATCGAGTCTATTATCTAAATGTATTTAAAGACTGGCATAGTGTATTCAATTATGTCTCTCCGCGTGGTTACTTTTGATGTGTATAATACATTGATTAGGTACAGCGATAAGTTGAGGAGCGAGGTAGCCAGCAATATGGCTAAGTACTTCAATAAGTTAGGCTATGAGGTTAATAGCAGCGTTATGCTTGATTTCTATGTGGCGGTTGAGCGGGAAGTCAAGGCGAGTCGCTTCAGCAGCATTGCGCTTTCTCCTCCCGCTGAGAATGTTAGGCGGCTACTAGTTAAGGTGTCGAGGAAGTACGGCATAAGGCCGAGCGATCGATACGTGAGCGATCTTCTCGACATAATTTCCGAGACGGTGGTGAACAGCGTGAACATGATGCCCATAGAGGGGGCCAGCGAGGTTCTCGCCATGTTTAAGGAGGAGGATTGGAGGATTGGGCTCGTGTCCAACGTTGTTTTCTGGCCTGGACGAACATCGAGGGCAGTGTTGAATAGGTTTGGGTTAAGCAAGTACATTGATTATGGGGCGTTCGCCGATGAGGTGGGCTACGTTAAGCCCCATCCATATATGTTCGAGTCCGCGATCGATATGTTGACGGAGGGGAGGGAACCCGATATAGCCATGCATGTGGGGGATAACTTGGCGGAGGACTTCGCCGGCGCATTAATGGCTGGAATAATAGCTGTCCTATACGATGAGGAGTCGCAGTTCATGCGGGGAAGCGGGAGCCCCATTGAGGTAATTAAGTGCCGGGGCTACATAATAAGGAAAACAATGGACTCCACGCTGGTTCCCCACATGCTTGATAAATGCTAGGAAAACCTTATAAAACAAAGGGGGTAATGGGTGGTTAGGGCCGGTAGTCTAGCCTGGAAGGATACCCGCTTGGCATGCGGGAGATCCCGGGTTCAAATCCCGGCCGGTCCATTTAAGCCATTAATCGAATACTATTCATGGGATAATCCGTTACATTCTCATGACAGTGCAGCCAAAATCTGTCATCCTCCCTGCCTAGAAGGGATGGGGCTTGTTATTCTTTTCATCAAAAACTTAAAAATATAATTCAGTTTTTAGATTTAAAAATGATTACAGATTTTTCCTGACCACCAAGACTGGTATAGGTGACCTCGATATGACCTTCAGCGTAACACTGCCTATAAAGAAGTCTTCAACATATCCGTAACCCCTGTGCCCCATCATTATCATATCGAATTTTCCAGCATTAGCTTGCTCAAGTATTATTTTTGCTGGGTCTCCTACAGCTATTTCATAGCTTACCTCATAAGACCCAAACGATGATGTCGTTTTTATCAGCTCTCTCATTTTACTTTCAGCAACCTTCTTCCCACTCTCCATTACATCTTCCGTAACAAAATCGCTTACTTCAGACAGGCTAAGCGGGATCACATGCAGAAGTGTTATGCTGCTAACATTGTTTAGCCTGCCGAGTCCCTCACGTATCCACTCCTCTGTTCCTCTGGAAAAATCAATTGGAACCAATATGTTTAAACCGGTCTTACTCACGACACCTCTGGAACTTAATTCCTGCACTTCAACAACTTCGCTTATTTCCTTTTCTTCGCTCACGACGCCTCTAGCAGGTATTTCTTCTACTTCAAGAATTTCTTCAATTTCTTTCCTAGCACCATAGTAGTCTATTATTTTCTCCCTGAGCTTTAAGAACAATATTATGAATACCACTTGAAAAGCTGGTAGGAGGGAGGGCGGCATGGATGCCAAAAATGAAACTTGAGGGCCGAGGGGTGCGAGCGCCAAGGCGCTGAGCGCTATGGCTGTAGCTTCATTCTTTGGAATGCCGCTGACCTCCTCCCCGCCTTGAGGGCGAGGGTTCCCCGAGGTCTAGAGGGTTACGCCCCTTTCACGGGCGCTACTCTGTTGTGATCCACGATAAAGGAGAGAGGCCTCTTTATTGCTGAGATCACTATGCCGGTGGCCTTCTTCAAGATATTTAAAGCACCATTCAAGTCGCTGTGCAATTTATGACCCTTAGGACAGTTGATTACGCCTCTAGGCCCCCTCTCAACCTCAACACCATGATAAGCACAGTACTTGGACGTATTGTACTCAATGACCTCAAACACCCTCATACCGTATTCTTGGGCCTTCAACTCAATAATGCCCATCAACTCTCGGTAAGACCACAAATTCACGGTGAACTTATTGCCCTTATCCTGAGCAATGTTGAAGGGGTACCCCAAATAGATCGTTGAGACGCCTAGTTCGTGAAGTGTCTTGAGCAAGTGAGAAGCAAAGTTCCTATACAAGTGAAGAAGCCTCCTGCTCAATTTCTTGAAAAGCCTCCTCTTCTCCCTATTAAGCTCATAATACGCCTCGTATTCTTCAATGTTCCTCGCCTTGTCTGACAAGGATTGTGCCTCAGCTATCCTATTTTGTAGGTAGAAGTAATCCTCCTTCGCCCTAACCCCCTTATAAAGAAGCCAAGTGCCATCATCGATCACTACGCTCGCCAAGACGTTGATGCCCAAGTCAATGGAAGCCATTTTGCTCCCCTTCGGTGACTTAACTTGAACACTCTTCCTCTCCCCCCTCACAATATGCTTACTCCTCCTTCCCGTTTTAGTTTTCTCAACACCAACCTCCACGGGGATTGAGGCGTACCAAGCATTTCCAACCTCATCATAGTATATTTCTAGTCTGCCTTGTTTCCCATGCCACCTCAACCTACCCGTGAATCTAATTTCCATGTTGAAGTACTTGAGGATTAGCTTATGATTCAGCTCATCCACTACGTAATTATCTTCCCTCACGACTAGCATTAGCTTCCTCCTTCCAGTCTCCCCATCCTTCCAATACCTCGGCGGTGAAACGCGGTTCATGTGGGGCGGTAGTTTGTTTTCCTTCCTCAGTTTTAGGAGGGAGAAGAATGATGACCACGCCTCATTATTCTTATTAATTACTTGCTGCGCATTGGCGCTGCCCAACTCACCCCTATACTTTTCATAATACTTATCGTATGTTCCCTTTAGGTCCACTCTCCCCTCATGGAAGAATTCCTGTCTCCTCTCATAATTAACCTCATTAAAGAGTTTAGCAGAGATGTCAGCTAGCCTCCTCAGCTTCCTTTCCTGAAACCCATTTGGTAGGAGGCGAACCACGATAGCCCTTCTATTATTGTGTTTAATTTCTTTGATGCCCCCTCCTGATATTGCGGGGGAAATCAGCCCCCGCTCCTCATTCCCAAGAAATTGATCAGGAGAGGACACCAAGAGGAGACGCTTTTTCCAGTATTTAAACCTACCCCGCCCTAAAGGGCGAGGCTTTTCGTCTGTTCTGTAAAATTCACGCCCAGTACCCTTGAAATCCACCCTACCCAACGCCCTAAACTGCACAAGCCTAGCATAATTCAACTCATTCCACAGCCTAGCCGTAACATCAGCCAGCTTCCGCAGTCTCCTCTCCTGAGCACCACTAGGCAGAAGCCTCAACCTAACCGTACGCATGCACTCATTCCTTGATTTCCTACCCCTCTTTAGTTTAGGAGAAGTGGATTGCGTGCCTGGGTTGGTGAAAAGGGTGGGTAATCGACCCACCGGCTCATCCAAGGCGAGGAAACCCCCTTTCGAAGGCACCAACCCAGACACCAGGAAAACACAAAGCAAAAGGGGAATTAAAGGGTAACCAGAAGCAAAAATACTGGCCAATAGGTTAAAACTTTAAACAAACTCAACCACCAACAAACACCACAAACCCCCACCACCCTAAAAAGGCGAGACTTGACCGTTGAAGGTCACAAAGAATATAACGATAAGCAGTACAGTAGTAATCATTCTTCACACCCCTTCATTTTCTTATCATTTTAAACTCGCGACAATAATTGTCCATATTTAATACCTAAACCCTCAGTACAGGCGCTTCCTTCCTATACCTGGTTAATTGAACCCAGACTAGGACGAGCATTAAAGGTATCTCTAGTAACGGGCCTATTGCTGTAATAATGGGTACAAACATGTATTTTGCGAATGCCGTTACCGCAATGGCTATCGCTACCTCGAAATCCCTGGCAGCCACTGAATATCCTATTGCAGTTGAATCCGCGTAATTATATCCCAGTTTCTTTGATGTGTAGTAGCCTATGTGAAACAGTACGAAGTAAAAGGTGAGCATCACAATAGCCATCATCCATATTAGGTTTGGATACTCCACGATTCCATATCCCTCACCCCAGAATATGACAACTATTGTGAACAGAAGCGCTATAGTCTGCACATTATCCAGCACCTTCAGAACCCTCGAGAAATACGCCTTCTCCTGTAGCAGATACCTAGTAACTACACCAGCGGCGAGAGGAATGGCTAAATACTCCAGCACACTTTCCAGTATTAACATAGGATTAACGAATACGGTAGTTCTTGTTAATAGATAAACATAGATAGGCATCGTGAAGATCTGTATAATGGAGTTCCACGCAACGAATGAAACGCCAAGGGGTAAGTTACCCCTCGAGAGGTCTGTCCACACTATCACCATGCCTATACAGGGTGCAGCCCCAAGTAGTATAACCCCTACAAGCGCCTGGCTAGCAATAGTAAGATTCACGAGTCCCAATGCCTTATAGAATATTAGGTAGAAGAAGAAATATCCGAGCCCAGCCACCAGGAACGGGTCTATCCCATAGTTTAACGCAACCATTAAGCCCACCTTCTTTGCATCCGTTAAGCTCTTCGCAAGCTCATTCATCTTGATTTTCACCATGGCTGGGTAAATCATGAAGAATAACCCTACGGGTATGCCGTACGTGGACACCAAACCGCTAAAACTGATTAGATGTACCCCTAACTCGAGCCCAAGTATTATCGCGATGGTAACAAATATGGGGAATAAAATTGACTTTAGACCTAGTGCCCTGAGAATGCTAGCATTGTTCCCCTGGCCTGAACTGCCCATGCCTGGGTTACCCATACTTGATCAGTTAATTGACTGACTGGACAGTTTATAAACTTTTCCCCAAGTTATTTTAACGATTAATGGTTATCTTAATGAGCGCCTCTAGGTATGTTTTCTTATCTACTCCTGGCAGGTTAATGACGTAGCAGAGGAGCCCTCCCATGAATGCCCTTACCCTCACAACATCCTCAGCACTATCACTATTGAAAACACGCTTGCTAACCTCAGCAACCAAGGGGCCACATAATTCCCTACTACTTGCCGCCAATTCCTCATAATTACCCATTAAAGATATTGTACGTAGGAAGAGCATTTTCATTGTGGGGTCTCTGTACTTCTCAAGGTACCCACTCCCAATACATCTAAGGATTTCCTCACCATTACCCTCACTTAGGCAGTTAGCCACAATGTCATGAGGTAGACTTCTCTTAGCGATCTCCAGGATCAACCGATCCTTGTTATTGAAATGCCAAAAAACTATCCCCTTAGAAACCCCAGCCCTCTCACATATGTGATCCACAGGAGCATCGAAGCCCTCCTCGGCGAACACCTCCATCGCAGCCTGCAGTATCCTCTCCCTCATCAACTCCTTATTCCTAATTCTAGCCCCCGGTCTCATAAACTACACCGGTGGAAAATCTAAGCCATAATTTAAATGTTTTAATCATTATTAATCACTGATCTGCTACTCACATTAGGAGTTCTACTATGAAGAGTACGCCTGTGATTGCGGCAAATGTCCACAATGTTACGGTGAATCCTGTCATGGATGCCATGTAGCCCACAAGGGGCATTAGGGCTGACATTATCATCATTGATGAGCTGAAGAATGACGTCGATGCCGCTATCTCCTCAGGCTTGAATACCGTGTTTGCTATCTGGAGTCCCAGAGTCCAGGAGATTCCATCTGGTATTCCAGCGATTAGGAAGGCTAGGACTAGGAATATCACTGAGACTGAGCTAAGGGCTAGGAACACCGCAGCCACCAACGCAATTGTCACTGCAAACACTAAGTATGGCCTCCTATTCTGTATTGGGGACTTTAACCTGATTATGAGTCTGGTCACCACGTCGCCAACGAACATTGCCGCAAGTAAGTAGAAGACCGTTGATGCGGATAGCCCCAGCATTTCGCCGTAAATCCCCCCGAAACTCATGACTATGAAGAATGGTATTGTGTACGTGAACGCCGCCACAACTGCCCAGTTATACTCCCTATCTGAATAGGGATCTTATGCTTGCCCTACCACCGTGCCCCTTCGCCTCCATGTACTTCAATGCATACCTACCCCTAAGTGCTGCGACAAATGGCATTGCAATAAAAGCCATTACCGCGAATATGAGGAATAGCTCCCTTATACCGAGACCGAGCAAGTAACCAGTGGTGAATGGCGCCACTATTAATGCTAACGCAACCCAGAATGAGAATGCCGCCTGCTCAACCTGCCTCTTCCACTGCTCCACCGATGCCATCCCAGCCATGGTCATGAAGGAATCCATAATTATGCCGCTCAAGAATCCATCAATAGTCATTAACGTGTATGCCTCTGCATAACCATGTATTACAATGTAGAGCGGCATTGTAATTCCAAGGAGTGGCAATGAGATTAATTCAACGGTTTTGAGTTGACTGGGCTTAAACTCCCTCATTAGGAATGCCGCTATTGCGAATGCGACGGTGAAGAGGGCGAATCCTATGCCGACCTCAAAGGAGTTCATACCGAAGGACTCGGCTAAATTCCATATTGATGTTTGGTAGAACTGCAACAGATACCTTCCAAGAAACGCCGCAATTATTACCAACCACTCAGCACCGCTTATCAGGCCAAAGTCAAGGCCCACTTTCCTTAAACTCCTTCCCTGGTTTATACCTGGGTTACCCATATCTGGTCAGTTAACTGACCGACTGGACAGTTTATAAACTTTCCTACGCCGCTGTCCACTACTACAGCATTCCCATGACCGGTAAGACTGGGCTTAACGAGAGTGGTTCACTCCAGCGGCGTAATGCTCATGTCGTCCTCATACGAAATGGTGCAAATGAACTCGGCCTCCTCGCTGCCTATGTTCTCAATTGAATGAGGCTCATAGGGGCCAGTGAAGAAGAAGTCGCTTGGCCCAAGTATTTTCTCCACATCATTAACCCTAACCCTTAATGTTCCCCTTAATATGATGACCGCCTCCACGTACTTATGCTTATGCAGCGGCATGCGGCCTCCCGCCTCCACCGTGAACCGCCTCACCGCGAACTTGGTTGACCCCACGTCCCTCGTTATTAACCACTGTATCTTGAATCCCCGTGTCCCCCTTAACACTGCACCCACATCGCTGCCGGGAACATCCCTAACTGAACCGAAATGCATGCATTAAGTGCTTACTTCTCATATTTATATATTGAGGATAGCGATGAACTGGGATTTGATTGATGTTTTAAGCGAACCCCGTCGATCATCGCTATCTGTCTTCCATGGGGAATAAAGTAATCCTTGTATCGTGTTCAAAAGATATCCTACTACTATTCCTACCAAGAATAGTAAGGCGTCACCAAATACTTTTCCAAAATATGTAAGGTAGGCTATTGCGAATATGGCTAAGCCTAAGAATCTGATCTCCTCCCCATCCTAAAGGGCGAGGTAAGGTTAAAACCAAGGCTATTCTCCCTTAATGTCCTCCTCCGGTCAATTCTCAGAGGATGGAGGAAAGGGGGGCGGGAGCTCTCTCCCACAATGCCGGGGCATCCTCGAAAGCCGGCAACCGGCGCCCATTAGGGCCGTAACCCTTGAGACCTCGGGGGACCTTCAGGGCGGGGAGGGGGTCAGCGGATATTCGATTCCTTAACCGTTATTTAAGAAAAAGATGAATTGGTTTGAGATCTAGGATGCTTCTACATGTATTCCCAGATTCCCTTGCCCTTGTAGTTATATACTATTGTCTTGTATGCAGTGACTGATTCTATGGTGTACCCAACTCCTTCCCTGCCTACGCCTGAGCCCTTTCTTCCGCCGAAGGGGAAGTACCCTATTCCGTGCTTGGGGTAATCGTTTATGTATATGGCGCCCACCTCGAGGAGCCTCATTAATTTACGTATCTTGCTTATGTCCTCGCCGAATATGGCTGCATCCAATCCATAACTCCTCCCATTGGATAGCTTAATGGCTTCATCTATATTGCTTATTGGGGTTATTGCAGCTATTGACGCGAATACCTCCTTCTTATATAGGTATAGGGTGGGCAGCTTCTCCTTATCCACCTCTATTAGGGTGGGCTCTATGTAGTTTCCCTTCCTGGTTCCTCCATGCAGCACCTTGCCTCCCTTCTCCACGGCGTCCTGGGTGGCCGCCACCACTTCCTTAGCTGTCTCCTCATCTATTAATGGACCCATTGAGACACCGCTCTCCCTTGGGTCACCCACCTTGACTCTCCCCAACTCATCCAGGATGCTCCTCCTTAATTCATCATATATCTGAGACTCGGCGAATATGAACTTAATTGAGTCACACCTCTGCCCCGCGTAACTAGTCATGCCTGTCACTATCTTTGATGCCGCCGATTTAATGTCGGCATCCGATAACACTATCGCTGGATCCCCGCCGCCAAGCTCCATTATGTACTGCTTAATGCCGCCGGCACGCATGACTTCAATGCCTGCCTCAGTGCTTCCCGTGAGGGACACAACAGAGATCCGGGGATCCGACACCACCTTGCTCATTTGGGAGCCGGGGAGTGTGATCACCGATAATGCCTTGCCCGGGAAGCCAGCCATCTCGAGGATCCTCGCGAACATCAACGCAACTATGGGAGTTGAGGAGGCTGGCTTTATCATTATCGCATTGCCGGCCACCGTGGAGTAAACAACCTTATTCACCACATCGAAGAGAGGATAGTTAAAGGGAGTAATGGCCAGCACAATGCCCAGGGGCTCCCTCTTTATGACTGCCTCAGCCTCAAGGGTCTCCGTGCTCCAGTCCCCCGGCACGTACTCGCCGTATATTTTCCTAACATCTAGATCGGCCACCCTTAGCCTCTCCACTGCCGCCTTGACCTCGCCCTCCGCCGCTGGATACGTCTTCCCATTATTGAGCACCAGCACGTCGATGAAGGCATCCTTAAACTTCAGAAGGAGGTCAGCGGCCTTATGATAAATCTCAAGCCTCTTCTCCCCCGGAGTGTCCCTGATATCGAATCTGCCATCCACGTACATGGTCTCGAGGGCATTACTTATGGCGTCGAAGCCCAGGCGAGGCACCTTGGCTAGGAGGCTTTGATCAATTGGGCTCCTCACGTCCTGTAAATCGCTTGCCTCGACCCACTTCCCCGCTAGGTAAACCTTAAAGACCGGAACCCCATCTTTTTTATGCATCACGCCGAACTCGGGAGGTAATTCCTTCATGGCTTACTATTCCAGTTGCCCAATATAAATCTTCAAGGTAATACCTATACACAGCAATTACAGCGGGGCCCTGGGTTCACCCATAACACCTATTTGAAGCTGAGCGGTTCCCGTTATGGAGCCGCATCACTGTATTCCAAGGCTATTCAGGACATTGAGGGAGTTAGGCGAGTAGCCGCATAATGGGTCTTCGCCGAGGGGGTCACCGCTCTCCGTGAATGCCCGTGACCTGGAGCCGCCGCACATGAATCTATACTCACAGGCCCCGCATCTACCCTTGAATTCCGCTCTCCGTATTGCCTGTAGAATGGGGTTCTCCCTGTAAATCTTCGCTATTCCCTCCTTCCTCACGTTGCCAAGGGGAAGCGGGAGGAAGCCGCTTGGAGTCACTGTTCCATCGTATCCAACGAATATTATGCCGTTGCCGTCCCTGGTCCTGGCGAACTGCGGCTTAATGGGTTCCCGCTCAACGCCGCTCATTAATTCATGGAGTCCCCGCCTCAGCTTCTCGTAGAGTGGGCCCAGCCTGAGCTCAGCCTTGACTTTACCTGTCTCCACCGCGTATCGCTGAAGCAGTGCCCTCCTATAGAATGGGGCCTCCACTGTTCTTATTTGCACGCCGAACATGGATGCATCGTATAGGAAATTAACGACGTCCTCAGCCTCAAGTGGATCCAGCGACTCTAGGCCTGTTCCCCTCCCAACATGTATTAGGAAGAATACTTCCCAGGCATTGGCGCCGCTGTCCTTAACTATCTTGAATAAGGCGGGAAGCTCATGGACATTCATCTTCATAACGGTTGAATTAACTTGGAATGGAATGCCAAAGCCCCTCAACATTCGCATGGCATTAATGGTTTGATTAAAGTGCCCCTCTATTCTCCTCACGAATTCATGGGTTTCCGGCGAAGCGCCGTCGAGGCTTATGGAGACGCTTGACACGCCTAGCTCCTTAATCATGGAGAGGCTCTCCTCGTTTATTGATGAGGAGACTGCGGGGGATAACGCCACTGGGACGCCCATGTCCTTGGCGTGACCCATTAACTCATATATGTCGCTGCGCATGAGGGGATCCCCGCCCGTGAATACCATTACTGGGTATGGCTTCCCAAAGGCAGCCACATCATCTATTAGCTTAATGCCCTCCCTCGTGGTTAATTCCCCTGGAAGCGGCTTCAGTATTGCGTTTGCCCTACAGTGCCTACAGGAGAGTGGGCATGCCTTAGTGGTTTCCCAGAACACCAAGATGGGGCGATCATTTAGGTCCAACGGCATTGCCCGTGGATTCAACGAAGCATTTAAATAGCTTCCTCACATAACCAACGCGGCGTGTTGAGACGGGGACGGACCGATCAGTGACGAGAAGTTCCACGCACTGCAATAATCCATTGAGCAACGTGGGGACACAACGAGCGGAGGCCCCATTATGGGATCGATTATTTCCTTGCCGCTCCACGTGATAATTAAAATGCTTCATTAGTGGCTGGAGTACTCATTGTATTGCTCCACTATTGTCTTGAGTAAATTAATGGAGCTCTCATCATAGTACCTGGACGCGTTTAGAACAAGTACCTTATTATCCCTTAACTTGATTGAGTAACTATAGGCCCCGTCGCGAGCCATGACTAGGACATTCACGCCTAACTGATTAAGCGCCTTGGCTGCCTCCGCATTAACCTCGCCGCTGCTCTCAATAATGGAGTCCCCGGATAATATGGCTACCCCATTTAATGATAATAATTCCCTTAACTCATCGAGGGATGAGGGGATATAACCAACCTGGGCATACGCGTACTCCACGCTGGACCTCCCCATCCTCTGCATATCGTTGCGAACATCATCCAGCTTCTTATTCAGCTCCTCAAGTACGGCCCTCAATTCATTTACGCGGGCCTCCAGCCTCTTTAAATCCAGGTCACTGGCCTGCATGGGAGGAGGCGGGGGAAGAGGCCTAGCTTCACCTGTTGGTCTCGCGTTCTGTAATTTATCATCCCTCTGCGCAGGCTTGGGGGGCTGTGGCTGGGGTAATTGCTGCTTAACAGGAACCTTAGCTTGGGAATTATTCTTATTATTAGTTGATTGATTGGTGGGTTTCTGGGCACTGCTTGGCCTTCGCCTTAACAGCATGAATATCAATATGGCTATCACGACTATTGCTAGGGCTGTAATTATCTCCGGTAAATACGTTGATAACGACATATGGGATAGATAAAATTAAAAGTTTTTATGTCTATCTGTGGTTTTTGCAGCCCCTCCAGGACTCTCCTGAAAGAGCAGAAGGACTGGGCCTCGTCGAGGTTTCGTCGATGGATCTAGTGCTTGAGGGACTGAATTGCATTCGCGAGCCTCTTGACGCCGAGCCTGCCCTCCTCTATGGTTACTTGGGACGCGCTTATCCTTATCCATGTGCTGAAGGATCCCGAGGGGGAGAAGTAGCGGCCCGGCATGAATGCGACCCCCAGCTTAAGGGCTTCCCTAAGGAGCGCATCCGCATCAATGCCCGTGTTTAGCCAAATGAAGAAACCGCCAACCGGTTCCTGGAACTCGAGACCAGCCTCACGAACTGCCGTCGATATTACGGTTAATTTGCTCCAATATAATTGCCTTGCCCTATCAATTGATTCACGTATTAATCCCCTCTTCAGGAACTCCGCGGCTATGAGTTGAGATAAGGGGGGCGTTGATATTGTCGTGGCGCTCTTGACATTGATCAATGCGTTTGATGCTTCCTTCGTAGTAATTATGAAGCCCACCCTGAGCCCGGGGGCAATTATCTTGCTGAACGTGGAGAGGTGAAGCACTCTATATGGATCTAGCTGGGCCATGCTTGGGGGAAGGGGGGTCATGGAGAGGGAACTATATGGGTCGTCCTCCACTATGTGGAAATCATACTTCTCGGCTAGCTCAAGCACTGCCTTCCTCTCGTCTAGAGGCATGACTCTGCCCGTTGGGTTCTGTATTGATGGCATTAAGTAAAGCAGCCGGAGACCGGAGCGGGCTGTCTCCTCAAGCTTATCCATGTCTAGACCACCCTCCCTTATCGGTATGGAGACCACACTATGAGAGTACGTCTTAAGTATGGGAAGGGCGACGAAGTATGTGGGGTCCTCCACGGCAACTGTGTCCTGGGGCCCTATGAATGTTTTCCCGATTATGTCCAGCCCTTCCTGGCTGCCCACTGTCACCACAACTCCATCTGGATCCCCGAATCCCTTGAATCTAGTTATTTCTCGACGCAGCTCAAGTAATCCCTGCGTGTCGCCGTACTGAAACGCTTTATCTGAGTGCTGCCTTATCACGTCCATGGCTATGTCCCCTATGCTTGGTGGAATCGCCGCTGGATCCGGTATGCCGCCCGCCATATTTATGACGCCGCCCCGTGCCCAGGACAGTATCTCAGGCACCTTGGTGTCGAAGTATCTATACCTACTTGATAATCTCACGCACAACTATTGCTTCTACCTATTTAAGCATTGCCGCTATATATTTAGTCAAGAAAAAACGCATTAATATATGAAGCAGTTTCATCGAAAAATGTTTATTAATGCTTTACGTAAATAAATATCAATGAATGATTCGCTGACTAAGTTGGCAAGCATGATTATGAAGGCGAAGTGCATCATAGCGCTAACGGGCGCAGGCATGAGTACCCCCAGCGGCATTCCAGACTTCAGGGGAATCAATGGATTATGGACAAGGCTGAACCCAGATAACTGCACGGGAAGCGGATTCGAGGCAGATCCAGATACCGTTTGGGGCTGCGTAATGGAGATCTACCAATACGTGAGGGACGCCGCGCCCAATGCCGCTCATTACGCATTAACCGAAATGGAGAGAATGGGGAAACTATGCGGAATAATAACACAAAACATCGATATGCTGCATGAGAAGGCCGGTTCAAGCAATGTAGTGCCGCTTCATGGAAGGCTCGATACCGCTATTTGCCCGAAATGCGGCGCCATTCTCCCAATAACCACCGCAATAAGCAGCTGGAGAACGGGATTCACACCCATTTGCCCGAAATGCGGCGCCACGCTTAAGCCGAACATAGTTCTATTCAATGAGGACGTGCCTAGACAGGAATACATAAAGGCATTCTACATGGCTAGAAACACTGATCTACTCCTAGTGCTTGGAACAAGCCTAGCCGTTGCACCAGCCAACGAATTACCCTTAATAGTTAAGAAGCATGGGGGATCCATGGCTATAATCAACGACTCATCAACGGAATTAGATGACTTAGCCGACGTAGTCATAAGAATGAGAGTAGAGGATGCAATGCCTCAACTAATACGGATCATCAAGCAAATGCAAGAAACCCACTGACTCCCCCTAAGGGCGAGGCTTGGCGTTCGCTTTGCCATAGTAAACCGTTGATTGAATTACTGATGAGACCGTTCTTTCTTTGGTGATAAAACGAACGACAGACCTCGCCCCTCAAGGCGGGGAGGAGGTCAGTATCTGCGTGTCCACTTAATGGTAACGCAATACACGACAAACATACACCAAACCTATTTAACGATGCCTAAATTATTAAGTGCCTCGTCCTTAGCGGGGTTCCTGGTGCGAGAGGTGAAGTGATGAAGCCTCACCCTTGCTGGGACCTCTGGTGAGAAAGGCGAAGATTAATTTAATTATTAGATTAATTACCCTTATTAAGTACTGAGTAATTTATCTTGTACACAAGTACCCAGCCGTAGGGCCTCGACACGTATACTAATTGAAAACCAGGGGGCGGCGAGAGGTAATTACCGTAGTATAGGAGGCCATAGATTCCCTGAAGCCATGTAGTCGCGTTTACTCCTGGAGGCGCTTGATTGAGTAGGTTGAAGCCGAGCTGCTGGGCGAATGGCTGGAGCTCAACCATTAGGTGAATGCCTAATTGATTAGATGAACCGGGCGCCGTCGCGTAATATGGCCACGTATTGAAGAACCAGAGCGGGATTGGGAATACTTGATTACTGCGTAGCTGTGGATTACTCTCTATTTGATTAATGCATCCAGTGAATTGCCCCGATAGGGAAGCAGCGTTCAGATTAAAGAGTAATTGGTAAAGCGTCGAGTTGCTTAACGGCACGTTTATCTCAGTGTTGAATGCCGATATGGACGCGGTTCCAAGCAAGTCATTCAATATGTAGGACGCGTTGTGCCCAGATATGAGGGCCATCCAGTAGCTCTTCACGAAGTCTCCCCCCGTTGGGTACTCCGGTATTAATCCGCAGACATCTATATTCTGCTGGGTCGACGCGGAGCCGAAGCTTAATGCCGCCATTGGAGACTGAACTGGAACCGCCACTGCGCTGTACGGTATGAAGATCACGACGTACTCGGCCTTGAGGTCCTTCAGTATCATGAGTGACTTAGTGACGTTCCTAGTGACGAATGCCTCGCCTATCTGAGCTATCTGAGTCCCATTGACTGTGGAATTATCCGCTAGGCTACTCTTGTTTCCAATTATCGCGGTCCAGTACCCATAGTCCCACCATGAAGCCACTGACGCGTGGGCGGGGAGATTCATTTGCATCCAGTAAAGCGCATCAAGCCAATCCGATGATGGAACGGCGGGCGATGTGGTGGATACTATTTGGGGTGGGGCAGCCGCTATGGCTACTCCAGGAGCGACTTGCTGGGCTAGGGCGACCGCGAATATTGCAATTATTAGCGCAGCCAATGCCAGCATTGGGGCTGAGCGACGCTGAATCAGGAACTTAATTATCATTATGAAGCCGAGGGCAGTTAATGGGAACCAGAAGAAGCCCAGCAGCATGATGAGCCACGCCTCCGATGATGCAAAGTAAACAGCGGCAGTGGCTGCTAGGGACATCAAGAGGCCGGCTACGTCGAATGATGAGAGGAGGAACGCCATGCCCGTGGCAGCGAATGGTGGAGTAATGGTGACTGTCTGGTAGAAGCTATGGAATGGGGTTGGGGAATGCTCTGCGACGCTTTGAACTATGGCTGACCTAGCTATGGGGAGGAGGGCGCCGAGGAACTTGCCGCCCGGCAAATGTATTATCCCTAGCCCGGTCAATGCGGCTGAGATCGCTATGGCAGCCACTGCAATTGCCGCTATGTACTTACCGTAGCTGGCTATTTTCCGCACCTGTCCCCTCGTGAGGCGAAGGGCGGGCAGCGTTATTATGGATAATAGCGCGGCGAGGGACATGCCGGCGCCTAGGGTTAGGAGCGCGTGGAGGCCGTACCTTGGCGTCATGGATATGAACGCCACGAAGCCGAGGTAAGTGGCTAGGTACACCAATATTATCCTGTCCAGAGTCACGCCGACCCCCATTACTCCCAGGTTAATCACCTTGCCCTTATACACCCTATAGACGCCGTAGATCAGCATCACTATCATGAATAGGCCGTACACGTTCATGACGAATGTGAAGGATCCCCAGAACCAAGCCGTTACGCCATTAACGGCGGCGCCGAGCGCGGCGTACGGTATCCAGTCCCGCTTCCTGAGCGCATCAATGAATAGGCCGAAGCCTAGGGGAACAAAGAATTGGAATAGCGTTGAGTCAGCGAACCAACCGGCTGACCCCCTTTGGGTGAATATTATGGAGTAAGCCGTTAATACTGCGGACAATAGCCCCACGTACTTGCCCCCTATCCTGGAGCCAAGGTAATACATCGAGAGAACCGATAATGCATTGATTACTCCAGGCACCATTATCACGGTGTAGAGGAGGGAGACGTGGAAGTGCTTGAGGACGTCATAGGCAAGTAGGCCCGTGAATGAGACGCCTGGAGATAGGACAACGGCCCAATTAATTCCCCAGGGGTACCAGAAATTGGTGAATCTGTATAGGTGGCCATTTATGAAGCCGCCGCTTAACCACCACTCAATGCCCTTAATTGATCCCAGGCTCAACATGAAGTTAGTTAAATAGTACCTAATGTAGGGATCAAACTCATTTATGTAGTAGCCCCACAGGTAAACAGAGTAGAACCTAATGTATAGAGCTAAGGCAAGGGTTGAGGCAAGCGCGACTCCAACGCCGAATAATTGGGAGAAACGCAGCTCCTCATCAATTAATGAAACCTGCGCGGCTTCCTGCTTTGCCATACCCATCGCCGGCGCAATGAGTATATAAAGATTTGCCTAAATCCACGAGGCCCCAAACCATGGCTAATGCTTGAGGCCATCAAGGACGTACTCAGTAGTACCCTAGTTCTGATTCAAGCATGGAGAGGAGGCGGCAAGTCACCTCATGCGTGCGCATGGGCCTCTCCCCAATTCTATAAACCTCATGCGCCGAGGCATACGTTGATTCGCTGAAGGAACCGTGGGGGAATCCGCCTATCACTACCGCGACGTTGCCTAGTGATAATAATCGCCTCGCCAAGTCCACTCCCCTAATGACTGTGCCGCGAACATCATCTAGAAGCACCACCCTCGATGCCCCGCTGACGGCGATGGCGTCCCTAATGGTGCCCTTCCCCAATTGAAGAAGCGGATCACCCTGGGGCGGGGCCCTGCCCTTAACAAGTAATTGCCTCATTAGTCCAATGAAGTTATTATAATTCTGGGGCGGCCGCTCGATTGGGCTCACCCTTATCACCTCATCATTAATGGTATGTATGAGGACGCGAAGCAGGCCAGCATTATTGAGGGGACTACTCATTGCGTTGATTAGGAAGAGGTGAACTATGTCGGGCCTACCCCTCTTCCCTGGATTAGGTAATCGCCTAATCAATCTATGGTGCCTCGACACGTCCAGGACCTCCCCATTCATTAACTCGAGGGATGACTCGGCCAGTATCAGTGTTAGCACCCGAATAGGTGAGCGCCCTGATTTTAATTTTCTCGGGGCATATTTATTAATGGGAATCACTCTTGAGGGGCCGTGGAGAACTGGTTAAGGGTTCTCGGCGACCTACTGCTAAGTAACTTGAGGAGCAACATGCTTCCCCTCCCGGTTGATAAGGGGACCTGCACTAGGTGGGCAAGTGGCTTGGGGCTGCCGAGGGGCGGCGACACCATAATCTACACGTCGTGCCTGTATCAATTGGTGCCGGCAATTAATAGATTGGTGTCGCTAATCGATAAGGCCTCTAAAGTGCCTGAATTAGCTAGATTAGCGCCCATGGGCCTCATGAAGAGCCTAGTCAAGCCGAGCCAATCCGAGCTGGATAGAATGAATGGAATAGTGAGGAGCATCGCATTACTACTCAAGAAGAACGGCGTGGAGTTCGGGTACCTCTATGAGGAGGAGCCGTACTCTGGGGCCATCCTCTATGAGTTGGGGTTCGAGGATGCGTTTAGGGAGTACTCGGCAGTGGTGGCGAGGGCATTGAGTGGGGCAAAGCGAGTGATAACCATTGATCCCCACACCCATAACATCTTGGTGAATGTTCTCCCCAAGTTCCAGAGGGTGGATGCGGAGGTGATTAATTACATGGAGCTCATCAAGGACGTGGATAAGAAGGGAAGCGGGGCCGTCGCCATTCATGACTCCTGCCTCTACTCGCGGTACCTTGGGCTCAGGGAGGCGCCGAGGAAGTTACTGGGGAATGCCGGGATAGAGGTTAAGGAGGATCCATACTTGACCGGGGTAGCGACATCAATGTGTTGTGGGGGCCCCGTTGAATCCATTAATCCATCCCTATCAAACTCGATAGCGAGGGTTAGGGTTGCTGGGTTAAGCAAGTTATCGCAGGTCATCGTGACCGCGTGCCCCATTTGCCTCGCTAATTTGAGCCGTAACGCGCCGAGTGGGGTTAAGGTGATTGACTTGATTGAGGCGATTTCATGAGTTGGGATGCCGCAATAAGTAGGGCAGTGGAGCACAACGTGCCGAGAACAATGAATATACTGGAGAAATATCCCTACATAAAGGACTTAGCCGAGGAGTTGAGGAGGGCTAAGGAGGCAGTGATCAGGGACATGGATAAGTACGTGGATGAGACTATGGCTGCCGTGAGGGCCCTTGGGGGGAAGGCGTACCTGGCGGGGAATGCCGAGGAGGCTAGGAGAATAGTGGGGAACATAGTGGGGAGCGGGAAGATAGTGGTCATGGGTAAATCAATGGTGGCGGCCGAGGCCGGGATACGGGAGCACTTGGCGGGGATGGGGAATGAGGTTTGGGAAACGGATTTAGGGGAGTTCCTGATTCAATTGGCTGGGGAGGCACCGAGCCACATAATAGCTCCAGCGCTTCACATGACGAGGGAGAGGGCGGCTCAAGTATTGAGGGAGAGGCTCGGCATTGATGTTAAGCCGGATCCAGTGGATATAGCCAGGGTTGCCCGGGAATTCCTGAGGGAGAAATTCGTTAAGGCTGGAGTGGGCATAACTGGAGCTAATGCAGTGGCAGCCGACACGGGCGCCGTCCTGCTTGTGGAGAATGAGGGCAATATCAGGTTCACGACCGTGGCGCCCCCCATTCACGTCTCGGTGACCGGGATCGATAAGATAGTGCCGACGCTTCACCACGCAATGATGGAGGTGCTTGTCCAGGCAGCCTATGCTGGCCTTTATCCCCCCACTTATGTTAACCTGGTGGCGGGGCCATCCTCGACGGGGGACGTGGAGCAGGTAAGGGTTAGTCCAGCGGAGGGACCCCGGGAGTTTCACTTGGTCCTGCTCGATAATGGGAGAAGGAGGGCCGCGAGTCACCCAGTTCTATGGGAGACGCTTCTCTGCATTAGGTGCGGGAGGTGTCACTTCCATTGCCCAGTGTATAGGGCAATGGATGGGGCTTGGGGGGATAAACCATACTCCGGCCCCATGGGGGTTATGTGGAGCGCCGTCATTAATGGCGTGGAAAAGGCTGGGAGGCATGCCGTTCTATGCACCCACGCGGGTACCTGTAGGGAGGTGTGCCCCATGAAGATAAATATACCCGACGTGATTCACTGGATCAGGACAGAGTACATGAGGAGCATTAAGAAGTAGGGATGGAAAAAATTTTTATAATTATACGCATGGGGAAAGCCTCGCCATTTATGGCGGGGATGAGGGGGAATAACTTTAAATATTTGATGTTCCCATTTTTCTGATGCCCATCGTGGGGTTTAGGTTTAGAGCATACACCGATCGACGAACGCTGAGGGCGTTAAAGGCCCAATTGGAGGCGGCTTGTGAGGCCTACAATACCCTACGATGGGCAGACACATACTTC
>Ga0209451_10030_pt1 | contig 48070 bp, 51 predicted proteins | sample Arccon1NAG2MetaG_FD_184743 | JGI IMG/M metagenome (GOLD analysis project Ga0209451, IMG submission 184743) | Archaeal communities from Yellowstone National Park, Wyoming, USA - Archaeal consortia 1 (NAG2) MetaG (SPAdes) (version 2) | ecosystem: Environmental > Aquatic > Thermal springs >...
TCATTTCACAGTTTAAGTATATAGTTGCTGTGCCTGTTGGGGATGTTAAGGTGTATGAGGAGTTTGACGGGGATTACACAACTAATAGTAAGAGGCATAGGAGGGATGAGCAGGTCAAGTTCAGGCTCCTCGTGTACAGCAAGGAAGAAGTGAGGAGAAAGAGTCTTGTTTATTTTGCTGGGGCTACTAATCTAGACCTATCCAAGAGGGAAGTGTTGGATTTGTATAATAAGGTAAGGGGTCCCATAGAGACCTCTTATAGGAACATTAAGGCTTTTCTTCCATTTACTGGTTCTACTAAGTTTGTTTTTCGCACGTTGATCTTCGTGCTGGCCCTTGTACTCTACTCCTTATATACCATATTCAAGGGGGAGGTGGGGAGAGAGGAGTTTAGATTATTATTAATTCTTTTATTTCCTGATTTATTCAATCCAGAGAATTTTACATTTAATCTAGTAGAAACACTTATTTACACTATAGATTTATTTTTAAGGAGGTGATTTTGGGTCTACCGTACGGAGGGGGACTTCCGCCCCCTTAATCCCCAGAAAGTTAAAAGTCTTTTAAGGAATACCACTATAATTGGACCTAATAATAATGTATTACGCTATAACTTTTGTATAGAGCATAAAAAGTGCCATATATATATAAACTTTAAAAAGCCAAATGTTAACTATTTTTAATTAAAGGTAAGGAGTTATGCTAGCTAATTCTGCCGATATTAGAAACCTCGAAGACTTCATTATGACTGTAGTGAGAAGCAGAGAGATTTTCAACCTTAAAAGTTATAGTTTAAGGATAATTTCTGATTATACGAAGTTCTTTAACCTCATACTGCCTAAAGATGTAAGTGACGTCCTTGTTATATTACCAATTAGTAACGATGATTTAGGCAATACAATCAAAAACGAATTAATTAGGATAAGGACTGATTGTTCAATAATTGTATTATATAGTAATAGATTGCAGAAAGATAGAATAGTTGTCGGATTTCGTACTGTTGTTAATAAAACTGTTCATAGTGAAATCGATAGTAACAAAAATAACATGATTAGTAAGCACCTAGAGCCTCTAGGGTCAAAAACTCATCTAAATCTATACTCTCTCGGTATAACATTTTGACTCACGAGTAATCTTTCCTCTTATAGTTTTTAAGGTATTGCCATAGTGGTCAATAGTCATTTGTCTATTAGTATTCTGCTAGAGTACCCTTTTCTCTAGCTTTTTTGAATGCATAATTATATGAAAATATGCCTAATGGCAATAGAACTATATCAAATATGGCTAATATTATAATAAATTGGGCAACAGCAGTTATAGGAGTTCCATTTAAAAATGCCTCTCTTAATCCCTCTAATGCCCATGTTAAAGGAATTCCGTAACTTATATACCTAACAAATAGTGGAAGCACTGTGACTGGAAATACTGTACCCCCAATAAGATTTGTAAAGGTGTTGAAGAAGAATGAAATGGGATTACCTTGTTTTGTTATCATTGTTACAGCCCCAGCTATCATACCTATACCTAATGTTGATAATATCAACAGTAATATAATCACTATTGCACTGAGTGCATTAACGTTATAATGTATATTTAACGCAAATCCTACGGCCAAAATTATAATCGCATTTATTGTATTTAGAGTAAGACCCCAAAGTGCTGAATACAACAAAAATCCAAACGTTCCAGTTCTTGAAATAACATAATACTCTATTGTTCCATAAAGCTGTTCATTACTTAACCTTTGACTTATGGTTGAAATTACGGAAGATACATATCCTTGGAAAGCTAAACCTATAGTGAAAAATGCTGTATAATTACTTACTCCTACTTCACTCACTAGTCTATTTCCTAATGCAGTTCCAGTGAAGTAATACGTGAAGACTGGGAGAATCCAACCTAATACCGTTAATATTGTTTGGGTTCTATACGATACCCATACCTTAAATCCTCTCAAATATAAGAAAGAGTAGAGTTTTCCGCTTATCCCCATCTTCCTCTCCACCCTCCTCTCCTTACCACTTCTAACCTTGCCGAATCCTCAACATCTCCTATTAAAAATATATACACATCTTCTAATGATGGCTCTTCCTCCTTAATTACCCTATAATCCTTTAATTCATCAAGTTCCTTCTCTGGTATCCTCAAAATGTAGTAGTTTGTTGAAGTTTCTACTACATATTTACCTAACGCTAATGGATACTCGTTTACTTCTACTTCTATTACTTTGCCTAAGTAATTCTTTAAATTCTCCTTGTTTCCTTCAGCTATTACTTTGCCTTTCTTTAATAGTATTATCTTCTCTGCTAACTCCTCAATCTCCTTCATGTAATGTGAGGTAAGGAGAATAGTCTTATCTCTACCAATTCTTCTAACTAAATCTCTAAACATTCTAGCTGAAAGTGGATCTAAACCTAAGGTAGGTTCATCCAATAGTAGCACTGGCGGATCCGTTATTAGTGCTCTAGCTAATGCCAATTTTCTCTGCATCCCAGTACTAAACTTCATATATGGTATGTTTTCCCATTCAGATAATCCTACAATTTCCAATACCTCCCTTGCTCTTCTCCTAGCATCGGATAGGGATAGGTTTTGCAAACTAGCGAAGAATACTAAGTTTTCCAAGGCAGTCAATCTATAATAGAATAACCTTTCACTCACTGTAACTAAACCTATTGATTCTCTAACTTTCTTTTCCTCCCTAGTTATACTGTAACCATTAACTATCGCATCTCCAGAACTAGGTATTATGAGAGTCGAAAGCATTTTAATCACGGTTGTTTTTCCTGCCCCATTTGGTCCCACTAAAGCCCCAGCCGTATTTCTTTCTATCTCAAAGGAAACATCATCTACAGCTTTTATCACCTTATACTTTATTTTAAAAGTCTTTGAAATGTCAATTGTTTTAATCATTAGTTAAAGTATTGACAATAATGCTAAAAAACTTTTTGCAGAAAACATAAGGATTTTTCTTTCTAAGTTAACTCCCTTTAATACTAAATTAGTATTGTTGATAAGATTAATAGGATATAAGTATTAGATACTTATAATAGAAAGGTTTAAAAACTACTAGGAGAATATATCATGTATGACTAATGAGAGTATAAAATATATAGCCATAAAGATGCTAGCTGATAAAGCATATGTAGTTGATGCTATATATAGCTATCTAGTAGAGGGAGAAAGACCAAGTGTACTGGCATACAAATATGGAATAACAAAGCACACAATCAGAGGAAACATAATGAGATTCGTGGAGAAAGCTAGTGGAGAAGGGAAGGCTAAAAAACTAATAGCGTTGATAAAGCAATCAAATGCCAAAGTGAGTCCTATTGTATATAAAACAGATGGAATGTACACATGCCTTCTCTGCAATGAAAAACTTGACGAAGGGAAATTAGAAAAACACATTACGACTAAGCATAAGGCAGAGTTACAAAGAGCGATAAATTACATTATGTCTAAGGTTGAAGGAAAGAAGAAACAAGAAGAGGCTAATAAGAAAGAAGTTGTCGTTAACGCCTAATAAAAGATAGTATTTTTGTATATACAAAAATTTTATGTTCTAATTTTTAAGATATACTTTTTACTTCTTTTTCCCTCTATGTTAAATTGGTACTAGAGACCATAAACTCACTATCACACTACTGAATCCCATTGCGAGAGCTGCGTATTCTGGCGGTAAATATATGGTTGGGTAAAATAATCCTGCCGCAATAGGTATTATTACTGTATTATAGCCAAATGCCCACGCCAAATTCTCCTTAATTTTCCTAACTCCCAATTTTGCTTGTTCAAATAATCCTATTACGTCACCTAATGAGTTAATCACGACTTTACCAGCACTCTTAGCCAAATCAGTACCACTAGAGATAGCTATACCTACGTCAGCCTCTCTCATAGCAATTGCATCATTTATCCCATCACCTATAAATATGACTTTATTACCATTTTCCCTCAATTCCTTCACTAACTCCGCTTTGTTATCTGGAGTTAATCCCTTACGAACTTCAATACCTAACTCCTTCCCTATTTCATCGGCATAATTACTACTATCTCCAGTGGCTATTATCACCATAATTCCCCTTTCTTTCATATAATTTATCACTCTTTTAGCATCATCCCTAAGCTTGTCCCTTATGTTAACTATCCCTCCAGCTCTCCCATTAATACAAACTAAAATATCTCCTTCGTCTTCAACATTCCAATCACAATTGCTTTTCACGAAATCCTTACTTCCTACAATTACATCATTTCCATTTATTCTAGCATATATTCCTCTTCCCGGGAATTCCTCAAACTGTTCAACCTTACCATCTTTCATATTCATTTTATGAAAAGCTTTAGCAATAGGATGTATACTTCTACTTTCTGCAATTGCGGCTAAATCTAACGCTCCGTTAATGAACTCCTTCTTACTAACAATCACATACTCACCTTCAGTTACAGTACCAGTTTTGTCTAAGACCGCAACGTTAACATTCCTTATTTCCTCTAAAATACTACCATCCCTAATTATAATACCTCTTTTTAATGCTCTACGAACACTAACTAACATCGCCATAGGTGACGCTAAGCCTAATGCGCAAGGGCACGCTGCAGCTAATACAGCTACACTGAAAAATAGAGAGGAATACAAGTTATAGCCCAGTACAAATTTCCAAACAAGAAACGTAAGTGCTGAAAGAGTAATAACTATGGGTACGAATACGGAGGAAACTTTGTCCACCAGATTTTGGATAGAAACTCTGGCATTATAGGCTCCTCTTACACTCTCTATCACTTGTATAATATAGCTCCTATCCCAGTTTCTAGTTACGTATATTTCTAGGTATCCATTTACTAAGATACCACCAGCTAAGACGTTATCTCCTTTTCTCTTTAATACTGGTTTCTGTTCCCCAGTAATTATTGCCTCGTTTACTTCTCCCTCCCCACTCTCAATAATTCCATCAGCTGGTATTCTCTCTCCTGTCCTAACAATTACTATATCACCTACCTTTAGTTCATTGGAGTTAACTACTCTTCCGTCTTTCAGAGTAGCCTTGTAAGGCTCTATACGTATTTCGGAACTCATCTTTGCTTTAATATAAGCTTCTAACGTTTTACCAACGAGTATGAAGGTTATCAATAATGAAGCATCAGCGTAAAATGTGCTATGAAGGAAAATACCAGAGAACCACAATATGTTTGACGCTAAGGAGACAAGCACATCCATGTTAGTAGTTCTATTCTTTAAGGCTCTATAAGCACCTTTATGAAATCTCAATCCTGAGTAAAATTGTATCGGTATCGATAGTAAGATACCTAAAAAGAATGGAAATAGATACGTTAAAGGTGTAAATGTTATGCCTATTACCAATCTCTTTAATAAGTCATAGAAGTCTTTATAGAGTATACTTCTTTCACTACGTTGTTCATTTATTATTTCCCACTTTACTCCAGCTTCCTTCAATATTTCCCCCGGAGTAGTGGATTCAGGATTATACTCCACACTTACTATTCCTAGACCAAGATTGGATTTTACATCGACTACCCCCTTAACGTTTTCGAACTTCCTCTTTATTTTAGGCATTTCCTCTGGGTTGACATTCAATTTTATAGTGAACTTTTCTGTGGCAACATCATAACCAGCCTTTCTCACAGCTTTTACTAATTCCTTTAATCTAACGTTACCACTTAGGATTACTTTTGCACTACCAGTTGCTAGATTTACTTCCGCATCTTTAACACCACTAACTGACTTCAAAGACTTAGATACACTCATTACGCATGTGGCGCAATGCATTCCAATTATCTTTAGCTGTTCCTCCTTATCTGTAATTCTCAACTCCTCTTTCTTCTCAGTGACCATGAGGCATCCCCTTAGGTCCACCCCTTAGATATTCTTCTGGGTTCTTCTGAAACTCCTTAAGGCAATGTGATGAGCAAAAATAGTAGACTTTTCCTTTATACATTGTCTTATATTGGCTTTTTTCATCTACTTCCATTCCACAAACAAGATCGATTATCATAATATTAATTATTGGTTTTATTATAAAGAACTTTTTCTTCTGTCAATTCGTATCTACTCGAAATTCAGAAGAGTCAAAGTGAATCTAAAACTAATGTAAATTCAAATCATTATTACGTGCAAACTTTTCCTTTAACCCAGTCAAACAAGAGTTACAACAAGCGTAATACGTTCTTCTTCCAATTTTATATGTTAAGGGATTATCGTATATTTCCTTACCGCAGTAATCACATTTAACTACAAAGCTACTCTTGCCTATGAATACTAGATCTTTTCCCTTCACATTTTTTAGTTTATTTTCTAAATCTTCTAATGTATTAGCTCTTATTATGTTGATAAATCTACCATCCAACAGTTTATAACACTCGTCACTTTGACAAGACTCTGAAATTGTAAAAGCGATAAGGGGTTCATTCTGAAATTTAATAGTAAATTTTACACCCTTTCTGCTAAGATTTCTTAAAAGCCTTGTGGCAGTACTCCTACTAATATTAAGCCTTTTTGCCAGCTCCGTAACACTTATCCTAGAGTCTTCTCTTAAAATTTCCAATGCTCTAAATTCTAAATCTGTTAGCTTTTCCACAAGATTTTTCCTTTACTTTTGCCGTTTTAAATTTGTTTTTCTTCTATTACCAACAATGGAGTTAACTAGTCTATTATAAATTGTTGAAATAAACTTTTCAAGATTCATTGCAGTTAAAGTTACTGCTATTCCTAATATCCACCCAGTTAATACATCTAAAGGCCAATGAACTCCTATATAAACTCTAGAATAGCTTGTGAGCAGTGCTTCTATAAGTAACGGTATTGAGATGTAATATGGTAAAGTTAAGAGAACTATCATTGCACCTACAGACACTATCAATGCGTGTCCGGAAGGATAAGAATAATCAGTGGATTCTGGAACTAGTAAATTTACGTTATGTAGAATTAGAAATGGTCTTGGCTGAGCCATTACATATTTTGAAACCTCTCCCAAAATTATAGCTATTATAAATCCTCCAATTAATAAGAGTGAACTTCGCCTAAACTTCCCACCCATAATGAACAAGATCGCAGTTACTGGTATCCAAATATACTCCCTGCCGTATTTACTGAAGAATAACATTACAGGATTAAATGCTGGAAGTTGGGAATGGTTGATCAAATAAAGGAAATACATATTCCCTGGAAAATTAGCTTCTCCTACAATTTTAACCATTACAGATATAATTATGTATATTGCATAAATTGATGCAATGTATTTCCACTTCATGTCTAATAGACTATCATAGAACTATTTAGTATATATAGTTAATCCAAATCTGAGTTCATGACGCTATTTCTTTTTATATCTTTCTATGAAAAATGTTTTATATAGACGCATAAGATATTTAAAACTAACTACTAGTTTACGGTGATTGTAATTAATATATGTTAGTTAAACTTGAGTTATAAATAAAAAATAATTTAAAAAAGCTTATAGACCTTCATAGCTTGTTTATTCCCTTAAAGAGTATTATGAATATTATGCTCGCTAAGAGCATGTATACTGTTGCCATTATTATACTTGTTGGATCAACTCCTATACTACGTGCCGAAATGAAGTTAAGAGGTAAGGAGAGTATTATAAAAAATATAGTCATTATTCCCGATATAATTCCAGCTATGGTATAGTTTTTCATTTTATCCCACCATTATCGCTATAATTTTAACAGAGTCCCATAACAAGTTATACGCCATAAATCCAGCCATGAATGCGGTGGCTCCAAATATTAGAGCCAAAATTGCTATACCTAGCTTGTTCATTCTCACTCACCCCTATTTTACATAGATTTCATAATGATAAAGTTGCACTGCTATTCCCCACAGCATTAGAATTACGCCTAAATCCATTCCAGCATAAGTTGATTGTGGCCCTATACTTGGTAATGTCCACATTAGACCTAATAGGAATAAGGAGACGATAAAAATTATTACTATTCCATAAAACGCAGCTTTCTTGTTCCAACTGGCTGCTACACTGCTTCCTACAGCTGCTACTGGTTTTTTTCCGACTATAAATGCGGCAACTCTTCTTAGCATATACAATGTAAATAATCCCACTGGTATTAAAATAATTCCGTTTATAATTGTAGGGAATTCTAGGAAGTTTACAAATGTCCCTGCCAAGGATAATGCGGATACAGAAGCTAAGAGTATTTCCATTGGAGTTATGTTCATTTTAATTACCTTTGTTTCAGTCCTTGTAATTGGAGTATTATTTTGCTTTACTGGCCATAAGTAGACAAGTATTCCTATAACAATTAACGGTAACCCTAAGTATTCTATCTCTTGTGAGAACGGAACTGGCACACCTGGTTCCAAGTATCCCCAAACAGATAGCTCTATCAGATATACAGCTAAAGTACTAACTATCCATGTCCAGAACTTTCTCCTAGTAACACGTAAGTCGTCACTGGGATCTAAGAATGGAAGGAAGATTAGTACTAAAAGACCTATAATGAGCACCGCCAAAACTAATATTGGAGTGATTGGCATTCCGTTAGGTAATAGGAAATCAACAAATTTGTATAGGAATAAGAAGAACCATGGTGGATAGGGTTGCACACTCGTAGACTCTGGCGAACCTGCTTGCGGGGCTGGATAGGGATTAATCACTATTGGTAATCCATTTATATTTGCTAATAAGTTGGGAACAAATAATATTATTCCCCATGTTAGTAATACAACTGATAGCATATAAACAAAGTTCCTAGGCCACCACTCATTAAATCTTTGCTGTTCTTCCTTAGTGTAATATGCTGGTACTTTAGGTTTATCCTTAGCTGAAGGTGTCATTCCATACCTCTCTGCCAGCATGAAGTGGAATAGGAATAGAGCTCCCAGCAGAAATACTAGCAATATATGCCACCCTAATAATCTATCAAACAATTCTGATCTCACTAAGGGATCTGAAGATAATGCTGCACTTCCTCCTGGACCAAACAGCCAGCCTACTATAGTTGTTGCACCTGGAATACCAGTACCAACCAATAATTGATCTCCAATATCTATCGCGTTTACTCCAAGGACATCACTTACTAAGCTGTATCCAAAGAACGATGCCCCTAATGTTAGTAAAAGGAGAATCACTCCGGTTATCCACTGCAATTCTCTCGGCTTTTTGTATGCCCCCTTGTAGAAGTTTCTAAACATGTGTATATATGCTAATATTATCATTATGTATGAGCCATATAAATGGCTAAATAATAATACTGGGCCATAGGGTACGCTAGATATGATACTTTGTGTAGATTGATATGCAAAGGCCGGTTGGTAATACATTAAGAGGAATAGTCCAGTAATAACGGTATAAATGAAAGCAGCAGATACCATTGCACCTAGCCAATAGGATAGATTATACATGTAATCTGGTGTCTTAAACAGTGGTGCTTCAGTTACACCTACTCTATCAATTATAGTATCTATAATTCCCTTCTTTTCCTCACCCATTTTTACTCACCCCATCTTCCGCCATTACGGGTAAATTAGAGGGAGTTGAGGGGGTAGAAGTGGAAAAAACATTTTGCTTAGAGGCATAAGCTAACGCATCGAAAATACCTACAAATATCGTTACTAATAACCCTGGAATTCCTATTTCAGCTAGGAACGACTCTAGCAAGTTATATGGTTGGAACATTGCTGGATAAGCTATCATTCTCCTTAACATTCCTAGATAGCCAATAACTGACATGGTATAACCTACACCCAAAAATGGCGCAGTCCACCATATCATTCCAATTCTCATCCACTTAGAAGCTTGTTCGCTGAAGTTGAATCCACCAAATGTGCTTCTTAACATATCTAAAAATGCTGTAGTGAAGCCCATTACTATTAATGTCCATATCATTAGGTGGAAATGCCCTACTATGTAATAGGTATTGTGGAATAGTGGATTTATCGAATTCTCTGGTAAAACTAATGCTTGAACACCAGCTAATATGAATCCTACTAATGCAATCAGTGCTCCCATTCCCACTGGGTCTTTCCAGTTATATTTTTGAGAAAGAAGTATTGTTAACCCTAAGTTCAGCACGGTAAGACCAGACCCTGAGGCTAAAATCAGTGTGGATAAGTTTACCCATATTCTCAGATCTATAGGTAATGGCCAAGTTTGCAGATGGTGAACCCATATAAGCATTGAGCCTATTGATAGTAAGTATATATTCCATCTAGCCCACTTCTCACTGAAGAGTGCCCTTCCAGCGTATTTTGGTACATAGTAGTACAAAGCGCCAAACAACGGGAATGGAAGGTAATATACTACGGGATGTCCATAGAACCAAAATAGCAATGCCCATAACAATGGGTTAACTGGAACTCCTGCAAAGAAATATAACGTATACCATAATGTAGATGCTGCTAATGCGGGAAGAGTTATTGCAATAACTATTGCAAAAGCTACTCCATAAGCTCCAAATATGTTCAGTCTTTCATTTCTTGGTTTTGTAGCGTATGCATCTGCAATCAGTGTTATGAACATCGCTATCTGTAATATGAAGGCTAAAGTTAGGGATAAGTAAGCCATACCCATCAAGGCTGGCGAAGTATAAAACAGAAAGGCGTGGAAGTTACTATCCGATTCTATTGCTAGTGGAGGGTACATGTACCAACCCATATCAGGAGATCCAGCAAACCCAATTGCTAAGAATATGTTAGACAACCAGAAGAAAATAGACATTAACTTAGTGTGTACAATTGATAAGTTACTCTTATACATTGCAAACGCGATTACAGCTACCGCAGCTAAAGGTACAAATCCAAACATACCGGCCCAGCCGTGAATAGTTAATGCACTATAGTATAGTTCTCCCACGTTGGGGGAATTACTATTAAACGTTAAATAAGTCCTTAGATTCATGGCTGCAATTCCTAAAACTCCTAGCCAGAATATGGAACCTATTGTGTAAAGCCAAACTACGTTTAACGTGTTTTTAGGCATTATAGTATCTTTTATTTGTTTTATAATACTCATTATATCACCTCCAGAGTTCCAGTCATATATGAAGAAGCATAACCATCATATTCTGCATTATACCACGTGTAATTTCCCGGCTGATTAGGAGTTATAAAATAAACATAGCTTGTAATCCCTGGAACATCATTTATATTAATTAGCCCATTCGGGAGCCTTAAGTAGAATCCAGTATCCGCTTGTGGAGAGTTTACTATCAGTACTACTGGTTCACTCACGTTAGCTACTATAACGTTTGGAATCCACTTGTATTGTACTGCAGTAATATTAACTACTAGTGTACCATTTATGACCTCAGAATACTCCCCGGGAGGTGGAGGGTGAGTTTCAAAATACTTTACTGCCTCTTGTCCTTGTGGAGGTAAGCCAGAGAATTCTGGTAAACCATATCTTAAACTGAAGCTCTTTCCAGTTAGAATATAGTAAACGTTCCAACTGAAGAATGTTGCAACCAAGATCAACATAATTATAAACCACACTTCCTCGGCGTGTTCCTTAATATCCATAATTTACACCTAATTCTTTTTTACAGTACCGAGGCTTATAAATCTTTATTTGAAATTTTTCGAAGATTTAATAACTTAAACTCCGTTAAAGTTAAGTTAATTAAAATTAGAATTACATAATCTAGTTTACTATAAGAAAAATTGTAGGTACTGGCATTTACTATTATGTCAAATCTTAATTTACTAACATAATAGTTTTACCCAAATAAATATAAATATGTTATTCACTTTATCATATAATTTCTAACACGTAAAGGTTTGTGCTTATTTTTACTTATTTATTTAGTTAATTTCATTGCATAATAAACTCCCTCGTAAAAGGTATGTTACTATAAAATTACTAAAAACTTTGTGCAATAAATAAAGCTAACATTTGCAATGGAAAATTTTAAAATAAAATTTTTTAAGGCATAGCTCGCATTCTAAAATTGGTAAGTAATATGGCTAAGGGAATACCTATCATTAAGCGTGATGATCTTATATTTGCCATTAAACTTCTGAGAAAAATGAGAGATCCAAAAACTAGGTTTGATGAGAAGGAGTTTATGAAAAGTGGAAGAGATTATTTGTACAATTACGCTGAGAAAAATGTAGGTCCTCTTGATCCCAGCAAGAGAGCTTTCCTAAAGGGCGTTCTCATAGGTATAGGTGCAGCTGCAGTATTAAGTGCAATTCCGGTCATTTCGTATCTAAATCAACCTGAAATAAGTTTGAAACAATTTCCTTGGGTAATAATAGTCGACTCCAGCGGTAATCCAATTAAGACGTCTCAAATTCCAGTAAATAATCCGGAGATCTTATTATTTGAATATCCAATGCAAGGTGATATAACTTTCCTCTTGAATTTAGGCGATGACAACGATAATCCTATAAAAATCCCTCCAACTACGGTTGTAATTCCGGAAAACGGTAAGACTTATACTTTTCCTGGCGGAGTTGGACCCAATAATTCAATAGTAGCTTTTTCAGCCATATGCCAACATTTGGGATGTACGCCACCTGAGATTCACTTCTTTCCGCCAAAATACATGAAAGTTGGTTTACCTACTCCTAACTTCTTGCCCGAAGTGGCACTTCAAGCGGCTCAACAAGCAAATGCACCCGGAGTTATACATTGTGATTGCCACGGTTCTACTTATGATCCTTACCACGGAGCTTCTGTACTGACTGGTCCCACAGTTAGACCATTACCTTACGTGCAATTATATTGGGATTCTAATACTGATTACCTTTACGCAATTGGCATGAACTTAAATGCTCCTACAATATTAGGACGCACTAATGATCTTTCTGGATATGCATATCTATCTTCATATGACCAAGCAACTGGATGTCAAAAAATGCTATTACAATCTGGTCAAACTCCGAGTAATTGCTATACAGAGCTTCAGAATGCTGGAAACACCTATCAGTAGGGTGATTGTGTTGGGAACTATTGAATTAATATATGAGAAGTATATCCAAATAAGTAAGATGATGTCCAGAATGAATTATATGCCAGCAATAGCTTCTGGTGAGGTGGCAATATTATTGGCTCTCTACGCTGGAGGCATGTTATTAGCTGTATACAACCTTCCTCTTCAAGGGGTACCCTTAATAATACATTTATATGGTGCGATTCTAGTTGCTATATTAAGCATAGGTTTGCTCGCATCCGCAGTTAGTTATAAGGATAAGGGTGCAATTATAATCTCTATTCTAAACGTTCTTTCAGTCCTTTTTGCAGCGTTTGCTGGATCATTTTATTTTGGAGGTGTGATAGATGTGAATTACTTGCTTCAAATGGGAATGAGTTTTGTATTTGCACTTATAACTGCCTCCGGTTGTTTAATATATAGTATAAGTAAGGGGTGAGTAAATTGGTAGTTTCACAGTCTAGAATAAGGCCAAGTAGGCTGATGTTATATATCTCCTTAACTGAGACTATACTGTTAGCTGGATTATTCTACGCGGGGATAGCTACATTATTTTATGATAAATTCCCACTAAATGCCTATTCAGAGGCGTTGACATTGTCAAGTCATATAACCCTTGCCATGCTTGTGGGGTTTTTCGGTGCTGCAATGCTTGCTCAATCTGTTAGAGAAGGTATAAGATCAGTATACCTATTTTCCCTCTTGAATTTATTGTTTATAGGAATAGCAGCAGCTGGTGGTCTAGCTTTTTATGGCTTATTAATTCCAGACTATGCCTATTTAATGGCACTAGGATTCTTCGGATCGCTATTTTGTACATCGTCTGTTCTATTTTACGCAATTTAATTTTTTAAAGAACCCCCTTTTTAGTGAAAGACCTTTCGGCTCACCCTACTATTCCTTTTATGTATTTAGCTATAACGTACCCTAGGAACACATTCATTGCAATGAACATCGCTACACCAGCGATTGGAAGGGATGATGGAGAATATGGAGAGAAATTGTAAGCAACATTTGAATATATCGGACTCGATACGATGAATATTATTGCTAGTGCACTGTCTCCCAACATCCAGAGTGCGAATAATGTAACTTTTAGGTAAAACTTTACGTATTTAATTGAGGAACCCGCAAGAATTCCACCGACAAGAAGTGTTATTTCGAGAATTACCCTATACGTTGCGAAAGCTGCACCTAATGCGAAAAAATATGGTAAGTGCCACAAGATAGGTGGTATCAACCCAAGTGCTAATGAAATTTCGTCGCCCTTAAAGTACTTATAACCGACAAATATTCCAGAGAAGTAAACTAGATAGTGAGAAATCATATAAATTGCAGGATAGTGAAATTCTAGACTTTCTGTGTATGGGTTAACAGAAATTGCAAGAAGAACTATAGGAAGGATTAGTGGTTTAAATGTGGTATTCTCATTCTTGATTAAACTTAAGATCATATTATAAAGTAACGTAATCGGTTTAAGAACTTTTATAGTAATGAGTAATTTTCTACTTTGTCTGAGAACCACCATTATTAACTTTTTAAAGTATAGCGTAAATGATTAATCGTTTTAAAGCATCAGAGTACAATACGATCTTTATATACATATAAGAGGCTGGTTTCTACGTCTTAGATAATTATGGAGTATACTATTTATATACTTATATATTACAAGCCGTAATAATTGGAAAGTATATAATGTAGTCTACACATCTTCAAAGTTTATTTATTCAAGTTTAAGATTATTCTATATGATTAAGTTGGATTTAAGCGGAAAAGTTTCTCTTATAACTGGTGGAACTTCCGGTATAGGTCTAAAGACTGCTGAGCTCTTCAGTAAATTAGGTGCAAATGTTTACGTTATAGGAAGGAGAGAAGTTGGTTCTCTACCTAAAGGTGTACATTTCAAAAAGGTCGATTTAACAAGGAGAGAAGAAGTTATTTCATTTATTGAATGGTATGAGAAAAACGTGGGAATAATTCACGTTTTGATAAATAATGCGTCACGAAATTCACGATATTCAGTGCTTGATATTCCAATGGAAGAGTGGGATGAAATGATTAGCTTAAACTTGACTGCGCCTTTTCTCTTATCAAGAATGGCTGCAAGGCTTATGATTAAAAACTGCATTAAGGGAAAAATAATTAATATCTCTGCAATTCAATCTAAGTTTCCATTACAGAGATCCTTCGCCTATGTCACTACTAAAGGTGGTTTGATATCTATGACTAGAAGTATGGCTGTGGATTTGGGAAAATACGGAATACAAGTTATTACCGTGTTACCAGGTCCAATTTACTCCAAAGATAATGAACCTCCAGCAGGTTTAGATGAAAGAGCGGCAACTCTATTAGGAAGAATGGGAAGGACAATAGAGGCCTCTTACCTATTGGCCTTTCTAGCATCAGACTTAAACACCTTTATTACTGGAACTGAGATTGTAATAGATGGAGGCAGGCTAATAAGTAGAAAACCAGATCCAGAGGAAATTTCTAAAGGTGAGGTCTAACTAGTAATTCTTCCACGTTCCTTTAACTACCCACACCGGTTCCTCTGGATTAAAGTATTCCTCACCCTTAACCTTTAAACTCTCTAACACTTTCTCGTTTACCTCAACTCCCAAACCTGGTCTTTCCGGTATTATTGCATATCCATTATCAACTGGGGTACCATCATATATTAGCTCCCTCTTCCAACTTGGGAACCAATCATAGAAGGACTCTTGTATTAAGAAGTTGGGAATAAATGCATCAAATTGTAGTGTTGCAGCATTTAATATCGGACCTTGAGCATTGTGGAAAGCCATCAGTACGTCAAAGACTTCAGCAATTCCCACTACTTTCTTAGTCTCGGTAACTCCACCAATTCTGTATAGATCAGCTTGTAAGAAGTCAACCAATCCCTCTTTCATAAAGTGCAAAGCTTGATGTTTATTGATTATCCTCTCACCTAATGCAATCCTTAAGCTCGTATTAGCCCTATATTTTTTAAGCCCTTCCATATCCTCAGGGTGAACTGGTTCCTCCATAAACAATGGATTATACTTCTCTAACTTTTTCGCTATCATTATTGCTGAATTTGCATTAAACCTACCGTGATGCTCTATTAAAATATCCACATTATCACCTACAGCCTCCCTAACAGCCTTTACCCTCTCCTCAGCCATATCTAGACCTCTCTTTGAAATATCGTTAAAGTATGGGCCAAATGGATCGAATTTCAAAGCCTTGTACCCCTTTTTTACGACTTCTTTGGCCTTATCCGCAAAGTCCTCTGGCATAACGCAATTTTGATACCATCCATTTGCGTAGACAAGTATTTTATCTCTCGTTTTTCCTCCAAGCAATTTATATAATGGAGCTCCCCATTCTTTTCCAATTACATCCCAGGACGCTATATCTACTGCACTATAGGCTGTTGTAGACTCTAAGGAGATGGTCATATTGAAATCATGCTTGTACCATTCTAGCTTGTTCTTTTCCACGTTAAATACGTCACTTCCTTTTAATACAGTATTTATCTTCTTTACAAAATTTGCCACAGCTTCGGCTCTCAACGCGCTTACAGTTTCTCCCCAGCCTACTCTACCATCGCTTGTTGTAACCTTTACCAGTATCATTAATGACGCCCATTGGGCGCTCGTAATCTCCTTACCTAAAATATACGCTTCAATTTCCGAAATCTTTGTCATGTATGTAAGTAAAGGTTTAGAAAAAATAAAGTTTTTATCAGCTAGAAAATAGGGTATATATTGTATGAGAAGGAGAACAATTTTAGCAGTTTCAATTGTAATATTAGCTATAGGTCTGATAGATGTAATTTTCACGTATCTCTATTCTTCTCTAGTAGTATACGCTCTAAAGGATACCATTTCCTTGGCCGAAGAAGGAGCACAAGGATTTCCAGTTGTGATTAAAGAAAATGATAAGATAGTAATAGAAGGAAATTCTACAAAACCTATTAACATTTACATTATAGGGATTGTACCCCAACAAGTTGCAAGTAACGCAAATACATTTAGTATATCATATATTTCTCCGAATTCTGGTACAGTTTATATTCAGTTTAGATCGCTTCCATATTCTAATTTAACTACTATTTCGTTTACCATAAAAGTTTTCAACTCTTGGTTCTCCGGAATTGGCTATTTATCTTCTGAAGTCATATTATTTATCGGTCTTATACTTCTTGGTTACGCTGTTCAATTAAAGGAGAGGCGAAGGGGATGAAATTATTGCCATTCTATATGACTGATAATATTTTTATAGACGCGTATTTTCTTGAAAACATATCGAAGCCTCATACTAGAATTTTATTGGTAAGGACTAATCTTAAACCTGAAGAGAACGGGGAAAAATTAGAACCAATCCCCCTAAATCAAGTTGTCAAATTACTAGAAGATGGTTATGTAGACCTAAAGAGTCTTAACGAGAAGAAAGAGAGGCTAGATACTTTAGATTACTTATTATCAGGCCTATATAATCCCGGATTGTACTTCAGAAAAAGGGAGGCGGAGATTACCTTATCTTCTCTTCTTAGAATATACGATTTAGCATACAAACAAGTGTTAAAAAAATTACGTGATTCAGGTCATGTTAATCTCAAATTTGCTTCAGTATCAGTATCTAATAATTCAATACTTATCAACGGTAAAGAAGATAAAATCTATACTGCTCTTTTTAAATCCGATTCAAATTTTAAGGAAGCTATTTTAAGTTCCTTATCTGGATGATCGCATATACTATCATGAACGTTGATAATATCAATACAACTATCTGAGGAAATAATGTTGCGGAACTCCTATAGATTACCAGTGAAAAAACGTCAAGTAGCAACAGTGTATAACCTATAGCCAATAGCGTTTTATACGCCTCCATTATTCTTCACCTACCTTAGCTCTAGGATCTAAGAACGAATATGTCAAGTCTGCGATTAAATTACCTACAATTACTGCTACAATTATTATGATGAATACTCCCATTTCAGTGGGATAGTCATTAGAGGTTATGGAGTTGATTAGTAAGTTTCCTACTCCGGGGTAGGAAAATGTCTGCTCTACGAATACTGACCCACTAAAGGAAAATCCTATTGCTATGACTAAGCTAGTGTATAGGGGCAGTATTGCATTTTTTCCAATAAACTTCTTTTCTATTATATCCTTCTTAATTCCAGAGACTTCAGCAAAGTTTACGAAATCTTCGCCAAGTACATATATTGTGTTTGCCCTCATCTGTAAGATCCATCCTACTAAATTTACTATGGTCAATGTGAATATTGGTAAAAATGCATGATACAACACGCTAGCTATGAAGGGAAGATTAAATCCTGGAGTTACATTTACGCTGTAAGCACCCCCCGTGGGGAAGATATGGTATGTGAACGCAAGTATGTAAATAAGTAATACGGCATAGATGTAAATTGGTACAGATCTTAAGATCGATAGCGAAACGGTAGATATGGAATCGGTCTTAGTCCCCCTCATATACCCTAGTTTCTGGCCTATTCTTATCCCAAGGAAGAAACTTATTAGAAGAGATGTTACTACGATGAATAAGGTCCAAGGTAACGCAACTGCAATCAGTTGAGCCACTGGTACGTTGCTTATTATCGAGAAGCCCAAATTTCCATGTAACGTATTCCAAATGTAATCCGCAGCGCTAATTAACGGATTCCCATGGGGTCTGAGAGTGTTTAAATAATCTATGAGTGAACTATATAGTTCAGGTTTTTGAGCAAATTCTTGTGGATTTATGAATTGCATGATGTAATTTGCGGGAGAGTAGGGAGAAAACTCCAATAAGGCCCAGCTTATGACTATTGTAGCAAATATCGCAACAATTACCGATGCCAGTCTCCTAATCAGCCATTTATTATTCATAAATTATTATTACTTTTAATAAGATATAAGTGTTTCTCAACTATATCATTAAGGTTTAGGCAAAGTTTATAAATGGGAAAATACAAATAATATCTATGCGAAAGGAATTAGTATTAGAACTAGGGATAATATTCTCAATATTTGTAATGCTTTCTTCAATGAGTGGTATATTGATAGCCAGTTCAGCATCTTCTGTATTCCCATCAACACTTTACCTAGGATGGTATAATTCCAACGTGGGAACATTTTCCTCATTTGCGACATATAACCCTAATATATTCGCAGGAGGATTAGGTGGGGCTTTTTACGGTTTACTGTACGCATATTCTGCTTTAATTAACGTTACTAACGGACAAGCAATTCCAGTGATAGTAACTTCTTGGAACTTCTCCCCCTCAAATTGGCAACAAATTTGGCAGACTAAACCAATAAATGTCACATTAGTTATTAGAAATGATACTGGATGGAGTAATGGGCAACCCCTAACAGCTTATGATCTTATGGCAACGTGTTTAATACTAGATATGTTTGGTGCGCCTCCATTCCCAAATTACACTGTAGTTAATAATTATACGCTGATAGAAACTTGGCCCAATGATACCTTATCACCAATATTATTTACTAATACACTAATTAATACGGTAGGCTTAGGGGAAGTTGCTATTATAATACCCTATCAGGTTTGGAAACCTATAATTGCTCAAATACTAGGTAATTGGACGAAAATACAAAACACTAGCAATATGAACCTTGCGCGACAGATAATTAAGAATATTCGATCAGAAATTACTCATTTTAGACCCAATCCTACAACATATCCGTATAGTGGTCCATTCTACCTATCACAACTGTCATCTAATGAAATAGTACTGAATAAGAATCCCTATTACTATAACGCCAAATATATACCATTTAACCAAATAGTAGTGTATCAATATGGACAAGCAGATTTAGCAGCAGCTGCAATAACTGGGGGCCAAGTTTCTCTGGACTGGTCGGGTTTGACTGGATTATCACCAACCCAACTAGAGAGTTTGCCAACTACGCTTGAGGTTATCAAAATACCTCAACCCTTCGGTTGGGGTTTGGCATTCAATTTGAAGAATCCTTGGCTAAGAGACTATCAAGTTAGGGCTGCAATTGCATATATTCTAAATAGGACTGCAATAGCAGCAGTGGGTGGTCCTTTAACAGCACCAGTTACCATCCCTAATGCAATTCCCAACGTGTCATACTATTCATTCATGGCATCTCCGCAATACTATTCATCGTTAAATCCATATAATATAAATTTAACGAAGGCTGCGCAACTACTTGAAAGTGTAGGGTTCTATCAGAAATCTGGAATGTGGTACACTCCTAACGGGACACCATTTACTTTAACTATAGGTGCAGGTGCGCCACCAACACAAGCCTTAGCTATGATGGAGGAGGTTCAGAAAGAATTACAACAATTTGGAATTAATGTACAATTACATATATATACTGTAGTTAGCCAGTGGCATCAAGCATGGCAAAATGGTACTGGCTACGATTTATGGTTTGAGAATTGGGGTAGTTCATATTCTCCGGGCACTGCACCATGGAGTTTAGTGCTTTCATATTTTGGAGGATACCCATGGAATGTTACCCAATGGAATGAAAATCTTACACTTCCTAATGGTACTGTAATTGACTTCCATAAATTACTCGAGGAAACTGAGTCTCCTAATAGTACACAACAGCTAATACAATCTAATCAGCAGTTATCATACTATATGAACCAATATTTACTTCCAATTTTACCTCTAGTTGAGATTGAGAATTACGTCATCGTCAATCCTTCACTTCTTATTGCAGCTCCACCTGCCAATTCATGGATATGGTCGGAGGCACAATACGGTATAGGTGGTACTGCAATGATGCAAGCTCTAATAGATTATTGGTATGTTCCATTATACAAGAGTACCATAGTTACTGCAACTACGACCTCTGTGACTACAACTACTGTTCCTACTACTTTAACTACGACAACCACGTCTGTAGCTACGACAACCACTTCTGTGGTCACTACTTCTGTGACTACAACTACAGTTACAACGACATCATCTTCAATTATTCCAATTGTTGCTGCTGTAATTATTATCATTATCGTTATTATTGCAATTGTGGTATTCTTGATGAGAAAGAGATAGAGAGGGTTATAATATAAAAAAGTTATTTGATTTTTTAACACTTTTCATTTATTATGATCTTCTTATCCTAGGATTAGATATTTCATCAATTCCGTAACTTAGCAATATTAGACCACTCATAAAGCCTACAATTGCAAGTGTGGGAAAGGCTAGATAATATATTGCCTTCCCACCTAGAGCTGCTCCATAGGAAAGTGCTTGTTGTATCATTGCTCCCCAATTATTTGGGTTATAGGGTAATACTCCCAAGTAGTATAATCCTACTTCCGCGTAAACCGCGGCTTCTACATTAAATATATAGTGTATTATAATATATGAACCCAAGGTTGGAACTACTTCCCTAAATATGATATACCCCTTAGACAATCCCAATACTCTTAATACTTCTATTGTCGGGGAATTTCTAATTACTAGAACTTGAGATCTTACAGCTCTAGCTAATCCAGCCCAACTAGTTATACTCAATATCAGAGAAAGGATAATTAGATTACTAGTCTTGAAAGCGCTTACTACTACAATTAATAATATTATACTAGGTAAAGTTAGTACAATATCAGTTATTCCCATGAGTATATCATCAATTATTCCACCTAGATAGCCTGCCACTATCCCTACAGCTATCCCTATTAGTGTAGCGAATAGGCCAGCTAAGAAACTTACCTCAATTACTGACTTAGCGCCTTGAACGATTTGCACTAATATGCTTTCAGCAAATGGACCAGTCCCAAAGATTAGATAAAAGTTTGATAATTGTGGTGGCATGAATATAGTAGTTGAGCTAGGGTGTAAAGAGTACGTCCTAGGAAATATAATTTCTCCAAACACTGCGATTAAAATATAAAATACAGTTATAATAAATCCTGCCCTAGATTTTTTGTTCTTCCATACAAGCTGGAAATACTCGAATAATTTATTCTGCATCATAATATAAATTTGCTTCACACCCTTTTATTTTCTAGAGAAGAAAAATCTATAAGTAACAAAAGCTATATACATGTTATGATATTAGAAGTTTATAATCTGAATGTGATTTATGATGAGGGTAATAACAGGATTGTAAGGGCGGCAAATGATGTCAGTTTTGGAGTTGAAAAGGGTGAAGTTCTTGGAATTATTGGTGAAAGTGGCTCTGGTAAGTCTACACTCATTAGCGCTATACTTAGAGCTATAAGACCCCCAGGTAAAGTAGTCTCTGGGAAAGTAATCTTTAGTGGTATTGATTTATTTGCTATTCCTATAGACGAGTTTAGAAAATTATTGTGGAAAGAAATTTCATATGTCCCCCAAGCTAGTCAGAATGCCTTAAATCCGGTTTTACCGGTTAGTGAGACTTTCTATTATATAGCAATGAGTCACGGAGAAGCAGATAAGAAAAGTGTAATTGAGAGAGCAAGGGAATTATTGAAATTAGTGAGTTTAGATCCTAATCGTGTTCTTAGCATGTATCCATTCCAATTATCTGGTGGTATGAGACAGAGGGTTATGATAGCGTTAAGCCTTCTCCTAAATCCTAAGTTAATATTAATGGACGAGCCGGCAAGTGCGTTAGATATGCTTAATCAAGAATTATTATTAAAGTTGATAAAAACTATAAATCAAGAATTAGGAGTTACAATAATTTATGTAACGCATGATATACTTAATATAGCTCAAATAGCTAATAGATTGTTGGTTATGTATAAAGGCTATGTCATGGAAGAGTATAAAACTGAGGATATCATTAAAAATCCATTAAACCCATATACATCATTATTAGTGTCCTCGATTCCTTCCTTAAAAGGAGAAGTGAAGATCATCAACGTTCCCTTAGAGGAATCATTAGTGTTAAAAGAAAAAGGTTGTCCTTTTCTAAGTAGGTGTCCCAAAGCTTTCGGAAGATGCAAAGAAGAATTACCGGAGATTCGTTTAGTAAGAGATAGAAAGGTAAGGTGTCACTTATATGGGTCTAATGGAGCTTAAGAAAATTTCAGTAGTTTTTGAAGATAAGGTTGGATTGTTCAGAAAGCGGCGATTCCATGCTTTAAAGGATATATCTTTGAGCATAAATCAAGGGGATCTACTTATAGTATTAGGTGAAAGTGGAGCTGGTAAAACTACTTTAGGACGAGTAATTGTCGGTTTACAAAAATCAACCTCTGGTGAAGTAATTTATGATGGATATAACATCTGGAAGAATAAGAGAAAAATATTTAAGAAATATAGAAAGGATGTTCAACTAATTCCTCAAGACCCCTACTCAACACTTCCCTTTAATAAGACTGTGGAAGAGATCTTAACAGCTCCCATATTACGTTGGGAAAAGATCAACAAAGATGAGCTAAGAAAGCGTTTAGTTAACTTATTGGAATTAGTAAAATTGACACCTGCAGGGGAGTTTTTGAGTAAATATCCCCATCAACTTTCAGGCGGACAGAAGCAAAGGCTTAATATAGCTAGAAGTCTTTCAGTAGACCCTAAGATAATAGTTGCCGATGAACCCGTAACTATGGTTGACGCTTCTTTGAGGATTGGTATACTAAATACACTAGCTGAAATAAAGAATAGACTCAATCTCACAATGGTGTTCATTACTCATGATATCCCAATAGCCAGATACTTTTATCATCTATTTAACAAGGGTAATGCAATAGTAATGTTTGCTGGTAGAATTGTAGAGAGTGGAGATTTGGAGGAAATACTGAAGGACTCATTACATCCTTATACAATGGACTTGATAAAACTTACACCATCTATCGATAACCTATATAGGGAAGTGGACGTTAAGATAAATTACGAAAGGGTAGAAAAAGGATGTCCGTATAAGTTAAGATGTCCATTTGCAATGGATATATGTAATAATGAAGAGCCTGGATTATTTAGATACTCCCATGACGTTGCTTGTTTCCTATATGGCAAGGTGAAGGAAAGTGAACAAGTGCATTAGAGGGTTAGAGATAATAACACCATTAGAAAGTTTTAGAGATGATATAATAATATCCGGTGGAAAAATAAGAAAAATTGGAAGTGAAGTATGTAATGAGGAAATAAAGATAGAGAAAGGCAAGTATGTAGTACCTGGGTTAATTGACATTCACACCCATGGTATAGGAGGAATTCTAGTGAATGACGTTAAGAGTGTTGAAAGTTATGAAAAATTGACAAAATACTACTATTCACATGGCGTAACGACTTTCATTCCATCTACAATTTCTGAGAATGTTGAAAAATTGATTAGCATAGCGGGAATTCTGAATGAAGCTAAAAGTATTGGAATACACCTTGAAGGACCTATAATGAATCCGAATAGAGCTGGGGCACATAAATTCTTCACTAGATTCAATGAAAGAATTTTAGAAATTTCGAAACTATTTAAAATTAAGAGGATTACTGTAGCACCCGAGATTCTGAGTGATAGAGAATTGGAGACCCTCGTAGACAACTTTCAGGTTTCTTTAGGTCATACAGATGCTAACTCAGATGATACCAGAAGAGCTATAGGCTTTGGTGCATCATCAGTTACGCATTTGTTTAATGCGATGAGGCCATTTCATCATAGAGACCCTGGAATAATTGGTGTATCGTTGACTTCTCCAATATACACTGAAGTAATACCAGATTTAGTGCATGTTAATGAAATTACAATAAATATTATAAGTAAGTTAAAAGGAAATAATACAATATTAGTATCAGATTCCTTACAAGCTGCAGGGTTAGGCGAAGGTGAATTTTTACTTTATGGCGAAAAAATTATCTGTAATAAGGCTTGTTTTGAAGGTAATAACAAGCTTGTAGGTAGTAACATAACTTTAGATGAAGGTGTAAGAAGGGTTAGTAAAGTTGTTGGATTGAAAGAGGCAATTAAATATGCAACGTATTCTCCAGCATCCTTACTTAACATAGATGATATAGGACAGATATCTAGGGGCTATGTTGCAGATTTAGTTATATTGGACGAAAACCTTAACGTGTTGATGACGTTAAAAAGTGGCAGTGTAGTCTTCTCAATTTTTAAAAAATAATTATAAAAACTAAGGATTATTCACTGATATTGTACAAATCCATCATAATATTCATACATTATTATTGAATATTTTTTAACGTAGCTTATCCAAAGCTAATTTCACTAGCCAAACCGAAGTACTTCCTATATATGACATTAACCCTACATACTTTCCTTCTATTGCGTCTATTCTAGAAGATTGATCAAAAGGGTTGAGCTCCTTAATCGTTTCCCATTCCCTTTTCGCTACTTCCATTCCCTCCTTAACCATACCCCTTAATATCATATGTGCCGCTACTGCAAAGGAAACTCTAGGCCAACATGATCTAAGTTGACCTGTTGAAGTATCTATGTCTCTATCTTCCTTCACTGCATTGGTTAAACAGTATTTAGAAGCTCTAAAGTTCAGCTCATAAATACTTCTCAAAGCTGTGTTTATCTTATCATTATCAGTAATAGGCGGTAATCCCAAAATATCACACCAGAATTGACCTAGTAATTGTGAGTTTAGGCACGATCTGTTTTCCTCATCGTTCTTCTTCCACAAAACGAAATATTTTCCATTCCATAATGAGTTAAATGTCTTCTTGCCACACTCTAAAAATCTATAATATTTAGTGTCAATCTTAATGTCTAGTATTTCAGATATTTTAATAAATGCAGCTAGTGCTGAAAGGAACATTGATGCAACATAGGATGAGGCTCCATACATATGAGTTCCATCATAAGAATTGTCGTAACCACCCTTTGAGTCAGGTATACAATCGTTATCCATATCCTTTCTTATGAGCCAATCAATTATCTCCTTTATTTTATTATAATTTTTCTCTAAAATTCCCCTATCAGAAGTAAATATATAGTCTCTGTATAGCATTAAGACTAAGGTTGGTCCCAAGTCAGTCCACCAATATGGATATGACGCACCGTAAATTGGATCTTCAATACTTTCCTCTCCGATATCATGGGGTGCTTCCCCATTATTTATATAGTTCACTAAATGATTGTCGGCTGATATCACTAAATCTCTATAAAGCTCTAAAAGGGTAAATCCGAGGCCGTCAAAGGTCATAGAACCAATGGTGTTCATTAATTTACTAATGTAAGGATCTTCATATACGGCAAATCTGCCATCTTTAGTTAACCAAGTATTTGAGGTTAGGATGTACAAACTATTTACCAAAGCTTCCTTTAGCCACTCTACTTTTTCCTCTATACCTAAATCTGGTCCTAACTTAAGAGTGTATTCTGCAACATCTATCGAATCTTTAAAGAAGTTCTCGTAGTAATGCCCATATGGATAATGATGAGGTCTTCCGTTGAAAAACCATGAAAGGATAAACGTTTCTTCTTCATTCACATCTTTATATATGATACCCCCTATTTCCTCTCTAGCATAAGGTCTTATTATATATTTTTCATCATATTCTTCCAAATTATAAAAATAGGTGATATCTTCAGTCATTCCAACCTTAGCTGGCTTATAGTAGGCGAAATTTGTTATAACCTTACAGCCAACACATCCCAAGAAAATTTCTCCATAAGCAGGATCGGAGTTTAAGGCTTTTTCATTTCTCATTATAACACCATTTAACTTTCCCTTATAGCCCTCATTTGTTCTTCCAGCTCTCTTACTACCAACTATATTTGGATAAGAAATTGCAAATCTTCCTTTTCCTTTTATTTTAAACTTTAATGCTGGGAGAGAAGAATTCTTAATATCATTTTTCCTTAAAATTGAATATACTTCTATTTCAGCAAAAGGCGTTGAATACTTAATAACTGGGAACTCTACCGACATCTCCATATCCTTAATGTAAGTATATCGAGGGGGTGTTTCCACGTTTTTTCCAGGATTAGTTTGAAGAAAAATAGGTTCCCCATCTAGAAATGTTAATATGTGAAAACCCCTTATTCTTCTAAGTGGATTTGACCAGTTGTTTAGAATAGTTATATCATCAATCGTAAGATCTGGGTAGAAGTTTATCTTCCCTGTCCCTATTCCACCTAAAGGTACACCAAAATACTTCTCTATCTTCATCACTAATTTTTTATTTACACTTCTATTTATATAGGTATGCATAACGTGGAGAAGTACGAAATTTTTCTGGATTTTAATGGATATGATTATGAAGGCATAGAGAAAATATACCTTACCTCAAACGAAGAAAAATTAGAGCTTGATAGTCTCGATCTCGAAATAGAAAGTGTGAAATCCGATGGTAGAGAGGTTAAATTTGAAGTAAAAGGTGAGAAATTAATAATTTATGATAAGGTTGAAAGAGAACTTGAAGTAAGGTTTAAAGGAAAAGCTTCTCGTGATTCGATTTTGGGAATTTATGTTGCTCCATATAATGGCAAAGGGATGATTACAACACAGTTTGAGGCGATATATGCTAGAAGATTTATTCCATGTTTTGATCACCCTGCAATGAAGGCAAGATTTAGATTAAGTGTTAGAGTGGAGAAGGGATTAAAGGTAATATCGAACATGCCAGTTGAGAAAATAGAAGAAGATGCAAACGGTAAGGTAATTTATCATTTTCAAGAAACTCCTAGGATGTCTACATATCTGTTATACTTAGGAATAGATGATTTTGAGGAAATTGCAGATGACTCAAAGAGACCTACCATAATATTGGCTACAGTCCCTGGAAAGTCGATGAGAGGACTATTCGCAATTAACGTTGGCAGAAAGGTTATCGAGTTTTACGAAAAATATTTCGAGATACCTTATCAATTACCGAAAGTTCATTTGATACAAGTTCCGGAATTCGCAGCTGGGGCTATGGAGAATTGGGGGGCAATTACTTTTAGGGAGACTGCTTTATTGGCTGATGATTCTTCTTCTGTTTATCAGAAGTTTAGGGTTGCTGAGGTTGTTGCTCATGAGTTGGCTCACCAATGGTTTGGTAACTTGGTAACTTTAAAGTGGTGGGACGATTTATGGTTAAACGAGAGTTTCGCAACATTCATGAGTTTTAAGAGTCTAAAGTATTTATTTCCACAATGGGATAGTGAAGGTCATCTTATTTACGGCGAAACTTTAAGCGCGCTAGAAGATGATTCCCTAACTACTACACACCCAATAGAGACACATGTAAGGGATCCACATGAAATCGAGCAAATGTTTGATAATATTAGTTATGGTAAGGGGGCTAGTATTTTGAGGATGATTGAGGCTTATGTTGGTGAGGAGAATTTCAGAAGGGGTGTAGTTAATTATCTAAATTCATTCAAATTTGGCAATGCAGAGGGCAAGGATTTGTGGGATTCTATTTCCAAGGCGGTTGGGCAGGATATAGGGGAGATTATGGCTGATTGGATTACAAAACCCGGTTACCCTGTAATTTTTGTCAACACTTATGGTAACTCCGTTAGGTTTTCTCAAAAGAGATTTATGCTTCTTGATAGTGAGTTAAATGAGACGTACAAGGTTCCACTTACATATGAGATTAACGGTAAATTTAGCACTCTCCTTTTAGATAAGGAATTCACTGAAATAAGGTTAGAAGAGGGCTTGAAGAGTATTAAGGTTAATGTAAATAGGACTGGATTTTATAGGGTGCTTTATGATTCTCTTGATTTAGCTTTCTCGTCCAAGCATAATGTTTATGAGGAGTTAGGGCTGGTTAACGATTATTGGAATTTCCTATTGGCTGATTTGATAGACTCAAGGATGTACTTTGATTTACTTAGCAGATTTACAAATACTTCTAACTCTTTCGTATCAAGGGAGATTACCTCACAACTTCTAACATTATTCTATCTATTTAAGAAACATTACGGAAAAGATTTTCTAGTTAATCAAGTGAAGATATTTAGGAAATTTAATGATGATTTAGGCAAATTAGCGTACTCAGCAATTATTAATGCTTTAGCTACAACTGATGAAGAGTTTGCATTAGGGTTATCTACCCTATTTGATCAATATGAAAATATAGATAGTAACATGAAAGAGGCTGTTGCAATAGCTTATGCAATAACCACTAACGATTTCAATACTCTTCTAGAAAAGTATAAGAAGTATACCATAGATGAGGAGAAGAATAGAATGTTGAGTGCAATTTCTTCACTTCGTGACCCATCAATTGTAAACAAGGTTTTCTCATTAATATTTAATAGGACTATAAAGACTCAAGATACTAGATTCGTTATATCTTCACTAGTACATAATCCACATATAAGGGAGGAAGTATGTGAGTATCTGATAAATAATTTTGATGAAGTTAAGAAATTTATAAATACGGTTTATGGAGGTCCTTGGGGTTTAGGTTCTATAGTTAGGAGTATGTCATTTTGTGGTGTAGATAAACCTAGAGAAATTATAGACTTTCTCGAAAAGGTGAAGTTTAAGGAGATTGAAAGGCCTATCAAAGAATCTGAAGAAAGGATAAAAATATATTCTCGATTAAAGAAGAAGATGCCATAAATTATGATCTTTGTACTATTTCATCTATTTTTTTCATAAGCTGTGATTCAACATGTTTGTTCCATAACATTTCCGGTACGTCAACTACTAGGAATAATTCAGATAGTAAAAGTGTTTCTACTGCAGTTATTGCCAAATTCTTTATCCAACTGCCTACTCCTGCAATTACCTTAAGACCTTGAGGTGTATTCTCAAAAGTAAACGTTAAAGCTCTATCTGCAGCGATTATGTCTCTTAATATTCCACCTTTCTGTGCTTGAACTATTGCCTTATTTCCCTCTACTTTTTGTTGTACTTTCCATTTATCGCTATTTAGGTAAGATACAAACTCATTAACTACCTTATTTAAATCAACTTGTTTAGGATATGTTTTTTCTTTTTTAAAAGGATTCATACTATAAATGAAGACACATTATATAAAAGGTTTTCCGTAAGTCGCATATAATTTTTTATTTTTAATATAAAATAAGTCGCATGTGTCAGATGAACTAATAGTTTTATCGTTCATAGCTTCGATTATGGTTATTATCATAGTCTTAATCCTTTACTATATAGAGAAGATAAAAACTTACGTTGGAGTCTTCTTCATTTACTTTTCCCTCGTAATGATGATAACTATGTTCATTGGGGCATCAGTTTATTTAATCTCTCCATCAACCTTATGGTTGGCAATAGCGTTTGGTATAAACACTTTCACAATGATACCCCTAATTGTTTATTTTTTATTAAAAGTAAGTAAATTTTCAAATACAAAGTTTAATAGAGAAAGACTCCATATTGTCATTTTCTCACTGCTATTAGTATTGAATGAAATATTAATGGGATCTACTTTCGGTATTGCTCAATTTGGTCCATCCAAGTTTTCAACGCTATACTATGCCTTCTACTACTCGATAAATAGCTACTGGTTTTTCTATCCCATGATGGCTGAGATGCTGGTTTTATATTTATTGCATTATTTAAGGGGGTTAACGTATAGAGAGGTTTTCCCATTAATTGGAGTAGCTGCTTTTCCACCAACTGCATTTGATTATCAAGATTGGTTTTATTCAGCTCTCATATTCTCACTAGGCTTTTCTGTATTTGGTATCATGATTTCAAAGGATCTTTGGAGATATGTCTACTCCGTCCTAGCGGTATGTATCTTAATTCTCTTTTTTAATACTATAGCTTATGATGTAGCAATAATTACCTCAATGATCCTATACTATATAAATTTATTAAGGAGGTAAATTTTCTCCGACTATTTTCCCATTAACTATGATAATAAAGAATGGAATGATCATTGGCGAAGTATAGCCATTAATATTCAATATACTTTCGTTTGTTGGAATTACAATAGGTAGATTGTAACTATAGAAGGTATAGTTTGGTAAGTTAGCCGTACCATTAAACATTATTGAAAGGGATACATTAGTCAATGAAAAATTGAGTACAAATGGAGGGTAATATGAGATAACGTTGTATGTAACGTTCATAATTATTGGCAAGCTAGTTAATTGTTGTGAATTGTTGTAGGCTATCCTAAAAGAGGAGATTGTATTGTTTAAATTGTGGTTATCCATGACGTTTATTGTTATGTTTATTGGCAAATAGCCTAAGTATGTAGTAGAACCTCCGATAAGGATGGAGTTTAAACTATTATTATTGGCGTAGTTTATCATAAAATCGTAATAGTAGTAGTAAATATTACTAGTGCCAGTATAAGCTATATTAACGTTTGCTTTCGGCTTAATCCATAATTGACTATAGTATCCTATTCTAATATATCCAGAACTTTGATTGGTAACATTGTAAGTGTATAATATCATGCATAGTGGGACATATCCGTTACTGACTTCGTGGATATTAATTTTGTAATTACTAAGGAAGTTTACTGGACCATAAGTGTAATAGAAGTATGTAGTATTGTAGGAGATATTGAAAGACCCAATACGTACAGAGTCTTCATCTATATTTCCATAGACCTCACCAATCCAGTAGCCATAACCTAAGTAAATGAGGTATGTTTCATTATTCTTGGCATCAATAACCTTTACTGGGGTTACATTTTCAAAATAAGTAATATCAACCTTGTAAGAATCATATGGTATTGGAGATTCTACTGGAGGGAACGTTTCATTGTATAATGGAGGTGTTGAGTCAAAGATTAATTCATCACTCGTAATGTTTTTAGGCCCTATTAACTTCTCATTTATTGTCTTTATGGATAGTACACTCTCATTTCCTATGGTAACGACGGTATAATTCTGGTTATATTCATTTGGTAAAAGCGTTTTAACTGAGGGTGGAAATAGGGCTAAGGAGAAAGAGTTTCCCGTATTGCTTACAAAACTTATTTGCCCACTAGTGATATTTGGTCTAATTACTATTGCATCTCCCGGACTCAAAACTACTCCATATCTAGTTAATGAACCATTGGTAAAGATCATCAAGTTTTTGACTGGGAATGTGTAAGTCTGTCCGTTAAATGTGGTTTCTAAAATGCTTTGAATATTGTATATCCCCTCAGTATCTAGTATATATACATGAGGTATGAAGGAAATTGTTATGTTTTTTAACTCTTCTACAACCCAATAATAACCTACTTTAGCCTTACTTAGCTTTTCGGTATTTATATTACCTTGAACATTATAGAATTGTGTAATATCATCATGGTTTAATATTATTACACCAGCTAAAATGGAAAATAGTAGTATAACCGCTAGAGTTATTGCAAGTAACCCTAAACTATCTTGCATTAATAAAATTACGGAAAGAGAAAATATAAACGTTTATATCGAGAAGAATCTCAAGATTATTGGTTCTAATACGCTAAAGAAGTGTATTGAGAGTAATGCGAGGACTAACCCAATTAACGGCATTATCATGTATTGTACAGTACCATATAGTGCTTTAGCTACCAGTAATCCTATGGCGAAAGTCGACATTAAAATGAATATGAACATTTCAGCTAGGATAAACGAAGATAAAATAAATTGGGTAATTATGTTTGGGAATTGAGGTACGCCCAAGGTGCTTGCCGGTAAAGTTACTACTGTGAATGAGCTAATGATTACAATCGCTATAAGTATAGTGGCAATTAGGAGGATAGGTGTCAGAATTCCTAAAACTTGATAGGCTCTCATCCTTGAGAATGCTTCTCTCTTGGATTGTATAAAGTTAAGTGTAAATTCAGTTAGATATTCTAATAGATCTGGTCTTACTGCACCGCCCTCTATCAATATCTGAACAGTGGTAAGAGAGAACTTGCCTAACCAGCTTCTAGTGTTTATTTTAGCTCTAGTTATTGGAATCCCCATGGAATCTTGTTTTACTATCTCGTCTAGAACCCTATTAAACTCCCTTCTATATTTCTTTTCCCCAGCCAATGTTTTAATAGCCCTACTTAGATCGTAACCTATCTTTCTGAACTCTGTAATATCTCTCAGAAATTGCGGTAGTGAGTTCTCTACGTCATTAATTTCTCTTATTTGGTTGTACATGAATATTGTTGAGGTTATAGAGAACACCAATAGTCCTAAACCAATTGCGTAATATATTTCATTAAGAAGTATTTCAACTGTTCCCGCTATTAGAAGTGCAGCAAGAAAGGCCATTAGCAGCTGTATCTTGTTAAGACCTATATTATCCATATATCGAGGTCTATTGCTAGTTGTAATTGTGTATAATATTGTACCAAATAATATTGGTATTACAAGCAAGAACGATATAACTGCACCATTTGTGAAGAACGCTAATACAATTAAGAACATGGGGAAAATGAGGAATAGGATTACTATTAATTCTCCTAGGAATGAGGTTCTTTCTGAGTAAAACCTCCAACGAAACTGGAGCCAATTAAGAAACTCTCTAGCCTTTTGAAAAAGGTATGCTTCAATATCGCCACCACTCCTTATAATCGAAGTATAACCTGCCAAAAACCAAGAGTAATCTCTATTAAACGTTAATCGAGCTCTATGCTCTAAAGCGTCAAGTGGAGATTTTCCGAAGAAATCTATATCTCTTATAATGAGCAATGCTTCCTTTTTCATAGCTTTAAATAATGGAAACTGCACAATTTTTCTCATTCCCTCATATATAGTCGTACCGCTGGCGTTAATGATAGTAATTAAGGTCACAAAGAAAGGGATCTCATCTTGGATGCTGTCTCTTACTTCCCTAGCCCTACTTTTGTATTTCTGTTCTGGATAAAAGATAAAAATGAACGGAAAAAGTAATAATAGAAATGGTAGTGGAGACAGTAATATTATACTTAGTGCTAGTGATATCGGTATTACGAGAAGTAATGAGATCAAAAAATATGCGACGTATCTAACACCGACTTCAGTAGGACTTTCCAAGTCAGCACTTGCGTTAATATACCTCTTAGTACGCTCGCTTATCCAATTTGCTATGAAACCTAATCTACTGCTTGTAATTATCCTAGACTTCAGAATAGTTGATAAAGGAACACCCTCTTCATATTCACTCCTTATCCGTGTTAAATTTATTGTAAAACTTATACTTAAAATAACTATACCACCAATAAATAGACCTAAAAGCGATGCTTGAAGGACAAATAGAAAACCTAATGCGTCTCCAAGAGCTACTGAAGGGTTGATTACTATATATTGAAAGAAACTAGAAATTACGTATAGAATTCGTTCTCTAAATAACGTAATGATTAAATCTAGTAAACCCGCTAGTAAAACTAGAAACAAGAAATCATATGAGATTATGCTAGCCAATTTAATTCTTCTTTCAGCCACCCCTATCACCATTTATATAATATTTAACTAACTCTTTTGCCAATGCGTCGTAGTCGTAAACTCCCCTTTCAGCAAGCCCCCTTATTAATAATAGTCTATTTTCTATCTCCTTATACAACTTATCCTTACTCCAGCCTAATAATTCTCTAGCTTTTTCCAGCTGTATGCTACCAATTTCTTTTGAATTATTGGGAAGGAAGCTCTTCCTTTCATAATCATATTTAAATACTTCCCTAAATCCGTTTCCATCATTTTCAACAATAGATATTATTTTCCTATTCATCTTTCTATTCTCGGTTTCAATTCTCTTTATGATTGCAATCACTGAAATTAGCTGTTTAAATTGTAACGATAGATCTTGACCCAATAACCCACTAATTCTAGTTATTAAGTCAACGTGATTAGACCCATGAAATGTTGTGAGCCCACCATGACCACTGGCAACAGCTTGAACTAGCCATTCTATTTCTTTCCCTCTTACTTCCCCTACTATAATGTAATCTGGTCTATATCTTAAGGAGAGTCTGACTAGTTCATAATAACTGATATCCTTACTCCCTTCATAGTTTGAAGGTCTAGTATAGAATTGTATCCAATATTTGTGAGGTAATTTTAGCTCCGGTGTATCCTCAATCGTTAAATATTTCGCTAATGGATTAAGTAGCATTAATAGTGAGTTTAATGCAGTGGTCTTTCCGCTACCACTTGGGCCTACGAGAAATGTAAATAGCTTAGCCTCGGCAATTATCCATAAGTAAACTGCCATTAGCTCGCTTAATGTACCATACTTGTAAACCAAGTCAATAATCGTTAGAGGCTTTTCTGGGAATTTTCTTATATTAAATGTCGTTCCTCTACTTATTTCCTCACCGTAACTCACTGCAACTCTATGACCTTCGTGTAACATAAAATCTTGTAATGGTGTAGCTGTACTTACGCTTCTCCCACCTAAAGATGCTAACCTCTCTACTATTCTCCTAACCTTCAACTCACTCCCTAAAATGATATTAGTCTCCAATCTAGGCCATTCACTATGTCTGCTATGGACTACTGAAATTGGTGTCGTTGGGGATACTAGTTCTATCTCTTCGATAAAAGGGTCACTCATTGGTACTTGTAGGACTGAATATTTTATCTCTCGAGTTATATAGTACATATATTTCTTTAAGTTTCTCTTTACGTCACCTACTACTCCTAATTTAGCTGAAATTTTCAATACATCTTCTTGTAGTTTTTCCACGTCAATTTGTTTATTAGAAACCACAGTTGTGGGAGAATATATTAAACCGTCAAGAATCGCTAATAAGATCTTTTCTTCTCTCTGATCAAGCTGAGGTTCGTTTACTAAATAGTAACCAATCCCCTCTTTTTCGACAATGTAAACTTCAACGTCAAAGTTTTTTAGAGAATAGTGCTCTACGATATTGTGATTTTCCAAGCTAGCTCTAAGAGATATTATTCCCGATTCATCAATCGATTGTAGATAATAGGATAATTCTTCAAATTTATTATGTGATTTCTTTTTACCAATAAGTACCATATACCTATTTAAAAAAATAAAAATAAAATACTTTATTGTAGTCACTCATCAATAACTTCTACCGATGTAGCATAGGTTTGTCCGTTATTGTACTTAACAATCACAGTAATAACGTAATTATTGCCTTCAATTGCTTTAGGTACAGGTAATGTAAAGGCATATGATTGCCCAGGAGGTATATTTAAACTAGAATTAGTATAGTTCGATATAACCGTACCGTTATTTTGAGGATGTACTTGAATTGTAATACTGGTTATATTACTAGCTCCTTGGTTTATTAAATCTCCAGTTATAATCCCCCCAACCATTTGGACATTACTTATACTTAGTCCAGTAGTGATCATACTATGCCTAAGTACGCCAAAGAAGTAATAACTGACAAGGCTAACCGCAGCTATTGCAACTAATATTAACAATACAGTAACTAAAGCGTTTTCTAAGCCTTTTTTATACTTTTGCATAATGATATATCTATTATTTCTCCTTTTTTACTTTTTCCCAGAAGGTGGCGCAATATAGAAACTATTTCCATAAGATGTTATGATAACATACCCATTAGCAGACTTAACGTGTATTATCACGTTAGTATTGGGTGGTACTGTAATGTTTTCGGGTACAATCGTCACATTGGTTCGATTTATTAATAATATAGCAACAATCTTAGTCACTACCGAGCCAGAATTATATATTGACAAAGAATTGTTCACATATCCTATTAATAAATTCTCTTTAGCCTTATTTGCAAGTATTTGAGAGACTTGTAAATATTCTTTTTGTAAGCTCATATATGAGGTACTTAAATATAGTACTAAGCCTATTGTTGCAAGTGTTAAGAAGAAGATTACTATCATCGCAATTATGGAAGCTTGCCCCCTCATTTTCAAGCCTCCAATTGTATCAAGTTATTGTTAGAGGTTTGTATTATTATGTTAGTAGTGTTATCGTAGACCTCTATTACGTAAACAATTTGCGGATATAATATCCTAACGTTTGTATTGGTAGTGTTGTATATTATAAACTTCACCATTGTGTGATTAACGTAAATCTTACTAACGTTAATTGGTATATTTCCTATGTTCTCTACGTAAAAATAGGAACGATTATCAGTCTGATGGTAATAAACAACGCTAACCATTTGCCCAGTTGCAATGTAATAGTTTTTTAGTTCTTGGGATAAGCCATATTGGTTAAGGTTTACTACGTGAAGATAATAAATAGAAACTATTGCTATTGCAATTAACGTAACTAGAATTAGGAAAACAACTGTTATTGCTTCAGAAATACCTTTTACATTCATCACTTAAATACAATGGATCTACTCACTTATAATTATTTTCCTAATTCAGTGGGAAAAATCAACTTATGTCCCTTACCATGATGTAGGTTAAAATTGCAGTGTATGGTATGGTGAATATATTTACAATTGGTATTAAGCTAAGTAAAGATCCAACTAAAATTACTGCAGATGCTGCACCGTCTACATTAAATGCTCTTGAGTACCAATTTATTGCCTCGGTTAAACTCATAGGTCTATTAAGTACAGTTGCTGACGAAATTATGAAAAGTGGTATTCCAGCTAGTCCTAATACAATCCAAAGAACTCCCAAAAATCTAGTAAATCCTAGTAATAGTCCCAAGATTACTAATACTATAATAATACTAGATAACTTACTTAAGGTATTCATGGCGTTACCAAATGCACTACTTGTATTTGGCTTAATTCCCCTAGCAGAATCCTGAGCCATGAAAGTGGTCGTATGAACCGTAATACTGAAAATTAGTGCATATACAATTCCTAATATTACGCTGAAAATTAGTGCAGTAACTAAAGCAGCAGTTGGTGAAATGAAGAAAATTCCACCAGTTATTGCAGCTAAAATACCAGCTAATACTAGTTCAATTATTAACATGATTATAGGAGGTAATATGAGTGAAAGGTTTTTGGTGAAAATATTGAATGCTGTAGTTAGCCTATCAGGTTGTAATGGACTTGGAGGTTGAGGCGAAAGAGGATAACCGCATTTTACACAATAATTTGCATCATCCGGATTTACGTATCCACATCTAGGACAAATTTTAGGCATTAGTAATCACTCATTTAATCAAGTATAATAACTCTTACTAATATTTTATCAGGTTTGCGCCCGGTAATTCACCAATCATTTCGGCGGGACAATATGTTTTCTCCTCATCTATAAATACTTTAAACTATAGGTCATATAAAATCTTATGAAAATAAAGGATGCTGTAAATATGATTAGATGGGAATATAGGGAAAAGATTGATGATTATGTTATTATAATTATAGATAGACTAACTGAAAATGGATTAAAAGAAATTTCATTTAGCGAACTAGATGCTGTTGATAATAATTACTTGTATTTAAAAAGTGAAGAGAATACTGTGATTCCACTCCATAGAGTACTTATGATTAAAAGAAAGAGCGATAACGCACTGATTTGGAAGCGTTGAGGTTAACTGTTTTTCTTTCTTGATAAAGTTTTTATTGTTCTTTTCGTATATGATCATTCATGAGTAGTAGAAAAATTATCCCTACTAGGTTACCAGTAATTTGGGGTAATGAAAATTTACCAGGGTTACCACAAATTTCACCTACAGCTTACGAAGAAATAATGCTAAGATGTAAAACATGTAATCAGATTGTATCAGTTTCCAAAGCTCTTGAGCATCAATTAATGCATAAGAATAAGGGAGAGGAAGCTTGCTTCACAGTTGAGACAAGCCAACCCAAACGCATATGGTATTCTAACGAGATAATTTAACTTGACCTTTTTCTTCTGCTAGAACATCACAAGATAGGATAGACTGGCTGTATTTTTTGACGTGATTTATGGATAGTTTTATTACCTCAATTATTTCTGGGCTTGACATAGAATAGTACGAAAACTTACCATCCTTTCTGACTTTAACTATTCCGCAATTTCTCAGGCAAGCCATATGATGAGATATTAAAGATTGTGATTTGCCCAGAGATTTACTTATTTCATCTACAGTAGCTTCTCCCTTATCCAATAAAAAGAGCACTATTCTTAATCTAGTCCCGTCTGCTAGGGCAGAGAATAGCGATTCCAATTCATTTGTAAGAGGTTCCACATTTTTATAATGTCAATAGGCTAAAATAAATCTTTCTATGAACATGTGTTCATATGAAAAAGATTTTTATATTAGTCAATCAGAAGTGTAAATAGGTGAATCAGATGGTTAATTTGAGGTTAAATCTAAAGCAAGACGAGTTAAAATGTGAGAATTGCGGTGCTAAATTATCTGAAGATGAGATATATGTAAGGGAAATCAATAGTAAAGAACATTACTTTTGTTGTTCTCATTGTGCTGATAAATATGAGGCTAGATTTAAGGAAGCTGATAGATCCTCATGTTGCTAGAAAGGGATAGATAATGGAAGATCTGGTGATTATAGGTTACGGTGCAGCTGGATTCGCGGCGTTAATAAGAGCAAATCAACTCGGAATAAAGCCAGTAGTTGTAGGTTATGGAGAAATAGGTGGAACTTGCGTTAACGTAGGATGTGTTCCATCGAAGAGAATGTTGAGGATAGGTGAGTTGTACAATAATTCTTCAAAAATAGTAGGAAAAAAGCTATTTCCAGAATTTTTTCAAGCCTTTCAAGACAAGGCTGAAATAGTGAATTCGCTACGAAAGGAAAAATACGAGGATGTGATAAATTCATATGATGTTAAATTAATAATTGGTAAAGCGCATTTCATTTCACCTAACGCGATTAAAGTAAATGGGGAGACAATAGAGGCTAAAAAGTTTATAATAGCCACAGGTTCTTCTCCCAATGTGCCTAACATCAAGGGTTTAACTGAAGTTGGGTTTTGGACTAATGTCGAAGCCTTATCACCAGACAAGACAATATCATCCTTAGCTATTATAGGAGGAAGGGCTTTGGCGTTAGAGTTTGCGCAAATGTATAAGAGACTAGGAGTTGATACCATAATTCTTCAAAGGAGTGAAAGAATATTACCAGATTGGGAGCCTGAAATTTCCCTTTCCGTTAAAAACTATTTAGAGAAGAATGATAATATTCCGATTTTTACAAACGTTAGGGTTAAGGAGGTTAGAAAGGGAAATGGGGGAAAGATAGTAGTTACGGATAAGGGTGAAGTTGAGGCTGACGAAATTCTTTTGGCAACTGGAAGGAAGCCTAATGTGGAAATGAATTTAGATGCTGCAGGAATAGAGTTAAACGATAAGGGAGGCATAAAGGTTAATGAAGAACTAAGAACCTCAAATCCTAATGTATATGCTGCAGGAGATGTAATTGGTGGTCCTATGTTGGAAGCTCTAGCTGGCAGACAAGGTTCAATTGCAGCAGAGAACGCAATAATGAATGTAAAAAGAAAAATTGATATGAGTAGTGTGCCCCAAGTTGTATTTATAGAACCCAATGTGGCTAAAGTTGGTCTTACTGCATTAGAGGCAATGAAAGAAGGCTATGATATAGATCATAGGGTCGTTAAGATGAATAATATAGCTAAGGCGAGAATATTAAGGGAAGATTATGGATTAATAAAGATGGTTATAGATAAGAAGTTTAGGAATATTTTAGGTGTCCAGATGTTTGGTAAATACGCTGCAGAGGTGATAAATGAGGCGGCGTTAGCGGTTAAATTTAGGGCTACAATAGATGATTTGATTGATACAATACACGTCTTTCCCACAATGGCCGAGAGTTTGAGAATAGTAGCGCTAGCTTTTACCAGTGATGTTAGTAAAATGAGTTGCTGTGTCTAAGTGATTCCTTTTCTTTTTTATATAATTAGTTGTTCTATTGGTTAAGTGATTAAGAAAAATTCTCCGTATAGTAACACGTTTATTTCTATGTAAGTTATGAAGATAAAAGTTTAAATACTATAAACAGTATAAATAGGACTATGCGAGAAGTTAAGAAATTATATGAAGATGAAGAAGTCGAGGAGATAGCCCTACATATAAGTGATGAAGAGATAGAAATTATAGATCACAGTGGAGTTGTTAAGGGGAAAATTTCATCTAAACAACTTGCTAAGAAAGCTTTAGAGAAGAGAACTTTAAAGTTTAGAATTAAGGAGGCTGTAAATACAAAAATTACAAATGAAGATGAGAAATCTTTACCAAGTTTAAGAGAATTATACTTTGATCCCCACATGTTAATATATGGAAAGAGGGCTGAGGAAGTAAAAGGCTCCGGTTACGTATGTCCAGTATGCGGAATTGAAATAGACGAATACGGCTATTGCGGTTGTGGTGCGGGGTCAAGCTAATCTATATATATATTTTTCCTTATATAAAATACCCTTTTTCTTTATATATCCTTTTAAACTTTTTTCTTATGAGGTATATCTGTTAAACACTGTTAATGATAAATAAAGTTTAAGTTGTAGAAAGAGAAAAATAATCTATGAAACTTAAAGACGTTTTCAATAATACTAGACCTATAAAAATTACCCGACATACTAGTCTTTCCGAAGCGTTAGAACTCATGGACAAACAAGGAATCCGGTTTGCGCTTGTAATAGACAATAGTAAAGGAGATGATGTCATAGGAATAGTGACTAGGAGTATAATTTTAAGGTCACTTGCGAAAGGAGTCTCACAAAATGAACCGGTATCAAAAGTTATGATAAAAAATGTGATTACTATAAACGGAGAGGAGGATTTGATAGATACTTTTATGTTCATGGTGAGGAACAATATCACTCATTTGTTAGCTATTAATGAAACAGGAAAAATAATAGGCGTAGTCTCACTGAGGGACGTTCTTACCGCCATAAATAAGGAGTGTGAAAAAGATATTGATTAGAGTAAATATTTACTAAACCATTCTAATTTAGTCTTTAGCCTATCTATCATATTCTTTGGCTTCCCTCTTCTGGCATGTTCATGACTGTCACCTTGATATCTTACTAACGTTGTAGGGACTCCCTGCATCTTTAATGCAACATAAAATTGTTCAGCCTGTTCAATCGGACATCTGTAATCTTCTTCACCATGAATTAACATGGTAGGTGTTTTAACGTTTTTCACATAATAAATTGGCGACATTTTCATTAGTTTCTCTATGCCTTCAGTACTCCATGGATCAGCAATCCCAGATTCGATAGCATTAAACCAAAAACCTATATCACTAGTACCACACATGCTAATTAGATTCGATATACTCCTTTCACTAATTGCAGCCGAAAATATATTAGTCTTCGTTACTACCCAATTGGTCATAAAACCCCCATAAGAACCGCCAGTAACACCAAATTTACCTTTTAAACCATATTTTTCCTTAACGGTATTCACGAAGTTTATTAGATCTTCGAAATCCTTTCCACCCCAATCACCCACACAAGCCTTAGCGAATTCCTCCCCATATCCTTGGCTACCTCTAGGATTTGCATATATTACGTTAAACCCATTATCTACGAAGAACTGGAATTCTATAAAATAGCCATAGCCATATGCCATATGTGGTCCCCCATGAATAAATAATATTGTTGGTGCATTAGGATCTCTAACTATACTCCAGCCCTCAACTTCCATTCCGTTACTGTTTATAACAATTTTCTCTGGAGTATATCCTTTAACGTTGGGGTTTGGATCATATTCTATATCTCTATATTTTAATATTACCGGCTTTTCTGGAGTAGAATAGAAGTAAGCTAACTCGCTATTACTATAATCAAATCCTCTTACCATTATATTTCCACTAGTTACCTTGTCTACTTTATTGTCAGAGATTTGATAAATATGTGATGTACCTCCCTCTTGACCTAAGGAGAGTATTAGATCCTTTTCGAATACGATCTTATCCTTTATACCATCAAATAAATCAGTTAATACTTTATTTCCGCAAGTCTTTCCGCAGATGTAACTCTTTCCTTCTTCTGGTAGCATTATTTCGAGAGAAGCCCATGGGGTTAGTCCTTTCCTATGTCCTAAAAATGCTATTTTTCCCTCGCTGTTCATAGCGATTGCTTGTACAGTTCCATCCTCTTTCGTTATTCTGTTTAACTCCCCAGTTTCTATGTTCACCTCATACAAATTTCCTAATCCATAATCATCTCCATCCTTAGTTGCTGAAATTACAACCCTACTACCGTTTGTAGCTAAATCTGTAACGTCAAAGTTCCCAGTAACGAGCTTCCTCAAATCTTTACCATCAAATAAATAAAGTGATTGCCTAGCTCTCAATAAGCCTCTGCTATCAAACCTATATTTTATCTTCTCGGCTCTAAACGGCAATGTCTTATCTGTGTTTTCCTCTGCTATCACTAATATTCCCTTATTATGGAATTCATATTTCGATATTTTACCAGAAAATGTAAATATTACTTTCGGCTCGCCATAGAGTTGCGCTTCAAGTAAAGAGGATTTTGTCTCTTCATTTCTTATAAAGTAAAGCTTATCGTTATCGAACTTTGGCGAGGATTCACTTCCTTGAAATGTTATCCTCTTAAGGTTCAAATAAATTGATGACTTGTACTTATCCTCCTCTATCCATGTCTCTACGTGAAATAGTTTTCCCTTCTCTATTGTTATTTCAGGTATTAATTTAATCGAATGGTAGTAGTCTTCTGGTTTCATAATGTTAATATATTGCTTTAAGTAATAACTTTGATTATCTTATCGTTTTATAAACTTTTGTAGCTAGTAATATGTGTGTACTCCATTACCACATATTGGTGGAAATATTATCTAGCATCCTTCTTCTCTATACTAGTAATTGGTATAGTAGTATCATCCTTAAATGTAAGCATACCCTATTTCTTTCTAATTCAAATAGGGCTAGTGTTTAGTCTCTGGTACCTCATTTCCCCAATTATAATGATCCTTGTATTTAAGATGAGAAGAGCTTCTCAAGATATTATCTTGATAGTAGAGGATCTTTCAAAGAAATTTAACGTTAAACTGTCCAAAGTCTACATTATAAATGATAATTTCCTTAACGCTTTTGCCTTTGGCAATATAATTTTTAGAGGAATAGCAGTTACTTTACCGCTGTATGAAAGTCTAACCCAAGAGGAGTTAACTGCAGTTCTCTCTCATGAAATTGCCCATATAAAAAATTATGATCCAGAAATTATGTTACTTACGATATTTTCCATAAATTCCATTTATGCAACATTTATTTATTATCTGCCTTTAATTTCCTTATTTTTCCTTATAATATACTTTGTCATCTTATTACCCTTAGTCTTTTACGTGCATAGGAAAATAGAAAGGAGGGCTGATTTAACTGCAGTAAAGGTAAATCCTGAGATAACTTATTGGCTGGAAAGTTCCTTAATAAAAATTGGATATTTAAGTAGAAGTATTCCTACCAACATGCTAAGATATGTTCTCCCAATACAGATACTCTTGGCTAAGGAATTTATTCTAAATAATATTGTTGATAAAAAAGGCGTTTTCTCATTTAGAACTCATCCGTCTCTAAAAGAAAGATTACTATATTTATCTCAATATGAAAAACAAAAAATGTATTATATTTGAAAGTTACTTCTTTTCATGTGGATGACCAATAGGTGGCGTAGTCTTAATAGCCCTTATCGCTTCATCAACAGAAATTGCTAAATAGGTCTTTGTCCTTACGGTACCTCTGCTATTCAATTCTATTAAGGCTTTAAGGAACGTTTCAACATTATCCACTTCTACTATATTAATGAAATCTATGTCACCAAATACTACATATTGTTCCTTTACCTTCGCCCCTATTTTAGCCAATTCCTCATTCACCTCTTTTATTCTTTCTGGCTTATCTGCTATAGTCTCAGCTCCCTTATCGGTGAGGTTTGAAAGAACTATGAATATTACCATTATCATTATACTCCTTCTTAAAAAATATAAACATTTCTTATCAACAAGCACTATTTTTGTTTGAGCTCGAGAAACGAAGTTTATGTTCTCTTTATCGGAAGTTCAATTTTATATTTTAAATGTGAAAACTCACATGAATGGTTGCAATTATTGATGCAAACTTAACTAGATTCGGAAAGAGAAAGGAGAGCTTATTAGAGCTTGCAGGAGAGGTTGTGTTACCATTAATACGAAAAAATGAAATTGATTTTGTAGTAGTTTCTAACAGCTATTCCGGAGAGTTTAACTCCTTATCTGGGATAAATAACTTAATTACAACTTATTTATCGATAGATAGAGTACCATCAATTAGGGTTGATAATACCAGTGGAAGTGGAGGCTCTGCAATATTAGTTGCTAAATCTTTACTTGATTCTAAAATAGCTAAAACCGTGTTAGTCTTAGGAGTTGAGAAGATGTCCGAGAAGAATACTAAGCAAGTTACATCAGTAATAGCCTCCTTGCTTCCGTCAGAAGAAAAAATTGCTGGGTTAACTCTACCTTCACTTGCAGGATTAATGACCAAGGAGTATATGAGGAGATATAATGCATCAAGGGAGGCCTTTGCTTTAGTAGCAGTCAAAAACCATTATAATGGATCTTTAAATCCCTATGCTCACATACAGAAGGTAGTGTCTTTAGATGAAGTTTTGAATTCCCCTATCATAGCAGATCCCTTAACCCTTTACGAATTTACCCCAATTAGCGATGGGGCTTCAGCGATAGTTATGGTAAGCGATGAAGATGCTTATAGTTTTACCAATAAGCCTGTGTTTATAAAAGGTATTGGTGCTTCTTCAGATACGTCATATTTATCTGAGCGTGAGAACATATTGTCAATAAATGCGGTGAAAATTGCTGGATTGACTGCTAGGAAAATGGCAAAGGTTGATCAAGTTGATTTCGCTGAACTACATGATATGGCAACTGTTCTGGAAATAGTCGAGGCTGAAGAGTTGGGTTTATTAAAGAAAGGAGAAGGATGGAAGGCATATTACGATAATTACACCGCAATTAATGGTGAAATTCCAATAAACACCAGTGGAGGGTTGAACTCTAAAGGCCACCCAATAGGGGCAAGCGGTGTAGCTCAAGCAGTTGAGGCGTTTCTACAGATTAGGAACGAAGCGGGGAGTAGACAAGTTAAAAATGCTAGAGTTGGTCTGTCGTTAAGTATGGCTGGTTTTGGGAATTCTGCAACTGTAGTAGTTTACGGTGACGAGCCTTGATCTATGTATGTAAAAATTGTGGCTATTCGTTTTGGGTTAAGAGGGCTAGATGTCCAAGGTGTTACTCAACGGAATTCAACACAAGAGATGATATAAGGGAAGGTGAGCTACTGATATCGTGGAAATTGACCGCTACTCCAGATGGATTTGAAGACAATTATTGGCTTTGTTTAGTCAAAATAGATAATGTTAAAGTGTTCTGTAGGTCCTTAAAAGAGCCTAAAAATAAAATGATGATAAAAGAAAATGGCTTATGTGAGCCATTAGCTTAGTTCCTTGAAAGTCTCTATTCCAGCATCATCATTAAACTTAACGTAAAATTTATACTCCCTATTTCCATTTTTAGCTGAGCACGTCCTCCCAGTATAATAATTTCCATTGATTATTAATTCGTCAATTCTACTCCAATTGGTTCTTTTCTTTACTTCATTAACCATGTTTACAAATTCTAACGCACATATATCACAGCAGAAGAACAACTTCTCTCCGTCAATCTCTTCATAGTAATCTCCCCAAGTTCCTCCACAGAGTGCACAACCATTCTCCTTTGTACCGGCTTCTTTTCCGTTTACGACGATCTTCATTTTATTATCACCTTTACCAGACTGGGTTCTATTTCGAATCCTCTTTCTAATCTGGCTAATAAATACTTTGAAAAAGCATCAAATGACTTAAGAACAGTAACTTGTACTTCTTCCCTTATATTCATCTCTTCTGCATATTTTTCAACCATTTCTAGGGCTTCTCCCGCGTGTGAGATATCAGCCTCATAACCTTCCCTCAGAAAGTCCTTAACAGCTTGGGGAAACTCTTCAGAAGTGAGTATGGCTTGATTAAAATAAGGTAATCTAGCCCCATATTTAACTAAACTCCTATCAGCTACTAATTCGAGGCTATGCATTGATGCCATTGTTTCTAACCAAGTTTTACTCTCAGCTATTTTTCTCCATGTCTTTATCGCTGATTGCGTAGAGGGCAATGGTAGCTTTGATAATATTTCCTCCCTAGGCATTCCCAAGGCTTCTCCCATTCTTATTAACAACTCGTAATGGGCTGGTCTTCCATTATATCCTAAAAATTCAACTGAGATATTCTCTAACTCGTATTGCATAACATCATCCTTGTTAGTTTTGAATACTATTGATGATAACACTTTTACCCAATTCTTTAAGAAGTGTTGATGCTCAATTACATAGCCTAATAGCACACCCCTAGTTGGTTTCTGCATTGCGACAATAAACGGATGTGGATTTTCTCCATAAAACTTCTCTATAAACCTCTTCCTAATCCACATTGCTAAACCATCTGGAGTTGAGAAGAAGCTCTCTAAATTACTTGCTAGTTCACTAACTTCTATTCTCTTCATTGATATATTTCTGTTTAACCACATTACATGAGATGGGTCACTCTTATAATTTGCTAGCAAGTCCATGTGCTTGGCTAAATCCTCCCATGAGTTAAATTTCATTTCACATGAGGGGCATATTGGCATAAGTAATACTCAATGTTTTCCTTATTAAGTTTAATTTAGTTAGAGAGTATGTCCATAGTTTCGTTATTGACCTACTTATTTTTGCATAACCAGTATTACTCCTACGGGCGTTCAGTAATAAATCTTTCGCTCAAACTTCAAGCATAGTACTAGCTAACATTGCCACGTGGGTCCTTTCAACCCACGTGGCGATTCGGGGAAGGGCTTACTTATTTAGGCTCATAAGGCCTATTATTATACCAAACACTCCAAACAACCCTTGCCAACTTCCTAGCCAAAGCAACATACAACTTCCTACCTTTCAACCTATCCTTGTGTGTCTCATAAAACTTCAATAAGGTTGGATTCCTAGAATAATTCCTCACTGCCAAAAAGTAGAACAAGCTACGCAAGTACTTATTACCCCTCTTGGAAATCCCCCTACTTATCACAGCTCTTCCACTCCTCTCAACTACGGGATCTAAACCACAATAAGCCACAAAGGACTCTGGTTTAGGAAAACGCTTAACATCACCAACAATACCAGCTGCAAGCTTCCCAACACCTGATATAGTCAATAGGACATGATCTTGAGGAACTTGCCCTTCAATCATCCTCCTAACCTCCTTCAACCTCTCTTGAATCTCAAGGAGGTTTTTAGCCAAGATTTTGATCTCCTCAAGCACTATTGGCGTGTATTCAAGTTGGTAGAGCTCTTCTCGTGTAAAATCTCCTTTCGCAAGTCTTTCCAACCTATCCTTGTTTACCTTATCGTTATCACTTACTAAGAATAATGCCCTCTTTAACCTATTCTTGTATTTCG
>Ga0209451_10034_pt1 | contig 40780 bp, 35 predicted proteins | sample Arccon1NAG2MetaG_FD_184743 | JGI IMG/M metagenome (GOLD analysis project Ga0209451, IMG submission 184743) | Archaeal communities from Yellowstone National Park, Wyoming, USA - Archaeal consortia 1 (NAG2) MetaG (SPAdes) (version 2) | ecosystem: Environmental > Aquatic > Thermal springs >...
GGTAAGTCAACTAAGGATAGGGAAGTGAGGAGGAAGTTAAAGAGGCTGAGGGAGAGGGATAAGAAAGTAGACATTAGGAGGAAATTAGCTAAGCTGATCGTTAAAGAGGCTTTTGAAAGTAGGAGTGTCATAGTTTTAGAGGACTTGCCAAGGAGAACTCCAGAGCATATGATAAAGGACGTGAAAGACTCTCAGCTTAGGTTGAGGATTTATAGATCTGCATTTTCCTCAATGAAGAATGCTATTATTGAGAAGGCTAGGGAGTTTGGTGTCCCCGTAGTCTTAGTTAATCCGTCTCGCACTTCCACTGTTTGCCCAGTTCACGGGTTGAAGATTGTTTATCAACCCGATGGGGGCGATGCCCCAAGGGTTGGTGTTTGTGAGAAGGGGAAGGAAAAGTGGCATAGGGATGTAGTTGCACTGTACAACTTAGCGAAGAGGGCTGGAGATGTGAGCCCCGTGCCGTTGGGCTCGAAGGAGTCCCATGACCCACCTATAAGGTGGTTGAGGGCTAAGTCCCTACACTCGATCATGAATGAACATAAAATGATTGAAATGAAAGTGTAGGGACAAACGGTGGGTAAATCCCACTAGTTATGAAGTTGTGAGGATGAAGGCGATAAACCCAAACTGTGAGCTACCCTAAGGGAAATCTCACTTTTAGGGCGGTGATGAGGTCGGAGACGACGACTTAAGTCTAAAGCTTTACGCGAGTGTGGTGTTCTATATAGGACAACAATTTTGTTAGTGCAGTATAAATCATTTAAAGTATAAATTTAGTTTCAATTATCGTAAGATTTATCTATTAATAAAGTGACATTATTGTAAGTTTAACCCAATATAAAAATTTTATTGTTACTCAGAGAGTTTAAAAGAAAAGATTTTAAGTAAATTTTAGCTAAATTCCAAATTAAGAAAATTACTTGTCTGAATTACGAAGTATAAGAGATTAACTTATATGTAGAAAAGAGATGAAGATTTCATTTAACTTTTTATCATAAGATAAACTACTTTTTTAAAGAATAAACCTATTCTTTGTACATATTTCCATTCGTTAGGGTATTCAAGACAATATCTTAGATCCTCCGGTAGTCTCTCTATCGGTATCTCATATATTGGAGGGTCGAAGATCTCCTCTAGCTTCTTCTTAACATTCTGAAGGTCTTCCTTTTGCTTAAGTGTTAAGCTCATACAACACCACTAATATATAAATAGTATTTCTAATTTTTAAATCTTATGGCTTAATGTTTATATTAGACATGAAATGTTTAAACCTAAATCTGAATAATTCGGTGTAAAGATGGTGTAGCAATTAAGCTATTTATATTTTTATAACGAGTATTACTTATGGGTAGGAAGGCTGTAGTTAGGCAAGACGTTTCTTGCCCCTCTTGTGGTTCTCATCATGTAGTTAAGTGTAGTAGGCAGAGGTATTTGTGTAGGGATTGTGGTAGGTACTTCTTGGGTGATGCTACTTACCATTCTAAGAAGTTGAGGGAGGAGGCTTTAAAGATGTTAATGGCATGAGGGCCATATCCAAGGTGCTTAATGTACCTCTAGTTACTGTGTTCACTTGGATTAAGCGTTATAGTGGGCAGAAGTACGAGAAGCTTGTTAAGTTGTGGGGGAAGACTAAAGGCTTAGTTAAGGGTAGTGTTGTTACTAAGGTTGTGGATGAGATGTGGACTTATCTGTACAAGAATACTAGGGTTTTTTACAAGTGGGAAATACTAGTCAACTCATAAAATAACTTATCAGAGGAGATTAAATAGAGGAAAATTGAGACTGGCAAAGTTAATTGCTCATCACTTTTCTTAAACTCATCAATAGTTAAAACGTAATCAACGTTATTATATCTCTTCTTTTCTTTCTCTCTCCTCCACTTAACCTCAACTTTTACATTACCTACAGAGAAGTCAACCTCCTTACCGCTCTTAAAATGTAAATAACCAACCTCTTTGTATTCCCTTGCCAAATGCTCGCCGACAATTCCCTCAACGATCAAAGGTATCTCGATATCATCAATGTCTTTGCCAACACTATAAATCTTCATTACCCTAAAGAAGAAGGGGTCAATAAAATACACCTTCTTCAAACTCCTATAATTAGTCTTTCCCCCTCCCTCTATCTTCCTAAAAGTCCTTATAATGAACAACTTCTCTAAAACGTCTATGTAATCGCCAATGGTAGTGTGAGAAACGTTAACGTCTTTAGCAATAGTGTTTTCAGAAATCCTACTACCATAGCTCTCAATTATTTTCCTAATAATTACCTTAAACATGCTCTCCTTTCTCTCAGTCTTTAAAAACTCTGAAAGTATTGCGTCCTTATAAGCCTCGTAAAGCGATAATGGGTTTTCGGAAAATGAAGTTGCAAAGAAACCCCCTCGCCTAATGTATTCCAATAAAGCCTTGTTTAACTCTGAAATATATGGTAAAAGCTTCAAAGCGTTTTCGTAAAGTTCATCCTTCTCGTCAACTTTCACGTGATCTTGTATTAATTTTTTATAAAAAGTGTTGAAATAAACTCTAAAATTCAAGGGGTAAAACACGTACTTCTTTATGGGTCTCCCCGGTAGCATCTCTTTCCTCAAATTTATAGAGGAAGAACCAGTGACGTAAATCAATGAGTCATTAAAGTAACCAGCATTGAACAAGTGTAGCAAAGCTGTATTCCAATCGCTCACTGAAGTTATTTCATCTAAAAATATGTACGCACTTTTCTCCCTATTGACTAACGTTCTGTACTCGTTAACTAAACTTATTAACTCCTCCTTCTTGGAAAACGCGTCACAAGAGAAGAAGAGAATTGACCTAGGGTCTTCTCTCTCAAGCAAGGTCTTTATGGTAGTTTTCAGGAAAGTCGTTTTTCCCACCTGCCTAGGTCCTAATATCAAAGCAGTCTCATCGATTGGTGGTACTATAACCTTAGCCCTTTTCACGTGTTCATCTTCAAGTATCCTATTCTTATCAACCCACCAAGGGTTTTGAAAGCTCATCTGTGAAATGTATGACACAATAATAGTTGGTGTCAAGATTTAAATAAATTTTGCTAATATGCTGTCAGCTTTTCCGGAAAAGTTGGCAGAAAAAAACAAGATTTAAGGAAAATCAAATGTTTTACTCTTTAACAGTAGCCCTCTCAATTGCCTTCCTTATGTCCTCTAATTCAATGCCGTAAAACCTAACACCACTTGAAAAACTCTTGGAACAAGTGAGGAAAATATCCTCGAAGACGCTGAAGGAGAGAAGGAAATAAACGTTTCAATAGACTGGACGAGTGTGGAGATAATGTAATTATTAAGCTACAAATTCTAGGATTAACCTCTTTTCCCATAAGACTAGGGCTATGGAGTACATCATGGTACTAATGCTCCCATTTACTGCCTTTGTAGCCCTCTTGAACCTAACCAGCCTTTCCCTCAATGAAGAGTACAGTGACTCGTTAGGGTTAACCGGTGAGATAACCGTGTAACCTTTCAACCAGAAGTACAAGTTATAATCATCACTCACCCACCTACCCTCCTCCAACAAATACTTTTTGACTCCACGGAAAGTACTCTCATTCCTATCCCCCACAGAGTAAATGAGATAAACTCCCAACCTCGTGTACACATAACAAGTAAAAATTCGGAAAGTTCTTAGACCTCAATTTTATCTAATCCTAAGTACGTTATTGCATTAAGATTAAACATATACTTATTTTCCTCAAAGAACTGTTCAATACAATTTACAACCTCATCTATCGAGCGAAACTTTATTACTCATGTATACCTTGAAGGGCTTGAAGACTGCCTCGGCCATATTAAGCTCAAGCGAATAAGGAGGAGTAAATATGGGATAAATACCCTTCCTACTACAAACCTCAAGCGCACCCTTGGTTTTATGAGGAGAATAATTATCCATAACCATGTAAACCCTTCCATTACCTATACGCCTCTTAAAGTACCTCAAGAATTACTTCAAAGACTCAGAATTGGTCCTCCTAAGAATACCAACAACCACTTCACCAGTCCACGCGTTTATAGTGAGAAAAACGTGAAGTGAAGAAAAACCCATATTAACGTGCATTACTGGCTTACTACCAATCTTGGCCAAAACCTTCCTAATTGACGTGCTAATGAGTATCCTACTCTCGTCTAGAAAGAACAGCGCCTCTCCTTCCAATTCCTTTATTTTTAAAAGCCCTTTTCCCATATTATTGTCGAATATTCTAGATTTTTAAATGGTTCTTCATAATACCGCCTAAATACTGTTAATTGCGCAAATGGCCCTCTTTTAAATATTAAGTTTAAATGTAATTAATCATATGTAGCCTTACGGGTGGAAAAATGGAGGCAACTCTTCAAGCAAAAAAGGTAGTTGTAATAGAGAGGAAATATGGTAGATGTGGTTACTCTCCAAGCTGGGGAGACTGAGGGCAAATAGTCATGGCCCTCTCCAAGTTTAATCTTTTTATTGGAGATGTCCTCTTCAATACCCTCACTGGATACGCAATTAAGCTCAATTTATGGGAAATTGAAAAGTTAAGGAAAGGGATTGTACCAGAACATTTAAAGGATATAATAGAGGAAGGCTTTTCAGCTGCAGATGAGGATTTAGATGAGGAAATTGATAAATTTTTAAGAAAACCCGTTCTAGAACCCACTCTTGTGTTAACTTATAACTGCAACTTCGATTGTATTTACTGTTTCCAGAAAGGGTTTAGGAAAAACGTTTCAGTATCAGATAAGGTTATAAGAGGTTTCGTAAACTATATTAGGAAAAACGAGAGAGGTAGGAAGGTAAGGATAACCTACTTTGGTGGAGAACCACTCCTACAGCTTAGGAAAATAGAGGAGATATCGAGAGAATTATCTGACTTAAAATACTCGTTCAGTGTAGTGACTAACGGTTCTCTTTTAACTAGAAAAATAGCTGAAAGACTAATTCCACTAGGGTTGACTTATGCACAAATAACGTTAGACGGACCAAAAGAAGTTCACGATAAGAGGAGGTTCTTTGTTAGAGGTAAGGGTTCATTCGATGTAATAGTGAAGAATCTAAAGGAGGTACAAGATTTGATAAAAGTAGTATTGAGGATAAACATTGATGTAAAGAACTTGACCGAAATAGAGGAGCTATTGGACGAGTTGAAGAGGGAAGGGATAAATAAAGTGAGATTAGACCCTCATTTGGTTCATTCAAACATGTTCAGAAATGAGTGGTGGGATTTCACAATATCCAGCAAGGCTGAAGGAGATGTTTTAGTGAAATTCTGGGAGACTGCGAGAAAATATGGATTTGAAGTTCCTCATGACGTATTTAGACTAGGTTTTTGTGTAGCCTATTCAAATGAAGATATTGTAGTTGATCCAGAGGGAAATATTTACCCTTGTTGGGCTTTCACCGGTAATCCGCTTTACGTTAAGGGTAAATTGGAAGAGGATGGGAGTGTTAAAGTAACGAACAAGTCGTTATGGTGGAAGGTTAAAATTGAGGATAAGTGTAAATCGTGTCCATATCTACCTTTGTGTATGGGTGGTTGTAAATTTTTGAGTAACATTAATGGGGACGATTGTAAGAGGGAAGCGTACGAAAAGGTTGTTAGATTAATACGTTTGGTGATGGATTAATGGTTAAAATCGGTAAGGTTAGGATAATGGAGTTGTTAGAGCCTGAATTTTTCGATACGATACTTAATCACAATATATCCGTTATAGAGAATGGTCCTTGTGGGGGATTAATGATTGTTGATACTGGTTTACCGGGATACCTTGATCAGATTGAGTCCTATCTTAAGACATGGGGATACTCGCTAGAAGATATTTCGGATATCGTAATAACACATTGGCATCACGATCATGCCGGCAACGCTATGGCAATAAAGAGAATAAGTGATGCTAAAATATATGCCCATGTAGATGAGTTAGAAAATTTGGAAAATCCTCCAAAATATAACATAATTTATAGTGATGAGTTGGGCGTTTCGTTTTCAATCTTTAAGAAGACCATGGAGAGGATTAACAATTTGCATTATGAATCAGTTAAGGTTGATGTTGCATTAAAAGGCGGTGAGGAGTTGGGAGGGTTTAAGGTTACACATGTACCGGGGCATACAAAGGGGCATATTGCCTTATTTGATGGTAAGTATTTGATAGTTGGTGATGCTATTAGGAATGTTAGAAATACGTTATCACCACCCCTTAGAATATTCTCTTGGAATTACGACTTTGCAGTGAACTCGTTTAATTATTTAGTATCCCTTCCCTATACTGTATTGATACCATATCACGGGGATATCACAATTAAGAATTTATAATATATATTTTTCCCGTTGCTATCCTATAGTAGTAATAATAGTAAGAAAAAGAAGATTAGCACAATTTTGTTTATAGGATTCTTGAATAGCCAATTTCTCATTTATATGCTGGGTTATCCTAGGTTTATCCTTGATGCTATGCATTATTCAAAATAATTAATTAATCTTTATACTTTTCACTAGAAATTTAATCCTTGATTTATGATATAGTTTATGAGTTTCGAGAAAAATAATTTACAACTGAAAGCTTACCCTTGCCTTTAACGTTTAGTTCATAAATACATATTGGAATTAAGAAAATTTTAACTTTTTTATCTAATTAAAATTGGGCAAGAACGACTTTCTTTAACAGTGTTAATTAACGTTTTGAGAAAGTTAATATGGTTAAATTTTTATCGTAAAAAGAAGAATAGTATCGTATATGTGTCTCCTTGTGATCAATAATGTTGCAAGGCCAATAATTTCAGATGACGTTATATTACTTAGGGATGACAGTTTCAGCAAGGTAAAAGATTACTTAAGGGTTTTAAGCAGTGATAGGAGGGATGGGGAGATCAGTAAGAGTTATTTTTACTTTATCGTAGATAGGCTAAGGAGAATGGGGTTACTAATTGACAATGCAATTGATTTTAAGGCAGTACTTCCCTTTACGGTAAATAATAAAGGGATAAATTTGAAGGAGGGGATAATGTATATCACTAATGATAGACATTTGATATATTTCAACTATTACGATGCTACATATCAGTGTGATAGGTGTTCTATTACAACTTTTTCATGTGTTCCATCATTGAAGAAAATTGCTCATGAGTTAGACATTAAAATAAGGAGTGATATTCCCAACATCGCTTGGTATGAGTTGTTAGAGTACATTCAATACTATCTTCTCGAGTCCTCTATATTTTTAAGAGTAAAGACGACTGAAATTGGAAAGTCGTCTGAGGTGATTAAAGTTGGCGAATATGCGAGAGATCTATAAATATTCAATTTTTAGTATCATCATAATGTTTTTGGCATTCTCATTTGGGCTAGTTAGGGCAATGTATGATACTGTTCAAGACACTTTGTCAACTAGTATCTTGATACTTCACATTATCTTTGCTGGAATCACTGGAGGTTTTGGAATTTACCTTTATATGTTAGCTAACAAGACTGGTTTATTATTCCCCAAATTCATTGGTTTAGGCAATTTGGTATCCATTGGAATAGCTGGATTTGGTGGTTTGAGTTACTTGTTAACAGACTACGAGTGGCTCACAAAAGTAATGCTTTACGGGTTTGAGTTTTCCTTAGCTTTAACCTCAATGCTTGTAGGTTACTTATATTGTTTTATGAGACATCGTTAGATTTTTTAATTACAATCTTTATTTTTACCTATGGTTGATTATTTTGTTTCAAATATCAAGGAAGTAAAAATGGATAGGGTGCTAGTCAATGGTTCTAAAAACGCGTTCATTCAATGGTTAGTTACTAAAGAAAATGATTCTAACTACGCTGTAAGAAAATTCACCCTATTGAGGGATGGAATTATACCAATGCATATCCACAAGTACCAGGAGACTGTTGTTGTAACTAAGGGGAAATGTAAGGTTTGTGTGAGCGATAAAGTTTATGAGTTAAAGGAGGGTGACTACATTTTTATAAACTCTAACGTGAAACACGCAATTATTAATGAGAGTGATCAATTGGAGTTCTTCTGTATAATTGATTATCCAGATGATATGAGCATAATCACGTTAAATGAGGATTGCAATAAGAAGTAGAGAGTTAATTTGAGTCAAAGCACGTCTTTATCAAGTTTTATCCCTTCTTACTTCTAAAACCTTTCAGTTAACATAAATTCCTTTACAACCTAAGGTGGAAAGAATGTCTGACTACTTAACATCATTAATGAACTTCTCAGAGCAGTTAATAGTAGAAGCTTTTTCAAAAACAAATAATAGATAAACCGCATTTGACGATATTCATTGGAAAAACGTATATCTTAGAGATTTAACTGGGAAAAGCGACCTTATGAAAGGTGATAACTCAAAATATGAACTAAAAGAGTTTTTTTAAAAAAGTAATTTGCCTTTTATATTTTGATCTTGTAAGATTTAATTACACCCTTGAGCGTGTAAATTATAATTACGGCAGCAGTGAAACCCGCAACTACATCACCAATCATTCTAAGCCACACTATTAAATCTGGAATAGATAGTAGATAGAATAGTGTACCTTTAGCCGCCCAATAACCTACCCTTAAAACTGTAGCTAGTTGAACAGCCCCTAATGCCCATAAGTCTATTCCTTGCATTATGAAACCGATAGCGTAAATCAGTATCATAATTCTCAATGTCTTTAGCTCGTTTTCTTTAATCCCACCGGACAAATACAATGCAGCAATCCACATTAGAATTGCAGTTAAACCCCATACTAGTGGGAATGCTAAATGCGCGTGAGCCATGGTAAATTGTAGCCCATGGACGTAATAGTTTATCATTGGAGCGTTTAATATTGAAGCCCCACCAATAATCGCTCCTACAAATGCCCCTCCAATAGCTGAGATTAAGATGGTAGTTACTAACGTCTTTTGAAATTCGGTCTTAATTTCACCTCTTCTCCCTAGCAAAATTGCGTAATAAGTTAAGAAGAGAATAGGGATAACCTCTAATATGGATGCTGATGCTCCCAAGTACATCCAGAATAACGGTTCACCTCCAAAATAATAATGATGTGCAGTACCTATCATCCCAGAGAGTATTTCGCTAACGGAATCTATACTCGCTGCCATCGTAGCTAGACTTGGTGGTATTAAATTGTTGACAACTAGAAGTATTAATACTACTGGTATTACTATAGAGGGCCAGAATCCCTCAACGAACGAATGTATCATAATCCATAAGAAGAACTGGTCTTCGGTGAAGTTAGGCCATGGAGCAATTATTGGTAATGATCCAAAGATTGCACCTATTCCAGATCCCAAGAGACCTATTGCAGTAATCCTCGTTAGTGATCTTAAAGGTTCCGCGGTTGACTTCGAAGCTTTGAAGAATAATGAGGAGGCTAAGAAGAATATTAGAGCAACTAGGAGCAACCAGAAGGTACCTTGATCAACGTCATTTGGCTTTCCTTGAGCACCGAAAATAAACCAATAGGGTGATGGGATTAACTGATTATAGGAGAACAATATTCCTAGAAGTAGACCCACTCCGGCAAATAGCGTTAAACCTAAAATTGCAAATGAAAGCTTTCTGGATAAGGGAACACCCAGATATGGTAACGCAAAGATTGAAAAGGCAATCCATGTAAGTGCTATCCACACTACTGTCATATTTAAGTGCAAGGCCCTAGTAACGTTAAAAGGTAGGAAGTTTATTAAACCTAATATTCCCTCTGGGTCTACGTAATAATGCATAGCCAAATATCCTAACAAACCTTGTACACCCGCGAGGACTGAGGCGAAGAATACTCCTATCAAGCCTATCCTTTGTGATGCAGATGGTGGAGGAAGGGTGACAGATATTCTAGGATCTCTCCAATGTTCAAGTATTTTTAGACTAACGTAGCTCACCATTGAAACTAAGACCGCTAAAAAGACGATTACCATTATCCACGTTGATAGGCTAACGTTTACGGATGGTTGAGTTTGTTGAGGCATGTAAGGGAAACCATTAGTATAGCCTAGGAGAGAAATCATAGCACCCCATAAAATAAATGCAGTTATATTTCTCAAATCGTTTGGACTCACAAAGTTAGGCTTAAGTCCATAGTTGGAGGAATTGTTGTACAAAATATTGTAAAGCTCATTGTAAAGCGTGTTGTAAGCTTTTACGTAATCGTTGGACACTATCCATTTACTTGTCTCTGAATCAGTTATGGAGGAGTAAGCTAGACCATCTACCTTTATCGTAGGTGGATCTGCAGTTTGATTTATAACTTTCAAGGCTAGAGCAGTAAAATCAGTTCTGTAATAACCTCCGAATCCCCAAAAGCTACCGTAATCGAATAATCCATATTTCTGCATTAATACCTTTCCGCTTATAACTTCACCTCCCGTAAATAATACAGTACCGTTTTCGGTCTCAACTACTGATGGAACTGGAGGTAAATGCGTTAACGTATAACCAGCTAATGCAATGTAAACTACGTATACAAGGACTGTCGCGACTAATACTAAGTTTAACCAAACGTCGCCCCTAATTCTTTTGACCATATTTTACTCCTCAAAGATAATAAAATGAAATTTCTTGATATATCCTAAACCCCTAATAGCTTAGGCGTACTAAGAAATAAAGTGCAATATCGTTTAAATAGGATTTTTTAAATCTTGCAAAAAGGTAAATAATCAAAGATAAAAATTTATTATATATTTAAAAGAAAATAGAACTATCTATTGACTACAAAGATAGTTTGTATTGCGTAATCTAAGAATTGCTCAAGCGCTATGCCTAACAGTTTTGTATACTCCCCTTTACTGTTTGCTAGAATATCCTCAATTAATTTGGGAACCCAGCTTACTATATGTTCTTTTATAAACTTTTTAGCTTCGTCTTCTTGTTCTACGAACAAGAGAAATGATACGAATTCCAATTCCGTAGATATGTGATCAGCTAGTTGTTTCTTTGGATAAATACCATATTTGATGTACTCTTCTAATACTCTTTGTGCTGAAATGCCATACACAGTTCTCTCCCTATACCACGATTCGTAAGGTGGGCACTTAACGTGTTTGTAATCATTTATAAAACATGAAGTGAATTCCGTAGCTACCTTATCATAGTTAGTTTCTGTCAATTGAATTATTTGCTTTAATATATTGTAATATGACTTATCCTTTATCTCCTCCATAAGCCCTTTAACGTCTTTAATATATCTCGGGCTCAGAAATAAAAAGGAAAAGATCTTGAAATCCGTAGAGAGAGACTTCATCTTAGATCACCTCTAGGTTTAAATCTTGCATTAAATGAAAATTGTTTCTGAAACGCGTACTCTGCCCTATGCTTAGGGCATCTCTCCAACCATTCATCTTCACAAGAAGCCCCCTTTTCAATCATTATTTTCTTAACATGATTAAGACTTTTCCTCGAACCTATTGGTGCTCCACAAACTCTGCATCTCACTAATTCATCGCCCACTAATTTCCTTACCTCTTTGTTAACGCTTTTACTCTTTTCCACCTTAATAACCTTAGTAAGAGATGCTATATTTGGAGGAATCTCACTTGTTTTACCTTCTTCTAATTTGCACGATTCTGGGCAAACATTGACACACACATTACAGCCTATACATCTCTTGGGATCAAAGTTTATTTCTTCCACTCCACTATTCCTTCTGAGCTTTAGTGCTGATGTGGGGCACCAATTAACGCAGCTTTCGCATAAAGTACATCTGTTATTATCAATACTCACATCAAATAATATGTATGGCAATTCATCACTTATGTTCCTTCTAGCCTCAGCCCTATTGTAAAATGACTGTGGAGTAGTATTTACTTCCTTTGTTTCTTTTGCCTCAATTTTTTCAGATGGGGAATAAAAGCTGATTCCTCCTATTCTCTCGTTATATTCCTTGATCACTTCAATGAAATGCTTTAGATTATCTTGAAATTCACACCCTGGACATTCAAAGGTTAAATTCCCACTGCTTTTCAATAATACTATATCTACCTCCGATAGCATTGCTAAACAAGGTATCTTGACTCCTCTATTTTTAGTATTTTTATAGCATGTAATCCTCTTTTCCCCTTTTACCTTTGCTAATTCAAAAATCGAATTTTGAGAAAGTGATGGAAATTGTATAGCACTAACTGGGCATGAAGCTACGCATAGACCACAAGATGTACATTTTATGTAATCAATATTTACTCCAGTTTTCTTATCAACTTTAATAGCGTTGTAAGGACATGAAAACTCACATACATTACATGCCTTATATAAGCCATTACAATATTCGCCAAGGTAAATTGGCTTGTCAACCTTTTTAGCCTTTTTTACTTCTCCGCGTAAAAGACTTCGTCTATCAATGGATTTTATCTCTTCAACTGGAGCTAAATCTGCTAGCCAAGCGTTTTCTAGAACTACTTTGTTGTATTCTACCTCTTCCTTACTACTATCCTTGCCAACTATTCTTACCAGCAAGGGGTTTAGCTCTAGATCTTCTGAAATTTTTTCCCTATCAATTCCATCTCCTATAACGACTAAGGCTTTGGTATTAATGTTTTCCTTTTTCAACTCAGATGAGGGCAAAACATCTACTCGGTATTTAATAAGGGGTGAATAAAAAAGGGATGTCATATGACTTCACTTGAATATAAGGTGTCTTGGCTTTTCATCTTCTTCTAATGGTAATAGTATTACGCCCAATGTGTAAATCCCAAGTAATAGTAGTACTGAGCCAATGAAGAACACTATATCGTAGAACGATATATTAAATGGCAGGTGCGTCCACGATGGACCGTTATTGAAAATGCTGCGCAATTCGTAAACCCAGTTGGAATTTGATGGAGATATTGGTGAGACTGAATAATACCACGTTATTGATTGAGGTATGATATCAGCAATCGTAATTATCGAGAACATTCCAAGTAATGTGAATATCGAAGATGTTACTAACATATGGCTACTTCCCCTCTTATATACAAGCCCGTAAAGGATTATTGGAATTATCACACCAACTAGTACTCCACCTATTAGAAAGACTACACTATATGGCCCAGAAATCATAAGCTCTGCCCAAGCTGAAGTTTGCTGATTCGTTGCTGTTAACCATAACCACCACAGTAGTGAAAAACCTACTGCTATCGTAGCTAATACACCGTCTCTTCCTAGTATTTTATATATTTCATGTATACTCAAACTATTTGGATCTTCTTTAACTTTTCTAAATCTATTATATAACGGAGTCATAAATGATAACATCGCAATACCGGAATAGAATGATAATATGACGAATAACATTGACATGAATGGACCAAACTCGTAGACCCATGTTGATAAGTAGCCGAATACTGAGCCTAAGTTCGCATCCAGTATTAACTCCATTAGTATTGCATAGCCAACTATTAATATCAATACTGATTTAGATGATAGCCAAGCCAAGAGTCTACTAATAGGGTCCTTATATTCCCTTCTCTTCTCCCCTATTAATGCTAGTATTTCTAGAATTATACCAATACCCACAAGTGCGTACAATAAACCGTTCCAAGCTATTCTTGAGGTATCTCTAAAGCTCGTGTAAATATAGACAGCTTCTCCAGGCTTATAAGTTGATGCAAAGACCATAATCCAGCCCGGTATTAGTACAGTTAGTGCTATCCACTCGTTTCTTAATGAGATATTCTTAAACGGATTCTTTTCTGGATGATTCTTATTAAACAGTTCATATAGTGAATTGTAAGTGCTAACGCCAGTACCTATAACTCCGAAAAACATATAGCCAATTACTAAAAGTCCCCAAGGTATTGGCTCGTCATTAGGCTCAGTAAATGTCACTAGGCCATTAGCCCATGACATGGGATTAAAGCTCATACCGTAAAGTAATATCCCTCCTCCAATTATTATGAATATTATAGTCCAAGCTAATAGGAATTTATTCATGAGTTACCACCTCCTCCCCTACCCAACTGCCTATTAAACACGTAAAAAACTTTAGGTTGAACGTTTAATTCCGGATTCAACACTACTGCTTGCCCAGTATTAACTAATATACTAACCTCACTATTAGGATCATCAAGACACCCAAATACTCTGGCATGACCCGGACAAGTTCTTACACATGCAGGAGTATAAGTGCCTTCTGGGGCTGTACCGTAGCAGAAAGTACATTTATCTACGTGAGGAACCACGTGAATTGAATTCAATCCAAAATACTCCTTGGACTTCTCAATATCCTCGTAAGTGTAGAAGTATCTAGCACCATATGGACATGCCTCAACACAGTAAAGACATCCCATACATTTATACTCGTCAACCACTACAATACCTCCAGCAACAATTTGGGTAGCGCCAGTTGGACATACATAATAACATGGCGGGTTTTCACATTGCATACACAATCTAGGTACGAAGACTCTCTGAGTGTTGGGATATTCTCCTAATTCTAGATCTTCAACATGAGTTCTAAATAGACCTCGCCAGAATGGCGTTTGATTCTCTATTGTACACGCAGCAACACAAGCATCACAGCCTAGACATTGGTCTACCTTAACCACGAATCCCCAGTGTTTACAAGGTTGAGTATTCCCAAATTGTATATATGGGTTTGAAACTTGTGTGGACATGAGGGATCACCCTAATGTGGAAACATTACCGTATGAGACGTATTGTTGCCAATCATTTTGAGAAGCGGAATTGTTAGGAGTGGTAACTTTAGCCTGCTGTGAAGGTAATGTGTCTGGAGTTTGCACACTTGCCAATTGTGTTGCAGCTTGAATCTCATCAGACGTCGCTTTTCTAACCCTAACAGTAAATTGCTCATTCATGTGATAACCACCTAAAGGATTTCTACCTGGTGCCCACATTACTGATACTGGCTGATTGCCAAACTCGTTTACAGCTTTGGTTGCAGTAGTTAATGCTGGGTTCCTTTGACCAAAAGGCTCTGGTACTCCTATTGTATCTGGTCTTATCCACTGAGTCAAATGGGCCCTAACAATTAGTTTAGGTATGCTACCATCTGGGTTTGGTAATTTCCATCTTTCGATAGCGATCCAATCTCCTTCGTTAATTCCTAATTGTGCTGCAGTAGTTGGATTTATCCAAGCCCTCATTAAGATATCTTTATGATAACTATTAGAAGTAATAGCCATCAACAGCGGATTGTCAGCGCTAGACGTGTAAGCGAATTGTGGGATCTTATACTCTATGAAGAAGAGTTCTGGTGGTGTTGGTTTAAACGTTGGATAGTTATATGGTGTTGGTGGTGAGAGATAAACGCCATCTTCAACTGCATAACCTCCATTCCAATTTGGTGGTATTTCAGCTATTATTGGATCCCATACTGGGTCATATCCATAATTCTGTATAACGTAATAGTATAATATAGTTGAATATATCTCAATTCTACCAGTTGGAGTTGCAGCTGGTAAGTCCCATGGTATTCTTTCATGGTTTGCAAAATAATCATCAACAGTCTTAATTACAATCACACCATTATTTCTTAAGGTTTGCAATATTTGCTCTTTAGGCATGTTTAGTTCCTCTGACAATACGCTAAGTTGAGCCTCTCTCCACGCTTTAGCTGTGAAACTACCCCATGGTGGATAACCGTTATTCTTCATTAAATATTGTTGATAATTGGGCATCTCTTGTTGTATAACTGACTTTAATATATCTAAAGGTACCCCAGCGAACCTAGCCATCCATTGTATATAGGCGTCTCCAGCTTGTGGATTTAACATGTACGCAAACATTATGAATAAATCCAAACCATTTGCGGTATTAGGCCATAACACTGGTATTGTTTGCCATCTGCCCCTAATTGCCCTATCCATGGCTGGGCCATCATCCCAGAAGAATTCATCTCTTTCTAGATAAGTTACATCCGGTAAAATCACATCTGCATATAAACTAGCCTCTGTCGGTAGTATATCTATCATAATGTAGAATGTGGTCTCCAACACTTGTTTATACTCATCCCATTTGAAGTTAAATGGTGAACCTCCATAGGACATTGCAACTTTAGGTTTATAGGGTTGGCCATTCCAAGTAACTTGTCCCTTAATTGCGGCATATGATCCCGATTCTTCAAATAACGTATAAGCTCCAGCTGGTTTCTTCCCTTGTTGCTTTAGAACTTGATTATAGGCATAGCTAAGTGCTGGAACACCAGTTATCCAGAATGAAGGGTTGTTATAAACATATATGATAGGAAACATGGCGAAGAAAGCTCCTGGTAATTCATTGACTGGTAGTTGTTCCAATACCTCAGGCCTTTGTAATAATATACCAGGCTTCGTCTTCCCACTACTGACCATGTTATTATAAGCATTTACCACTTTCTTAATACCTTCTCTATAAACTGCAGAGTACACCCAACCTCCTCTAATGTCTATGTTACCAGTTAACGCCATTATAGTTGCGTAAGCTTTTCTAAATTGTACAGCTTGATCGTTGAAGAAACCTTTTAACCCGGTAATTATCGTCATTGGTTTCATTGTTGCAATTCTAAATGCTAACTCTTGAAGTTGTGATAGGGGAACGTCTGCAACTTGAGCCGCGTATTCGAGCGTATAATTACTAACTTTTTGTGCTAGGAATTGGAATACTGTTTGTACTTGTTTACCATTATAAGTTAAACCTTGAGGAGCGTTTAATGCTGGCTTGATAAAATTACCATTAACGTCGTATTTATTAGTATTTGTAAACGGTGGTACCTCTATAATTTGCCCACTTATCTCATCGTAAACGTAATATGCCTTTACAGTACCATCATCATAATCTTCCTCTAGTAATTTAACAACATCGTTTTCTTTATAGGCTAAGAAGGGAGCATTAGTGTAATACCTTACAAACTCGTCATCATAATAGTTATTTTGGATTAAGTAGTTAATAATAGCCATGGCAATATAAAGATCAGAACCAGGTTTTGCTGGAATCCATAGATTAGCCTTAGATGCGGCTTCAGACATCCTGGGATCGATTGCTATAACATACGCACCGTTTTCTATACCTTTTGCATACCTTATTGCCCTATTTACGAATATTCCTGCAGGGATTCCACTGGTACCCCACGCAACTATTAAAGAAGAATACGTCATATCATCCATCATATCAGTGGCATGTAGATCGAATCCACCTATTACGAAACCTATTGGCACTTGATCACTAAATAAGCACGTTTGCATCGGAGTACCATTTATATTAGGTATTTGTGTACCTAGAGTAAACGGAATGAAATAGGGCTTATAATTTGCACATGGTATTCCACCACCAATTAAAAGGAATTCGTATGGTTGTGGATTCAATTGTTTTATGTTCTGCATTATGTAATTAATTGCCTCCTCCCAAGTGGCCTCTCTAAAACTCCAAGTACCTTTTGGACCAGTTCTAATTAGTGGTGTCTTAAGCCTATCTACATTGTAAGTTCTGAAAATCCCAGCTCTTCCTCTAGGGCAAACTTTACCCTCATTTAGAGGTGAAAGGGGATTACCATCGATTTCGAGAGCTCTCATATAACCATTTTTATATTCAGTTTCCACTAAAATGTCACAAGTTGACGAACAAAACGCGCATATACTGGGTACATAGGAATACTGCCAACCCGGTTGTAACTCTTCATCATTTACGGCATCCCGTGTGACGAATATGTTAAAATTATATTTTGATGCAAAATAACCAAGCCCCATTACAAGACCGGCTGCGGCAGAAGCTTTCAAGAAGTCCCTTCTATTCAGTCTAAGACCTTTATTTTCTACCATTATGTTACTATCGTAGTTCATACTTAAAAATTTTTAGAAAAAATGAGAAAAACGATAATTACAATAATTAAATAAGACCATTAGATCGAAAATTCTTAAAAAATTGAATTATCCATATAAATTAAATTTCATATAAAAGATTAAATTGATCAGACGTCATTAATGTAGGAAATTTAATTCATACATTAGATTTATTTTGATGCTAAATTGCTTAAAAGTGAAAAATAGTACTATAATATTATTTTTCCAATGTTATTTCAAGTAAAACTTAAATTTTTGAAACTTGAATAGACCATATGGAATATGAGACTATACTCAAGTTGTTCTCTCTTGTTTACATTATTATAATGATGACAATTGATTTTTGGATATTTGGTTTGATTTTAAGAAGAGAATACGTAAGGGTTAAGGGTTTGTTAATAATTCTTTCGATAGTATTGATGATGGGTTTGGAAAGTTTAGCGTTAGCTCAGCTTAATGTATTACTTTTCATATCTGGAATGCTTCTAGTATTGATACCTCTGTTTATATCATTCCTAATAAAGGACCATAGTATTAACGTTAATAGAAATTGGAAATATGGGTTATTATTATCATCGGTTATAGTTTTCGATGAGTTAGCAATGGGTTATCTTTATGGTAATTACTTCACTCCCTTACCTAATCCTTTACTTACCGCGATTAATAATCCAGCCTATGGTGCCATGATGTTAGGTGATGCGATTTTCTTCCTCTATATATTGAGGAGAAGAAGCATTATGGAGTTCGCTATAACCACATTTGCCATTTCCATGGCTTTCATGCCCTCCCTTTATTTGATGGATAGAATGCTTGAGTTCATAATGTCAATTTTGACCTCACTTTTTATGATAGTAAACATCGTGTTGTTATACTTAACAGAAATGAGAATGTTAACATTTCAAGGACAATTAGTTGCGATCTCTCTATCCTTGTTCAATCTCCTAATGATGCTCGGTTTAACCTTTTTTGCTTCACTTAGCAACTTATATTTCCTTACCCTATCTATGATTGCGTCAATGGTTTGGTACTTCTTTTTGATATTTTACAATGTTCCTGCTAAGAAAATCTCACCTAAACCTTTCCTCTTCCTTGTATTAGTAAACTTAACAGAATTGGCAATGGGTTTTGGAGAGAGTGTATTAGGGTTTAATCTGACTAACTCACTCTTCGTTAATACGATGAACTGCGAGATGATGATAGGTTCACATATAATGAGATCGCCTTTCAATAATCCGTTTTGGTGGTTATTCCCAATTAATCCTTTAACAATGATTACTATGACAATAATGAAGTACAATTTACTTGGTAAACTAGTGATGGTACCATTCATGACTATAATGACAACTACCATGGCCCCATTTTACGTAATAATGATGGGCGCTGAGATGAGTTATTTAGTTTATGAGAGGTTTAAGAAAGTTAAGACAAGATATTTAAAGGCGTGGACTTTAGGTATTCTAACCGGGATACCAATATTCGTAGTTTTGATCCCTTACTATACAAACTATTATATTTTCGGAATGAGTGGTATGATATTTCCCGTGACTTTAGCACCTTTCGTAATTTCCCTAGTCGTTATTGCATTATTTTCAACATTATTTGGCAGGGGTGTTTATTGTAACCTTGTTTGTATGTCCGCTCACATGTGGTCTAATGTGTTCTATGAACAATTTTCAGCTAAGAAAAACAGTAAGTTTTGGGACTACTTGAGGTGGATTTTTCTCGTGCCATTGATCATCGCATTTTACCTTTTCGTGATGATGGGTTTAGGGAAAATTAAGCTTCCTATTAATCCCTTAGACTTTTACGGTATGTTTACGTTAAACTACATATGGTGGTTCTTTTACTTTTTAACTCCAATTTTTGGAATATATTCATGTGCTAGGCAAGGCTGGTGTGGTTTCGGCACTTTCAATGGAATATTTAACAAGGTGTTGTTTAAGATTAGGGCCAAAGACGTTAACACTTGCAAAGAATGCGTTAGTAAGGAATGTGATACTTCTTGCCCAGTTAAGATACCTATTAGTAACGATATTTTGAAAAAAGGTTATTCTAATAGGATAAGTTGTATTGTATGTGCTAGGTGTGTCGATGCTTGTGACAATGTTGAAATTGTTAATGTTGTAACTATTCTGAAAAATAGAGAAAGTAAAAGTTTTTAAATTAGTAATTAGAATATCTTATATGTCACAACAGAATACGGAATTGGAAGGAATAGGAAAATTAAGGAGCGGCTCCCTCTTTATGATACTTGCCGTGTTACTTGCCGCAATAGGAATTCTAGTAATTATATCTGCAGGTATGCTCGGTGGTATGTTTTCCGCTGCGAGCGGTAACGTTAGCGGAGTAATCGCCAGTGGTATTGGCCTTTTAGTAGGAATTGCTATAGTAATACTAATTGGCGCTATTATAGGGCTAATAGGTATATTGAGAATAAGGAGTGGTTTCGGTATTTTGAAAAGCCTAGGTAGAGATGTAGGAATAGGTGAAATTGGAACTACCCTCTATCTAGTGGGACTAATTATTATCATTATTGGAGCATTGCTTACAATTGTATTGATAGGATTCCCAATATTGATTTTAGGAGAAATAATAGCGCTGATTGGTGGGATATTAATTGGTATAGGGTTTTACAAGGTTGGTGAAATATATAATGAGGGATTAGTTAAGATTGGTGGGATATTAATAGTAATACCCATAGATCTTATTAATTTCGTCGGCTTTATTTTGGCATATGTAGGTCTAGGTAAAGTAAGACCGTTACCAACTGTTGCACAGCAACCTTTAGTTCCCCAAGTTTATCAAGTGGGTCAAGGGACTATAAGGAATAATGGCTATGCTTATATTACATTATACTCATCAACCCCAGCTAGCATTATATCTGCGAAAATTGAGGGTGCGAATATTATGTCAAGTGCAATAAATCCTACTGTATTGCAAATCGGTAATAATGAGGTAACAATATTCTTTGGAAATGTTCAATCATTAGCTCCAAATACTACTTACATTATAACACTAACGATAAACATTGGAGGGAATATAATTAACATATCTACAACAGCCGTTTATCAACCATAATTTAATAAATAAGTGGAATTTTTAATTTTTTACGTAATGAATTCCTGATACAAATCCCTTTAGCCAATCTCTTTCAATATGATATTTGGATAAAGCTTATTAAATCAGCACATGAAATTGCTATAGCCATGAGACCTAAAATGTTACTCTTAATTCCTATACTCCTTTCCCTACCAACACTTGCTCTTGCTGCTAACTCTTCATCACCTTCACTCTACGTAATGTATCAACAATATTCATCAACACTCCAGATTACCCCATCTCATATAACGTACAAATACTCGTCAAGTTTTTATAACACTACAACGTCCTCAACCAATGACGAGAGGACAATAAAATACAATAGTAACTCATTTAATGTAAATGTAGGTCCCTTAACTAATTATACGGGAAAAGTAAGCGTAAATGTAAGCCCGTTCAGTATAAGTATTACATCACAAATACCGCAATTAGCTAGAGTGTTACTAATTGAACCAAGGTTAATAGAAGAGGTAGTATGGGCTGGTTTTACAAATACTACAACCACGGTGAAGGGACTGACGTATTTTAACAATACTGCAACTCTAGTATTACAGTTCCTAAATGGTAGTAATTTCGCCAATATAACATTTACAATATCACACACTCAAACAACGTATCATAAGGCGTTAACGCTATTATTACATAAGGTTAACTTAACGATGACTGGAGAATATCAGCTTACTTTAACTATACAAGGAACACAACCGCAGAGGTATAGTAAGATGGAGTTCAATTATGAAGGGATAAGGGCTCAAGCACCTTACAATACTTCAATAGCCTATTATAATGGGACCTACGTTCCCGCAATGATATGGAGTAGTAAAGCCAGTGGACTTTTGGCTACTGAGCTTACGAATTTACAAGGTATTGTGGAGTTCACTGATATTGAATTCTTTGGTGTAAATGGTAGTGTTGTAGGATCTCTGGATAATACTTTCTCCTCAATCTACTTTACTCATCAAGGTTTTATATTAAACATAACGTATAATAGTTTAAATTCTAGAATAAAAATTGTTATTAATCCAAATGCAGAGTACGCTAAAGCCTCAGTAGCTACTACTGTCTTAGTCAACGGAAATCCTGCAGTTGTAGTTATTACTGATCAAGGAGTAGAGAGTACTGCAACTGTTAACTTATACCACAAGGTTATGGTATTTGGCCCAACAACCCTAATTTACGTTAATACTACATCCAGTGGAGCATATATTACCATATTCCCTAATGGATCTTACGAGTATGTAAGCCAAGTAGAGCCTAGTGTTACAGTTTCAAATATTACTTTAGGAGGAAAAACCTATACTACACAGATCGTTAACATTAACAATAGTTCAAATTACGTGATATTTAACGTTAGTATGGCAAAGAATGAGACGTTTGCCGTTTTTAAACAAGGTAGTAATGGAATGGTTGAATTGAATCCAAATAATTATTTTATCTATAACGGAAAGATTGTGGTGTTTGACGATCCTTCAATGACTTATTACATAGTATATGGATATCAACCATCTTCTCAGTCATTTAGTATCTCCAGTAATCTACTTCTTCCCATAATTATTGCGATAGTATTTATAGTAGTTGTAGCGATATTAGCATTAAGGAGAAGATAATTTTTATTTCCTATTTATTATGAATTTTAGTCATAACAGATTTGGATCGTATTTAAAGATTTGGGATTACATCTCTCATCTGGTGGGCAGTCGAGTGGATCAGAGATCCACTCCCATCTGAATAGAAGGGGACTTTCATCCATAACGTCTAGTCCCTTAAGAGATACTAGATGCTCCTCCCACAGTCCCATTAAGCCCTCAATCGAGCTGGGGAGGAGCATCATTAACATCACTAAAAGAATTTCAGAAAAAAGGATTATTTAAATATAAGGGGGCTATCCATCCCCGCTGGCGAGGCTTTCCGCCCCCTTAACCCCTTTTTTGTAAAGCATTAAGCTAATGTATACAAGGTATCAATTAGATCCTCCATCTTCACTGAATACACTTCCATCTTACCTTGTCCTTTGGCGGAAATTATCAGAGATAATGCCTCAAAACCCGCTTTTACATTACTATCGGATCTGCAAATCGCCCTTTTCATGTCCTTATTTTGAACTATAATGTTACAATTTACTTTACCAAAGTTTACCTTAATGAGACCTAAATCTAGCTGAGATACCATCTCGTTAATCTTACTTAATATACTAGTAGCATCTCCACTGAACTCAAATAATGGTGTTAGCGATAATCCTTGTGTCGTTTTTTCTTTATCAGTTTCTTTATTAGTTAAACTCCTAATAATGTCTCCATATAATGATGGGAAATATACTCTTACGTAAGTTGCGAAATGGTCTTCTACTATATGCTTTGCGAAATCAACGGCTGACTTTCCTAACATTTTATCTAATAGCGAATCGTTATACTTTACATTCGTCGCAACGTATAGCCTTGTCTGAGTATCTCCTAAACTTTTTGGCATAAATTCTATTGTAAACTCCAATTTTCCATCATCAGACATACCAGAATATTTTATGCTTTCCATGGTAACTTTCGGCCCATTGAAAATCCCCTCAGTGTATTTGAAGTCTTTATTGGTTCTCAATAATATGTACAGAGCTATGAACTCGTCTGTGGGTGCTGATAATTCCCTAATTCTATCTCCCATGATATACTCATCCTTTTGTTTATCCTTAAATTTTAAAATGGAAATATGTCCACTAACTCCACTAATAAACAGAGGATCCATAAGGAATTTTCTCACGATCCAACTAGGGGAATTTAATGTCAATTCTGTGCTGTACATTCATGGTCATCACAACTTCTTAATATGTCTATTTAAATCTTTTCCGGTTTAGTTTTCGACTTATTTTTAATTTTTATAGAAAGTTTATCGATAAGCTATATAGAGTCTTTTTCGATAGGTAGATATATATTGTTGGGAATTTATACATTTCTACCGATCTCAAATATTATGATTTTTAAATTAATATAATATAAGAAATATTATAGCAATTATTGTACTAATAGGTGTTAATATTAAGGTGGATTTCACTATGATTTCTGTGCCAAAACCATAAACTCTAGCCCAAACCACGTTTGTTATTGCTGGAGCCATAATCGCTGTTACCATAACTTGCTCGATAATTATCTTGGAAGTGATACCTAGAGAAATTAAGATAAGAAATATTAGGATTGGGCTAATAAGAATTCTTGATATATAAATTATCATGTAAGGCTTTGACGTAACATCTTTAATCCTCATTTCACCAATTACTCTTCTTATTTGATAACCGAATTCATAAAGTACTATTAAGATGAGAATCAAATTTATTGTATTAACGATGTCAACGTTTATAACTGAGCCTACAACATAATGTAAACTACCACCTATTAGAAAAGTTATTACAGGGAGATATCTTGAAAGATTTGTTCTTATTATTGAATTATTTGTAGTATTGTGTATCACGCTTATACCCTTGTTTAAATACGTAAAAATTATCATCACTATCGGTAGCCTTAATGTAGCCATCGCCACTGCAACCGTTGCAGAGATTTCATAATTCCCCCTAAACGCTAGGAGTATTGAGAAAGGTAAATTAATTGTATTCATGAAGATTGAGTTTATTAAAACAGACCCTCTACTAAATGGTTCGATTTCTCTGGTTAAGTATAAAACTATCGCAAACATTAAGAAATTATAAATTACAGAGGTTAGGAAAATCTTAGCGTCACTTACCTCAAAACCCCTCTGAAGATATGTGACGAGAAATATCAAAGGTAAGTTTATCCAGTTGTTTACAAAACTTACTATTCTCACGGATAACCTATTGTGAAGGAAATACCCTAAAATTGCTGACAACACTAGAAAGAGGCCTTGAAGCTGAAATATATCCACTTTATAGGTACAATAGCAACAACTTTTATTTTTTATCTCAATAAGGCTAACGGATGTCCTTACGCAATAAGAATGTGTAAAACATCAGAAAAATACCGCAATACTTCAAGTTTTAACGTAAACCATATGTAGTTCACTAAGGGGAAGTTGACTAGAAGTCATTATAACGTAGTAACATTAAACTATCCAAGAGTTCACATATACCGAATCGGAAGCGCATATAAAGAGAAGAGATAACGAAAATAGTTGAGTGTATCGAAAGTGTCATCATTAAGCTATTTATATTTATATATTGAGTATTACTTATGGATAGGAAACCCGTAATTAGCAGGATATTTCTTGCCCCTCTTGTGGTTCTCATCATGTAGTTAAGTGTGGTAGGCCTTTGGGTAGGCAGAGGTATTTGTGTAGAGATTGCGGTAGGTACTTCTTGGTGGGTGATACTTCTAATCATCATTATCATGAAAAGCCTAGGGAGGAGAATTTGAGGATGCTAACGGTATGAGTATGAGGGCTATTTCCGCTTTAAACGTTCCCTTGGATACTGTGTTCACTTTGATTAAGCATCATGGTAGAAAAAGGTATAAGAAGTTAGTCCAGTTATGGAGTAAGGCTAAGGAGTTGGTCAAAGGTAGAAGTACTGGAAAGATTGTAGTTGAGATGTGGACTTACTTGTTTACGAATACTAGGGCTTTTTATAAGTGGGAGTTTAGTGATGGTTAAGTACTCACTAGTCCTAGTATTGTGAGATAGGGCTATCCCTAAATTTATAACATAATGACGACACTATGAACACACTCAAATAGTTTCAAGTTAAACTTTTAAACTCATTCTGATATAGTTGTTATATGACAAATATAACAATTCGAATAGACCTCAACTCCAAAAAGCAGATCTACGAACAGATAGCTAATCAAATAATTGAACTAATAGCTAAGGGAGTATTAAATCCTGGAGATCCTTTACCCTCAGTTAGGGAAATGGCTGCAATGTTAAGTGTGAATATGTTAACCGTGGAGAAGGCATACAAATATCTGGAAGGTGAAGGATTTGTAACCGTTTACAAGAAGAGATTCGTAGTCAAGACTGATATAAGGGATGAGAAGTGGAAGGAATTGATGAAAGAAGCCGTTTATAGGGCTTTGGCTGGTGGCGCTAAAAGGGATGAGATTCTCTTCTTTATATCAGCTTTGTTGAGGTGAAAAACATGACACTTTTAGATATAATCATTTACGTGGAGTTCACATTTCTCTTTATCAATTTATTCCTATTACCTAACTTACAACCTCCAGATATCCTCCTTGGGGCCAGGGTAACTACGGAGTTTAAAAAGAATAAGGGCAAGGATATAGTTAATAAGTATAGATTATCCCTAATTGGTTTAACGTTGCTATCCCTTTTGCTTTATTATTTCGTAAGCTTTATTTCAGTTTTCATTTACGTTATTCTCCTTTTATTAAACGTTGTTTATTGGAGGAGGATTGTGATAAGACGTAGGGGGAGTCTACCGGTGGCTTCTTCCAGATATGCTGTAATTGACACCAAAAAGAAGGAAAGTAGAAAGTGGATAATTACTTTCATAGTAGCGTGGGGGATCTTGATATTTACATTGGTTTTTGGATCCCTAGTATACTCCTCTGCACCTAAATTACTTCCTACTCACGTTGGTCCTACTGGTACAACTTTTCTCGTTAAGACTCCATTAAACTTTTATAAGGTCGAAATAATTAATACTGTCGTTTTAGGGTTATTAACAGTACTGGGAGTCTTCATTACAAGAACTACTAATGTAATTAACCCAGCATATCCAGATAGAAGCTATTACGCATTTCTTAAATTTAAGGAAGAAGTAGGAATTATTGCAGGGATTGTTGGAGTCTTTATGAGTTCACTATATACTACAATATCGCTCTTCATATGGACAATAATAAACTTAAGCGAACTTGAAGTTTTTATAATCTTTCTCATATCTATGCTCTTCACAGTTATCATAGTTTACGTGCTTAGAATTGGTATTGAAGGTGCTAGATATCTAAGAGATGTTATAGCTAATGATAACTTACTTAATGACGATAAATATTGGAAGGGAGGAATAATATATGTTAACCCAAAAGACCCGAGAATATGGGTTCCAAAAAGAAATGGTTTAGGTTACACATTAAATTTCGGTCATGGAATTTCAATTTTGATTATCCTAGCCGTAGTTTTTGCTGTAATAACTACAATAATCCTTGTTAGGTGATGGAGAATGAGCTTTGATCCAATATATTTCCTAACTCCCATAATAGTGATGGTGTTCTCTTTCGGAATGGTATATAAGCTAGTTAAGTCTATCAAAGTATTAATGTTTTCTGCACTAGCTTATTTCATAGCTATCGTATTAAAGGTTTTAGTACAATTTTTTACCTTAGGTTATTTAGCATCAATTAATAGTTTAGCAGTTTTAGGTTTATATTATGGGTTGCAAACTTCCATATTTGAAGTCGGTCTAGCTTACGTCTTTGCACTATTGGGGAAGTTAAAGAATGGTTGGGGTTATGGAGTGTCTTTAGCGATGTGGGAAAACGGAGTATTAATATCAATACCCACGCTCTTTATATACATAGCCTATTACTTTTTTCCGTTAATACTATCTACTCCCTCACAACTAGAATATCCAATTACACAAGCACTACCACTCATCGGGCTTAGCATACTTGAAAGGGTCTCGTCACTTCTAATTCATTCATCATGGGGATATCTCTCAGTATTAAGCGTTATTACGGGGAGAAAAAGATTGATCTTAGTGGCTTTTCCAATGGGTTTCGTGGACTTTCTAGTACCATTCGAGAAGTACCTCGGAATATTGACATTTGAGTTTATTTTCTTCTGTATTGGATTAATTTGTTTAGTTATGGCTTGGTCTTTGGGAAAATATTATCGTTCAACCTCCTCTAAGGATACGTAATTCGTATCTATACCTTTAAAGTACCATATTATTGTAGCAATACCTCCAATTAGCCACAGTATCGTGTTATACAATATGTAATTAGTTAAATTAAAGGATTGAGTAACATAAGTTGAGATCGCATATGCGGTAATTGGAACGAGCCTAATTAGGCCTATCATGAACGCCCTCAACTTCTTTGGCATTAACACAGGTTCGTATATCGTCCTAATTGCCCAGCTAAATTCACTAAACAACATATTGACAATTAGTAATGAGTAAAACATTCCGAAGTTGAAGTTAGTGGTTAGGTATAGAATTGGAATCATACTAAGACTACCTCCCACATATGATATTAACGCGAAGATTCTGGTCCTTATCTTGTTCGCAATATATGCTGCTATAAAACCAGAAATTGAAGCCCCTAAATTTGCTATGAAGATAATGAAAGGGGTTTGTGACGAGGAGAAATAATAGTCTGCGACCACAAATGCCATTAAGCCATAGGTTAAATATTGAGAAAGTCCTATTATAGCTAGAAATGCGTATCTAGAACCTAAACTTAGCTTTTTGTTCACATTAACTTCTTTTGCTTCTGTTGTACCGTCTTTTACAACCTTGCTAGCCTCAATTTTTGCCTTATTTATATCTCCTTTAGTTGCCAACCATCTTACAGATTCTGGTAACAATAGCCTTATTATCACTGCCGTAACAATGCCCAATATTGCGACAACGGTAAGGGCTAAGAGTTCTATTATGAAAGAATTTGAAAGGCTATACGTTAAATACCCAACTAGAGCAGCTACCATTGCGCCAATATTGTCGAAATTTGGAGCCAATACTAACATCATATCTCTGTATTTGAGAGGCATCATCTCTGCAGTATATGATAGCATCACTGGGACTTCACCCTCAACTCCAAATATTCCTAAAACTATTCCTAAGATTATTAGAATTAATGAAGGGAATTTTGCTAGATTATCTGTACTGAAACCAGCTAAGACTGACGCTAAAACTAGTAATATGGTTCCAACAGAATATAGTGACATTGTAATGAAGAAGGTGGTCTTCCTACCCAACTTCTTATCTGAAAATAATGAAAGTGCTAAGTTACCTGCTAGTGTTGCAAATGTTGGGGTTAGTAGGAATAATACACTATTTATATTAGGATAAATTAAGGGAGCAATAGAAGCAATTACTCCCCACATGAAGTAACCTATTGCAAGTGAGGCAAACATTAGCGAATGTATTGAAGTCCACTTTGCCGTATCGATTAGTCTCTCAATACTCTTCTCCATATGTAAAAATGATAATTAGTAACTTATAAAGTCACTTATTTTGAATTTTTAATAGACCATCACCAAATCAGCCCTGAGACCACTCTTCACCTCTCAAGTCCTGCCCACTCATTCCTCTTCAACGAAATATAAAAACCTAATCGTCTCCTTTAAATAATAATTCAACAATAGTGTTTCTAATATCGTAGGCTATCTTTTTACCTAATTCAGTACCTGGGCCTATGAAATATTCGTTTCCAGGTAAAGAGCCAACTGCAATTGCATCACTTACAGTACCCGTAAACTTATATCCCAAATCCCTTAAAGCTCCAGCCTTAGCCTCTGTTACTGTTCTTATTAAGTCAACTAATCCATTAATGTTTAACCCTTTATCAACAAACACCCCAATATTAATAGTACAACCTGCATCCTCACCGCTTCTCCCAATTCCAGCACTGATGAAAAATTTACCCCAATCAGTTTCTTTAAAAGTGTAATTCTTTGCAGCAGTCATGAACATTATGGCAGATTTAGAGGGACACCAGTTAATTACATCTCCCCAAGGGTTACCACTACAATAACTTTTATCAACGAAAATACTACAAATTTGGTTAACTCTAATTATTCCTTCTGGATATAAAGCTGAAGTTAAAATTATGTACTCTTTTCCAAGATCAAACCTAACAATTTTTGGCTCCATTAATCAAAGGTTTATTATCAATCTTTAAATTAATTTAGGTTGAAACAACTATAGAGGGGTTTTTTGAATGTTTTTAACAAAATTAAAAATCGAACTTATAGCTATGACTACTCGAAGTAAGTTTCCCTTGAAAACGAATTTATAATTTTTTAAACTCTTTAAACATTAGAAGATTGATGTCTTCAGTTAAAAACGAATACGATGCAATTCATAGGGAATTACGAGAACAAGGTTTTATTAGAACTGATTATCCCCCAAATCCATCTGAAGTGTTATGGAATAAGAAGATAATGACAATGAAAAGAGAGGAAATCGATAAGTTAAAGACGTTTAGACTAAGAAGGATTATAAAGTGGGCATGGGAAAACATTGAGTTCTATAGAAGGTTTTGGAAATCTAAAAACTTCGAACCAGACATGATAAAGGACTGAAGGGATATCGCTAAAATACCGATATTGAGAAAAGATGAAATTAGGAAAGACCTACAGCAAAATCCTCCATTTGGTACAATTTTCCATCCAGAATTGGCTAATCACATAAGATTTGTTGGAGCGACTTCTGGCTCAACTGGATTACCTACCTTCCAAGGATGGGGGGCTTTGGAAATGGACTACTTCCAAGAAGCCCAGGCAAGGTACTTGTGGACTTTTGCCGAAGTTAAGCCAACTAAGGTTTACGCAAACTACCTAAACATGAGTGGCTTTTATAGTTGGGGGCCTCCGGTTGTTGAGACCGCAATGTGGAGATGTGGGGCAACTGTCATAGCTGGAGGTGGTGAGACATACTTCTCATGGAAGAATAGACACAACCTGATCTTCAAACTATGGAAAGTTGACGTATTCGCCACAACTCCTTGGCTACATAGATTAGTAGGAGAGGAGGCTAAAATTGAGGGTTGGGAAACTCCCTTCAAGGTTTTGCTACTTCACGGTGGTGCAGCTGCTGAAAACACTAAAAAGAAATTATTCAAGGTTCATCCAAATGCTGAATTAGCTATAAGTGTTTGGGGAACCACTGATGGACATATGGCTATTGAAGTTCCAAGCTTAGAAGGACAATTAGTAGTTTGGGAGGACATGGAGATATTTGATATTGTAGACCCTAAGACTGATGAACCAGTATCTGGGGGAGAAAGAGGTGAACTGATAGCGACCTTGTTAAATCACTTTACCATGCCTTTAATACGCTATAGTTTAGGAGATTACGTTAAGAATGACTTCCTGACCGATCCGGATCCTAAGTATGGTATAACTCACATGAGATTTGCTGAGCCAATACCAGGTAGGGTTGAGTGGATGTTCTTCGTTAAAGGGAAACTATTATTGCCAATTTACGTTGAGGACGCTGTGAATGAAATTCCAGACACTACTGGAATGTTTAACATTTTCATTTACGATAATAGTATGGATAAATTGAAGATTAGAATAGAGACAAGGAGGGAACAGGTTAATTCTACTTACGATAAGCAAGCCAGAGAGATATTAGCGAGCAGGATTGGGATTAACCCAGATGACGTTGAGATAGAGTGGGTAAAGCCTGGAAATACAATATGGACGGGCTACAAGTTGCAAGTGTTTGTTGACCAGAGGAAGAAGAAATAATTTTTCTTTTTACTTATTACTTTATTATACTAGAAATCAAAAATAATAATAGAAAAGTTCTTATGTAAATAGGCTCCGCCCTAATATAGATGGTACGATGTTTCTATCTGAAAGATGTTTTCAAAAATCGTCTTTTCACCACCATTTATAAGTTATAGTATTTTCATGAAATTACATCCTATTATCACCATTTAGTTCTCTCTTTTAAAACTTTTTTGTTAACCTTTCCAGTGCTGGTTAGGGGTAAATCATCTACAATAACTATATCATCTGGAACCCACCATTTTGGTATCAAACCTTGAGTTGAAGCACTTCTTAAATGGCTGATTATGTTTTCTTTTAAATTTGATCCCTTACCTTTGACTAATGCTATAGGTCTTTCTCCCCATTTTTCATCTATTCTACCTATTACAGCAACGAGATCTACTCCACTTACTTCAGATATTATTGACTCAATTATACTAGGTATTATCCACTCTCCTCCACTCTTTATTAAGTCCTTCTCCCTATCCAAGATTCTTATAGTATGGTAGTCATCTATAATCATAGCTATATCTCCAGTTTTGAACCAACCATCCTCGTAGGAAGATTTAGTATTCTCTAGATCGTTAAGATACTCACCAGGTAGCCAAGGTGTTTTAACCCATAAATGTCCTATCTCTCCTACTTTAGCCTCTTTACCGTCTGGCTTAACTACTTTCAATTCCACGAAAGGAAGAGGATGAGTATATACTCTCGCGTAATCTTCGATGCTTTGTATATTGGTATTTGCGGGAATGATAGTAATTGAAATTGCTAACATATCTGTTCCACCATATATTGATGCAAAAGATACTCCACTTTCTTTTAACTTCTTAGCCAGATTAGATGATATTGGAGAACCACCTATCAAAGTTTTTAAGCCATTTAGTTGCCCTTGTTTGGCTGCGCTTAGTAACATATACATCATTGTGGGGACAGCGTTAAGCCAGGTTACCTTTTCCTTTTCTATTATTTCCAATGTTTTTATTGGCTCAAATTTTCCACTTGTGACGTATTTAGCGCCTAGGTAAGTAGCGTGAAATAGTGAACCCCATGACCATAAATGATAATATGGTATAAGACCTAATATGATATCGTTGTTCTTCAACGAAGAAGGGCTATTGTAAAGTGATAGCTGGTGCACCATACCTATTGCTCCATGAACCGTTTTTTCATTAGTATACATAACCGCTTTAGGTAACCCTGTTGTACCTGACGTAAATAAGATAGAGTATGGATCACTTCCTTTAACGTAAATTTCGGGTTCCTTAACTAGTTTTCTACTTACCAAATCATCATAAGTTATCTTAGTATCATTGGAATCTATACTAATAATTTTCTCCTTAGTGAAGTCCTTAAATAAGAATATGAAATCTTTTGAAGCGAATAACCATTCTACCCTAGCGTGTTTAATTGTATAAAGTAATTGATCGTAGGGTAGTTTGACATTAACTGGATATATTATTGTACCTATTAAGCTAGAAGCGAATAATAGCTCAACGAATTTAAGGGTGTTATAATCTGCAACCCCTATTATACTTCCCTTAGATATTCCAATCGATAGCATTGAGTTAGATATACCTATTATTCTTTCATAAGTCTCCTTATATGACTGTCTAACATTGCGAAAAGGATCTACTATTTCCTTATCTGGCGCCATAGTTACAGCCCTTTTAAGAAGCGAGAATACGGTAAAACCCTCTTGCATTTCCAAAACCTCTATTTCATCTCTTCCATATTTATGAGCTCACGTATCTCAGATATATAATCTCGTAGAATGCTTCTACCCATTAGAAATCTCTCATAGTAGATCTTCGACAACATTGTGAATCGCTCAATACCCAACTTACGGCCCATATGGGATAGTAATATCACGGAAATACCATGCCCTAAAGTTAATAGTAAATCTTTTGAGTAAAACTGCATCTCATATTCTCTGTAAGTTAGGAGCGTGGTGGCCTTATCTTTGATGAAATCAAGCGTTTTGGAAGCTATCTCATCCTTTGCTTCATTTACAATCCCTTCCAAGTCCCTTATTAGTTGTCTATGTGCTTCCTTCTTCACCATGGCTTCGAGCATCTCTAAAGCCTGAATGTTTCCAGTCCCTTCCCAAATTGGAGTTATAAGCGCTTCTCTGTGAAGTCTTTCTATAGGAAACTCTTCGAGAAATCCAATTCCTCCATGAATCTCCATTGCCATTCTTGATACTTGAGATGCTATTTCAGCTGTAATATGCTTAGAAATATGAGTCAATAGACGCGCATAATGGTACTGCTCATTGTAGAAAGGTGGCATAGCTTTCCAAGATTTTTGGAACTGATCTATTGCCTTAAAAGTTACTACCATACCTCCTTCAATCATGAGCTCCATTTCAAGTAAATCTTTCTGAATTAGGGGATGTTCAATTAATGCCTTACCAAAAGCTTTTCTGGATTGCGAATAATAATAGGATTCGAGAAAAGACTTCCTCGCTATACCTAAAGCCCCTACAGCATTGGATAATCTTGATACCATAAGATCCTCAGTTATGTAATATATCCCATATTCCTTTTCTCCTATAAGATAAGCCTCTGAACTGTTAAACTCCACCTCTCCAGTTGGCACACTGTTTGTTCCACTTTTTCTCTTAAGTCTTCTTATCAAAAAATTCTTTTCACCTTTATTGTTCTTTTTAGGAACTAGGAATAGGGAAAGGCCTTTAGCCCCACTCTTACTTCCCATAGGTCTAGCACTTACTAACGCTAAATCAGCCAACCCGACACCGCTAGCGAAATATTTAGTATTTCCTTTTAATAGCCAATACTTACCGTTAAATTCAGCCTCCACTAAATTAGATCCTAAGTCACTTCCACCTTGAATCTCAGTGAACCACGTAGCTCCGAAAAGCAACTCATCTGAATCTCCTATTAGATAGGGAACGTATTTCTTTAGTTCCTCGCTACCGTATTTATAGAGAGCATATGCGGTCTGATTGGTAATTGTAAGTATGCATGCTATACCTGGATCAGAAACTAGATATATTGAAGCGTAGTGCTTATGCCAATTTTCCTCTTTATATGGAAATTTATTAATATCGAAATCTTTGATTAGCCTTTTAATAGCTGCCCTTAGAGAAGGGTCAATCCATACTTCATCTACTCTCTCCCCATTTACGCTCCACATTACGTGTATGGGTCTAGCTCTCTTATCTACATGTTCCGCAATTTCATATAACTCTCCCCCTGCAAACTCACCTAATTTTGAGAAGTCTGCTTTCACATCAAAATATTCCAAAATCTTTTGTAATGGTTTATCAATATTAAAATGATTTTTGCCATACGCACTAGATATATATGAGAAAGGACTATTACCCTTACTCATAGTCTATATTTATTCTTATACAACTTATAAGCGTATAGTACTTTAGGAATGTGAATTACCTCACCCTCATGGTAGACCCAGAAATTACTTCTTAAAAATAAATTTGTAATATTAGTAATCCACTTTACCAGTAGTGAAGAAAGGCGTACCATCAGTTAAGGCGTTCCACATCCAAAAGTTTTCCCTCTTAGGACAGTGCCTAACATAAGTCTAACTCTCGCCAAGAACAATAAATTTTGCAGTAAAATTCCTTAATTGATCTTGAAGAATTGATAGACTTTCCGCTTCCTCCGGAATTCTCTCCCTAAGAGTGAGGTTAATTACACTGATGATTACTCTGTTCATCAAGTTCTTGATAATCGTGTTGCGAGTAAGAAATACGCTATCGAGAGTTATAATTCTTATTGTAGGTCCCACTTTGCTATATTAGCTAGGGATACTAAGGTCAATAGGGTGAGAGGATTGTTGATTATAGTCTTGTTGAACGTCATGTACCTTGTTCAAGGTAGTCTTCTCCCTTGACGGTAGACCCAAAATCATTTTACAAAATACTTTCGATAAGGTAATATTAGTTTTGCAGAAGATAAATGGAATTTATAACAATATAAAGAGTTCAACAAATTGAAGAAAGGCTTAAGGTGAGGAAGACGGTATTATCACAAGATGAACCAGGATGATAACACTTGATCTTCCCCACCAAAATAACACTCAACAAATAGGGTATAAATTACTTTCCATATTAGACTTCCAAGGGAAAAAGGCAGAGAACCTAGAGACGCTGAAGGGAGAGAAGGAAATAGACATTTCAATAGACTGGACCACCAAAACCTGGTACGGGAAACCGGTGGAAGTAAGCTCGGAAAAGGGAAACTCATGGAACTACGCCACTGAAATGACTAAACATAATGGGAAAGTGCTCCTACTGACTTTCGTCACACAAGTAAACGAGATGACCAAGGACGACATCGTGAAGATCCTCGTAGAGCAGGTTATTGCAATGGGGTTCAAGATAAGGTTGATAACTCTTGACGCAGGTTTCTACACAGTTGATGTGCTCAATTTCATTTCACAGTTTAAGTATATAATTGCTGTGCCTGTTGGGGACGTGAAGGTCTATGAGGAGTTTGATGGAGAGTATATGACAAATAGTAAGAGGCATAGGAGGGATGAGCAGGTTAAGTTCAGGCTTTCGGTCTATGGTAGTGAGAAGATTAAGAGGAAGAAGGTTGTTTACTTTGCTAGGGGGACTAATCTCGACCTACCGAAGAAGGAGGTGTTAAAGTTGTACGACAAGGTAAGGAGTCCCATAGAGACTTCTTACCGGAACATCAAGGCCCTCCTTCCCTTCACCAGTTCCACTAAGTTCGTCTTCCGCATGTTGATCTTCGTTTTAGCCATGATCTTCTACTCCCTGTACACCGTATTTAAGGGTATGGCGAGAAGAGAAGAGTTCAGGTTATTACTAATTCTTTTGTTTCCTGGTGATTTATTCAATCTAGAAAATTCTCTATTTAAGCTACTAGAAACACTTATTAATACAATAGATTTATTTTTAAGGAGGTGATTTTGGGTCTACCGCAGAGAGGCGAGGCTTTTCGCCCCCTTAACCTCCAATTTTAGTAAATAAGCCGTTAGCTTCTCCTCCAATTACTACCACTGTAGTTCTCATTTTCATAGGATTACATCTGACTGATATTTATTAACGTTATCCTAAATTTTATTTATGGAGAATGCATTGTATCATCTTTATAAACCTAACTTCACAATTAAATATTAAAATTTAAATATATGTATACATAAATAATGAATACTATGTCACATAAGTTTGTTCTAGCCCTAGATGAGGGTACTACAAGTGCTAGGGCTATACTCTTCGATAGTGACTTAAACATAGTAAACATAGGGCAATATGAATTCCCGCAGCACTATCCTCAACCTGGCTATGTGGAACATGACCCTGAGGAAATATGGGAAGCTCAAATGTTAGCCGTAAAAAAGGCTATAAGTAAAATAGATGCTAAACAAATAGTAGCAATAGGGATAACAAACCAAAGGGAGACAACGGTATTATGGGATGCTAAAAGCGGTAAACCGGTTTACAATGCAATTGTATGGCAGGATAGAAGAACTTCTCCAATAACGGACTGGCTAAAAGCAAATTACTTTAAAATGATAAAGGACAAAACTGGGTTAGTTCCAGACCCTTACTTTAGTGCATCTAAGATAAAGTGGATACTTGATAATGTGCCCAATGTTAGGGAGAAAGCAGAAAGAGGAGAAATTAAGTTCGGGACCCTAGATACTTATTTAATCTGGAGGCTTACTAACGGAAAAGCTCATGTAACGGATTACTCTAACGCTTCTAGAACAATGCTTTTTAATATAAATAAATTAGAATGTGATAGAGAAATCTTAGAACTTCTAAAAATACCCGAATCTATATTGCCAGAGGTTAAACCATCAAGTGAAATTTACGGTTACAGTGAGGCGTTAGGAAACTTAATACCTATATCTGGGGACGCAGGAGACCAACAAGCAGCTTTATTCGGTCAAGTAGCGTTTAACGTAGGTGAGATAAAAGCTACTTATGGTACCGGTAGTTTCATTTTAATGAATATAGGCAATAACCCAATACGATCAGAAAACCTCTTAACTACAATAGCTTGGGGTCTTGAGAAGAATAAGGCAACGTATGCATTAGAGGGGAGTATATTCATAACTGGTGCAGCTGTACAATGGTTTAGGGACGGCTTACGGGCAATAGACGTTTCAGATGAGATTGAACCTTTAGCCTCAAATGTGGAAGATAATGGCGGTGTCTATTTCGTTCCAGCTTTTGTTGGATTGGGAGCTCCTTACTGGGATCCATATGCTAGAGGTCTCATAATAGGCATAACTAGAGGAACTACTAAAGCTCATATAGCTAGGGCTATTTTAGAATCAATGGCCTATCAAACTAGAGATGTAATTGAGGTAATGCAAAAGGAATCCGGCATCAGTATAAATTCGCTTAAGGTTGACGGAGGTGCAGCTAAGGATAACCTTTTAATGCAATTCCAAGCTGATATATTAGGTATTAAGGTAATCAGACCTAAAGTTATGGAAACTACTTCTATGGGAGTTGCAATGCTAGCAGGTTTAGGTGTAGGCTTATGGAACTCTTTAGAGGAATTAAGGAGCATATGGAAGGTTGATAAGGAATTCATTCCAAGTATGAGTGAGGAGAAAAGGAGGGCATTGTACTCTGGGTGGAAGGAGGCTGTAAAGAGAGCTATGGGATGGGCTAAAGTTGTAGGAGGTCAAGTTTAAATGTCTGTGGTTTTGAAGGACTCTTTATGGAGATATTTCGCTGAATTTGTAGGAACTTTCATACTAATACTATTCGGAGATGGTGCTATAGTAGCCTCAACACTAAGTAGCCAACCCAGTTTCGGATTTATTATGGTAAGCTGGGGATTTGGAATAGTGTCAGCGATTTATGCTGTTGGTCCAATTAGCGGAGCTCATATAAACCCTAATGTAACGTTAGCGTTTGCTGTAACTAAGCGTATTAAGTGGGTTGATGTGATTCCTTACATCGTTTTCCAGATTTTAGGGGCTGCTGCAGCTACAAGCGTATTATTGGTATGGTGGGGAGATGTAATAACCAGAATAGATCCCCCACCTTTTCTATACGCTGATATAGGAGCGGCTTTCTTTACTCAATATCCTGAGCCCGGTTTTTGGCCTCAATACTGGCCTAAAAGCTATTTACCTAACGTTAGTAGCGCAGGTATTTTATACTCTCAAGTAAATCAAATATTTCCCTTATGGAAGGGAGCCTTTGCTGAGGCATTAATGACCTTTTTGTTACTGTTGATAGTAGTAGCAGTTACGGATCCAGATTCACCCTTCTATAGCCAGTCATTAGCTCCGTGGGCAATAGGTATTGGATATGTAATGCCCTCCTTACTTTTCGAAGCTCAGTTAACGGGAGGGATGATAAATGAGGCTAGAAGTTGGGGACCTATGCTTGCTTTATATCTAATCGGTTATAGAACTGGTGCATTTAACTTTAGGGGAGAGTACTTCTATGTTTATGGTATTCCAGATTTTATAGGGGGCATACTTGGAGCTCTGTTCTGGGACCATGTATTAAAGCCTTATCTTAGGTTCGTAAAAAACATTAACAAAAAGTAGTGATTTTTATCAGTATAATAATAAGACTTTTTTTTAACTCAGTTCTATGCTTAGCAGTTTATGTTTTTCTCTTACGTTTAAACAATTTCTTTATCTCTCCAGATGCTTGGTAAATACTTTTTATCAACCTAGCAATTCTCTTGGCCCCTAGGTTTAAACCCGTGAAGTACTTGAGCAAGAGAACAACCAACAAGGAAAAGCCTTCAAAATTATAAAACCCTTGTTCCTAAGCCAGGTTAAGAAAGGGCTCTTCTCCATACCCAAGGCCTTAAGCTCCCTAATCAAAACCTCGATATCCCGTCTATTCTCCCGACTAGTGATAATATCCTCTCAGTATCATTAAGGTTAGTGGAGAAGAAATACCTCTTACCCAAACCCTTATAATCCTCCACTACAAGCAATTTTATGGGAATACCTTGGTATTCCACAAGGTATTTCCCTTTGTGGAACTCACCAACTGGCACGTGTCTGCCACCCTCGACAAGACGTGAGTTAGCCTTGAGTTCCTATATAGGTTTTATTAGTCGGGGAGAGTAATACTCTCCTCGGCTGGGGAAACATGGTCGTCCCCTTAACTGAAGCAAAGTCTTCGGGTGGGGGCGTGACCGACCCCTACTGTCGGACTGAACATTATGATAAAATTCACGAATATAGGCATTACATGCCATGCCTCTAACAAGCCTACGTTTGTAACCGTAGGAGGTGTGACAAAGGGGTAGGGGTAATAGGAATAGATATATCAAAGGATCACCTAATTACAAGTAGGGGGAGGGTGAGAAAATACGAGAACAACTTGAAGGGTTATGAAGAAATCCTCAAGATGAAACCTTGTACAATAGTCCTAGAGCCTACCGGAGTATACGCAATAAGATCTAGCCAATACTTCAAGGAGAAAGGAATAAAAGTACTACAAGTAAGCCCAAACATGTTATCAAGAGAAAAGGAGTTTAGGGGAAAGAAAACGGATTTTTACGATGCTGAAAAATTAGAAAACATGGTTGATAAGGCAAAGGAGTACGAGTATAACCCCTTGAGGGAAATGGTAACACTTTACCTCTTCCTCAAGGACATAGAAGTAAAGTACAAGAACAGGTTAGAGAGAACACTATTCCTAGTAAGCGACAACAACAAGATAAGCAAGGAAAGGTTAGAAAAACTCGCAAAAGGAGATTTTACACAAGAAGAACTATACCAACTAGAATACACACCAATAGTAGTTGAAGAAATCAAAGTCCTAGCAAAAACACTCCTAGAAACGCAAGAGAAATTGAAAGAAGTTAGGAGGATGATCGAGGAACAAGTACCGGATAATCACGTTTTATTAACAATCCCGGGAATTGGGAAGCTTGCAGCTGGTATTATTATTGGTATTGTTGGTGATGTTAAGCGTTTTCCTAAACCAGAGTCCTTTGTGGCTTATTGTGGTTTAGATCCCGTAGTTGAGAGGAGTGGAAGAGCTGTGATAAGTAGGGGGATTTCCAAGAGGGGTAATAAGTACTTGCGTAGCTTGTTCTACTTTTTGGCAGTGAGGAATTATTCTAGGAACCCTACTTTGTTGAAGTTTTATGAGACACACAAGGATAGGTTGAAAGGTAGGAAGTTGTATTTTGCTTTGGCTAGGAAGTTGGCAAGGGTTGTTTGGAGTGTTTGGTATAATAATAAGCCTTATGAGCCTAAATAAGTAAGCCCTCCCCCGAATCGCCACGTGGGTTGAAAGGACCCACGTGGCAATGTTAGCTAGTACTATGCTTGAAATATGACCGAAAGGTTTATTACTGAACGCCCCCGTTAAGTTAAATCCCGCTAATAATAATGTAACAGTGATCTTTCCTCCATTAAGTGGAATGATTCCTAAGAATAATTACAATTTAATCCTAACATTGTCTAAAGGGCAGAGTATAAAAATCGTGGTGATATATAAAATTTGATAAAATTTTGAAATTTTAGGTAAACATATTATCATTGGGAAATTTGATAGCGGCATTTTTGAGGTAAAAATTATTTTCATGTAAAAAT
>Ga0209451_10039_pt1 | contig 35099 bp, 33 predicted proteins | sample Arccon1NAG2MetaG_FD_184743 | JGI IMG/M metagenome (GOLD analysis project Ga0209451, IMG submission 184743) | Archaeal communities from Yellowstone National Park, Wyoming, USA - Archaeal consortia 1 (NAG2) MetaG (SPAdes) (version 2) | ecosystem: Environmental > Aquatic > Thermal springs >...
GGTAAAGAATCTCTAGTTAATGTAGTTCTATTTTATATAAGCGAAATAATTATAACTGGATTTCTCTTTTACTGGTTACTCGTATCTGCAAGAGTTGTGGGGAATACTCCCGTTAATATTTCGGAATCACAGATTAAGGGAACCTTCTTTACGCTTGGCGTATTAGCTTATTTCTTCGGTTTAAGACATGCTATAGATCCAGATCATCTAGCAGCAATAGACAACTCAACGAGAAAGTTAATTCAAGAGGGGAAACCAGCACAATTTACTGGGTTGTTCTTTTCGTTAGGCCATTCAACAATAGTTATATTATTAGCAGTTAGTTTAATAGTTGCAACCCGTTTTATCGTTTCCAATATTTCGATACTTGAGAACATGGGTAGCGTACTCGGTACGCTTATAAGTGGAGGATTTTTATACATTATAGGATCTCTTAACTTTGTTATTTTATTAGAAATTTATCAAATCTATAATCAATATACTATGAATAAGAATATGGATGAGAAGAAACTACAAGATCTCCTATTAAAGAGAGGATTTATGAGTAGATTTTTCGGCAAGCTGTTCAAAGTAGTAGATAAACAGCACTACATGTATCCAATAGGGGTACTGTTTGGGTTAGGATTCGATACGGCTTCAGAAACAGCACTTTTAGCCATTTCTGCAGCTGCAGCAGGGATATTTTTAAAATTACCCTTATGGAATCTTCTAGTATTTCCTTTATTATTTACAGCGGGGATGAGTCTTATTGACACTACAGATGGATTTTATATGAGCGGAGCTTACGGTTGGGCTTTTAGTGGAAATCCAATTAGAAAATTATGGTATAACCTAACAATGACTACTATATCAATACTAGTAGCTTATTTGATAGGGACATTGGAATTTTTGGGAGTAGTTCAAGCAGAATTTAACTTCAGTGGACCTTTTTGGGAACTAATTACAATAATAAATGGTGATCGATGGTGGTCAAGTATTGGGATGATAATAATTGGTACATTTGCAACAGCTTGGTTAGTGTCATTTATAATCTATAAAGTCAAAATTTCAAAATTTGAGCATTAAAGATGAAGTACTTATCTCATGGTGCACTTATTATTGGTATGGCAATATTCCCTTGAGTATAAAAAGCTCATATTTCTTAATTTTATGATAACTGTCATAAAACTTTTTATAGGAGATCTTCTTTTTATCTCTATAGAATATTAAAGAGGCAACTATCAAAGTTGGAATTATAAGAATTATTTGTTCAGGGAAGAAGGAATTACTCATCAGTACCTCAGTAAACGAAAAAGATATTCTTCCAACATTTAAAAATATTTGCACATTTACTAAAAAATTAATTAATAGATTTTTGTTCGTAATATTCCAATTATATACATCAATGATGGGGTAAATTGGGCCATTCAGGTTTCCAAAGTAATTAAAAGTGAGGATAAGTTATGCCACTAGTAAACACGAATATAAGTGGGAAAAGGTTAAAGAGGTTTAATCTCGCTAACTATTAGCGACTGGTGTTAAGCTCAAATATATATCACCATTTAATTGTCTTTTCCTCGGTCATGTCTAAATTTCTTCAAAATTAGATAAAACTGTATAGGTTTTCTTCACACTTTTCTTGTAAATTCTTCGGATTATTTCCTTGTTAGTTTACTTTCTAGATCACTGAAATGTAATATTCTGAGCCTATTTTTATAACCATATTTTTCTATGTTTTCCTCTATAACTTCAGGGTTCTCTGAGGGATATATATAGCCATCTTTGAATTTTGGCAAGGAGTAAAATAGGTCGTTGGGAAAGTCCGCAATTGTATACTCCACCATTTCTATTTGGCTCTTTACTAGTCCGAGATTTAACGTGTATATCAAGGACAGTGGAGAAGCGTCAGGCCTATCGTGAGGCAATACTCTCACCTTATGTTTTAATGCCAAATCTAATATTTCTAGAAATTTACTTACCCCTCCAATCTTAGCAATATCTGGTTGTAGATACGTTATACCACTTTCGATCATTTTCTTAAAACCGTATAAGGAGTATTCATTCTCTCCGGCTGCAATAGGTATGGGAGAAAATTCAGTAAGCTTGGAAAGTAAATCGTAATCATTGGGAGGCCATAATGGTTCCTCTACCCATTCAATCTCATACTTATGAACCTTGTCCACGAACTCCTTAGCCTTATCTAGATTATCAAAAGGAGAATTAAGGTCAATCGCTATTTTAACTTCCTTATAATTCCCTCTTATAGCTTTAACCGCATCTATAACACTTGAAGGAGATTGATGAAGCTTAACTAAATCAAAACCTCTCTCTATAGATTTTCTAGTTGCAATAATAATATAATCAATTTTACCAAATCTGGGAAAACTAGCGTATACTTTTACTGAATCTCTAACTTTACCACCAATTAGTCTAGTCAATTCCACATTACTTTTCCTAGCTTTTAAACCCCATAATGCCATTTCCACAGCGCTTATGGCCCCGGAAACAACTCCGCAATTTCCAGCACTAAAAAGAATCTTCTCTAAAATAGTCCTAACGTCTGTTGGTTCGGTTAATTCTACTTTAGACAAAATTGGTATTACTATATCATTTATAATGGAAAGGTAAGAGTTTATAATTCCGCTTCCCGCTACTAATGTTTCTCCCCAACCGTAATCTTCTTCATCTTCAACTTTAACGTAGAGTTGCACATCCCACGTATCCTTCCAATCAGAGGGAGGATTAGTATTAAAGGGTATAGATAAAGAAAAAGGTTTTACCTTCATCCTCAAGCACTTATGTAAAGCTTTATTGGTGAGAACTCATCGTGTTGTAATAGCTCAGCTGAAGTTAACCTGCCATTTGCAACCCTAATCGTATAGTTGAATATCCTCTCCCCAGCTTCCCTTAAACTAACCTTTAGTTGAAGTAAGTCAGAAACGTCAACGTCAATATGCTCACTCATTGTCGCAACAGTCTTTGGATTTGCTGAAATCTTAACAACGGGAATTATTGGATGCCCAACAACATTCCCTTGACCAGTCGTGAACAAGTGAAGTACAGAACCCTTAGCTGCAAACAATGTAACTGCCTCTGCTGCAGCAGATGAGGTATTAACGAAACATAGTCTAGACGAATTCTTTTCTAATGGGTCTAAATAATCTAGCACGCAAGTTATAGGTTTAGTACCCAACTTTTGTATATTTCCTAAAGCTTTTTCCTCTATTGTCGACAATCCTCCCTTAATGTTCCCCTCAGTTGGTTGAGAACCCAATAAATCGACTCCTTGACTTTCAATGAAATCCACGTATTCTTTGTAAATCTTCATGAACTTCTCTCTTAACACTGGATCCGGTATCCTACTTGCAACTATGTCCTCAGCACCAGTTAACTCTGACGTTTCTCCGAATAATACTGTTGCACCGTAATCAATCAGCTTATCAACAGCATACCCAGTTGCTGGATTTGATGCCAAACCAGACGTAGTATCGCTCTCCCCACACTTAATACTCATAACTAAAGAGGATAGATCAACTTCTGTCCTCTGTTTCTCACTAGCCTCTTGAACCATCTCCTTTGCCTTTCTACTCGCCTTTTCAATTACTCTCAAATCGCCATTTCCCTCAATAGGAAAAACCTCGACTGGTTTTCCAGTCTCAGCTATTTTATTAGCTACCTTATTTGCCCAGTTCTCCTCAATCCCAATAACTATTGCTCCAGCTACGTTTGGGTTTGCACCAGTCCCAGATAGAACGTGGAAGAGTAAATCTAAGTCTTTACCAAATTGTAACCTACCATATGGATGAGGAATTGCAACAGTACCCCTAATTAGTTTCGATACTCCTATTGCAGCGGAATTAGATAGGTCATCTACCGGTATTACGGTTACGTAATTTCTAACTCCAACGCTACCGTTTTCCCTAATGTAACCCTTTATTACTGGCTTTTTCTCCATTTTCCCCACCTGCTAGATTTTATATTATGTACGTGTACGTGTTCTCCAATCTTAATCTCCTTTATAGCAGATCCTATTGGCCTACCGTACTTTATCACTGTATCACCTTGCTTGAGATTACTTAAGGCTATCTTATGCCCTAAGGGTATGTTGTTAATTGCCTTAATCTTAGGTCCTTTTGCCATGTCCTCAATGTATACTCCTTCCACCTCTTCCCCAGCTTTAATGTCAGTTATGGCAACTCCAACGTTGTCGTTTTTGTTATGAATCAGGAAATGTGGCATGTCTTAATATTATGTAAGAAAGCATATATACTTAACCGTATACAGAACAATCTTTCTCAACTACTCTTAAATTTGACTTATCATAAAATATCTCGCTTATGAAAAAGGTAAGAGCTGATGAGTTAAGAGGGTTAATTATTGAAATACTTAAGGAAAGAGAGGTAGAGGATAGTGATGTAATAGCTGACCACTTCGTTGAGGCAGAACTTAGAGGCCATTCTTCTCACGGTATTCAAAGATTAATTCCCCTAGTTAAGGGTATAGAACTTGGAACAATTAGTAAAAGGTTAAGATATGAAATCATAAGGCAAAGCGGAAATAGTATGTGGATAGACGCTAAAGCAAGTATAGGTATTGTGTTGTGGACTAAGTTAGTTGAAAGGGAATTTACGAGTGATCCCATTTCGATAATAGCAGTTAAGAATTCGTCTCACATTGGGTTCTTAGGTTATTACACTGAGAAATTAGGCAAGAGGGGACTAGTTGGAATAATGTTTGGCAATGCAGAGCTTGCAGTAGTTATGCCAGGAAGTTCAAGGAAAGTGCTATCAACTACTCCAATTTCAATAAGTATCCCACCATCAATAGTCCTAGACATGGCACTGTCAGCAACTTCAAGAGGTAAAATAATAGAAGCCCTTAGAAGAAAGGAGAAAATCCCTTTGGGTTTAGCAGTTGACGAAAATGGTAACCCTACAGAAGATCCAGAAAGAGCGTTAAGAGGAGGGTTATTACCAATTGGTGGAATGAAAGGATTCTTCTTAATGTTAGTTTTAGAAAGTCTAGTGAGTTTCCTGACTGGCTCAGCCCTAGGATCTGACGTCAAAGGTGTGCTAAATACTGAAAGTCCTCCAAATAAGGGAGAAGTATTAATAGGTATTAATCCTTCGTTCTTTGCAGGGTATAGAGAGGAAATAGAGAAATTGAGGGAAACTTTAGGAATTGAATTCCCTGGTGAACACGGGTTAAATGTAAGAGCGAAAAGGCTCGTTGATGGAATACCTATCGATGAAGAGTTATGGAATCAGTTGCGAAAGCTTAGCCGAAAGTAGTCTTCACACTTTTCATCTCACTCTTGCAAATCTCCTTAGCCATCTCCTCCGGATCCTCAAAATACCTTATCTTAATGACTTTTCTATCGTCAATATATTCTGGAAATGCCTTAGCGAATTGGTCAGTGCTCAACCCCGTATTAGATAATGCAAATATTGGCTTTCCCATTGCGTAAGCAATCATTATTTCTATTTCCGTTCCAACACCTCCTCCCAATGAAACTAGTATATCACCAGACCTAACAAGGATTACGGATCTGCATCTAAACTCACAACTAGATTTTATTGAAATTACGTCTCTAGGAATTATAACATTTTCCCTCTCAATGGGTAATATCAAGACTGTTTTCATGTTCTCTTTTGACGCCTCATCAACTACCACTTTCATTAATCCCCAATATCCTCCTAAAAGCAGCATTGGATTACATGCTTTAATTGACCTTACGAACTTTCTAGCCTTTTCGGCTAGCTCGGAATTTGGTTCTTCACTATGGGCTGCTATGGAAATGATCATGAATAGTAAATCCTTTCATCTATAATTTATGATTATCTCTAATAAACCTAAAAGCCAACAAGATAATATCAATGAATAATAGGAGTACGCCAAGGATTTCCGCTATTGTCTTGTATTGAAGTATGTTAACCTTGTATATTGTCACTTCGAGAGCAATAGGATAGGTGGCATTTTTAGTTGTCACTATTTCTTGATATTTCTCTATTTTTTGATATTCATAAACGTATACTATACCGTTTGACTTATTAACAACAGTGGCGTTTATCACTTTTGTTAAAGTTATTGGAAACGTCTCGTTATATATGGAGAACTCCCATATCCCTGGCGTCAATTCTAAATAATAAGGTAATTTAACAATATTTTCTACGTTTCCATTGTGAACGAGCTTGGCGTAAACTGTGACATTACTGTTGTTCTCGAGAAGCCTAGCATTAACATATGCTATATTAGGTATTTTAATGGAATAGGGGTTTGAAATGCTTACGTATGAGTGAATTGGTGAATTAATGGATAATAGGGATAGAACTAATAGGGATAAACCTATGGTGGTAAGAAGTCCGAATTTCATCCCATTACACCTCCATTATCCTGAATTTTTGTAATGAAACGAAGAAAAGTATCAATGATATTATAACCTCACTATAAATTCCAACGTTCAAGTAAGTTACCTGTTTTTGGCTTATTGCTTCATAAATTAAAAACACGTATGGATTCGAAATAGTTGCTATTGGTGTCAGTGGTGAGTTTGTCATTATTCCATAATATCCCGCAATACCTCCAAAGATGAATAAGATTCCCAAGATTGTCCCGGATAGGAGGGTCACTATTCCTCCACTCTTAAATGAGAGGGCCGTTAAAAGTATAATATTTTCAGTAAAGAAGTAACCAACAGTGTAGACCAGAATTAAGTATTGAGGAACTGGAATTCCGGAAAGCAAAATGTAAAGTTCGGTTGTGAATAACCAAAATAAATATGGTAATACGATATCGCAAAAATATGTGAAGAAGAACAAGCTAATTCTCTTTATAGGCATCATTATGAAGGATATAATGGAACCCCTATAGATGTGATCCCCAGTAACGAAAATGATATTCCTCAAAGCTAAGGCAAAGGCTAGGGTTTCTGAAACGCTTATTAAAGGTATGAATGCTAGTACTAAACCATAAGTGTTAAATAATCCCCTAGCGTAAAATGCAGTAATGAAGATGTTTGAAACTAACATTGTTGGTATAACTAACTCAAGAGTTGGTTGTCGATATCTCTCCTTGAATATAACTCTAAATATTTGAAAACTTCTTGAACGCATCATCCAATGAAGACCTCCTAATACTTATAATCTCAATTCCACTATCATCCAACTTGTCAACTATTTCCCTTAGTTTACCTTTAACCTTAATATACGGTCCCTCCAATATTCCTCCCAATACCTTCAAGGCCCTTTCAGAATCATTTACCATCACGTAAATCTCTTCCTCTCCAACTCCACTTAAGGCTTGGTTCATCTTACCAGTGTATGATATTCTTCCGTCGTTAATAAATACTACATCAGTTATAACTTTTTCAAGCTCGGAGAGAATATGGGACGAAATGAAAAACGTCACATCATTTTTCCTATTCAGCCTCTTTACTATCTCATAGAATTCCATTCTAAAGGAGGGATCCAAATTTGCAGTTGGTTCATCAGCTATTATTAACTCTGCCTCCTTTATCAAAGCGGCAACCAATTGAACTCTTTGTGCCAAACCTGAAGACAATTGATAGAGTTTCTTATTTAGGTGTGATGTCAACTTGAATTCGTCAATTAGATAGTTAATTATCTCCCTCTTTCCATAAATATTTCCTAGATCCCTCAAATACTCTCCTACCGTGTTCTCTTGAGGATGAATTAAGTTGGTGAAAATGACTGAAATCATTTCTATAACCTTTGGGTTATCCCAAGGATCTTCTCCAAATACTTTAACTTTCCCTGTATCCTTTCTTAGTAGTCCAGCAAGTATTTTTATTGTAGTTGTCTTTCCAGCTCCATTTGGCCCAATAAAACCTGTAATCGAACCTCTTCTAACTGTAAAACTAACACCCTTAAGCACTGCTTTATCGTCAAACTTCTTCTGTAAGTTCTCAACTTCAATAGTCATATAATAGAGATAGAAAAAGGATAATTTATTACTTTTTAAACTATGACAGCCTTTACTAGTCCCGGAGGAGTGTCTATTGGGAAACCCCTCTTAACTCCCAGCTTATAAGCTAATAACTGTAACGGTATTACATTGCTTATAGGAGTCAAATCCCTAATTGTCTTTACACTCTTCATATCACCATCTTCAGAAATGGTTATAATCACATCCCTCCTTTCCCTTATTGACTTAACAACCTTATTGTACAAATCCTCAGCCTCAGCAGGTTTTATTAAAATCACGGGATAACCTTTATTAGTGAGAACGATTGGACCATGCAAGAGCTCTCCCAACTGCATACCCTCTGCGTGAGTCATTGAAGCTTCCTTAAATTTCAAAGCTCCTTCCAATGCTACGGGATAATTTATCCCACTACTTGAAACGTATAAGCTTTCCTTATCCAGTTTAATAGACAATTTCTCTGCCTCTTTCTCCATTTCCGGTAAACTCGTAACAAGCTGTTTAGCCAATTCCTCGATCTCGGTTTTTAATGAATTAATGTCACTCCTACTATTTTTCCCGGAGTGAAGTCCAGTATATAGTGAAAGTACCTTAAGTACCACAATAGTCGAGGTAAAAGTTTTGGTTGCAGGCACAGCCATCTCTGGTCCAGCGGTTATTGGTAGGTATACGTTAGACTCCAATGCCAATCTTGAACCTACGGAGTTGGTTATGCCTAATATCACAGCTCCTCTCTGCTTGGCCATTTTAACACTCCTTATAACATCACTGGTCTCTCCACTTTGACTTATGGCAATAATTACTGAACCAGTAGTTACGTTTTCCAAGGCATAATATGGAAATTCCGCTGCACTTACAACGTTAACATTTAGACCGATTTCTGAGAAATAGTAAGTGGAGATTAATCCAGCATGAAGACTGGTTCCATTACCTATCACATAAACGTTTTTAGCACCATATAGTATCATCGAGGCTAAGGAAAGGTACTTCTCCATTAAAGAGTTAAATGAGTTTATCAAGGCCTGTGGGATATCGTATATCTCCTTTAACATGAAGTGTGGAAATCCACCCTTTTCAGCTATCTCCTCCTTGTATTTAACTCTCTTAATTTCCGGTTTTACCTCATTACCTTCAATATTATACACTTGCACATCATTCCAAGAGATTACTGCCACAGTATTTTCTGGCATTATTATCGCATTCTCAGCAAAACCGCTCAAAGAGGGTAAATCGCTAGAAACGTATTTACACTCTTGTGTGATACCTATCATCAAGGGTTGGCCAGAGTTAATTGCGAATATTTTATCAATGTCTATGGTTACAAAAACCAGAGAGTAAATGCCCTTTACCCTTTTCATAACGTTTAATGATGAGTTTAGATAGTTTGTTGAATTCTCAAGTAAGTGGGGAATCACCTCAGCGTCAGTTGTAGAGACGAATTTATGTCCCTTCGCAATCAGATCTTCCCTAATTTTTTCGTAATCGTCAAGAATACCGTCCATTACAACTGCTATCTTCCCATTACAATCAGTCAGTGGGTGAGCGTTTTCCAAAGTTGGCCAACCCCTACTCGCATATCTAGTGTGACCTATTGCAACTCTTGCCTTGTCACTAACGCTTATCTCATTCTTTGAGATATTACCTAAAATTTTCTTTATTACTAAGCTATCGTCTTCAAGGTAAGCAATACCAGCGCTATCATATCCCCTATAAATCAACTTCTTTAAACCCTTGTTAATAATTGAAACATCAATGGAATCCTTGCATACGAAAGCGAAAATTCCTCCCATACTTAAATTTTAGTTTTGGTTATAAAAAGGAATTCTAACCCTCATTTTCCTGCTTAATCGAGGTAAATACACCTAAAATCAGACTATACACTTCTGGGTGAACTATAGACAAATTGCTGAATAGTTTTCTAATCTGTATTGGTTCAATATTATTTAATATTTTCATAACGATTTTTATTGGAATGTTAATTTCCCTTAACTTATTTTCAATTATTCTCTTTACATCATCTTTAACCTCAAATACCTTTAACGTATTATACGCTGTAACACTTCTGAGAGCTCTAGCCTTCCATACATCTCTATGGTTAACAATTGCCAAAACGATCGGAATTCCTAGATCAATATCACCCAGTTCCTCGTATATGTAGTAAAGATAATATGCAGTATATACTTCATTTCCTATTGCGCTCTGTAAGATTATAGCAAGCTCAATGTACTTTTTAACTTTCTCCTCATCTTTCTTAATCCTATTGGCGATTATGGGGACAACGTAATAATACTCTCTCCTAAACTTCTCTAAATCCATTCTCCCACGTCTTTAGCCTTTAATCCCAAAAATACCTCCTTTTTTCCTTCTTCCTCAACGTAATTCTTATAAGCCCTTGCTAAATTCCTCTTAAGCCATGAAACACCTCCGCCTTCTAACCAATTATAAACTATCTTAGAGCATTTTTCTCCATCAGTAAAGTACGTGTAAACGCAGCTATTTCCGTAGTATAATATCTTCTTTTTGTTCTCGTATACAAACTCGGGAGGTACTGTAGTTATTTTCTCTTTATCAGTAAATAGATCGACTGTTACGAAATCACTGAAGAGTTCTGTCACCTTCTCGAACTCCCTTCTATCCATTAAGTGGCTTATTTCACTTAGCCTTTTTATAAGCCTTTCATCAATGTTAGGCTTTAAGACCGTCTTGTTAGCATATCCCATCTTTCCATTACAGCCAAAGGGATGTTTTAAGCATACTTTGATATTTGAAAGTAGATTAAGAGTACTTTCAGTCACTGTATCGTAATTATCCCTATCAATCCAGACGTAGATCTTATCCTTATCGTTAATAATTCCACTTCTAGCTACAATAGTTGGTAATGATGAAATTTCGCTCACCACGTTAAACCTAGTAGGCATAATTTTAGGTGTAATAGTCACTTTGCATTCATCACTACTATTAAGTAAACATACCTCAGTATTTCTTTCCTCCCTTAACTTTCTGTATAATCTCAACGCCTTTTCCCAAGAATTTACGAAAAGCGTAAATGGTTCCTTTACCTTAAATACCTCTTCACCTTTAATGATCTCATAATCTAAATCCCTAATGTCAAAATCCTCAATTAATTCAATCACTTCGTAACTACCCCTACACTGATAATATCCCTCACCTTTCTTCACGCAATCCCTACCCTCAACCGCTTGCCCATATTCATTAACTATTGAAATAGATACCACTCTTCTATTTCTAAATCTACTTACTATCTCCTCCTCAAAGAATACCGAAGGTGTTGAAGTAGAGAAAATTGCGTTAATGCCATTCCTCGCCAATTCGTCAGCTGCAGCAATTAAAGCCTTATCTGGCATCATTCGATACTCATCTAAGATGACTAGTGAGGTAAGGATGTTAAATCTTGGGATTTCAGAAATTGCGCTACTGTAAAGGTTTAAAAAGAATTTACTGAAATGTAGTTGTGTATCCTCATAATCGTTAGGAACTACGCGAGTTAATCTTGAAAAGTTATTAGTCATATGTTTTGATAAATAGTTTTCAAGTGGTGAAATTACATCTTTTAAATAACCGATGGGTAAATTCAAGATGAAGTTAACATCATCGCATATTGAAAATTTTCTTCTGTTAATTTCCCTCTCAGTCTCCTTACAGTTTAAAAGCTCAAGGACTTTTCCTATCATTCTTAACACTTTATGTCAAATGAAATCTCGAGTAACTGTTTACTATTCCTATATCTCCAATAGTCCTTGATGATCTCTCCAATCTCAGAGGTAAACTTAGTATGTTGCTTATTGCAAGCATTAATACTCCAATCTGGTATTACCACAATGCTTAACTCCCTAACCTCAGCTGAAATAAGAAAGAGATCGTAGATCTCATCTCCATATTTCCTTTCAGCTTCTTCCCTAGGTAAAACCTCAATTATTATTGGAAGGTTTTTTCTAACCTTCTCGTTAGCCAATTCAAAGACCTTATCCATTTCCTGATCGCTAGGTTTCCTCTCAAACTTTACCGTTAATCTCCCATGATTGCTATTAACGTAAGTGCTTGCAGTCCATTTGGCACCCAAAACTTTCCTCACAGCTCCTTTGACCACATGTAAGGCGGTGTGAGTGCGAATCTCAACTTGATCCATGTCAAATATATTATCCTCAAAGCCTTTTATATAGTATGACTAAGAGAAGAATCGGTTTCTCAATCTTCCCAGGTTGGAAGGAGATAAAAGATGAGCAAATTAGTTTATTGAAAAATGTTAGAGATCTGGGATTTTCCGAAATATTCATGGGAATTGGTCCCGGAACCCATTGGAGGACTCCGGTAAATGAGGCGCTTAGTGTTGCCAAGGAGATCTTAAAAGAGGCTAACAAATTGGACTATTATGCCTTTGTGGATATAAACCCGCAAATTCTTAAAGAGTTGAACGCATCTCCTAGGAATTTATCAATGTTTATGGAAATTGGCTTTAAGGGAGTTAGGGCTGACTACGGATTTAGTAAAGAGGAAATCGTTGAAATGAGTAAGCAAATGACTGTTGAGCTAAACCCATTTGAGATAAGCGAGGAAGAGGTAGACTTTATTGCCAGAAATACAAATCTTGAAAGGATTAAGGCTTGCCACAACTATTACCCAGTCTTGTATAGTGGGATATCTAAAGAGATCTTTATAGAGAAAAATAGGATATTTAAGGAAAGAGGTATAGAGATCGGTGCGTTTATCTCTAATCCAAAGTTTAATCTCAGAACCACATTAGAGGTTTTAAGGTATGTAGAACCTTTCGATTCTGCCAATTACTTGTTCAAATTCGTCGACAGAGTTTTAATAGGAGACCCCATTCCAGATTATGAAAGTTTAAGGCAAGTATCGGAAGTTTTCAAGTCTGATATTACGAAGATAAGAATTAAAGTATATGATGAAAGCGTGGGCAAAAGATTAGATAAAAAGTTTGCAGTGGAAAATTATAGGGAGTTCGCCATAGTATGTTATACTAGGGATAATATATATGAAGGTGAAACGTGTTATACTAAATTATTTAAAAATGCGGTGGCAGTGAGGGGCAGAGAAGTATGGATATTCACTAGGGATTTGGGAATTGGTCCCTACAGGTTAGTAGGGGAAATAGATGATATTAATATGGAAATTGTCAAAATGTCGAGTGAGATCATGTTAATTAGTAAATAATCAAGATTGAATCATTGTATGCAAAAGATTTTTTATATTACTCATTCCTAAATATATCCGGTGTATAGTGTGTTAAGTATAAAAGACAAAAAAAAATTTCGCTCTTAATACTAGTTGCAACTGCTATCAGTCCCATTTTTGCCATAGCACAATCTGCCAGTTCCTCGCCTGCTTCTACAGCAATAACAATAATTTCATATAACGGTAATGACGCCAACGGTATATTGGCTTTTGAGCATGGGCAAATAGCCTTTTATGCTTACGCTGTACCTCCATCAGAATATACAAGTTTGCCTCCAGGGGCTAAAGCTTACTTACTACCGAATACTTATTATGACATTCTGGTAAATCCATTAAATACTACTTTTGGTTTTAACCCATTCCAATTCCAAGAAGTTAGATTCGCACTGAACTATATAGTAAATAGAACCTATTTTGTAGATAGTATACTACACGGTTATGGTATACCAACTATATCTCTATATGCTGGAGAACCTGATGTGATTCATCTCCAACAAACACTATCTAAGTACGCTAATGTTCACTATAATTTCACTTATGCAAATGAAACCATTTATAAAGTTCTAACTGCTCATGGTGCTAAATATATTAATGGACAATGGTATTATAATGGGAAACCCATAACAGTTTACGTATTTGTCAGAACTGATGCCACTGTAAGGAGAGAATATGCCCAATACTTTATAACTCAACTACAGAAGTTAGGTTTTACTGTCCAGCAAATTCAAGGGAATTTACAAAAGGAAATTTCTGTAGTATACGGTAGCGATCCTGCAAATACTACGTGGAATATATTAATTGAAGCTTGGGGTGGGACTTATGGGTATTATGATTCTAGTTTAGCAGTAGGACTTTACAGTACTTTAGGGGCTTCTGATCCATTTTCTTCATATTACGGCTTAAGTATGGGTACGTATAACGATACTAGGTATGAATCCTCATTATTACTTAAAGAGGCTAATGAGCTTGACAATCTATCATTGATAATAGCCCAAAGTCAGTTCACTAGCGCCCAAGAATATTACCAAATATATAATAAGATTGTAGAGTTAGGTATTAACATGTCAGTAAGAATAGGACTAGGAATGAGTCTAACTCCAATATACGCACTATCTAACATTAATGGTGTGTATCCAAGTTTTGCCCAAAGTACACTACTAAGCTTCCAGACATATTATTCTATAACGAATGGAAGCTATCCTAATGTTACAATAGGTGTTAGATACTTAAGTCAAGGTTCGGCTAATCCCGGTGCTGGTTTCACTGATGCCTATACAGATGAAATAGGAAACGCTTTATTCACTCCGTCCTCTTTAACAGTACCAGGTTCGGGATACCCAGTACCTTTCATTTATACTTACAAGATAGTTAATATAACTCCACATGCTGTAGTATCAGTACCTTCAAATGCATTGTGGTGGAATCCAACTACGCAGCAAATAACTAAGGTATCTCCTAATACTACTGCGCAAATGGCTGTAATATATAACTTAGCCCCACTGTTCAATAACGATAAATGGGCTGATGGTCAAAATATAACTCTTGCTGACATAATATATGAATATATTGTTGCATCCGAGATGTCCTTAAACTCTAGTAATCCAATTTATGACTCAACTGCATCATCAGTATATGCTCCAGCACTACAGACTATTAAAGGATTTAAGATAATTAACTCCAGTGCTATAGAAATATGGGGCAATGATTGGTTCTTCGATCCTACTGAGGCTGTAGTTAGCTTATTTGGATCTTTCAATCCACTAGGTTACGCGTTAGCTGGCGGAGGTTATTTCCCATGGCAAATGTATGTTGGTATGAAAGATGTTGTTGCACAAGGTAAAGCTGCGTGGTCTGAGGGAGCAGCTCAGTCCAAAGGAATTGATTGGCTGAATCTAGTTAGTCCAACTGATATTGGATATATAACTTCAGCGTTACAGAATGCCTCAGCTACTGGATATATACCTAAGAGTTTACAGATAGTAGAGAACTTAAGCGGTATAACTCTGGTAACTCCACAAGAAGCAAAAGCTGGATATGAAGCGGCAATTAACTTCATGAAGACCTATGGAAATGGATTAATAGGTGATGGTCCATATATCTTGGTAGCGTGGAATCCGAGTGCGTCTCCACCCTACGCAAAACTGATAAGGAATCCCTACTTCCATTTGGTTCCTCCATCTAATGCGTTAGCCTTACCGACTATGTATTCAGTTTCACTAAGCATCCCATCAACAGTTTCACCTGGTCAAACCTTAACTGGTACTGTAATGGGAACTCCTGCTGGAAGTACCACAGCAATACCTACTCCAAATGCCGTAGTTAATATAGAATTACTGTATCCAAATGGCTCTATAATATCAGGATATCAATTAATGACCAATTCTAGTGGACAATTTACCTTCACTGTTCCATCTTCATTATCTCCTGGATCATACCTACTATCGGTATCAGCGTACAGTAATACTTCAATATTAATAAATCCAGTAACATATACTCTTGTAGTATTACCATCCATAACAACTACTACGAGCACTACAACAAGTACAACAACTACAACAAGTACTACTACGACTACATCAGTCAGTACGTCTTTATCCACAACTACGATTACTTCAGTTAGTACTGTAATCAGCACTGTAGTGAGTACTATAGTCAGTACAGTAGTATCTAGTGCCTCGAATATTGGCTATATTGCTGTAATAGTAGTCCTAATAATTATAATAATAGCTTTAGCGGTATTATTATTCAGAAGGAGATAATAAAAGAGTGAGTAATAATGGGTTTTACCACATATATGATAAAAAAGGTACTTATTTATTTTCAGTTCTTCTAGCCACTTTAACCATTCTTTATATTTTTACTTTTCCCATATTGCAGGAGGTTATAGCTAAGAGTATCAATTTTCAAGTTGCACAGTTCTCTCAAACTTTGTTTAAAAATGCCCATAATCTAAACTCTACTCAAATTCAGATTGCAGTAGAGAAGTATAGGGAATCTTTAATTGCGGCTTACGGGCTTAACCAACCAATTATCGATAAATATTTTATCCAAATGTATAATTTGATGCGTTTCGATTTCGGTACAGCTTACTTTTTACAAGCTCCTTCTGGTTCTAGAGAGGTTAGTTCAATTATAGCTTATTATTTGCCCAATACTATTCTCTTATTTACTACTGCTACTATAGTATTCATAGTAGCTGGGACTATAATTGGCTTACTCTCTGCAAAATCTAAATTCTGGGAGAAGGTAATCGCAATAATAGCTGTAATACACTCTAGTATTCCCACTTGGTGGTTAGGTTTTGTCCTAATTGCTGCTTTAGCATATGCAGTTAAAGTTTTCCCACCTGGAGGAATGACCTCAGTTCCACCGCCAAAGAATCCATTTGATTATGGAATAAGTGTTTTATATCATATGTCATTACCATTGATTACTATATTTATTGTAAACGTCGGAGGATTCGCATACATTGTTAGAAGTTTAGTTACATCAATTATGAAGGAAGATTTTGTGATTACAGCGAAGGCTAGAGGATTACCAGATTCCAGAATATTGTATAGACATGTCTTACGCTCTGCCTCCCCATCAATTGCCACACAAGCTATTTTAGCACTAGCTGGATCATTAGGAGGTAGTTTAACCACAGAGGTTGTTTTCGAATGGCCTGGGGTAGGTTTGTTAACTTATGTTGCCATAACCTTAAATGATTTACCAGTGATATTAGGGATAACCTACGTTTTGACAATTGTGTTGCTACTTGGATTGTTTTTAGGGGAATTAGTTTACGGATTATTGGATCCTAGAATAAAGGTAGGTGAATAAGATTGAGTAAAAGAAATGTAGGTTTTTCCTCTTATCTTAGAGATTTTTTGTCTAGTAAAATCGGATTGGTAGGTCTTATAATTTTAATTATTTTACTTATATTTACTGGAATAGCCATATCTATTCCTGCAAAAGTTTACGCATCTTGGAATAATCCAGCATCTTGGAATCAGTATCCGGAACATGTACCTCCAGCTTGGTTATCTATCTTTTACCCAAACAAGTATTTCACAACGGAGGAGTTATCACCAATAAATATGTCCCTATATTCACCTGCAAAAAATATATTTGTAGCAATAATAACATATCAATTCAATTGGTCTAAAGTCTTACCGGCCTATAACGTATATTTCATAGTCTCAACCAATATTACCCCTATTGAGGAAGTAATATATTGGAGTAAACCAGACGGTTATACCTTACAGGTAAACGTTCCAAATGGAGTATTTAATGTGCCATTTGACCTTACAAGTATTAGAGGTGATATTTTGAATTATATATCTTCGATTACTGGAAAGACACCAAATATAGTTAATAGCACTGTATTATCATCAGCACTATTTAACTCTCCAAAATCCAATTTTACAACAACTGAACAAGGGAGGTATGTAATTAAGATAGAAATAGTGTCATCTTCGCCTATGAACATTACAAAGTCAGGGTTGCTCTTATTGGGTAATTCCTATGGTTTGATGGGAACTGATTATTTCGGAAGACCATTGGATTTAGGGGTTCTTTTAGGATTGCCGAATGCGTTAGAAATAGGTGCATTAACTTCACTAGTTGCTGTACTCGTGGGAATTTTTGTTGGAGGAATTTCTGGTTATCTGGGTGGGAACAAGGATTCTGCAATACAGTGGCTTACCTTAGTATTCTTAGCATTGCCAGCTCTTCCCTTTTTAGTTGCAGTCTCATTTGTAACGGAACCTAATCTGGAAATTGAAGCCCTCCTAATAGCATTCTTGTCTTGGCCATTTTACGCTATAATAGCTAGGTCAATGGCTTTATCAATAAAGTCAAATAGTTTTGTTGAGGCTGATAAATTACTTGGAATACCATCATATAGAGTATTCTTTACACACTTTATGCCTAGGTTAATACCAATAACAGTAGCTTATATGGCCTTAGGTGTCCCCGCAGGAATCCTTTTAGCCCAAACGTTAGCCTTTTTAGGAATAGCTCCAGCTAATATAGTAACTTGGGGAGGAATTTTAGATGCTGCAGAAACTTATCAAGCACAAGTTAACGGATGGTGGTGGTGGGTTGTGTTCCCTGGAGCGATGATTGTTATCGTCGCAATACCTTTCGTGCTAATAGGTTTCGCAATAGAGAGAGTTACATTAGGTGAGAGGTAAGATGTTATTAGAAGTAAGAAATTTAAAGGTTTACTTTTACACGAAGAGGGGTATTGTAAAAGCTGTTGACGATGTTAACTTGTATTTGGATAAGGGAGAAATTATTGGACTCGCTGGAGAAAGCGGATCTGGAAAGAGTACGATAGGCTATGCCATAATGAGACTTGTACCTTTTCCGGGAAAAATTGAGGGTGGAGAGATACTATTTAAAGGTGAAAATATACTAAAACTGGACGAAGAGACATTTAGAAAAAATTATAGATGGAAGAAAATAGCAATGGTATTCCAAGGCTCTATGTCAGGGTTCACCCCTGTTTTTAAGATAAGGGATCAAATAATTGAGGTTTTACGTATTCATGGTTGGACTGGAGATTATGATAAGAGAGTTGAGGAGTTATTCAAAATGGTTAACATGGATCCACAATTGGCCGAAAAGTACCCCCATGAACTTTCTGGAGGTCAAAAACAAAGGGCTTTCATTGCAATGGCCCTAGCCTTAAATCCGGAGATTCTAATAGCGGACGAACCTACAACGGCTTTAGATGTGATGGTTCAAGAACATATTCTTAACCTATTGAAAAAATTAAGGGAAGAGTTAAACTTGTCCATAATTTTCATAACTCATGATCTCGCCTTACTTTCAGAGATTTCGGATAGGGATTATATGCTATACGCGGGTAAAGTTATGGAAAGTGGGCCATCAGAAGTTATATTCAAAAAACCTAGACATCCTTATACTTCACTACTTGTTGAATCAATTGCCACATTAAATAAAGATATAATAAAGGGGATTCCGGGATCCATGCCAGACCTCTCAAATCCACCAGTAGGTTGTAGATTCAATACTCGATGTCCGTTCGCTAGGGATATTTGCTTTAAGGAAGAACCTAAAATGAAAGCATTCTCAGATGGTGATGAGGTTGCATGTTGGCTCTATTAGTGACTATATAGTTAAAGTAGAAAACCTAAAAGTGTATTTCACTAAGAGTGGAATATTTAGTAAGAAGTATATAGTTAAAGCGCTGGATAATGTAACGTTAAGTATAAAAGAAAAGGAAGTTATGGGGGTCGTAGGTGAAAGCGGTTCTGGTAAAACTACGTTAGGTAGAGTGACAATAGGTCTCCAAAAACCTACGGCTGGCAATATTTATATTAGAGTTGATAAAAGGGAAATTAACGTAAATAAGGCAAAGTTGAAAGATATTAGCAAATACGTTCAAATGATATATCAAGATCCTTATTCATCTATAGATCCTATAATGAGAGTTTATGATGTTTTAGCGATGCCATTAAAGTACAAAAAAGAGATTGATATAGATAGAAAAATAGAGGAGGCAATGAGGTTAGTTGATCTTCCACTAGAACTATTGGAAAATAGGGTATATCAGTTATCTGGTGGACAAAGACAGAGACTAAGTATAGCTAGAGCTATAGTTGTGAACCCTAAATACATTGTTGCAGACGAACCTACTACAATGTTAGATGCTTCATTAAAGGGAGAGATCTTGAAGATAATAAAAGATGCTAGAGAAAGTAAAGGTTTTTCATTTATGTTTATAACACACGAGTTACCAATAGCTAAAATAATATCTGATAGAATTGCAGTGTTATATTTAGGAAAGGTAGTAGAGTTAGGAAGTTCAAATGAGATTATTAAAAACCCATTACATCCGTATACACAAGGGCTAATTGAGGTATATCCTAGAATAGATCCTTCACTAAGGGACAAAATGAAGGAAATAAAAATTAAGGTTGACATAGTTAGGCCGGAGAGGGGATGCGTATTCTACCCAAGATGTCCATTTGCGATGCCTAAGTGCAAGGAACAAGAACCGGAGCTAAAGGAAATTTCTCCAGGTCATTACGTGGCATGTTGGCTTTATTGATGGAGGTTAAATGGAATGAGGTCAATACTAAAGATAATGGTTGGCCTTGCGATGTTAAGCGGAGCAATCGGATTGGATTATATTGGAGCTTCATTTCAAAGCTTATCTGTTTTGGTAGTATCCATGATACTTGCTATAGCCGGTACAATGGTAAGCATAAGAGGTTTAATGGAGTTTTTAGGAGAGAGATTTTAAGAAGTTACAAATTCTCTATCTTTTTCCTGTGTGGATTGCTTCAATTTTTATCTGAGTTAACGTGGAACCTACTTTTAAATCAACGCTTAATTTTGAATTTAAGAAAACTTAATGACCTTAATATCTAAGAAAATTGAAATATTGAACAAAGCACTATCTTTTTTAACTATCTTGACGATTTCCTTAACTTATACACTCCAACACCGCTTGTTGCTACTATAACAATTACTACTATAATTGGTATAATTAAGCTGGCAGAATTCGTTTCATTTTTGACTAAAGATATGTCAGTATAAAGGTAAATTTGTCCCGAGTTAGTGTAATTGCTCTGCATTTGGCTAACGAAATTATTCACGTAAATTATCCTTTGGCTGACATAGTATGTGGGGATAGCTGTAAGGTTCAAATCTGAAAAGTTGAGTATTAATACGCTATGATTCTCCTTAACGCTAACATTGGTTAATAACTGACTTTCAATTTCCTTGCTACTTGAATTTACTATTTTTTCATTAAAGGTGAAAGTTCCATTATTTAAATGCGGTATGTAGAACGGGGCAAGTAGTCCTATGTTTGATGAGTTAGATAAATAATATGTAATTGATATTTCCTTATTTGTTGCATTTACGATATAGTAATATCCTCCATTGTAATTAACCTTAATTCCTAAGGTATTATTATAGGAACTTCCACTCTCCTTAATAGTAATGTTATACCCGCCATAAGATAAATCCTTAACCGAAACTTCCACATTCAAATTTATTGATAGAGAGCTAAAAATTCCATGATATCCCAATAATTGAGTACCTGAAAAAGTTAAGGAGAAAAACAGAAGAGAGAAAAGTAATGAAAAAGTAAGGTTAGTATAGATGGCATGCGACATAATGATCTCCCTTTATCCTCTTTATCTCTGGGGGTTTTTCCTTGCAAATATCTTTTGCGAACGGGCATCTATTATAGAATACGCATCCCTTTGGTAATTCAAGAGGACTTTGAATTTCACCCTTGATATTAGGCTCCCTTACACCAACATCTGGATCTGGGACAGGAACAGCTTGTAATAGTGCTTGCGTATAGGGATGTAGTGGTTCACTTATCACTTCTTCAGGGGATCCAATCTCAACTAATTTTCCTAAATACATTACTCCGATTCTATCTGAAACGTAACTGGCTATTGAGATATCATGGGTTATAAATAAGTAAGCTGTACCCCTTTGATTCCTATCGTTCAATATAAACTCCAAAATTTGGCCTCTAGTTGATGCATCAACCATTGAAATTGGCTCATCTGCTACGATAAACTTAGGCTTTAATAATAATGCTCTAGCTACAACAACTCTTTGTCTTTGACCTCCAGACAACTCCATTGGCTTCTTATTGACAAATATCTCTGGAGGGGTTAACTTTACTACTGACAATATTTTATATATTTCCTCAATCTCCTGACCCTTATCGGATACGAGTTTGTGTAGCTTTAGCCCCTCAGCTAAAATTTCATAAATAGTCATTCTAGGATCCAAGGCGCCATAAGGATCTTGCTGGATCATTTGAAAATCTTTTCTTAATTTCCTCAGAGCGTTATCACTTAATTTAGTTATATCTACTAATTTACTCCCATCTACCCTCCAGTACACGTTTCCAGAGTAAATATCCATAAGCCTTAAAATCCCCTTACCTAGAGTAGTTTTCCCTGACCCTGATTCTCCTATTAGACCAAATATTTCTCCTTTTTTAATCTCAAGAGAAACGTCATTAACAGCATGTACATAAAGTTTCTTGAACAATCCAGCTCCGCCGAAAGAATACCTTATCCACAAATTTTTAGTCTTAATAACAATTTCGTTATTATCCAATTTATTCCCCTCCCATAAGGTGACAAGCTACTAATCTTCCATCTACGTATCTCAATCTAGGCCTTTCAACTTTACATTTATCCATGGCTACTGGGCATCTAGGTGCAAAAGGACATCCTTTAATTTCTTTCGATAAGTCAGGTGAATCCCCTGGAATATATTGAAGCTTCTTGGTTTTTCCAAGCCTAATGTCTGGCACTGAGGCTAGTAAACCTTTAGAATAGGGATGTAATGGTTCCTTGAAGATTTTCCTAGAATCTCCAAACTCCATTATCTCCCCAGCATATAGTGTCATTACCTTATTAGCTATTCCAGCAACAACTACTATATCGTGTGTAATATAAATTAAGGTTTTTCTCTTGTCAACTATCTCCCTCTTTATTAAAGATACCACCCTAGCTTGGTTTATAACATCTAATGCAGTGGTCGGCTCATCTGCTATCACTAATTCTGGGTCTAATAATAGCGCTGAAGCTATTACAACTCTCTGCCTCTGACCACCAGATAATTCGTCTGGATACTTTTTATAGATCTCCGGTGGTAAATTAAGTTGGTTAAAGAGATAAAATATTCTCTCGCTGGCTTTACTAATATTAATATTACTATCGTTTTCCATCATTATCTTAACTAGTTGCTCGCCAACTCTCTTTATTGGATTAAAAGCGTTCATGGAATACTGTGGGATAACTGATATCTTCTTCCATCTTATTTCTCTTCTATATGTCTCAAGATTAATTCTCAAAATATCCTTATTATTGAAGAAAATATTACCAAAAAATTCGGCATTCTCGGGCAATGATCTCATAATAGCGTTGGCGATAGTTGTTTTTCCGCTACCAGTTTCACCAATAACACCTAATGAGTCCCCCTTCATTAATTCGAAATCTACTCCATTAATAGCCTTAATTGATCCTTTACCGACCTTGTAGACAATGTTAAGGTCTTTAACTTGCAAACTCAATGCGCTTCACCAACTAAACTTCCATAATACCTTGTTATGGCCTCACCTATATAAAATAGACTAATCCCTAGAAGAAATAATGCTATGCCAGGAGTTAGAATCCACCACCAGGCAAATCCAGGAGCGCTTAAAGAAGCATTTGTTGAGAACCCTAACATATTACCCCAAGTTGGGAATTTCAGTATTCCAACACCTAAGAAGTCCAATGCTGATTCTATACCTATTACAGCTGGAATATCGAAGATTAACTGGGCTATAATTATGGGAAATACGTGTCTTAATATGTGTTTCCTAATGATCTCCATATTAGACATTCCTAATGCCTTAGCTGCTTCGACAAAAGGCATATTCCTAACTTGTAGCACTTGTCCTCTTATTGTTCTCGCTGTAGGAGGCCAACTTAGTATGACTAGGATTATTATTATTAGGATGTCCTTGGAAAAGACTACAAAGATCTGCTGGAAAATGGTTATTAGGACTATTAATATCGCCAATCCCGGAAGTAAGAGTATGAAGTCAGTAAAGGAGGTTAGTATTTGATCCAATCTCCCACCATAATAACCCGCAAATAAGCCAAATACTGCACCAATGAATACAATTGCCAACCCTGCAAGTATTGCAAGTTCTAGGTCAAATATACCTCCTTGTGAATACTCAGCTAATACACTAGCTCCATTATTATCAGTTCCAAGTACTCCATATTTACTTCCGAGAAATTCGAAATAAAGATCAGATAAGTAGACAACTAATTTGGAATTAGGTCCGTTAGGAATGTAATTTATCGTATATTCTACCCTATACGTTCCAGTGCTATTAAACGTCTTTTGCAGCATTATTAAAGACGCTATAGCTGTCTCATTTGGGGGCAAATTTGAAGTATATAGCCATGGGGTTTCTCCTGCAGATGCTGATGATGCTAAGATGTAATTCCAACCTCCATTACCTATATATTTAAATACAGTTGAAAGTGTAACTAGGTTTGTTGGCAAGTAATTTCCAGCCAAAAATAGCCAAAATGATATATTGGACGGATTCACTATATATCCATTAAAGTCATAATATGAATTAGTGGTATAAGCAGAAATACTGGCTTGTATAATATAAAATTCATAATCTCCGAACTTTGTTGCGTTAGGTAATAAATAATTATAAAGAAATTCATGATACAAGGTTAAGTTTAATGGCTCATTTCCTTTTACTATTATTTCTATACTCCCGTTTCCCGTATTTCCATAAGAGTATAGAGTTTTTTGAAAACTAGTTTCTCCCTTGGGACCATAGCTACTATTATAGATTACTGTAACAGAATCCCCATTAAGAGTAAAATTAGACAAATGCCAATACTCAGTTACAGACGGTGTTTTTGCAGCCAGCAAAGTATATTCGTTAGGAATCTTTATATCGGGCGCTAAATTACCGTAAAAGATTGAAGCCCAAGATGGTATTGCGTAGGGTGCAGCTGCATACTGCCCAGCGGGTGTATAAGGGTTTGCCTTAGATTCTGTAAAGTAACCATATGCAATACTCCCTAAAAGAAAGATGAAGATAACTAACGCAACCAAAAGTAGCTTTAATCTCAGTATTGGAGGGAGTCTCATAAAAATTCACCTTAGCTTTATTCTAGGGTCAACTAAGGGATATATTAGATCCGTTGCGTAAAGTACGATTAAGGCGTAAAGTGTTAGGAAAAAGAAAGATCCAGTCAGTAAAGGTATATTTAGTTCTGTAGCGGCGATAATTCCTAAATACCCCATACCTGGAATCCCAAAAATATATTCTACAAAATATATACCACCCAAGATAAATGCTAAGTCAATTCCAGTTCTAGTTACAACTGGTATAATTGAATTTCTCCTTGCAATTGCTTTTACGGTGCTCTCCTTTAAACCCGATAGTCTAGCGTATTTAACGAAGTCTGAGTCTAGTACATCTACCATTGTATTTCTCATAAGTATTCCCCTAACGGAGAAGCCGAAAATAAAGACCTGAATTACCCAAGGTAGCCAATATACCTTAAATATTGACATAATATTATTTAAATGAAGTACTTGAATACCAGAAATTGGTATTATCTTAATATAAACCGCAAATACAACCCATAATACTGCAAGTATAAAGAACCCTGGAATATTATACTGAAGAATCAAGTAATTGGATATAATGTGATCTATGACCTTATTTCTCTTTAACGCCGCGTATGCACCCACAACTATAGCCAATAACGTCTGAAATATAAAGGGTGGTAGTGTAAGTATTATAGTATATGGAAGATACTGCATGACCTCATTTATCACATATTCGTGATGCTGAAAATCATATCCTAAATTAAATGAAAATAGTGCATAAAGGTATCTTACGAATTGTACATATAATGGTTGATTAAAACCATAAAGTGTAGTGATGTCATTGATTATATTCTGATAGTAAGAAGCACTCCTACCCAACTGCCCCACGGGAGCATACCATATTGCAGGATTTACACCAAATATCTCTGGCAAAGCTTCAACAACAAACCATAGAAGTATCACTAGTCCTAACAGTAAAATTATCCTATCTACAGCCCTTTTTATAGCATAATCAAGGAATCCCATACGGATAATTATACTTAGAAGCTCCTATTAAAGCTTTTTATCTTATAAAATTAAGGTACAAATGATCTATAAACTATTTAGTTTAGATAACGGATTAATCTAAAGAATTTACGTTATAAATGTGCAGTTATAAGAAAAAGTTTTCAGCATAAGTTGGTGCAGATTGGCCCCTTTATATAACTTTTTAAAAATTCTCAAAGACATGAATTTAGATTGTTATATACACAATAAGATGTGATATAGTGCTCACTGCTTTTCTATAAGTTATTTAATCAAATATTAGTTTAAAAAATTTTGTATTTGGATTAACATAATATGTTTATCCTTAACCTATGAAGTCAAGATAAAATTTATTTATAAGTTATATGTAAACATATGTATGTGATATTATGGATGTGAAATATATTCTTGTAGTAATAATAATAATAATGTTTATAGTAAATCTTATATCGGTATTTTATTTAAACTCCCAAATATCTATTCTCTCATCAAACTACAATACATTAGCAAGCAATTATAATACTCTTAAGACCTACTATCAAAATATTAATTCTAACTACAGTACATTATATTCATCATACTCTACTCTGGTTAGCTCTTACAACTCGTTATCATCAAAATATAATACTCTATCTTCAAAGTTTGCGACACTAATGGCAGATTATAATAATTTAAGCGCAAACTACAGTTCTCTATCTCAAAACTACACTATTCTCTCTGCCCAATTATCGCTCACTACGGGTATAATGACAGTTCAATCATTCTACATCTACTTAGCACAACTGAATACCCAAGGTATGGAAAGCCTATTAGTAGGACCTATGACATCCTACTTTCAAATAACTTCACCGCCGGGGAATGGTACTGTAATATTTTCTTCCTCTAACTCTTCTACTGCATTACCTGCTATTGGAGCTAAATTATCTCAGTTCTTTGATTATGTTAATGTGAAAATTGAGCTTAAAGAGCTCGTAGTTACTCCCTTACAAAATTATGTAATGGGACAAGGTCTAGTTTCATTCAATAATCAATACGGTAATGGTACAATAATTACAAATTATGCACTAATAACGGTAGTTGCGGAAAAAGCTAACTTAACTACTTGGCAAATTGTCTATGTAAAGATTGACAATTCTATAAGCCAAGGACAATATACTACTTTAGTAACGCTTTTTAATATGCTGCAAGCGTTAGAGTCTAAAAATATAGGTGAATTGCAATCCATACTAGTTGGTGCATATCCAAGTCATGTATATATTGCACAAGGACCTTATGCTGGCAATTACTCTGGGCTAAATGTGCCTAATGTATTCATAGGCACTATCTTATCTAAAGATATAAAAACCTTACAATTCAGTTTATACTACTTCAACATAACCCCAATAAATCCAACAACTAGCCAAGTGGACATGTATGGCATACTTAGTATTACATTACTAAATGGGTCCACATACACTTTCTACACAGATTTACACATTACTGCTAAACTTCAACCTAACGGAGTTCCTCAAGTAGTGGGATTAGATATTCTAAATGATTTAACGCAGGGAGAGTTGATTTCCGTAGTTCCAAAGTGAACCAATTTTACTTTTTTAATTCTTTCCGTCATTCTTTTTTCCTCATTTCAATTCAACTTAAATGAAATGATAAAACTTTTATACTGCTTTTTAATCATCTAAAAATATGAAAAGGGAAATTTTCCTACTAATTTCTATTTTCCTAGCTACATTAATATTAATATCCCCAATAGTAAGTAATAGCTTTGCAGTAATAAACAATTTTAATAATCCAGTCCTTGCTCCAACGCAATACAGAGCTTTAACACCCTATGTAGCAGTTTTGAATGAAATGTGGAGTTTCACATCACCTACAGCCCTCTTTCAAGCATTAATAGCAGGACAAGTTCAGCTGGCGGGTTTGGATGAACAAGCACAAATTCTACAAGCCCAACGAGATCCAAATATTTACCTTTACGATCAACCTGTCTATGGATTTGGACCCATAATTCAGTTCAACTTTGCAAAATATCCAATGAACAACACTTACTTTAGATGGGCAATTTTCAGTATAATAAACTTCCAGTTGGTACAACAGCAAGTATTTGCAAATGGTCTCTTGGGACAAGCAATACCTTACTTCTTAAATCCATCTCTATATCCTGGATTTTTCAATCCCAATGCTACCATATTCTACCAAACTCATGAAAGTTTTAACTTAACTAGAGCCATGATTTATCTGCAGAAGGCTGGACTAGTTTATAATACAAAGTTGAACACTTGGACATATCCTAACGGTACTCCTATAGTGATCTCATGGATAATACCAGCCAATGCCCCAGAAGCTCTAAGTTTAGCTCAAATCGTAACGCAGGCAGCTAAACAAATAAACTTAACTATACAATATCAAGTAGTTCCATTTTCTCCAACATTAATTCAAGATTTAGTTACCGGTAATTACGAACTGATTACTTTTGGATGGAGTGTTAATGCCATAGCACCAGGATTTCTGTACTTTATTGATGGTCCATTAGCACCAGTAACGAGTGTTAATTCGTTCGTAAATTATACCATAAATCAACTATTAACCAAGGCATATATTGAAGCTACAACCTTAAACGAATCTCAATATTATACGCAGCAAGCAGTTTACTATCTACAAGCAGCGGTACCAGAAATAATTGCGGGCTGGGGTAACACAGTACAAGGAGCATATCTACCTGGGTATGCTAATTACATTCCAACCGTGGGAGGTGGAGTAAGCTTAATGAACGTACATACGGCAAATTCCACTCATGGTACTTTTAATTGGGGTATTACTGTACTAACCGCTGCTCCATCTACCTATGATGTTTATAGTGCACAGACGTTGTATGAATTCGACGGCTTAGGTGAAGTTTATGATACTCCACTGTCGTCTCCACCTTACAATGCACTACAACTATTACCATGGGTAGTACAGAATTGGACAATACAAACTGGTTTGAATGAAACAATACCCGGTACTAATATAAGACTAGTTAACGGCCAAGTTATCACATTATATCTAGTTCATAATGATACTTTCCATAATGGACTACCATTAACTGCACAAGCGATAAACTTCACCATGTGGTATTTTGATATGGGCGGTTACAGTAGCAATCCATTTAATGCATCTAAGGACACAGTTTATATAGGAAATTATTACGGTAAGCCGGTAATCTTAAACTACACTGCAGAAGCAATGGCGCCATCATTTGAGTGGTTTGATGCATTGCCAGGACTTGTGTACTCCTATATACCTCCAGACAACCCCTACGAAATACAGATATACTTCAATACAAGTAGTTTATGGTCAATTTATGAGTTATCGGGCATCTACATAGTACCACCATCAATATTTGAAAACATACCTCCACAATGGTTAGGCTTAGGAACTTACTCAGTATCATCCAACGGTCAAGTAATAGGTTCTGGGCCATATTATATGTACAATTGGAATAAGAGTACTGGAGCAACCTTCTATAGATACAACGGATACTTCAGAGTGGATCCTCTAGCCAACTTCATAGCAAATATAACAGCTGGCACTACATATACCTATACCTTTAATATAACTCAAGTCCTTGCAGAACCGACCTATATTAACGGTAAGCCAACAGTTCCAAATCCAATAGTATCGATACCTAACGCTACTGGCGTAGCTGAAATATGGATTTATGGGCAAAGTCCAAGACCAATTATGAGTATACCCATTTCTCATGTAAGTGGAAATACCTATAAGGTAACCATAAATACGGTTAGTCTGACTCCAGGCCAAACCTATGTTCTATTCATTAATGCAACATATATTGAACCATTAATGTTAAATTACAGTGCTAACAGTGTGGGTGGAGGAATCAAGTATGTTGACGTACCTCACTTCTACACAGCTTACTACACATTCAACGTTCTACCAACTACCACTGTATCTACCACTACAACAACGACCACAACAACTTCAACTACAACAACGACCACGTCGATTGTAACAACTGTAACACCAGTCTCATCGGTATCTGCACCACCCGCACCACCTAGTGTAAGTGTAATAACTATAAGCACTAGTCCCGTAGTTTATGGTTCATTAGGAGTTGGAATAATATTAGTAATTGCTGCCATAGTTGTAGGGGTATTGCTGGGAAGAAGAAGCTAAGAATAACATAATCTAAGTTAATCAAACTTTTTTAATTAGATGAATAATTTTCATCTTTAAATTATGACAAGGTCAAGTACGTCAAGTTTTTAAGATTAATGATTACAAAAGTTTAGTCACGGAAGTTAATGAATCTACTAAGATCTCATAAACATATTGCCTTATTCCACTAATCTATCGACAGGTATTTATTTATAACAATAATAATCGTATTACCATACTCGTTCAAGCGATCATAGTAATAACTAATATATTGCAGTAGTGTTAATACTTATATTTCTATTAAATAAGATTATGATACTTAACACTCTAGTTACTATATATATTTAGCTCAAATGTTTCAAATACCTATATATCATAGTGAAAAATAATTATATAAAATGAATTTTCTTAATTTTATAAGACATTATCTTATTTTAAAGACTTATATTACACATTTTAAAATGATTCTCATAGTACACTCTAATACCTAAACTTACCGCTGATAATCTCATTAAGAGTCTTAGAGAACTATTTTCAAAATAAATTTAATAAATAATAGAAGTAACATAGTAGAGTTCTATCTAGGGAGCGTTTATTTTCTTGATCTAAGATAGAGAGATAAAGGTTTCAACATTACCAGATTTAGAAAACATTTTAATAACACCCTGCTAGTATACTAATAGGGTGTTAGTAATCTACTTCGACTTTAAACCTAAAGAAACTAAGGAGGACTTATTCGATAGGGAAGAAGAACTCAAAAAGCTATTATCGTCCAAAGATGAGTCAATAATCCTACTCACTGGAATAAGAAGAATTGGAAAAACGTCACTTCTCAAAGTGTTTCTAAATGAGAGCAAGTTACCTTATGCATTAGTCGATGTTAGATATCCTTTAACGTCCTATAGATCACTTTACACAATATTTTCAAATGTACTATCTCAGCTAAATAAGGAGAGAAGGGTAGCTGAGGTCTTAAAATACGTAAAGGGAATTTCCCTCTTTGGTATAAATATATCGTTGTCATGGGATCCTAAGAATAGACCATCCCTTTTAGAAATAATGGATAAAGTTGACGAAAGCGGAAAAGTAATTATAGCCTTTGATGAGGCTCAGAATTTAAGGGGAAAGTTAGCTAACGTATTCCTCTCAATTTTAGCCCATTGTTATGACTACTGTAAAAACGTTACGTTTATTCTCACGGGAAGTGAGATTGGATTATTATATGACTTCTTGAAAATAGATGACACCTCATCGCCACTTTACGGTAGGCATGTTGAGGAGATTAGGTTAAAGAGGTTTAGTAACGAGAAATCGTTGGAGTTCTTGAGGGAGGGATTTAGACAAGCTAACATTTCACCTAATGAAAGCGTTTTGGAATATGCTGTAAGTAAACTTGACGGTATTGTTGGTTGGTTAACGGAATTTGGTTATAGGTGTGTAAAGATTGGAGAAGTAAAGAGGGAGATAGTTGATGAGATATTGGAAATAGCGAGTAAACTTGCAATGGAGGAATTGAGTCACTTCTCGAAGGATTACGTTATTGTTATAGAAGCAATTGCTAAGGGTCATAGTAGGTGGAGTGAGCTAAAGAGGTATTTAGAGGATAAGAAGAAAAGGGTAGTTTACGACGCTGAGTTGAAGAGGTATTTGGATAAGCTTGAGAAGATGGGTTATGTTGTAAAGAAGGAAAGTAGGGAATATGATTTAGCAGATCCCGTGTTAAAAAATGCATTAGCTTAAAAGTATTATATTTCGATTTTATTATATTATTTCTGTTCCTTTTCTCTTAGAATTTTAGTCAAATAATTGCATGCTTTTTCCCAAGCTTTTAGTACTTCTTCTGGTGGATTTAGAATTTCTTTAATAGCATCTAATGATAATTCCCCTACTAAGGGATATTATTCTGGTTTTACTCCAGCCCTCACATGGCTTCTTGCCACTAGATTTAATAGGTTTGTCTATTTTTTCTACATTCTCTATATTAACGGCTTAATAGCATCTATAGCTTGGTCCAAGAAGCAATATGAAACTGGAAATGGGATTAGTATTTAGGAAATTAAGAGTCAGCTTTTCAAAATTGAATCAAAAACTTTCTTAAAAATGTCATATGCATCTTGAGAGTAAAGGCAGACTATAACTTTTCTTAAACTCTTAGCTTTGTAATTCTTTAGAATATTTGCCATAACTCTAGCGCATATCTCATATGGATAGCCGTAAATTCCAGTTGAGATTGCAGGTAAGGCTATTGAGGTTAACGAAAGTTCATCAGCCTTTAACAATGATTTGAAAATTGCGGATTCAAGCTTATCCTTTCCCTCAATTCCATATCTTGGGCCCACTGTATGAATAACATACTTAGATTTTAACTTCCCCGCACTAGTTACAGCAACTTCTCCAACTGGAACCGGACCATATTTTTCGACGTATTCGTCACTCTCTTTCTGAATTACGTAACCTCCCTTTTTGACTATTGCATAAGCTACTCCTCCACCATGTTGAAGGTAAGAATTAGCTGCATTGACTATTGCATCAGCTTCCATTTCCGTTATATCACCTTTAATTAAATGAATCTCGAGGCCGTATGGATTCTTGTACATAATTACATTATCTTCTTTTGGATTTTATAATCTTAAGTTTAGGGTATTCTATCGTTTTATCTTCAGATTAAACTAAAAGATTTTCCTATCAATCTGAATGCTAAAGACAATAATCTATAATAATTTAAAAGGCTATATCGGTAATCATTAGATAATGAACGTTTTGGCGGTTGTTGACTTTGGACTTAACGAGAAGACAGGTGGATATAAGAGGAACCTTGAAATCATGAAGAGATTATCAAGGAATATTAACGTGGATATAATCCCCTCTTTACGAAACGTTAGGCTTTACTCATGTAGGAAAGATTTAATCACCCTACTAGAGAGCTTAAATTCCACTCCAGATTACATTCTTGAACTATTAGAAAAGAGTAGTGGCGTTGAGGAATTCTTGAATGGACTTAAAACGAAAAGATATGATATTGCAGTCGTTTATAGTAATTCCTCTGAAAACGTTAGGCTCGCTAGAAGAATAACTTCAGCACCTATAGGGGTTCAACTACAATTGGAACCATTTTATCGAGATATGACAACACTTTTCAAAATAAAATTTAGGGGAATAACTGGTAGAGCGGTTAAAAAGTTTAAGGAAGCAATGGAAGAATCAAAGAGGGAAGAAGTAAAGTGGAAGGAATTGATAGAGAGAGGTGACTTGAACTTCGCAATTTCTGTGAGCAAGGTTCCCTTAATAAATTCAAGTTTAGATAAGCTCTTAAGCTATAGGGTTACGAATCCTGGCAACGCCTTTGATGAGGATTTACTGAAGTTTAGGAGAGAAAGGGATAAGGAAGATTACGCTGTGTACTTTACAAGACTCATGCCGGAAAAGGGACTTTTTGAAATTCCATTGATATGGAAAAAATTAAGGAGAGACGTTAAGCTCTATGTTATTGGTCAATTCGTTGATGAGAGAGATAAGGATGATTTCCTTTCCTTAATTAAGAGACTTGACGTAAACGTTGAATATGTGGGCTTTAAGGAAAAAGAGGAACTTTACAATACTGTAGCAAAGGCTATGTTTACAGTTTACCCATCACATTACGACAGTTTCTCCCTTGTTACACTCGAGTCTTTAGCACTTGGAACTCCAGTATTTGCCTATGATACTTTAGCCCTGAAGGAAATATATGGAAACGTTAAAGGAGTTCATTTGGCAAGGGAGGATGACGTGAAGGGTTTGGCTGATTTAATATCAAATTTCAAGAGCGAAGAAGTAGTACCAATTCCAGAGGAATATTCCTCTTGGGATAAGGTTGCTGAAGCAGAATTGGAAGATATAAAAGCCTTTGCGAAGAGATAATCCCATGCAAGTTTTGATCGTTGCACCCCATCCAGATGATGAGACTTTGTGTTGTGGTGGGGTTGTTCAGATTTTTAAAGAAAGGGGTTATAAGGTAAGTGTCGTTGTAGTAACTGACGGAAGATACGGTTCTCCAGACGAGAAATTAAAAGGAAGTATGGAGTTGGTTGAGATTAGGAGACAAGAGGCATTAAGGGCTAGTAAGATTTTAGGTATAGATGAGATTACATTCTTGAGTTTCGAGGACTCTAAGGTTATTGAAAAGGAAGTTGAAAAAGCGTTAGTAGAGTTTTTACATGATAAAGATGTAGTCCTTTCTCCGATACCCTTCGATAGTCATCCAGATCACGCTAAAATAGGTAAAGTGATGGAGAAGTTATATCCAAAGGCTTACTTTTACTTAATATGGGGTTCTATGCAAGCTAATTGGAGAGAGGTTAGGTTTGATATTAGAAAGTATAGAGAGGTCAAGATTAGGGCTATAAATGAATATAAAACTCAGATTGGTGGTCTTCATTTGGATAGATTCACTGGAGACTATGAGGTTTTTTGGATGAAGGTTTAGATTGTGGAATTCGAGGTTTTATATATGGCAGATGACGTATTGTATAGGACTTTGGGAGAATTATTAGGCAATTACGTTAAAACTTTACTAGAGAAGAGTTGTCAAGGAAAGAGGTTGAGTGAGCAGGAGTACTTAATTCTAATGAATTATTATAATAGTAAGAATATGGATTACGTATTTACAGAGTTAAGAAATATTAGAAACGAATGGAGAGGTATTATGGAAATTATAGATAGGAAATCTAAAGAGGCTATAGATTACGCTGAGAAAAGCAGAAAGGGAGGCTATGGAGTATGCTGAGAAAAATAAAAAGGAGGTAATAGATTACGTAGATAAGACTAAGAAGGAAATATTGGATTATGTAGATAAGAGGTTTGAGGCAATTAACAAGAGATTTGACGATTTAAGGGAATTGATTTTAACGTTGGCTAAGGAGGCATAACTATCTAATCACTATATAGTTGCTTATCATTTAATTTTAATACTCTGGCTCTAATTAGATAATTAAAGTAGATTTCATTCACGAAGATTTTTGCAAATCTCAATTTTCCAAACTCCAATGAAGCTCCCTCATCTCCCTTACCTTAATGTTACAAAAAAGGGGTTAAGGGGGCGAAAAGCCTCGCCTCTCTGCGGTAGACCCAAAATCACCTCCTTAAAAATAAATCTATTGTATTAATAAGTGTTTCTA
>Ga0209451_10049_pt1 | contig 24336 bp, 21 predicted proteins | sample Arccon1NAG2MetaG_FD_184743 | JGI IMG/M metagenome (GOLD analysis project Ga0209451, IMG submission 184743) | Archaeal communities from Yellowstone National Park, Wyoming, USA - Archaeal consortia 1 (NAG2) MetaG (SPAdes) (version 2) | ecosystem: Environmental > Aquatic > Thermal springs >...
GTTTAGGTCAAATATGAGTTAAGGCTTAACCTAGTACCTTGGCCTCCATGTAGTATTCTCAGCCTAGATAATATAAAATTTTATTGAGAAAAATTTATAAATCAAAAAGCAGATTTTTTATTTATGATAAAAAAGATATTTTAGTAATATTGGCAATTCTTCATATCACGATTAGTATAATACACATTATCGTAGCTTTGAATGAGCAGGAAAAGAGTAAAAGATTTTAGTAAAACTAAAGAAGAAGTTATTTTTATATTCTATTATATAGAAAAAACATTAATTAATAAAAAGCATATTAGCTTCTTGTAGTATGTGTTTACCAGTGGCGTAACTAATCACTTTTAATTAAACCGCGGGTAAACACTAGCTTTCACGCTTCTTATACAACTTCACCATCATAATGAATTACACCCTCCTCGATTCTGAAGTAGTCATTCCATTAAGCCTTGAGTTTATGAGCATTTTCCGTTCGTTGCCAGTTTATAAATCTACACTCATAAGACTTATAAATGTTTAGTAAGCTAACAGAAACTTACCGGGCTTCCAAACTTTACGTAAATACCCGCAATATCTTCTGAATTTTTATTTAATTTTGTCAGAAAAATAGGGATATATGTATTGTTGTCACTATAAAGAGTACTAAACTGATGTCTCTAACTCTTTTCACTCCCCTTTGTTTATAGAATTTCTCCTAATAAGAACGGAATCCCTCTCGCAGAGTAAAGGGTATATAAGACAATCCTATCGTAAATTCCACCCTTACAAATATTCCTCCTTTTTCTACTAACCGAAGTCATGAAAGAATAAGGAGTGCCCTTCAGCACTTTTAAACTCTTACCATAACGATAATACTTCCTCATAATATCACTCAGCTTAACGTCACCGTAATGGTAAATTAACTCGTCCCTAACAATCGTTACGTCGTTAGAAAGCTTCGAAGCCTCATAGTAAATCAATTCATGGTCGGGGAACACTACTTGGCTAAATACATCACCCAAGTTTACCCTCAATGCTTCCAACGCTAGCGTTAATAGCTCCCTTTTAAAGATCCTGGGCAAAGCAAATCCCTTAATTGCCTCCGGTGAGTTACAGTACATTATGTTATCCTTATCGAGCTGTGCTGCCCTAACCCATACAGACTCCCCTAACTCCCTCTCACCGATTATAACCATGTCGTGGAGGTTTTTAGAGAGTAGTTCTAGTGCATCCTTCCTCAAAGGCCTTGTCTCATCAAGCAGAAGGGCATAATCTCCCTTACTTTCCTTATTTGCTAAATAACGGGCTTCCAAAAGTTTAACATCTTTCCTCACTTCTTTGAAACCGTATTCTCTAATCAAATCACTTAACTCATCCCTTCCAGAGTTAACTACAACTACTTCATAATCTTGAAAGGTTTGGAGCCTAATAGACTCAAAGACTTCCCTTAAGTACTTACCGTGAAGTGAAGGAATCTGAATTGAGAACACATGAGAAGAATAAGGAATCAGAGATAAATAGATTTTTACAATTTCCCAGTTTTTTGTAGTATAGTGTTGATTGTGACATTCCTATTTCGTTATTTGCACTCCTAGAAGATATACTGCGAGTGTAAGGTCTTCTAACTTGTACTTTCTAGGCTTAAGATTTATTCTTAGAGTTAGAAGTGATTGTGCAAGGATTACGAGGTTCATTGTGTCTCTTCACAACAATTTTGATCTTTTTTAAAATATTTCTATCATTGCATTTTTCAATTCTTATTTTATTATTATTTATAGCAATTTTAAACACTTCAATCTTTGATTTCGCGTTTGCACATATTACTTTAACTGCCATGTAGTAAATCCTTTGAGAAGGAAAATTGAAAAATATTCTTAAAATATTCCCTCCTTGGAGAATTTGGAGAATTTCTTTCTTAATATCTTCTTGACATTCATTAGCCTTAAAGAGACATATATCTACTGCCTCGTAAGGAGGTAGATTAGATATATTAGGTGGAAGTTGCTGCTTATATTTATTAGAAATATCTTTCCAAATATCATCCCTACTAGCTTGCTGTTGAGTATCTTGAATTATAATATAAGGATCATTATTTATTACTTTTACTCCAAATAAATCTAACTGTCTACCAAGCTTGCAATTTTCCTTAACACCGCATGGAATGTTTATAATAGTCTCAAATCTCTTATATTCAGATGAAGGTAGATTGGACCATTTAAGGGTATAAGGACCTAAAGGGGATTTCTTTTCTTCTAGCTTACATACATCTACTTCGTTTTTATTTGAATCTCTCCAAAATATCCACATGTGCCCATAACATTCGTAAGCAGTATTAGTATCAATTATATGGCACCTTTTATCATTTCTTACCCTTACGTGTAGAGTTTGACCATCCTTTATATCTAATTCAGTCTCATCTATGTCAATTTTCAAATTAGGCTTGGTTAATTTAGTGAAAAGTAATGAGGCTATGATTCCCGATATAACACCAAGTATAATTCCAGCTATAATTTCGTTAAAAAGACCTTCTAGAAAATTTAAAATATTCAAATTGGAAAATATTGACTCCATGTAAATTAAAACGGTAATTAAAAAATAAAAGCCTAATCTTAGCTAATATGCGCTAAAATTCTCATAAGAACATCTGAGATTTAAATAGCTCAAACTAGAAATATAATATAAACTAAACTTACGCTCGACTCGTTATTTAAAGTTAGTACTTCTGTAAGACTCTCTAGACATTATAACATATATTTAATGTTAATTATTGATTGTTCTTCTTTTCATGAATTAATTTATTAATATCCTTTAACATTGATGAAAGATCTTTTCCATAAATAGATAATGTTTTATCTATTTTGTTTATTATTTCAACGATGCTATTTCTCTCTATTTTATCACATATATAACTAAAATTATTATCTATATTTTTTATAAATACCACTAACTTTTCTATAAAGTCTAATGAAAGCTTAGCAGAATTCATTAGTTGTTCTAAATTCTGTAATATATACTGTGGTATCCTATCTTTTATAGGTTTAAAATTCTTAAGATCGGGGTATCTTGAAGCTTCTGCATAATTACTTAGCACCAAATTTAATAATTCTAATATTTCATAAGAAATAATCGCAGAGGAAACACTATTAACCATACTACGTAAATATTTATCGTATTCTTCTTTAGTTTTCTCATCAAAAATTGTCATTATATTATTTAAAGAGTTTTGCAAAATATTCTTAAGAAAATTATATAAAAATGTAGATAATATGTTAGATACGACAGGATTTTTAAGATTATAATACTCAATAATCCGTTTTATATGTTCTTCTTCAGCATGTTTTTGACCCAAGTAATTTTTTAATTCTTTCATTTTAACATATATTATATCTTTTATGACAATATTGACCATATCGTCTATTAAAGTACCTAAATTCTGCGATATACTATTTAATGTATATATTAATATTTCTTTAAAAAACTTAAACTCCTTATCAAACTCTTCAAGCTCTTCAAAAAATCCACTTATTGTGTCATGAGAATATTTTTCTTTTAAAAACTTTTCAACATCGTCAATCTTCAGCTGCTTAATGTAATAAGTTACGGTATATACTAAGGGATAGTAGGGAGATGATTTAGTTAGCTTACTTTCCATGCACTCCCCTATCTTTTCAGGAACGCTTTGAAATAAATATTGCATAACACATCTGAAAGTTTTATGAGCTTTCTCAGTAGCTTGCTGTAAGTAAAATAAGGATTGTTCCATATATTTCCCATCATAAAGTAATCTCGAAGCTTCCAGATCTCTTTTAGCCTGCTCTAAAAGCAAGTCAGCACATGAAACGTAAGCGTTGGTCATTTTTATCCCATGAATTTTAGATCTTAGAAATTATTTGAAAATACTTATGTAGCCTTCTTTTCACAAACTTCTTTAAAATGACTCTTGATATCATTTATATCGGTTATTTTAGCTTTAAAACCACAATACTTCTTTGAAATGACTCCTAATTCTTGGTTATCATATATTATCTTCATAGGGTTATCTCCAACTACACTAAATTCAAAATTATAAGTTTCTTCAGCATCTTTTCCTACATTCCACATAGGTCCCCATATTGTAATTAAGATTTCTATATTGAAATCTTGATTATAAGTTTCCATGAAAGCCCATGAAGTCATTAACGCTTGTCTAAGATCATTAGGTTCCCCAGGTGCTTGATTTCCGACAAATACTAAACTAGGCCCTTCCAAGTAAAATTCTGAGTTATTTGATTGATCTTTAGTATACCGAAAATTTTCTGTTATTTCTACCACTTTTATTTTTTGTATTATTTCCCGATGTTTTTCGAAGTAATTCAAAAGATTATTTATTACTGACATACGTTATCCTCTGTTTGTATAATATATATGACTTCTCTTCTTAATAAAAGGTATTACTGTAGAGAGACTTAAAAAATAGTATTACTATAAACGAGACTCTCAACAATATGCATAACTTCCTTAATAATTAAACCTTACTATATAATAAATTTCAAAATTTTGAAAGATAGATGAGTATAGAAAAACCTACTTAAAAACTTAATTTAACAGTACATAATTTTTGTTAATATAGTTAACGCCCTGACACTTTACAAATAATCTTTAAATTTACTTTACAGTTCAATCTATTGCAAAACTCTTATAACTTTATATCTTTTCTAAAGCTTATCAATTTACTGACATATTAAAAATATAAGCACTACTTCCAGATAATCTTCTTTAAAGAACTTATCTGAAATTATTGTCCTTCACTACCTCTCATGGGTTATATAAAGCTGTGGCTATAAGAATTTGCCTTTTTAATGTTATATTGAAAATATTATTAGAACTCCTTAATTGCGTTGCTCATAATCCATGTTTTCATTTCTGCTTTAAGAAAGTCCAGAAAGTGTAAAGAGATTTCTTTACCGAATTTTTTACTACATTACTTCATTTCATAAACCTTACATTAAACCCTTTATCCCTTAACGTTGCCGGTATACTAATAACGTTTTCATTACCGTGTAATTCCATGGCAATTTCCCTGACAGAATTCAACCAATTACCTTTAATTAACCTACCTTCTGTACCTTCAATATCCATCTTAACCACAGAAAACTTACCTAGTGACTCTATGGTAGTCGTAGTAACCTCTATCCCCTCATTTGATACCTTACTCCCTACCCCCTCATCGGATATCCTAATTTTTATCCCATCTTCATCGTAAAGTGCCTTGTTGACCAGGGTAACGTTTTTTAACTCGTTAACCTCAATACATGAATTTTGAAAGCCCAAGGTAACGGCTCCACAGCTACTACTTCCTTAACTTTCCTAGCAATTTTCACTGTAAAATCACCTATAAAAGCTCCGCATCTAGCACAGTGTCTTCTTTCTTAAACTTTAGGAAATCATACTCGCCTACTATGAACGTTGAGTAATAAACGTACTCGTATCCTATAGGTATCTCTATCCTTAAACCTCCGTAACGGAATAAACTCACAGTATGAAATAGGAAAAGTGAGATTTAAAGCTATAAGATAAAAATAGAATCAGACGACAAACTAAACTTTAAACTCTTTTTCAATTCCCGTCTAGAAAAGGCTATCCATTTTTGTTAGCTATGTAGGGCTTGCTAATCTGACTCCTCTCCGCCTTGGAAGGTCGAGGGTTCCCTCCCAGAGAGTTCATCGTTCCCACCGTCGATTCGGGTTTACATCTCTCATCTGGTGGGCAGTCGGGGTAGTCAGACAGCCCCCACATGAATAGGGAGCTTTCATCGCATAGCTCTAGTCCCTTGAAGGAAAGGAGAGATGATTGGTGCTCCTCCCACAGTCCCATTAAGCCCTCAATCGAGCCGGGAAGGAGCGTTGTTAGCGTCACTAAAAGAGAAAAAGAAGTATTTAAATATAAGGGGGCTATCCATCCCCTGGCGAGGCTTTCCGCCCCCTTAACCCCCAACTTTGTAATTGGATAATCACTGCAACGTATATCTAAGATTGCCTCCTTGTTTTACGATCCTAAACTTCTTCTTTTAGTCTTAATACTTTTTAGTATATGTTAAGCTACTTTAACCTAATATAATGCTACTCGTATAGCATTTATTGGAAAATCCTTATTATAATATTCTTATAAAAAGCTCAATTAATATTTATATTTAATTTTATGATATACCATAAAAATCTAATATGTATATAATGGAACTTCAAAATTTATCTCCACATAATTTTGAAAATTATTTAACTCTAGAATTTTCCCTAAAATGCTACTCGTAAAACTCCTATATTGTGTCTTTTACCAGAAGTTTAATAATTAAAAACTTATATTAGAGAATATGGAGTATATCCCGCCTAAACGACTACTTGAATTAATAAGACAGTATAGTATAACTTTCGCAAACTGGTATTCAGTAATGCTCGACATTTATTTTCATAGAGAGAAAATAAAATGTAAATTAAGAAATGGACAAGTCTTATATTTAAAACCTAATGAAGTAGTTCTGTTAGCCGGACTAAGGATCACTGAGCTCAATGAAGATAGTGTGAAATTTCAATTTAAAGGAAGGGAAATTTATCTGAAGGGTTGGAAATTAAGTGACCCTGGAGATTCTTTCTCGGATTATTGGAGGATTAACGTTAAAGGTAAAAGAGTCTTAGATATAGGAGCCGGGATAGGAGATTCCCCAATTTACTTTTCTATCGCGGGTGCAAAGGAAGTAGTAGCAGTAGAGATAGATAAAAGAAAAGTTGAACTAATGAGAGATAACCTAAAAGTTAACGGAATTAATAACGTTACCATAGTAGATAAAGGTGTTGGAGTGGAAGATAGTAATAATATTATAAGTTGGCCGAAATTGGTTTCTCTTTACGGGCCTTTTGATGTAGCTAAAATAGATTGCGATGGGTGTGAGAGAATAATTGCCCCTTACATTAAGGAAATTAGTGAACTGCTCATAGAATGGGATAATGATTATCAGGATATAATAAGCAGCTTGAATAAAAACGGTTATAAAGTAAATGTTGAGCGCACCCTAAAGAACTTAGGGTTTATATACGCAAAGAAGAAGTAAATCTCTGTGAAGATCTTTTTACTTACCAGCCACCTTAAAGAAAGAGATGGAGCAAGCAAAGCAATAATAAATTTTGCCAAGGGAATAAAACGGTTAAGTAACTACGAGCCTGTAATCGTTTCGTTATCAGTTTCGCTAGACACTAGCAAGTTAGGAAACATAGAAGTAGTCAATCTAGGTAAAAGTTTGGGAATATTTTCTAGTTTTAGAATTCTTCTAGGCTCTTCCTCTCCTCTAAGACCATTTAGAAAGTATATGTTAGAGGATGGAAAATTTATTGTTGCTACAGATGATCTAGTTCCCCTTTCAGAATTTAAAAACGATTTAGTCTATTGGAGTCAAGGTGTTTTAATTAGCGTATTCTTCTGGGACTAGCTCTGGTAATAAACTAGGATATCCAAGGTTTATACTAGGATAGGCAGAAGAAATATAAACCTCGGCCGTTCCAAAATAATAATTACTCTCATAAACATAATTTTTAACCTCAGCAACGTGTGCATATGGTAAATATTCTATCCACGGGTTTGCAAAAACGGAAATCCCATATGCTACGGGTGAATAATTGCCAACTTCTACGTTGATAGAGTTATTAACAACAGAAATTTCTTCCCTACTCTTAAGGATTGATAAAGCTTTATCAAATAAATTATTATAACATGAAGACGGTACTAAGACTATTTTAACTATTCCGAGCCCGTTGCTGATAACGTGAATTTCATGGTTTACTAAGTTCAATTTCCCTGCTAAGATCCAGCTAACATTGTATACTGAATTACTGAACGACATGCTCAAACTATTTCCAGAATATATTTTAACGCTCCCGCTGACTTCCTCATTAAAAGTTGTTCCTACTGGTAAAACAAAGACGTAATATTGACCATCCGGTATTTTTAAGGTTAAATTTAAGGGTACTCCGTTACCTTCACTTATCGCATCCATGATATCCGGTGTCCAAAAAGGTGAGTCGTGAACCCAACCATCAGTGTAATATTGATTTAAATATACATTGGATGCCGATATCACATAAGAGGAATTACTTATAAGCATAGGTATGAGGTCAACAGGGAAGATATTATATCCTATGAATTCCTTAACGTAAGGTAAGATAGTCTGTAAATTATTAACATAATAAAAATGATAAATTAAGAAATGATATTGTAGGACTCTCTTGAAAACTCTATTAGAAAAATTAATAAGCACTTATAAGCAACTTATTTAGAGAAACTTTTATGGCTAGTATTTGTGTTTATGGTACTGTTTTTAATAATGTTAATACTGTTGAGGAGAGTGTAAAATCTGTTTGGAGTCCTGACTATGATATCGTTATCGTTGATAACTACTCAAAGGACGGAACATGGGAGAAACTACAAGAATTAAAGAAAGAATACAACCTAAAACTACTAAGGCTTAAGTCATCAAGAGGAAAAGGAAGAGCTTATGCATTAGAACAATGCCCAGAAAACTCAATAACAGCATACTTCGATTTAGATACATACTACAACCAAAACTTCCACAATACTATAAAATATGGGTTGAAAGAATTACTTATATTTGGTTCAGTAATGACTTATATAAATTCCAAAGAAGATATTCTTAAATCTGGAAACTGGAAAGATTTAAACTTTGGAGAGGATATAGAATTTCTGAGCAGACAGAAAATCTCTATAACTTTTCCATTGATTATAGGCAAAAATGAAGACGTAACAACAAGTAACCTTTATATTGAAAGAGAAAAAAGATACTCAAAATTTTGGAAAATAAGAATGCTAAAAAATGTAATTGATATATATATAGGGGTTGTGCAATAAAATATAGTGATTTTATCTCCATATATCCATATGTTAAAAAATATAATGTTATTGTATATTTTTTATATTTATTATCCAAAGTTAAAGGCCAATATAAAAACGCTAATCCAAATAATTACGTATATTTTTATAAAAAAGTTATAGATACTATTTCAGATCCCAGAGAATATTTGAATAATTTAGATATAAATAACATTAATATTACTTTATCTCGAAATGTGTATAATTATTTAGAAAAATATGATATCATAAACAATAATATAATAAAATATGAATCGATAATACCATAAAATTAATTAAATATAATATAGAGTATTTTTATTTAACCTTGTATACTTCTTGCTAAGTAACGAAAAATGTTTTAAGACTGCACAAGAATATCTCATAATGCCTAGTACTCATAATAAGCATAGTAAATTGGGATTTCTATTATTATGGATATTTTCGTTTATTCCTATATCTGGCTATCTTATTGGTAATGGATATCTAAACTATTACACGCCTCAGTTTCCTTTTTTCTCTGGGTATGAAGTTAAATATCTTTATACTCTATTTGTGTATGCCCCTGAGACTGGAATTTCTCCTAGTGCTCAAAGTGTTCTATATCTATTCATGTATATTATACCTTTTTGTAATATTATTATATTAGCTAAAATATATCTAATACTAATATTTAGCGTAATATATGTTATATTATGGAAATTAACTGACGTAATCCTGAATACTTTAAATATATATAATTTTTCTGTAAAAATATTGCTAATATTATTTTTCTATTTAATAACTCTTTACATGCAATTAATTGCTTCTAATTGGTTTAATGTAATATTAGGAATACTCTCATTATCTTATGTATTAATAAATCTTATAAATATACAACTCAAAAAAGTCAGTCTTACTAAAAAAACCGTCGCTTTATCTGGTATAGCCTTAGGATTTTCTGCAATGATGGATCCAAGATTTTATATTTGGTTCATTTATATTATAATTATATTTTTACTATATACTATTTCTACTGATAGAAAATCATTTAGAAATATTATTAAAGGTCTAATAGGTATATTTGTTACATCTCTACCTTTTTTAATTTATGTATACTACATATTTATATATCCGTCTCTTATTACAGTTCCAATAAGTAAAGCAGTAAGTTTTGCTGCATTAAGACCTGATAGCCTATCTTATATATCAGGGTTTTCCCAAAATTCAGATTTTGTAAATCTTTTAACATTTATAAGTAGTTGGTGGCCCTCAGTTATTCCATCTTCTCCATCTATACTTTTTTATCCTAGAAACAAATGGTTTTATTTACCAGCTTATGGATTTCGTGATCAAATTCTTTTACCAAATGACATAATATCGTATATATGGCTTTCTTCACTATTTATTTTTATTGTTATAGTATTTATTAGCATTTTTGATAAACCTAGAAGAAAAATTTCTTCAGAATTATTATTGGCTCTTATATTTATGATAGGCATAGAAAGTGGAACTGACTTTCCATTTAATGACTTTACATATATATTTGACGTCCTTCCTTCAAAGTTACCGGTAATTGGAGGAATAATGTCTACAGCATTTGCAATTCCATTTTATGCAGAATGGACTAATATCTCATTATCTTTAATATTGGCAGCAATAGGCTTTAATTATATAATTAGCTTTTTCAGGAAAGTCAAAATAAGATACATAATAGGAGTTGTATTAATCTTGATTATGAGTTTAGCTAGCTGGCAATACTTTAATGGAACGCTTTATCCTAGTCAACGTACTGGGTCATTCCCTGGCAATAGTATATCCTTAGAAGGATATTACTATCCTTTAAATCCTCCACCTCAATGGGTTCACGTAATGAATCTCTTATCAACCTCTAACGCAGGAGTAGCTTACGTAGGTGAAGTAGGATTTAGTGAAAAGTGGACACATTATCAATTTATATCATATTCTCCTCCTTTAATGCCTGGTTACGCTACAATTTCTCCTCCACCTACTACTAACGTTAACCAAGCTCCTTTGGCTTACGATATAGCAGGGATAAAGTACTTATTCATAGACAATACGTCTTACATCCCATTAAGCAATTCTTTCATTTATTCCTATCTAAACCACTCTGGGCTTAAGGTAGTTTACGCAAATGCCGATGTTTACTTACTTGAACAGCCTAACGCTTCAGTGTTTAGGGAAGCTAAGATGGGCATTTATTTCAATTCGTCTAATGAAATAATTTTATTTAAGGCCGAGTGCTTACTTTATCCTATACTTAACTATACTCCAGCCATAATTACACCAGTAAAAACTAGCAATACTGTGACAATGCTGCTTAATCCATCAATAGTTGATGAGAATAACATAGAAATATTTAATGAGAGTAAAAACGCGACCATCCTTCAAGGGTCTTATATAATAGATCATAACGGAAGCATATCAACTTTTAGTCTATCTGGCGAAGAAAATATTAGCATAAAACCATGGACTATAATTATTCCAAAGGATATTAACATTCGCGAGTTTGAATCCATACCCATCAATTTCTCCTTTAACCAATTTATGGCAGAATTTAGCGTTAATAATAACCCCGGATATTTAGTCGAAACTTCATTACCTTTACCTTACGGTGGAATAATAGTGAATAACGGAAAAGCTTTGGGCGTAAACGGCTTTGGACAATACGTTTTTACGTCAGACGGTAAACTAACGATTTCAATAAAATTAGGTTTTATAACTGATTTACTAATGACTGCTGTAGATATTTTCTTTTACGCATTATTTATATACTTTTTCGTTTACAAGAATATTTTTAAAGGTCTAGGTACTGAGGTTTTTAGGAATGTTATCACTAGGATTAGCAGACTCAAGAGCTATAAGTAAAGCTAACAGTGGTTCGGAAAGGCATGTAAGGGAAGTTATTAAGAGGCTTTCCTTAAGATATAAACTTTACTACTTACCTACTACTCACGCTTTTTTAGACGCAATATCTGAAGATCAGTTAAAAGAGATAAAGAAATTCGCCAAAGTTCCCTCATTTTTTGAATATTTATTGGATAAAAAATTAGGCAAAGTTTCACTATTAAGAGAATTATTTACCTTTTCCCCTTTAGCCAAGGAGCTCGTGAGAGAGTATGAAAGGGAAATAGGTATATTAGATTTCATTTATGTTCCTCATACTTATAGAATTCAATTAATGCCATCTATTCTATTTTCAAAATTAAGCCGAGGAAAGTACGGAATGTTATTAATGACCGATCCTCACAACTCTTTATTAGAAAAGGAGTCCTTTTTTAAATGCGTAAATGTCTGGAGCAAAATATGGTTTTCAAGAAAGAGTGCAATCGAGTTCTGTAGTTTTCAAAGATTACAAAACATAGCATTTTTACTGAAGGCGATAAAGACAAAGCCCAGTTTTATAAGCGTAATGAACAAAGGTGCTTTAAATTATACTGGTCTGCCGAAATATTTTAATACAAAAGTTCTATCTCCTCCCCACGCTTTTAACAACCTAGCCTTAAAGTACAGAAATTTTGATAAAGAGGACTACCTAGTATTTCTAGGAAGAATAAATACTGCCAAAGGAGCAAACGAAGCTCTGGAAGTAGGAAAACATGTAAAATTAAAAATGATAGGCTACAAAGAACAGGAGTTTATAGTAAAGCAAGCAAGAAGCTTTGGAATAGAAGTAATTGAAAACGTTTCTGAAGAAGAAAAATTCGAAATACTCTCAAAGGCAAGGGCTTTAGTTCTACCTTCACACCAAGAATCTTTTTCTGTAACCATACTTGAAGCACTTGAGGTAGGGACTCCAGTAATAACTTATGATTTACCTTCTTTAACCTCTACTTATAATTTTAAGCCAGTATTTTTTGTAAAGGAATTCGACGTTAAAGGTTTAGTAAACACTGCTTTAGAAGTATATAAGATGAAAAAGATTGAAGAAATGTTTAATGATGAGAGGTTGGAGGAATTTATTAAAATGCACTCAAGTTGGGATAACGTAAGTAATGCAGTTGATAAATTAATTACTGAAGCTATTCAAGAATGACGAAATTTGTAACTAAATATATACGGATTAAAAAACATCTCATTATTAATTATAGGAAATAGATATATTTTATTACTATCTCTAGTAATGTCACCATGGAGCTATTAAAGGTTAAATATGCAAAAATTTTATACTATTTACTTTCCATTATTTTATAGATTGCTTCCTTCTCCATTTCAGCTGCTTTTTCCCAACTTAGGGTTTTAGCGAATTCCCTACTTTTCTCTCCTATAGACTTCCTTAGCTTCTCATCCTTTAATAATTTAACAACTTCTTCAGCAAAAGAGCTGATATCAAGGTATGTTACTCTTATTGCAACTGGATATCTTTCACTCCATTTTAAATCCCAAGTAACTACTGGTAAATAAGCTGATAAAGCCTCAGCAACTGCTAAGGCAAAGCCTTCATACAAAGAGGGGAAAACAAAGACTTTAGACTTTGCGAGCAAATCAATTTTCTCTCTTTCAGTAACGAAACCGTAATAAACGGAATTTTTAGGAATTTCGCTCCATCCTTTTCCTATAATACATAGTTTAGCGTCAATTTTCTCATTAACTTTATCCCATATTTGAAATAAATACCTTGATCCTTTCCTCTCGCCGTAGTTCCCTACAAAAATTCCGTCGCATATTTTCTCCTCTGACGTGTAATAATCCTCGACACTAACGCCATTAGTTGAAGTTAAAATAACCTTGTTAGGAAAGAGACTTTTAAGTTCTTCATATACTTCAGGATTATCTAGGCAAATGATTCCCTTACTTCTTGCAATGACAGTACGCAAGAATTTGCTTCCTCTAATCTCTTCAGTAACATGATGAACTACCACAATAAAAGGCTTCCGCGAGAAAAGGGATAATAACCACGTATAATAAACGCTTAATGAATACTCACTATAACTTATTAAGACGTCTACTTTCCTAGCGTATTTAAGGCAATTTAAGAATCCTTTCAAGTAGGTTTTCTTATCAGTACTTGAGGAACTAACTAAGTGAAATTTTGAAAGCAAAGGAGATATTTCTGGATCTACTTGTGGCAAAGTTCTTTCGTCTACACATAAATAAACTTCCTCTCCCATTCTGCTGTAAACTTCTAACGTTCTCCTCATTCCACCAAGGAATTCCTTACCAAACCTCATCGGAGGTGATATTAAAATCCTCATTGGTATTGTTTCTAAGTTACAATATAATAAGAATTCTGTCTTCTTTACGCATATCTTTGCTCATCAATAAGCGTACTTATCTACCGCGGATGACATCTTCTAAAATGACGCATCAGTAATCTCATCTTGTAAATTTATTTTAGTCTTATGTACGTGAAGCTAACGAATTAATTCAGCGCCAACATAATACAACTAATCTAGTTTAAGATCGGTATAAAATAAAATGCATATATAGCTCTTAAAATTGCTTACAAGTCTTTATGGTGTATAAAAGTCAGTTACTGCTAGACACGTTATTTTACATCTATTTGTTGGTTTTCTTTCTATAGAGAATAGAACATTATTAACTTATTTATTTAGTGAGCATTTTATAATTTTTGCAACGTTTTCTGCAACATTATCCCAATTATGAAACTCAATAAACGAGTTAACTCTCTTATCATATATTGCCTCTTGTAAATTTCCGGTTTTAAGTTCATTTTCTACCTCATCAACGAATTTTCTTATATCTCCTTCTTTTACGAACTTTACTGCAGGTATATCTTTGAATACAGAATGCACAGTAGGTATAGAATACGCTATTACTGGAGTCCCTAATGCTAATGACTCTAAAATTGTAATAGGAAATCCGTCGGCTAAAGAAGGATATATAAGAAGTTTAGCTTTAGATACCGTAACGTAAAGTTCTTTCCTATCTAAAAAACCCAAATATTCTACGTCTAAGCCATTATCTCTTATGTAGTTAAAGAATAGTCTCTTAAACTTATCATAAATAAACTTCCCTGAAACTTTTGCTCTTACTGATATACCTCTCTTCTTAAGTAAATTAATTATATAGAGAAAATTTAGAATACCCTTAGGTGGAATTAAAGTAGTCCAGAAGACAACATAGTCCTCCTTCTTAGTAGTCCTATATTGCAATAACTCTTTATCAACTCCATTTCCAGGGTATAGGATGTACTTCTCTGAATTTTTTATTTTCACAGAATCTAGCGTGCCTTTACTTACTGCAGCTATGAAGCTTAAGTATCTCGATTTACTTATGTAATTAGCTTTACTTCTAGTTAGCAAATAAAGTCCTATAGACCTCTTTAGAAAATAGTCTAAGGATTGTAAAAAGAACGGACGTAGAGTATAATACGTGTAAAATATGGATTGAGAAAAGGAGTATAACGGCACGTGAAGCGTTAAACCTAAAGGTATTCCTACCTTGTTCGAGATGAATATACTCTCTGGAGTAGTATAATCTGGATCGTAAATAAAATCAGAATCTACTTTCTTTACTCTTTCTGCGTATTCATTATACACGGAGAGAGAATAAGGCAAGAATGAAGGTTTCAAATTACTAAATTTCGATAGAAAGCTAATGAAGTCTGGGATTTTTATACCGAGTTTTTTTATATTCTCGATCTCCTCATTTATCCTATCATTATTTATAAAAAAACTTATGGAAGGAATAAATTCTACCTCAAAGTACTTCGTAAGCCTTTTAACTACATTATTAACGTGAACACTTCCTCCAGAGTAATTTGACCTCAATCCCGAGGTTACTACTGTTATCTTCACAAATGGCTTTATTGGTTATAAAAACTAATAAACTCTATGAGAGTACTATTAATAGCAGGCAAAGATGATTTCAATGAAGACGTGAGTAAAGTCACTGGAATAGGAAGATACGTTAGAGAAGTTTACGAAGGACTAAAAAAGCAAATAGACGTAGAAGCATACCCTCTTTTTGACTACTCTTCAATCTTCTCCTCTATCAATAGTATAATCAAAGGGACTTTTCACGATTACTCTAGTTATGATATAATTCATTTACTTTCACCTAAACCTTTCTTCCCTCTAAGAAAAGGTAAGGCTAAATGGATAACCACAGTCCACGATCTCTTTTTCCTTAAATATAATGAATCAAAGCCTTCACCTTTTATGCAGAAGATCTATCTAAAGAGTATACTAAGCTCAGATGCAATAATCGCTGTGTCTAGTTTAGTTAAAGAAGACGTAGAGAAATTAGGTTATAAAAAGAAGATTTTTGTAATAAATCCAGGAATAGGAGAAGAATTCTTCACATCTCCTAAAAAACCAGAGAAAAAAGATGTGATAAAGATTGGATACATAGGAAGACTTGATAGCGAAAGAAAGGACTTGATTAGGGGGATAAAGGTATTCAGAAAAATAAAGGAAAAGAACGTTATATTCGAGCTTTGGGGGAATTATAATCCTGATAGTGAGATTTTTAAGAGAATAAAAAAAGAAAGCGAAGAAGACCCAAGAATAAGGATCATGGGACCTGCACCGGATGAGAAATTAGTTGAAATTTATGACTCCTTTGACGCATTCTTCTTCCCTACAAAGGAGGAAGGCTTTGGTTTACCTATTATTGAGGCACAAGCGAGAGGAGTTCCGGTAATTGTATTTAAAGACGCTAGGATTCCAGAAGAAGCATGCAATTACTGCATAAGAATAAATAATGACTTGCTTAACATTGAAGAGATTTTGAGTCTCAAGAACCAGTTTTATGAGAAAATAATACAATATAGTAAGAAATTTGCTTGGAAAAATATTATGCCAAATATCTTAAATATTTATAAGAGCTTATTATAAGTTATCAATTATGTATGCAAATAACAACATGATATTTAAATTAGAAAAATTATTTAAACGAGTTTATTATTATAGATTATTGTTCAAAAACTATATTTATATATTATTTAATTTAAAGAATAAAAACAAGTTTTATGTAAAATTAAAGGATGGAACTTCCGGAGAAATTACCAGAGATCTGCTTATCGACCTAGTGAATTTAGCTCAATGGGGATTAATTTCACATAAAGATATTTCATTTAAAAATGGAAAACTATATTCGAAAGGAAATCCTATATATGCTACATCTAGAAATAGAGATCTATTACTTTTATCTTTAGTGGGTTGGATAATTAAGGATGAAATCATAGAATACCCAAAATTTAATGTTAAGTTTAAATTAAACTGTGCCAATTCTAATCTCCTAGAAACATTTAATTTGGAAGATTACAAGTTAGATGTTAAGGAAAGAGAAGTTGTAGACATAGGTGCAAATATTGGAGATACTGCAATTTATTTTAGCGTTAAAGGTGCAAAACATGTTTATGCGTATGAACCACAACCTGCATTTTACAAGTGCGCGTTAGAGAACATTAAATTAAATAATCTTGAGAATAACATAACAATGATTAATGCAGCAATAGGAGCTTATAATGGTGAATTCCATGGAATAGATTATATAACCGGATCCAAATTCAATGTTGTAAAAATACCAATAAAAAATGTCATAAAACAAGTAAGCGATAAGTATCTTCTAAAAATAGATTGTGAAGGATGTGAAGCTGAGTTAATAAATGATTGTGACAATTTTGATTTCGAATATATAATATTTGAGCACCATAAAGCCTGGACCAAAATACCCGTAAAACGGTTAATTAAAAAATTGGAAACGTTGCAGTATAAATGCACACTAAAACCAGCGAAATTCACTAATCAACCTAAATCTGAGTTCGGAGTTGTAATGTGCCACAAAAATAAATAACAGTGTGACTCCATATAAAACGTGAAAGTTTTAAGAGGAGATAAAAAAGCACAATTAATGGTAAGTGCTAAAGTAATTTTAGCTTTATCACCTCATCCAGACGATGTAGAGTTAATTGCGGGAGGATTTTTAAGCTATAGTAAAAATAACAATAAAGAGATATACCTAATAGTAGTAACAGACGGTTCCCTAGGATATAAGGACGAAAAATTAAAGGATAGTATTTCAAAGATAAGAGCAAAAGAACAAGAAGAGGCAGGAAAAATTCTTGGTATTAAAGAAATTATATTCTTAAATTATAAGGATATGCTGTCCCCAGAACATAGATTCTTAAGGAACGATATAATAAAATATATTATAATGTATAAACCAGATCTAGTCTTAACTATAGATCCTTATTTAAGATACGAAAGTCACCCAGATCATTTAAATACTGGTTTCGCTGCATTACAAGCAGTATACTTGTCTGGAATTATTCATAAAATAACACCACCAAACATAGCACTAGGGGCTTCTGATTCTCCTAATGTATACTTAGAATTAGATGAGAGAGAATTCAGAGACAAAATTAGCGCAATTTCTTGTTTTAAATCTCAATTTGATGATGCTGAACTTATAGCATATAGTTTCTCATATACTCCAGAATTTCCAGATAAAACTGTTGAAGCATTTAGAGTCCTAACACCTAAAGAGCTACATATGACGCCATATAAGGATTTATAGAGCGTTAAGTATATATCTGATAACTTCTCATATAAATTTCAGTGATTAGTGTAGTTATAACTGCTCATAATAGACATGAATTTTTATTAAAGAGTGTAAAGAGTGTGCTAAATCAAACTATCCGTAATTTTGAGGTAATTGTCGTAAAAAACTTTTATGACGATACTATTGATAAATTCCTAGAAGAAAATAATGTGATAAATATTATCGAAAAAGACTACAGGCAAGGAGCTAAAATTTTTAAAGGGGTGAAAGAAGCTAAATATGACATTATTGCTTTTTTAGACGATGATGATATGTTTCATGAAAGAAAACTAGAAAAAGTATCAAATGTAATCAAATTTGCTAAAGATTTAATATATTATCATAATAATTTTACTACTATAAATGACATGGATAGACCTATACATAATCCATACTTATTAGTAGACAAGTATGAATTTAAAATCTTTAGTAACAATGAAAAAATAAAATATATTAATTATTTTGACAAATTTCACATAAATGTCAATAGTAGTAGTATAGTAATAAACAAAAATATAGTATTAAGTCATAATATCATTAAGGAACTCGAAAATCTTATCGATTATGGCTTATTTTTTTCAGCCATTGATGATAAAGGAAGCGTAGTTGTAGACGGTGAGCCATTAACGTATTATAGGTTGCATGATTTGCAGACCAATATTGGAGGATCTTTAATTTCGAAAGACAAATTCATCGAAAATTATGCGAATATTTTGGAACGGAAAATACGATCAATAAACTTATTATGTAAGTATTTTAAACATAATCCCCTCATCTATGAATTTTGTGATAAAAAAAGAATGATATTTTATTTACTATATAATTCATTACCTAGTAAATATATTAAGAAAGAATACAGGCTCAGTTTCAGTAATTTAATAAAAGCCTTACATAAGTCTTCATATATATTCGTATTAGAAGACTTACTGCCAGATTTTCTTAAGTTTAAAATTAACGAAATTAGGTATAAAAGAGAATTAAAAAGGAGGAGAGAGTTAAAGTGACTAGAGTACTCATACTAGTTAGAGAATTAAACGAAACGGGTGAATCTAGGCAAATAGCATATGTCAGTAATAAGCTAATTGATAGAGGATATTACGTAAAAATATTAGCCTATTCTGTTCGAAAATTGTTTTATAACTATAAGGCTAACATAGACATAATTAATGAAAAGAGTATTAGTAAAATAATAGGTATTTTGAGCAAAATCTATGCATTTCTACACAAGGAAAATAATATGTATATTCAAAATAAAATAATAGACTATTTTATAGGCAAATTATCTAAAACTCAACAGAATCTTTTCGAAATTTTAATTAATAATATACCAACAGATTTTGACCATTATATTGTGAACAATCCTGATTTAGCAGTACCGCTATACATAGCAAAAGTTAACGGTAAAAAGTACTATAACATTCTTGGCTTCGTATACGGTCAATATCTACAATACTTAGGACGTAAAGATAAATATTATTTAGATATATATGAGTATAGCTTAAGGTTACCGTTTTATTTCTTTTTAGCATCAAGTTTTATACGAGATGAAATAATGAAATACAATAATAATTTCAGATATCAAATAGTAGGCTCTGGTGTTGACACTTCAGTATTCTATCCACGACGTGTAGATAAGGAAAACTCCGATGTCTTTAAAATCCTGGTATTATTACGCAAATTTAAACTTAAAGGAGACGATATAGCACTAAAAGTTATTAATGAGGTATCAAAAAAGCTAAGGATACGAGCATTATTAATAGGATATGATAGAAAATTTCATGGCAAACTTAATTTTGACTATCTTAAGTTTCCTTATTTAAGAGACAACGAACTAGCTAAAGTATATAGCTCAGCCGACGTATTTCTTTTTACCTCATATATTGAGGGCTTTGGCTTGCCTCCACTAGAAGCAATGGCTTGTGGTACTCCAGTAGTAACTACTAACGCTAAAGGAAATATGGAATATATCAAGCCCAACATTAACGCATTAGTTTCGGAGCCTGGAGACGTAAACAGTCTAGTAAAAAACGTAATTAAAGTTCTAACTGATTATAAGCTTAAAGAGTCTTTAATTGAAAACGGATTGCAAACAGCAAAAGAATGGACATGGGATAAAGTAACGGATCGGTATGAAAAGGCATTTAAAGAAGATTAATAAAGGTGTCTTCATATGACAATTGAATTTAAAATACCGTTAAACAATAGCAAAAATATTATTAATACGATTTCATATAATTATATGAAAGTTACAAAGTGCATACCAAACTCAAAAATAAGTAAAATTGATGACAAGAAATATATTATTTCTGGAATATATTCTTATGGTCTTGCATCCTTTAGTTATATGGCAGAAATTCTAGTAAAAAAAGAAAATAATGATAATAATGTAATTATATATATAGATATTTTTTCTGATAGTAAATTTTTGGCAAAACTAATAATAAATACAAAAGTAGAAAATGAATATGCGAATGTTACACTAGAATACAAGAGTTTCGGAATACTTGGAAAAGTTATAGAAAAACTAATAAGTAAAAAACTCGAAATTTTAGTGAAATGTATATTATCAACTATCATTAATGAATGAATTAAAAATTAGGTAATACAACATAATGAGTGGCTTAACGTGGTTAGTATTATATAGTTTTATATAACTATCTGTTATAAGTAAAATTAGTGATGAAAATACCTAATAAAATAATAAGGATCTACACTTATAAAAGGATTTATAAGAATTGGTGGAATATAATAACACAAATTAGACGTGGGAAAAAAGAAGTTTATGTAATTTTAAATACATTAAATAAAAATAATGAAGGAATATGTAAACTGCCTTGTGTTATTGGTCTTATCTCATTAATTACATACCATAATTTAAATCTTCACCTATTTCATTTCAAAGATGGAAATTTATATTATAATGATAATCTAATTATACAAGATAGTGAATTAACTGTCTTATTATCAGCATACGGATTTCAAAAAGAGAACAACTATCTGTTATTACCTAAAACCAACTTAAAGCTTCTAATAGAAGGATTAGGATATTCTGTATTTGAGGTCTTTGTAAATAATATTTATGATACAGATATACAAGGCGAGGTTTTAGACATAGGTACAAATATTGGAGATTCAGCAATCTATTTTGCTATAAAGGGCGCATCACACGTCTATGCTTTTGAACCTTTACCTTCAATTTATGAAACAGCCCTTAAAAATGTAAGACTAAATAACCTGGAAGATAAAATAACTTTAATTAATGCAGGAGTTTCTTATAAGTATGGCAAAATTAAAGTTCCATTATCAATAAGACCAGAAGATTCTCTAATTTTCTCATCACTTTTAAGTAGAGGTGATGTTGAGGTTCCACTATTTTCATTCGATGATATTGTAAAAAATATGGTTAAAGATCCATATCTTTTAAAAATGGATTGTGAGGGGTGTGAGGCAGATATAATACTTAACTCTGATAGTATATCTTATTTTGAGAAGATTTTAGTAGAATCTCATCCGCATATAACTAAAGTTTCTGATAAAGCATTATTATCAAAACTAAGAAAGCTTAAGTATAAATGTGAAGAGAGATATAGAGTAGGTAAAACAAAACTGTTTTATTGTTCAAAAATCAACTAGTCTTTCATTTTAATATTTTATTCGTATAGAGCTAAGAATAAAAATATAATTAAGATAAGAAGCATTCAAAGTAATAGACGTATTAATAGAAAGCCTTATTATCATTAACATAAAGATAACCCTACATCTCAGCTGTGTTTTACTCTATATTTAAACTGTAACTATGTGTAATCAAAAAGCTTTAATATTTTCCTTTTAAAGAACTAAACTGAATGAACCCTATAAAGAATGCGTTGAAGAGTCTTAGTGTTACTACTACCAACGTCATAGTAGCTTTAATCTTCTTCATCATTACAGCTAAGATTACTAACCCAGAATTCTTCGGAAAAGTCGCAATAATTCAACTCCTCGAAGTAGTAACTTCTGCCTTCTTTTACTTTATTCCTGGACAAATAATAACGAGAGAAATTTCTTACCTTTACGCAAGGAAAGAGATAAGCAAGAGCGTAATAGGTAAGTTTCTTTCTTTCCCTTTCCTCGTCTTACCGCTTTTTCTTATTCTCCTCCTTTTCCCTAATTACGTTAAGTTGACAATACCTTACCTTTTCCTTTACTTGCTTAATGGTGTTATGGGCTCTATAATGGTTGGAATGGACATGTTCACTGAGACAGCGATAACAGGAAATCTCTTCCTAATAATAAGGTGGGGAATCTCAATAATTGCCGTCCTCTCTCACAACATTTACCTTTTCATTGAAATATGGACTTTAGGAGGTATTATCTCAGTATCCATGAACTACGCTTTTCTAAGTAGGAAAGTAGGGTTAATATTACCTTCTTTTGACTTTGCTTTTCTCTTTAAACACTTCAAGGAAGGCTTACCTCTTTATCTATCTTCTTCAGCAACTTTCCTCTCTTCACAAGGTGACAGAGTAACTACTGCTTATCTGCTGGGCTCATACTACCTGGGTTTGTATCAATTTTCTGCTTTAGTAGCTGGAGTACCTTCAATGGTTTTAGGTTCAATGAGCGGAGTTCTCTTACCTACAGCATCATTTTATAAGGCTTTGGGAAAAGACGAGAAGAAAATGTCGTCAATTTCTTTTCGCGTGCTGTCTTTAATTACCTTTCTTGCCGTCATTATTTCAATACCGGTAGCAGTCTTAGTTGTTAACAAGTTTTTCCCAGCTTATACTGCCGGACTTAAAGTTTTAATTCTTCTCCTTTTGGCAATTACTCTTCCTTTTCCTATAGGTTCTTTAACGAACTTCATCATAGCCGCTAAAAAATCATTAAGACCATTCCTACTACTTTCTATTCTTAACGGTAGCCTAGTTTTGTCGACCTCCTATTTATTAATTCCTAGAATTGGAATAATGGGTGGTGCAATTTCACAACTCGTGGTATCAATTATTTCCTCAATTTTCATTATAATTTACGCACTAAAAGAAAACGTTTTTGTTTTGGGTAGAAAAGAGGCCGTTTTGTTAACTTTAATACCTTTAGTAGGCCTTTATGAGGTTTTCGTTGATCCTCCGTACTTAGACTTCCTTCTCCCTCTTTTAGTCATCTTATTTTTTAAAACGTTTAAGGTGATAGAAAAGGGAGATGTGAAATTAGTTAAATCGTTTTTGCCGTCTGAACTTAAGTTCATATCTTATATTCTGGAGTTAATGAGCTGAATTTTAACTCGTTGATCAACTTTGTTTAGTCTGTAAATTTCAGATCATATCTTAGAAAATTTTTGACGATATAAATTATTAGACATTAATGTGTTGACTAAAATTGCATACGCTAAAAAGGCATTGTCGTATACCCAAAATCTGTAAAACGCTCGACTGGAACACTAATGTTTTCGAAAATATATATCATAATATCATATCTATTATTAACCTTTCCAGAGGAGGTCAATTATTGCAATTTTCTATCACAATACAGAGCTTTTAATATGGACGTTAGGAGCTTTACTAAAGGCAATATATTATCAACTATATCTTCTGTTCAAGTTCTTCCTAGATAAAACTATTTTTAAGGAAATTGCAAAGGTAGGTTTTCCTATATACTTAACCGGTATCGTTTATTTCATTTCTGGTCAAGGGGACAGGGTAGTTACTGCTTTCCTTTTAGGCTCCTATTACTTGGGTATATACCAGTTAGTAGCCTTAGCTGCGGTTGTTCCATCAACGCTTATCTCATCTTTCTCTTCTTCTCTTCTCCCTTCCTCGACGTATTATTACACAAAGGGAAAGGACATGAAAGAGATTTCTTCCGTGAGTTTTAGAATTGTTACTCTAATTTCTCTACCTTTAGCTATTTTAGGTTACGCTATTTCCCCTTTTTTCATTTCGAAATTTTTCCCTCAATACGTTTTAGGAATTCCTTCAA